>Ga0102592_1000612_pt1 | contig 54755 bp, 55 predicted proteins | sample AraplaCol_mMF_r2_FD_76861 | JGI IMG/M metagenome (GOLD analysis project Ga0102592, IMG submission 76861) | Arabidopsis root microbial communities from North Carolina, USA - plate scrape MF_Col_mMF_r2 (SPADES assembly) (version 2) | ecosystem: Host-associated > Plants > Roots > Endosphere...
CCAACGACCAGATCGTCGCGGCAGAGGCCTACAAGCCGATCATCATCGCCTATCGCAACGGCGCGCCGGTCACCATTGGTGACGTCGCACAGATCGTGGACGGCCTGGAGAACAACCGCACCGGCGGTTGGTATCAGGGAACGCCGGCAGTGATCATCGAGATCCAGCGCCAGCCCGGCGCCAATGTGATCGAGGTGGTGCGCCAGATCCGCGAAGAAATCCCGAAGGTGCAGCGGCTGATGCCGGCGGGCGTCAAGCTGACCATCGTCAGCGACCGCACGGTGACCATTCGCGCCTCCGTCCATGACGTGCAGTTCACGCTGGTGCTGGCCGTCATTCTCGTCACGCTGGTGGTGCTGCTGTTCCTGCGCTCGCTGCGCGCCACGCTGATCGCAGGTGTCGCGCTGCCCTTGTCGCTGATCACCTCCTTCGGCGTAATGTATTTCGCGGGGTTCAGCCTCGACAATCTCAGTCTGATGGCGCTGACCATCGGCACCGGTTTCGTGGTCGACGATGCCATCGTGATGATCGAGAACATCGTACGGCACATGGAGGAGGGCGAGAGCCCGATGGAGGCGGCGCTGAAGGGCGCCAGCGAAATCGGCTTTACCGTGATCTCGCTGACCGTCTCGCTGATCGCCGTGTTCATCCCGCTGTTGTTCATGTCGGGTCTCGTCGGCCGCATGTTCCGCGAATTCGCACTGACGCTGACCATCGCAGTGGTGATGTCCGCCGTGGTGTCGCTGACGCTGACGCCAATGATGTGTTCGCGGCTTCTGAAAAACTTCCATGACGAATGGCAGGTGCCGGGCCTCGCGACGATCAGCGCCGGGATCGATCGCATGGTGGCCTTCTATCACCGCACGCTGTTGTGGGTGATGAAACACCAGCCCGCCACACTGGTGGTGACCTTCATCACTATCGCGGCCACGCTCGGCCTCTATGTGATCGCGCCAAAAGGCTTTCTGCCATTGCAGGATACGGCATCGATCACCGCCGTAACCGAAGCCGGGCCGGATGTCTCCTTTACCGAGATGCAGAGCCGGCAGAGCGCGGTCGCAGCCATCATCCAGGTCGATCCGGATGTGGCAGGGGTGGTATCGGTGATCGGCGGCGGGTCGGTCAACCCGACCACCAATGTCGGTCGCCTGGTGATGACGCTGAAGCCGCTCGGCGAGCGCAAGGACAACATCACCAAGGTGATCGCCCGGCTCAAGGATCGTGTCGCGACGGTTCCGGGCATGACCGTCTATTTCCAGCCGGTGCAGGATATCCAGATCAGCACGTCGGCCAGTCGCTCGCAGTATCAATATACGCTGACCGGCACGGATGCGGCGGAGGTGACACAGTGGTCGCAGCGTCTCGTCAAGGAGCTGCGCAGCGATCCGATGTTCCGGGACGTGTCGTCGGAAGCCGCCGTCGGCGGGTTGCGCGCGGCACTCGATATCGATCGTCAGCGTGCCGGCCAGCTCGGCGTCAGCCTGCAGGCCATCAATGACACGCTGAACGATGCCTTTGCCCAGCGGCAGATCTCCACGATCTATGGCCAGTCGAACCAGTATCGCGTGGTGCTCGAAGCGTTGCCCGAACAGCAGCGCGATCCGGGCGTGCTTTCAAAGCTTTATCTGCCGGGTGCCAATAACGGCACCAACAATGCGCAGGTGCCGCTGTCGGCCGTCGCCACCCTGACGCGGACCACGGCGCCGCTGGCGATCTCGCATCACGCCCAGTTCCCGGCGATCTCGCTCAGCTTCAATCTCGCTCCCGGCGAGGCCCTCGGCAATGCCGTCGAGGAAGTGAAGGCGATCGAGACGCGGATCGGCATGCCGAACAGCATTGTCGGCATGTTCTCGGGCGATGCGGCCGAATTCTCGAAGTCGCTCGCCGGTCAGCCGTGGCTGATCCTCGCCGCCATCGTCACGATCTACATCGTGCTGGGCGTGCTCTATGAGAGCTACATCCACCCGATCACCATTCTCTCGACCCTGCCTTCGGCAGGTGTCGGCGCCATCCTTGCGCTGATGCTGTGCGGCGAGGATCTGTCGGTGATCGGCCTGATCGGCATCATCCTGTTGATGGGCATCGTCAAGAAGAACGCCATCATGATGATCGACTTCGCGCTGGATGCGGAGCGCGAACGCGGCATGGCACCGGAAGCCGCGATCGTCGAGGCCTGCCTGCTGCGTTTCCGTCCGATCATGATGACGACGCTGGCTGCGCTGTTCGGCGCGCTGCCGCTGGCGCTGGAAAGCGGCACCGGATCGGAGCTGCGGTTCCCGCTCGGCGTCTCCATCATCGGCGGCCTGATCCTCAGCCAGCTCCTGACCCTTTACACCACGCCGGTAATCTATCTCGCGCTTGATCGCGTTAGCCGACGCTTTGCGCGGCGCACGCCGAGGGTGGCCGGTGCTGCAGGCACCAGCGGGACGGGAGGGCCGTAGTGGCGATCTCGATCTCCGAACCATTTATCAGGCGGCCGGTCGGCACCACTTTGCTGGCTATCGGCCTCTGCCTGATCGGTCTGGTCGCCTATCGCTTCTTGCCGGTGGCAGCGACGCCGAATGTCGATTTCCCCATGGTGATGGTGATGGCGTCACGCCCGGGCGCCGATCCGGCGATCATGGCGTCTACCGTGGCCGCACCGCTGGAGCGCCGGCTCGGGACAATTGCCGGGCTCGAACAGATCACCTCGACAAGCTCGCTCGGCTCTACCCGCATTATGATGCAATTCGCCATCAGCCGCGACGCTGACCGGGCCGCACGCGACGTTCAGGCCGCCATCAATGCCGCGGCCTCCGATCTGCCGACCGACCTGCCGACCCTGCCGACCTTCCGCAAGGCCAATCCATCCGCGGCGCCGGTGTTCATCATCGCGCTGACGTCAAAGACAATGTCGGCATCGGCGATGTATGACGTGGCGGATACCGTGATCGTGCAGCGCATCGCCCAGGTGCGGGGCGTCGGCGAGGTAACGGCGCTCGGCGCCGACCAGCCTGCTGTCCGCATTCAGCTCAATCCGGTCGCGCTTTCCAATGCCGGCATTGCCACCGATGATGTCCGCACCGCGATCGTCAACGCCAATCCCCTCGGGCCGGTCGGCATTTTTCAGGGCGCGCGCCAGAGTGAAACGATCTCGATGAATCCGCAGATGCGGACCGCGGAAGAATTCCGCGAGATCATGATCAAGAGCTCGAATGGCAATTTCTTGCGGTTGTCTGACGTGGCGGATGTTCAGGACGCCACCCGCAACAGCCGCTCGGTCGCCTGGTTCAACAAGCAACCCGCGGTGCTGATCCAGATCACCAAGCAGGGCAACGCCAATGTCATCGACACCGTCGACCGCGTGAAGGCGCTGCTGCCGGATCTCAAGCAGTGGATTCCGGCCGGCATCGAGGTGTCGGTTCTGACCGACCGCACCGGCACCATCCGGGCTTCCGTCGAGGACATGGAATGGACGCTCTTGGCCACCGCTTTCCTGGTCATGGCCGTGGTGTTCCTGTTCGTCCGACGCGGCGTGCCGACGATCGCCGCCGGCATTTCGGTGCCGCTGGCGATCGCGGGTACTTTGGCCGGCATGTGGGTGGCCGGGTTCTCCATCAACAATCTGTCGCTGATGGCGCTGGCGATCTCGGTCGGCTTCGTCGTCGACGACGCCATCGTGATGATCGAGAACATGTTCCGCAATCTGGAGGAGGGCATGGCGCCGCTGCAGGCTGCGCTGGAGGGCGCGAAGCAGATCGGCTTCACCGTGGTCTCCATCAGCCTGTCGCTGATCGCCGCCTTTATCCCGCTGCTGTTCATGGACGGGCTGGTCGGGCGGCTGCTGCGCGAATTCTCGCTGACCCTGACCTTCTCGATCGTGGTCTCCACGCTGGTCTCGCTGACGGTGACGCCGATGATCTGCGCGCGTTACATCCGGCACACCACATCGTCCACCGAGACGCGATTCGATCGCATCGTCGAAGGTGCGCTATCGCGCATCATCACGGCCTATGAACGGTCGCTGCATGCCGTGCTTGCTGCTCCGTTTCTGACGCTGATCGTCTTCTTCGCCACCATCGCGCTGACCGTGACGCTCTACATCAAGACGCCAAAAGGGTTCTTCCCGAATGACGACAGCGGCTTCGTGATCGGTTCGACGCGCGCCTCGGCTGATACGTCGTTCCAGGCCATGGTGCCGCTGCAGCAGCAGGTCATGGACATCGTCCTTGCCGACCCCGCCGTGGCCAGCATCGGCTCCTCGCTCGGCAGCTCCGGCTGGGGCGGCGGTGGCCCGCGCGGCAGCCTGTCGATCGCGTTGAAACCCCCGGCCGAGCGTGACGGCGCGTCCACCGAGGATGTCATCAACCGGCTGCGGCCGAAACTGAGCGCGCTGCCGGGCATTCGCCTGTTCATGTTCGCGGCGCAGGATCTGCGCGCCGGCGGGCGGCAGAGCGATTCCAACTATCAATATACGCTGACCTCCAGCGATCTCGACCTGCTGCAGAAATGGGCGCCGCTGGTGAGCAAGCGGCTGGAAAGCGTCGAGGGCGTCACTGACGTCTCCAGCGATCGCGATCCCGGCGGGTTGCAGCTCACGCTGCAAATCGATCGCAAGCTCGCATCGAGCCTCGGCGTCGACGTAGCCGATGTCGACGCCGCGCTCAACAACGCGTTCTCGCAGCGGCAGATTTCGACCATCTATACCCAGCGCAACCAGTACAAGGTGGTGTTGGAGATCGACCGCAAGTTTCAGAATGATCCGTCGGACCTCGATCGCATTTTTGTCGCCGGCGCCAACGGCGCGCAGGTGCCGCTATCGGCGATCGTCAAGGTGACCCGCACGCTGTCGGCGCTCGCCGTCTATCACTCGCAGTCGATGCCTTCGACCACGGTGTCGTTCAACCTGCTGCCCGGCGTGCAGCTCGATTCCGTCACCGCGTCGATCCAGCGTGCCGTCGATGAACTGCACATGCCGGAAGGCATCCGCGGCGGTTTCGACGGCAGCGCCGGCGATTTCAACAAGACCGCCAGCCGCCAGCCGCTGCTGATCCTCGGCGCCTTGATCGCGATGTATATCGTGCTGGGCGTGCTCTATGAGAGCCTGATGCACCCGCTGACCATCATCTCGACGCTGCCATCGGCGGGGCTTGGGGCATTGCTGGCGCTGCAGATCACCAACACGCCGCTGACGGTGATCGCCTTTGTGGGCATCATTCTGCTGATCGGCATCGTCAAGAAGAACGGCATCATGCTGGTGGATTTTGCGCTCGAAGCCGAACGCCAGCGCAATCTGTCGCCGGCGGATGCGATCTTCGAGGCTTGCCGGGTGCGTTTCCGGCCGATCCTCATGACTTCGCTTGCAGCGGCCTTTGCCGCGATTCCGCTCGTGATCGCCACCGGCCCGGGCACCGAGTTGCGGCGGCCGCTGGGCATCACCATCATCGGCGGCCTGTTCGTGTCGCAGATCCTGACGCTGTATACGACGCCCGTGATCTATCTGCTGATCGACCGCTTGCGAAATAGATACCGGTCGCAGCCACTGCCGGCGCCGGCCGAATAGCGCCGGGGCTGTTGAAGCCGCCACGCCCGCGGCGTATAGCGGGCAATGTCCAGCATCCAAGACCTTCCGCCCGGCGAGATCATCGAGATCCCGGAATGCCCGCATTGCCAGAAGCCGGTGCCGCTCTGCATCTGCGACAGCATCGAGCCAGTTGAGAGCCGCGTCGAGCTCCTGATCCTGCAGCATCCGCAGGAACAGGATCGTGCACTCGGCACGGCCCGCGTCGCCGCTCAGCATTTCGAGAATGCGCAGGTCCGTGTCGGCCTGTCCTGGCCCAGCCTGTCAAAAATTCTCGGCCGCACCGTCGATCCCGCGCGCTGGGCGATTCTCTATCTCGGCTCGGCCAAGGTGGCGGATTACGATACCGACCTCGACATCCTCGCCATCGACCGCAAGGGCGAGGCCGAGATGAATCAGAAGGCGCTGCTGCGCGACATCGAGGGCGTGATCCTGCTGGATGGCACCTGGAGCCAGGCCAAGGCGCTGTGGTGGCGGAATGCCTGGATGCTGAAATGCCAGCGCGTGATTCTCGGCCCGGCCGCACCGTCGCTTTACGGCAAGCTGCGTAAGGAACCGCGCATGGACGGGCTGTCCACTATCGAGGCTGCCGGCATGGTGCTGTCGGCGCTGCAGAAGAAGCCGAAGATCGCGGAAACGCTCAATGCGAGCTTCGAGCGCATGCTGGCGCGCTATCGCGAGGTGCAGGCCGAGATTCCGGAACTCGCCCCCAAGGCGAAAAAGCGCGACTGGCGCCGGCGCGGCAAGAAGAAATGACCGGGCAGGGCGAAAGCCCGTCCGGATCCCGTCGATTCGTCTAAGTGATTGATCGGATTGATGGAGGCCACGTCGGGAATCGAACCCGAATAAACGGTTTTGCAGACCGGCGCGTAACCATTCCGCCACATGGCCCCATAGCGGGTTTGTTACAGACCGTTCGCCGTTAAGGCAATGCCCGGTTCGTATCTTTCACGCGGGTTCCCACCATCACCCGCGCAAAGGTCTTGGAGAGGCGGCCTCAGCAGGAGGCGTGCCAGCCGTCCGGGAACGGAATATGGGGCCAGGTGCCCTCATTGTCGTTGGCCGCGGTCGGAATCGGCGCGAGAAACATCATCTGGCTGCGAAAATCGTCTTCGATCTCCGCTTCGATCTCGGTCCGGACCGCTTCCAGAATGTAGTCGAACTCGGCTTCGCTCATGGTCAAACTCCCTGTCTTGCGGGCAATTTGACGAAAAGCTTTTGTGGTCACGTTGCGCGGATCGCTCAAATTGTAGCGATCCACCGCACAGGGCCGTGATGGTTGCCGAAGGGTTACGACGACGGACGCAATTTGCAGGAGATCATCGGCCGTGAAGGCGCGATGGCATCGGCAGGCACTTGAAAACATACGCAAACTTTACGGACGCACGACGCATCGGCCACGGCGTTAGGCCGCGAGCCGATGTCAGGACTTCTGGGAACAGCAGACGATCAGATTTCGATCGGCACTGCGAGGCGACCGATGAGCAATGCCACCTCGTCGAGATGGTCGTCATCGTCGTGCTCGCGCTCATGGGTTTTCACGGCTGCGGCGAGGCGCGAGACGCATTCGTCATCGCTGATCAGGGGCAGGGAGTGGATGTCGGTCGGAAGCGCGCGGTCGGTGTGCAGGGCGGGCATGAATCACCTCGTTTCGATTCTGGACTTGGGTCGACGTCTGGACCTCAAACTTTGCGACGCAATAAGTCGAAAAGGCGACGGAAAGGTCCTGTGAGGCGGCATGATCCGTCAAAGTTTTCCCGGCAAGAACGGCGCCAGCCCCTGAAAATACGGGTGTTTTCAGCGATTTCGGCGAGTTTTCCCCGGCCGTGACGACAAGATGAAACATTCCGCATTTCCTGCTTTCCAAGCCGGGATCGCTTTGTTATACGCTGCCGCACGCGACAAGGTTCGCGCTTTCCCTGGTAGCTCAGCGGTAGAGCATTCGACTGTTAATCGAATGGTCGCTGGTTCGAATCCAGCCCGGGGAGCCAATTTCCTGCCTTAGGGCAGACGTTTGGCAACATTCTTGGCAACGCGCGTTGCTTCTCATCCTTGCTTCAAAGAGTTTGGCGCCAGCCGGGCTTTGCTTCAGAAACGGCATTGGCGACGCTTTTTCAGAGAGAGAGAGCCGAGGAAGAGCGAAACCATAATTGAAAGTCGTATGGAATCGCTGGGCACAATTGATAATGTCCTCTCGATTCAGGGGGGGATCAGTGGTTGAGAAATGCTCCGATTGCGGGGAAACATTGCCCGCAGCAGAACGTTCGTGCGTTGTATGTGGGAAGGACGCTGGCTTTCCGAACGTACGTCGAGCGAACCGGACAGAGGAAGTCGATGCCTTAAGACAGCGAAAAGACGACGCCTACGCGGCGTCCAAGCTGCGAGGAGACGACGGAAAACTTCGAGAGTTCGAGCTAACGGTCCAGTCTTCGAAAGCCGTGATGAACCGTTCCCTCGGCGCGTTGGACAATTGGGTACAAGAGGCGACCCCTCTCTTTGTTGCTTTTCATAAGCATGTGCGCTCGGGTGCGCGGGTCGTTCTGTCCGACGACCAGTGGGACGAACTGAGAATCGCAGCGGAAAGCACCGTTAATCCGTTCTACTTCGAGGATCTAAATATATCGGCGCTGGCGATTGACGGTATTGGAATGCCGCATTACGGACCTTACTCTGTCACACTAAAGTCCTCGCTAATTCAGGCGCGCTCCAGTGTATTTGAAGAGAATCCTTTTCTCTTTCATCGCAGACACTTTGTCATGGCTGGCGACAAATGCCCGCCGGGTTATCGCGCGGAGTGGTCCAGACGATCCGATCTGGCTGTCGCCAAGTTGCACGCAAAAGTCACGAAAGATATTGCTCTTCATCAATTTCCCGGCATTTTGCTCGAAATTGCGTCCGCAGGGACCGGAAACGATGATTTTGTAGAGGTTCACACTTATGGACCTCTTCATCATCTAACGATAGAACACGTACGTGGACCAAAGCCGAAAGACCGGTACGATCGCGCCCTTTGGAAAAAAGTGCAGAAGCGGTTGACCAAGCTCGGCGCCACTTGGGACGAAGTGTGATGGACGTGATCATATCTGGCCAAGCCGGTATTTTTGCTTCGTTGAAGCCAGCTTTTCTTTACCGCTTAGATGATGACCTGCCAGTCCCGGTCAAAAGTCATAACATCGGCTTGGCGTTCGGCGGTTGTTCGGACGTACAACGGATGGTCGTCGGTTCACTCAAAGAGGCCCGCCGAGTCTGCCAAGTCGAATGGGCAAATGACCGTACGCTCCGCAGTGTTCTATCGTTCTTAGATCGTAACGAAGAGCGGGTAGATCGCTTAGATTTCGCCGAATGTGCGGAAGAGCTTTTTGCAGAGTACTCGACTGACGATTTCATTCTAGCTCGGCTTTTTAATGCACCTTTGCCAGAGCAGGCTGATTTGTCCTTAGTCGATGAGATTCGGACACAGTGCCCACGGACGGCTGCCATTATTGATGTAGTTGCAGCCGATCAAGCTATCATTCGAACCGTTGCAGGCGCTTTGCACGAGGCGATCAAGCGTACCTTAAACGACGCAGACGAGCGTCGAACCGTGGAAGACGCGATTACGAAAGTTGGCGCCTCAAGGCGCATCGTTGAACTGCTGAAAGCGAAATCAAGCATCGATTTTTTTGTATTGCAATTAATTGCACAGTTCAGACAGCTAAGCGGTGCTCGAGAAGTTATCGAGTTATGGACCGACCAAATGCGGTCGAAGAAAAAAATCGATCCTGTTCATACTTCGGAAGAGGCAGACTACGGTTCTTTGCATATTACGGAAGGTGTTGGAATCGGTCGCCGTCGAGCATTCGAACAGGCGATGAAACAACAAGCTGCTATCGTCGAAAAACTCAAAGCTCGAGATCTTGATGGCGCGAGGCGATATGCGCGCGATTTACTTCAAAGTCAGCGACTGACGTCGGCGCCGGAGCATATTGGTAAGTCACTCAGCAATCTGTCTCACCAAGCAAAAGAGCTAGGTGTTCCTGAATTGCAGATTGAGTGGGCTGAGATGGCAGTCGCAGAGAATGCAGCTGATCCTTTGACGTTTTCGCATCTAGCAGACGCGCTTATTTCTGCTTTCCGCTTTAATGAAGCCGAAAAGGCGATCAGCTCGATCGAATCGTTGGGGGCGACACTATCTGCCGCGAATGCTCGCGCGCGCATATTGAGAATGGCCGGTAAGTTCAGCGATGCGCGCGAGGTGTTTCTACAGGCAGCCACCGATCACCCGTATGACGAGACGGTAACGTACTCGCTTCAGGGGGCTGCCGAGTGCCTGCGAGATATGAACAGGTATGAGGAAGCGCTTGCGGAGTATGAGCAGCTTACCGAAAATCATCCGCTAGAAGGCTCTATGTGGGCCGGACGTGCCTCAACTTTGATGGATCTTGGCCGCTTTGACGAAGCGATCAAGATTTTTGGTATTTCGGAATCGAAAACAGCCTCTGGTCGCGTACCTAGGAATGGGAAAGCCTCCGCATATAAGAGGAGAGGCGACCTCTTTGAGGCTCTAAAATTATATAACGAGATTGTCCGGGAATTTCCCCATGACCCGGTTGCATTGTGCGGAAGAGCAGAGGTTTATCGGGATCAGGGTAGACTTGATTTGGCCCTCGAAGATTTCAGGGTTGCCGTCTCCTGTTCGCCTTTCACACCTGGTCCCCTGATCGGCCTGATTGAGACATTAAAAGATCTGCGACAGTTCGATGAAGCGGCATGTCTTCTCGATGAAGCAATGACCCAATTCTCCCTGCATGCGGGTATCGCCTCGCTACGAGCCGACTTGTTGGCGCGACTTTCCAAGCTTCCCGAAGCGCTGGCGGCTTATGATCAACTCGTTTTGGACTTCCCGTTCCATACCCACGCTCGAAAGAGACGGGCAGACGTATTGCGTCGCATGGGCAAGCAAGAGGACGCGTTGAAAGAGTACGAGGCTATCGAAGCTGAAGTGCCTCACTATCAGTTCGCAAAACTTGCAAAGCTTTCCTTGCTCATTGAGTTGGGGCGCAGCGAAGAGGCTATAGAGCAGTTTTCCAGTGCGGCCCCAAAGTCCGAGCTCGAATGGCGTTTCTATTTTTTGAGAGCTTCCGCGGTCGATGCGATGGACGGCGCTAAGAAAAGCGATCATCTCTTCAGGAATGGCATGAGAGCGCCTTTCGCGAAGCAGCGGCGAGTATTTAAGGCCGCTCTCGGACGTGTTCGGCTTATTCGGCAGCAAGCGTCTGAATCTTTAAAAATCATCGACGCTGCGGCTGGAGAAGTTTCAAACGTCGTTTGGCTCCATGCGCTCGCGGCCTCGGGTCGAAAAGAGCGAGCGAAGCGTACGTTCAACGAGATTGTTTCGACTGAAACTAGCGCAACGATTATAGAGCTCAGCCGCGAGATCGCAGCGCGGTTTAAGCTAGTTGAAGGTATACCGCAGCTGAAATCACGAGAGTGGATCTTCGAGGCTGAACGAAGAGAGCTTTTGCTCGAAATTGCGGCTTGAACCGTTTTTACTAGGTGGACCAGTTCTGCGTAAACATCGGGTTGCGCCGAAAGGTGGTTAGGTGCTGCCGCGCGGTATGACCGCCAAGGACTGCCAATATTTTCGGTCTATTCGCTCCCGATAAACGACAAAGCGCGCGGCATCTCGGTCGCCGGAATACCTTACCGCGACGAGAGTTTGCCCCGAGCAGGACACTGGTTTTGGCCACAAGGAAATTATGCGCGACGCCGAATCTGGATGCTGCTTTGATCAGAGGTTGTATGCCGTCCCTTCGCTCTGACAATCTCTGACGTGAGAGTAGGGACTAGTGTAGGCGCCATTTAAACCTGCGCCCCACGTTACATACCTAGAAATGAAACGTTCAGTTCTGGGAAATGAAACGTCTAATCTGGAAACGAAAATTCAACCTGAACGCGATCTTGGGGCGATCGTTCGGAGCCAAAGTGCTGGCACTGTTGCCAGCTAGTTGCCAAAACTAGGCGATTTAGTCCGCTCCTCCTGCTAAGCCTCTGCCGTCATTTAAGATTGAATGCCGGACCATTCGTTCATGTATCGTCTGTCCCGATTTCCTGCTCTGGGGACGGTCATAGGCGCGGGCGATGACCAGGGTCTAGACCGGGGAGGGCGGGCTGGCGCTGCCCCTGCGGCTGAACGCGTCGATCGCTTATGGCCGCCACTTCTCGCCTTTTTCACGAAGCTCCCGAAGCAGGCGCTCGTGCAGGCCGTCCTGGACGTCGATGCCTTTGGCTGCAATGGCTCTGATTGTACGGGTGAGGGCGCGCGCGTCGGCGACAGTCGAACCCGGCAGCTCTCCAACCTTGAGCATAGGGCGGGAGTCACCGATCTCGTAATGGCAGTGCAGTGCCACTGTGCCGCTTTCGCGGACGTAGGCGCGCAGACCAGGCTCCATGTCATCTGAGACGCTCAGCTTCTTGACCTTGAGCCGGCCTGTCTGCAGGGCGCGCGCCATACCGAGTAGGATCTCCTCGGTGAATTGAGACTCTTCCGGTGCAATTTCGAGTTTACGAAGGGACCGAGCGTTCGGGCCGCGCTTCGTTGGAGACTTTGTTTTCTCGGCTGTCATCCTGCGAACCTACTGCAGCTTTGCGGATAGTCAACAATAGGCCGAACCTTGCACTCGCTCCTCGGTTGCGCTTGACTGGTCGCGGATCGGGGAGAGACACATGCGCATTATTGCCATCGTCGCGACACTCGTCGCGAGCGTCACCGCGGCTGCTGCCGACTGGCGCATTCACCAAGAGCGCGATCGCATGACGGATAGAACCGTCAAATGGGCAACGGTCACGGCCAGAAGCGACAGCGGCTTTACCGGCACGCTCATGCTGACCTGCTTGGTGCACGATCTGGTCGGCGGCTATCATATCAACATGCGCACGGACCGCGCCTTTACTCGAGGCAACATGGCGCTGCGCTACCGCTTCGACGACGAGCCCGTGGAGGACCGCATTGGGCCGGTCAACACCGCCCGCAACGGCATGGACGGGATGGTGAGGCCAGACGAGGTTCGAGACGCGAAACGCATCCGCGTTGAGATACTCCCTGCCGGCTCGGTCGCGCTCCATTTCGATTTCAACGCCGCTGGTCTCCGGAAGGCTTTCGAAGCGGTGCCGTGTAAAAACACGCGGCGAGTCAACTGATCATTGCAAACCGCACTCACGCCGCAGATGCGGGCAGGCCATGAGATCATGTGTGAAATGAGATCAAAAACTCGACTCTCAGACTTTTTCAAAATCTGCAGTGCTGTCGAAACTCTTTGCATTGCTATATCTGATCTCATGATCTCATGGTCAAAACAACATGTTGAATTCGTTGATCTTTACATCATGAGATCGGCCCATGTGATCTGATTTCCGCGATACCATGATCACATGGCTAGTACGGCGGCGGCGCGACAAACGTCTGGCCTGGCATCGGAGGCGGACAATCTGGGGCGCGAAGGACCATCCATCGCACGCGCGTTCGATCTTCGCCCGGTCGAGGATCCATCAGCCGCAGCCGCGGTGCCGTGTTGAGGTCGTGGTCCTTCGACACCCAGTAGTCAGGGATGCGGTTGGATCGGGCCTTCACCAGACCGACGCGTTTGCATGCGTTCCCGACCTTCGGCTTCCCCTTAACGCCTTTGCGATTGAGCGCCTCTGTCAGGTCAGTGGATGTGAGATAGAAGGGGCCTTGCTCGCTGCCGAACCATTCGGAGATGTAATCTTCATATAACGGCCGCTCGCGCGCATTCTCCTGATGCTCGCCGGCCGTGGTCCACATGTCGCGCGGGATGCCGAAGCGCTCGCCCTTGGCGAACAGAACGCAAGCCTCTGCGAAGAGTTGGTCCCTGTTTGCCGTAATCCATGCGACATCGATCTCGCGCTGCACGTGCACCGGCAAAAACCGTCGATTGCCCGTTTCGTCGCGCAGCGGCGTTTCGTCATTGCTAGTCGCGATGAAGATCATCTGACGTGGATGATCCCCAGCGATCGTCGCGTATTTCGCCGTAAAGCGATCCGTTGTGCGCGTGATGAACGCTTTGATATCTTCAATCTCTTTAGTTCCCTTGCCGGTGAGTTCGGCCCACTCTATGCACCATTTGCCAGATATTTCCGGAATGAGGTCGCCAAGGCCGCGTTTTAGCTGAAGTGAATCTGCGAACCAGTCCCGATCCGGCATCAGCGCCCGCGCAAGCCCAGATTTCGTCATGCCCTGATCACCAATGAGCAGCATTATCTCGTCGTGTTTTTCACCGGGGAGCCGGGCACGTTTGACGAGCCCGCCAATGACGTTACGGCCGACCGCAGCGTGGTAGGAATCGGCGGGAACGCCGCAAGCATGATGCAGCCACGCATCGAGACGGGGCACCCCGTCCCATTTGAGTGGGTCTAGATAATCGTGCAGCGGGTTGTAGCACCGACGGCGGGCGATTGTTGTCGCGCAGGAGAACAGAAATTTTTCCGAGACGTGGAAGCGGTGCTTCGCCGAGTTGGCTTCGTAGTGCAGCGACTCAAGATCCCTTTGACCTAGTGGCGACCACAGTTCTTCGTTGCGACAAAACTCTACTACCTGCGCGAAGTTATTGTAGCGCAGCTCGGTGTTGAGCAGTGTGAGCAGCACATCGACGTTCTCGGACACATGGGCGTCAGGCTGGTTCTTGGTGTTGGTGATCCAGCCGTTGGATGTTCGCGTGAGCCGCTGGATCTCGCTTTCGAAACTGGTGAAGGCGTTTTTCAGCATTCCTTCTGCCAGTCGCGCGCCTGTTGCGCGCACGGTGGCGACAAGCGAGTGGTAGGTGATTTCGTGTGCGAACCGCAGCACGGTGAAAACGGGGCGAACGCTGTCGAACTGCAAAGCGGAGCGGCGCGTCTTGGCGAGGGTCAACACCTTGCCAATAGCTTCGGTAAGCGGTGACCGCAACTCAGCCGCGTTCAGATTCAGCGGTAGTAAAGTGTCCGCATCTGTGTCGTGCAGCACGGTTGAGTTAGTCGCGTTAAACCGCGCAAGCATGGGCAAGCCAATATCGACCGCGGCAGCAGTGTTCCCGCCGACCAATGGGAGCGCATTTGTCGGGAGCGGGATCGAGGCGGTGGCGGGGACTCCCGCGAACATGTCCTGCGTTGTTTTGGCCGGGTTTTTGGCACCGCCGCCGAGGCCGCTATTGATGGTGAGCAGACACTGTTCTTCGTCCTCGGCGGTCAGGCCACATTCATCGCACGCGTTCAATAGGTCCGCGAATGCGACATCACGCGCGATCTCACCGGCGGCGACGTATCGGCCGACTTGAAAGGCGCTCCTATTGAGCACGTCGTTCCGGGTGCCTGTCTCGGCTGTAGCCACGGCATCACACGCGCTTTGGAGTGCGCGCGAAGCCTGCGAGCCTTCGAGCGGGCGCAAACCGGCTGGAGCTTCTCTCGCGGCTCGTGTCGCTGTCGAGCGGTCGATTCCCTTAACCATGACGAGCAACCATGCGGGCGCATCGGCGATCGGCAGGGCATTTCGCCAAGTGTACGCGCCTTTCCCAGGCTTGACGCTTGGAGGCGCCAACACCATTCCGCCATCACCGCGCACGTCCACTCCTGGTGCGAGTGCCGATGCGGAATTTTTCACCGGGAAGCCTGGATGTCTGAAGTAGCGATGAATAGAACCGCTCGGGCTTTCAGCCTCTCGTGTCGGCAAAAGCGCGCCGTGCACAGCCTCAAGCGCAGCGAGCGCGGCAATGCCGTCGACCGCGTGTCCTTCGGGCGTGTCTGCCTCGACAACGAAGACGCCGGAATCTATGCCGGTCATGATCCCGACGTTTGCTGAGCTGTAGCGCTTGAAAATTTCGCGGACTTCGTCTGGTCGGTTCGTCGCGCCCCACTTCCGGCCGCTGCTGAACTCGGCGGATAGATAGCTTTTCTTCTCGCCGGCTGGCGCCGGGAAGACGTGCCAGCCGCTTGTGGCGTATTCGACTGCTGCGATTTGAACGGCATCCATTAGGCGTTCGCCTTTGTGTTGCGAAGTCGCAGAAAAGCCGGATGCTCAGCATCCCATCGGCTCGCTGTAATTACGGATTGACGGAGCAGGAAGTGCCGTCCGGCGGCTTGCCATTCCGGGGTATCGCAAAGAGCGTAGGACCACGCTGCATCGATGCAGCGGACTTCGCGCTCGGCCAGATGCTCGCAGGAAACGGAGAACAATACAGAGCACGCCTTCACCGAATTCTGCATCGTTTGCCCGGTCGCGAAAACTTCCAAGATGAGGCGGTCGAATGCGCGACCGCGTTCCGCCCAGGTGCGCGTGTGAAGTGCGGCGTCGATCCAGGTCTCCACCAAGTCGGAGTTGCGCACACTGGACGGGAGCGCCGGATATCGCGGATTGGCAGGGCGGTGCAGGGCGGCGCTCGATTGTCTAAGAGTCATCAGAGTCTCCATGCCGAAAAGCGGCGGTTGAGACCCGCAGAAACGTTGACAAATCGGCCGAAATGCTATAGGCAGGGGTTGCGAGCGACTACCAAAGATTTCGACCCGTGCGGCAACGCGCGGGTTTTTCTTTATCAGTACGGTGGCGGCGGTAGCGTGTTCGGGAGTGGACCGAGCATGTCAGCTACACGGCGCAACACTCTCAGATCAATTCGGGAATAGGTGGTGACCAAGGGCGGCTGCTCATCCGCCCGGGCGAAGTGCAAGCTGAATCCGTCCCCCCGGTCATCAGGCAAGAATGAGATAATCGCGCTGCGCCCGCCGTTGTAGAAGTCGACAAAGACGCTTTCAGTCAACCGGTGTTCCGGAGCGCGCAGATGGTCGATGATGACCGCGAGCGCCTGACCCAAATTGGTCAGCACGTCGATGCCGATCGATCGTGCCCGTTCCAACGAAGCGGGCCGATCCTCGCTCGAGATGAAGAAAAGCGGGAGACGCGACGTGTGATGCACCACAGTAGCGGCATTGCTCTCGGTGACCGGGAGTAGGGCAGCCAAGAGCCCGATCACGCTATCCCTCGCGTCGATGTTCGATGCGCCACGGCCGCGTTTGGAGGGCGTGGTGCGCACGATTTTGCCAAGACGGCGCATCGTCGTGGCGGGCCGCCCCAAGTCGGCCTCACAGTATTTGACGAAATCGTTGAACGTCGCAGACATGATTGTACACTATCGCAAATTATGCGGAGTGTCAACAAATATCCAGTTTGGTCTTACGGAGAGGTCACGCGAGGCCGCGTATTCCTGCCCCTTGAGACGTTTCGGGTAGGAACGTTATGCCGGCCCGTTCCAGCGCCGCCTGAACCTTTGCCACCGCATTTGCCCTGACGGCCTGCCTGTGTTGAAGCGTCCGACTGACGCCGCCGCCCATAATTGCAGGCTCGCCATCCTCCTTTTCGAGCAGCTGCAAGGTCGATGTGGCTATGCCGGACGCCGTAGCGAGATCCGCCAATGTCCAGCGCAAAAAAGCCCGTGATGCCCTGATCTGCGCGCCCGTAATACCCATGATACTCACTCCCACAATGCGGGTTGTATGTTCACAATAATACGGAGAGTCAACAATCATTGCACTTGAGATTTTTTATTGACTTGCCTTTGTGTCGCGGTTAAATTCACCGACATTGAAAGGCAGTTACGCCGCTGATGAGGGAGTGTTCGTTATGGCCCGCAAGTTCACGAAGGTTGCAGAAGTGGTGCTCGATCGTTCGGTCCCGCATGCCCAGTTCTTCGATGATGATGTGGATCTTTATTTGGATCATGCGCAGTCGGAGGAGGAGGTGCTTAGCGAGTTCGAGGTGGACGGTTGCGATATCGACCTGTGGGACAAGCTGCCGGGTCTTGGCTGGGATTACGGCCAAATTGAGCAGTATATCGCCGCTAATGCAGATGAACGGCTGGCGCTCCGTCGCATTGGCTATGGCTTTCCGGCGCCGGTTTCTGTGCGATTTGCTGCCGAACGCGCAGCTGCATAAGCTTCTGCGAACCCGGCGTCGCCGGGCTTCAACGGATCGCCATTGCCGGCCTTCAGTAACGGGCCGCCGCGCCAGGCATAGAAGTACTGCTGCTTTGATCCGTCAGCGAGGCGCTTGGTAGCAGTTGCCAAGCCGGGAAATAGCTTCGGGCGTCTAACCATGATGCTCATGGTCGCGATGATATGTGAACTTTACGGCGCGTCAACAAAATGTTAGTGACGCGCTATGCGTATTTTTGTGTCATGGCTAGGCGATGATGGCCTCGCGGCGCCCGGCGCGGAGTGGCTGGGCTTCTTTCAGGACGGCACGGTGCCCGTGGTAGGGGATTGTTACGTTGAGCCGTTTGGCGGCGGCGAAATGGGCGTGGCTCGGGTAATTGAGCGATACACCTATCTCGACGAAAACGACGAGGAGATATGGCACCTCTTTCTCAAGACTGTAGACATCCCGGCCGATCGCCAGCGCGCGTTCCAGCTGCGTGAGATTGCGGAAGAAGCTGGCTAATACGGCGGCGCAAGCCACAACGGCTGCGCTACTTCCAGCGCTTCACGGCCATAGCGCGCAACTGCGGGGCCGCCGGGCGCATTGCGCCACAGCACGAAACCTCGCACAGCTTGAGCCGCGATGTCCGTTTGCCGAGTGTTTCGGGGCTGGCCGATCAGTTCGAAATAGCGCGTCGCGTCGGCCTTTGTCAGGTGCGGCAGGTCGCCTACTTGAGCCATCAATGGCGGCTCCCAGATTTCGTCTACTGCTGGATAGCCGGTTGTAGGGATCTGCGTTGTCGTTCGCTCCGCGATGCCTTCAAAGACGGGCGGGCCGCCCGCGATTGGGTTCGGTGATACGAGCGACCGCACGATTGCAAAGCTAGGCTCGGCGGGCGGGATTCGCTTTTCCAGAGCATCAAGCCGCGCTCGTAGCCCGCTACGGCCCGCCATGGTCAATCGTCCGTTCGCCCCCGGCCAGTCGACGCTCGATTTCATCGATGCGCGCGGCCTGAGTGGTAGCCTCCACCGCAGTCACGTATTCAGCCAGCATTTTAGAGATCGGCGCGGCTTCCTCTGCCGAGATCTGCCCGGTCGTTACCGCGGCAACCAGAGCGGCGCTGGCGGCGGGAATGTCCGCGACACTCGTGATCGCCGGGAAGTCGTCAATACTCACCACGGAGCCGCGACGCGGCGGCGATATTCGCTCCACCACCAGCTTCGCCGCGGCCATGTCGCCGCGCAGGGCCGCCTGAATGACGGTTTGAGTGATAGCTTCCCATTGGCCGGCCATGAGAGTTTCCATCGCCGTAGTGACGCGGTGACGATGGCCGCGTCGCGTGACCTTGTTTCCCGGCACGAAGCGGCCGGTCGCGTCGCGGTCGGTTTCGGGAAGCGGCTGGGGCGGGGGTAGGGGCTTTTGATGCAGCAACTGCTGCTCAAGTGTCTTCGGTGGGTACGACGGAGGCGGCGGCAGTGGTGAAGTCGTCATGACCTACAGTCAGCGGCAATACAAAAACGCCGCACTCGCCATTCAAGGCGTTTGCAGCGTGGACCGTCGTCTATACTGACAGGGCGTGATTAATTTCTGGTTAATCCGCCCAAGACCCTGATCCGTTGGTTTCGCGACCGCGGCCCCGGTAGCGTGCGGGCGGTCGCCAGCAGTACCATAGCCCTCATTTCCTTCCAAAGACCATCAGGAAAGGCCGACGCAGGAGCTTGTGAAGGCCGACTGCCGCGGAGCGATGCTGCACCTCGCGCCCCTCTCTAAATAAACGAAATTGCTCTTACGGCCATCTAGGAGTGCAGTGGGTAATGAGGCTTGCGAGTCCAGGTGGGAGCAAGCTCGCTTCAGTCAAGGAGCGCGAAAAACGAGACGAACCTCTAACTTTAGGTCCGGCATTTGGGGCGACGCGCCAAAACCAACGGCGACGCCTCTAATAATAGTGCCTGCAAAGCTAAGAGTGGCTTTGTCCAACCCGAACAAGGAGGGAGCGTCCGCGTGACGCGAAGTTTGCACCGTAGCGGCAAATTTGCCGTCGTAGTGCTGGTAAGTCCCCTGATAAAGCAGGGACGAGTCGCCTCCCATAAGACGGCCGTCACGCAGAACGATTACGCCTGACCCGGCCGGCCCTCCCGGGCCTGCCCGAAACGTGATGCTGTAGAGACCATTGGAGAGCATGAACTTCGCCTCGGCTGCGGAACCCGTCGCTCTTTGGACTACGGCACGGAGAAAGCGGCTTCACCGTCAAGCTTGCGCAAAGCAGCCTTCAACTTCCGTACGCCAGCCAATTCGATATTGTGACGCTTGGCTACCTTAGCGACTGCTGTGGTGCGCCGGTTCAACGCCGCAGCGGCCCGAGCGATTGACGCTCCTTGCTCTGATAATTGCCGCAAGCGAACTATATCGGCATCTGTCCAACTACGGCTTGTAACATGAGGCATAATCGTCTCCCTAGTTCGGCAGCTGCAGCCCGGGCGAATTTGCCCAGCGCTCTGCCAGGGCTTCGATTTCGGTCTTTCGGGCTTGCTTCATCAGCTGATCGCGCTCGATGCCCGGAGGCATCTTTCGCGCTTCGGCGCGAAGCAGCTTTGCGCGATCGAGAGGGATCGCCGGAGGATTTTGCTGAGATCGCGCTGTGTCATGCGCACATTCCCTTTCCATACTGGAGGAGGGCGGGAGCGCAACCGGCGTTCTCATCACCGATAAATACCAAGGATCGTGCGGTAATGGAAACAGTTCACGCCTCTATAGCGCGAAAGTCTAGCCTTCTTTTAGAGTAAGTTTTTGGAACAAAGCCATCGACCGCAATTCCTCAGATAGAGGTGCGCAATGTTCCATTAGCTCATCAGTAAGCTATGTATTCCATCCGCAGTTATTGAACAGATGAGGCGTCGGCGCCTTTGATCGATCGATCGGATTTGGCTCAGCGTGTTCGCCTCCTGCAGGAGGATGACCCAGATCAGGTCGCTGATGGCGACGCTGAATCCTGATCTTCGGGTTCCGCCGCACGATCAGTTCCGATCTCACATCGCGCACATTTGAACCAGTAATGCGCGGGACCGGAAATTGGCAGCGAAGCCCGCACTAAGCCCATCCGCACTTCGCAGGTGGGGGCGTGTAAAAGGTTGCTGCCCGGCGCGGGGCATTCCAAAAAGCGCAGAATGCATGAGACCGCTGGGGTAGTCTGCTAATTTGATAGGGAATCTACTAAGTCGCTTCGCTGCATAGTTGTGTGGCTTAGCTGCACGGCTTCAACCGTTATCAAGGCGAGTTGGGACGGGTCTTGCGAAACATGGGTGAGCCGTAACCCGAGAGATGGCTGAAGCTTGGATGGAATGCGTCTCCGAGGCTCGTGTGGGCGTTCGCCGTGCCAATTACTGCCCCTCGTGATAGCGATCGCGGTAGTGCTCCAGCACGAAGGTCCGCAGTCCGGATGAGAGATTGGGCCTGTCGCGCTTACTCTCCACATCTGCGATGAGTCCGAAAAGCGACGCGTTGCGCTCTTGCGCGATGTCCTTGAGGGCATCCCAAAAAGCATCTTCGAGAGTCACGCTGGTCTTCCTGTCGCCAATGACAACGGACCGTTTTCTGACGCTCGATCTGAGCAGGCGTCCTTCAGTCATCATATGCGCATTCCGATGGTCCCGGTCAGCAATCATCGTCGGCCCCGCGCGTGAACGGAAGTGGAGAAAGGGACGCGCCAGCGGGAGATGATCCAAATTTACGACGTCGGCAATTTGAACAGGCAGGATGACGTGTTTGCGGCATAACTGCATCGTAGTCCTTGCCTCACCGTAAACAACGGCTGAGACGGTATTCCAAGTTAACCTCGGAGAAAGGATACCAGTGCGCACGGAGGCAATCACGGCGTGTTGCGCGGCATAAAAATAACCTTGTGGTATTTGTTACGCATGGATGCCTACGAGATTGCCGAAATCGATGGCGGCTACGCCGTGTTGGCTCACGGCCGACCGCAGATACTGTTTAAGTCGCGGCAAGAGGCTGAGGCCGCGCTGAAGCAGATCCTCGACTTGGGGGAGTTCGTGTCGTGGCATCAAGTGCTGAGATCGGTTGGGGTACGGATTAAGCCTAGATGAGCGATGGGGCTGACCCGTTCAACGTGGCCTGGCTGTTTTCTTGACTGACCGAGCGGGCCTCAACCTCCCGATGAGCCGGGTGGGTCGCGGCCGAGTTCTTCGCTGCGATTGCACGCACTAAACACATGGTCATGCTAGGCGCCTCCTCGCGGGGGGACGCTTACCCTCCCAGCCCAAAGCCAATCTTCACAGCATAACCGGGGGCGTCTGCCCGGTATATGATATGAAATAGATATCTGGTTCAGATAGAGATGTATTAGTGAGGATCGGTTGGGCCGACGGCCGTTGCCGTCACTTGCAGCCGCTTCGTCCAGCCTGTCATGAAGACTTTCGCCGCCTATCGCAAACAGCCGCTAGGTATGGGCGACGGACCAAGGCCAAATTCCGCGATAATCCAAAGCTGCTCGCATACCGCGGAGATGTCCGTCTGTTGGCTGAGAACAGCGCCTTTGTAAGCGATTCAACCGCTGTTAAATTGGGTAGTGGTTATGACTATGCGCCTAGGGCTATCTGCTTGGCCATCCAATATCGCACCCGCCAGAGCCTCAATCTCCGGCCGATACTTTTGAAATATCGACAGAAGGATCTCAGGGCTGCTGTCCTGCATTTCCAACCGTGCTCGGATCAAGAGTGTTGCTTTGGTAATCGCGCACGTCCGTGCACCATCGGGACCGCCGATTTGGAAGTGCACAAAATCACCGTGAACGACCGCCATCTACTTGCCCCTATCGCTACACTGCCGAAGCGCTTGGGAAAGTTACGCGTTCCTTTCAAGGGACGTGTGCATAAGTACCGCGACATGGCGTTCCGGTTCAATGACGATGTGTGGGTATGACGTGATCGTGGCCGACCCGCGTCGATCGCCGGTGGCGACCGGAAATGCCCAACAGGCGCCTCCCGCGCGCTGCGCCGGCGCCTGGCGTGGTAGCGGCGAGGGCCGTCTTCGTGCTGCGCCAGCAAATCAGCGGTTCAACTGGATCCTCTATGACGCTAATTTCGCGGCCTGCGCACGGGGCTTCATCACGTTCCATCGCCGGATTCTCGATCGTGACCCCTCACGGCGCCCGATGACCTGATTGGAGAATGAACCGAATAGCTGGTGGCGAGAACCGTTCATCGTCTCTGGCGTCTCAACGAAACTGGCCGCTCAGGTCAGCGCTGGCAGCCTTTGTTTGTCGCCAGCATGAAATTGGCTCGCGTGACAACGCCTCGGTTAGACGGTAATATAAAACATCACCGCATATTCGTGGCCTCCACCGGTGACTGAGAGCCGATCATGCTCCCGCCAGAGAATGCGGGAGCGCTAGGTGAGCAATCGTACTAGGAATGTGAAAGAGCTAAGGTCAAAGGTTGATAGGTATCGCCTGCTGGCGCGTCTGGTCACTGATACAGAAACGCAGCAACGTATTCTCGATCTAACAGATGAATTGGAACAGCAGGCTCGAGACATCGAGCGAGGCAAGTAGCTCTGCGAGGTGAGCTTGATGTTTTTGCGCCCCAAGCGCGCAAGCCTTGCTCGTTAGAGGCGCCTTTTGCTAAATTTCCATCATGGCGAAGAAACTAATTATGCGACCGCGCCGAAAGTGGACGGGCGCCGACCTTGAGAAGATGGCTTCGCTCCTTAGGCAGGGCCAGCCCATCGAGAAAGTCGCCAAGGCACTTGGCCGAACCGTACCGGCGGTTCGCTTGCAGGCGACCATGCATGGCGTGTCGGCCGCGGGAAATCTAATGCTAAGAGAGAGGCGCAATCGAGAGCGTGCGCTCTGACCGCATCAGTCCGCGGTGCCATGCCTCGCCACATGCGAGCCAAATCGTCGTCGTATGGAACGCCCTCGAATGTCATGCTCCAAAGTGTGAGTTGGTCGGAGTCTTTAGGCCGAGGAGCCGGCGGTGCCGATGCCCAAAGTCATAAAAGGCCGCCCACAACGAGTCCGCCGAACGCCGCGACCAAGGCGGCGAGTTTGAGCCAGTCTCGGCGCGTGAGGAAAATCACTCGGGTTGATGGCGAGCGGCCTCTTTAACGGCTGCTGTTCCAGATCCCACCGGGCGATACGCACGGCACGCAAAAATTGGTACGCACCTGCGTACTGCGTACCAAGTTGCAGCTGTGGATCAGGTCTCGCAGTCGGTTGTCAGGAGCACTCTCGAACGGCAGCGTCTGCTTTTGAGATGGAATCGGGCTGGGTCCGACAGTCGCATCTGAAGCCGCATGGCGCCGCGCCCAGGCGGCTTTTTGCGTCAGGTCAGCAAAATGCCGCCGGCATTCTCGCTCGGCGGCGTTTGGGTCTTTTGCAATGCGTCGTCGAGGAAAAATGCGCGGCTCCCGCGTGGATATCTAAGCACCTACCGGCTGGCCGGTCCATGGGACGATCGCGCAGTCCTGCGCCCTCAGCGCGGAGCCTTCGGCTCCCGCAGCGCTTCATGGTCACCCTGAAATTCTGGCCCTGTCCAAGGTTTTCGTGGTGCTCGACGACCGTCTCGTAAAGATCCTTCGGGAACTCGCGGAAATAGTCTTGCGCGCGCCGCCGCGCCTCGCCGCCGCGCCTCGCCGTAGCGCATGGTGAAGGTGTAACGGACGTATGGGTCTTGAGGCATCGGTGAGGGCGACTAAACGCCGTGCCGGCGGGCGGGGCCAATTTGCAACAGGGTCGCTATCGACCTCCTGCCTGCGTTCGCGCACCGTTGACATCGGAGGCGGCTGGCAAGATCGTGGATGTAAGTCGTGGCGACGTGCGGCAGCTGAGCAAGGTCCACGTCGCGCTTGGTGCGGCATCGAGAGCATTCGATCTCAAGCCAAAGAAGCCGCCATTAATCGCCTGATCGACCGTAGGCGATGGGTCGATCGGCTCGCCGTCCGCCCACATGCGCTCGTTCAAGCTCTCGCATGACAGCTTATCGGCCTCCCGGATCATCTTCTCGCCGCGAGCGCGCAGGTCTTCGGACTGCCGGGCGAGCATCAGCGTGACGCCGCGAGCCTTCGTAAGCTCTTTCCGCAGCGCTTTGCGGTCGCCGCCAGACATCAGAGTGGGATGGCGCTTCTGGGACATTTCGCGTCACCGCTAAGCCTTCACGACGTTCGGCCAGCAACCGTCGTCGTCACGGGATCCGGTGCGAGATTGGCAGCCCTGTTCGAGCAGTTTCCGGCCGACGTCTTTCGTAGGCGCCTGGCCGCCGTACAGCTTTATTGCGTCCGCGACAGTGACCTCGACGATCCGGAAACAGCGAAGACACTCGAAGCGGATCGACGCCCGGCGGGCGTCTACGAGGCGGCGCGGATTGGAGGACGGCCGCAGGCCGGTCGCCTCGGCGCGAGGATCAGAGAGAATGCTCTCCCAATAGGTGTCTGGCGTCGGGTCGGATGGCCCTAGCGCGGGCGTTTTGTCATCGACTGGGAGACGCGCCTGTGCGGCCCGGGCTAGATTGCGCGCGGTATCTTCCGCGCGCTGTTGTTTTGCCGTTGGAAGACGCCACTCTGCGCATCGCCTATTCGCCATCATCGTCTCCGTCAATGAAGAACGAATAGAGAACATCTGGTGGGGGAGTCAATGGCCTTCGATCACAAACTGCCTCGACCGAGGCCGAGGCAGTCTGCGTTGTCGCTAGCCTCTACCTTGTAAAAGGTAGCTGTATGCCCCCAATACCGCCAAGCCTCCGACAACAAGCCAAACCACCAAACTGATTGTCAGCACTTTGGCAGGAAAGGGAGTGTGATCAGTCTTCGGGGTCTCGTGCTCTGCAACGGCAGTCTCGTTCTGGTCAGGCATGGCCATCCTTTGCGGCGCAGCTCCATGCTGCGGGAGCGAACTGAACCGTCGCGCGAACCAGTCGTTCCGTTTCGCAAACACCAAGCGGCAATGCAGGCAGTCTGGCAGAGCCGACGTCGTGCCAGCATGGACCCGGCGGCTCCGCTGCCGGGGCGCAGAGCCGCCGAGGTGGCCATGTGGATGCGCCATGACCGCCGAGCTGCTGCGAACAGCTCAGGTTGTAAGGATCGCACGGCTTGGTACGCGAGCAAGATTATAGCTGCGTCAGATCGCTATCTTGCAGGCGGGATCAATCCGGACGAGGGGACGTTGCTTCGCGGAAACGAAGCATCAAATGACAGAAACTGATGACAGCCGCCCCTTTGCGCTTGTCGCTTCAGAGTGAGAAGAGCCCTCAAGCGCTCTGCGCGCAGAGCGCGTGGATTTAGGTCAACCAACAGGCGGCTCGACGGCGGAAGGATGCAGGGCAATCGCCATCGAGCCTAACCGGGCAGAATGGAGAAAAACTGCACCGGCGTACGAGCTAAGGCCTTGGTTTTGGCATCGTTCCGTCTCACAGCTCCGCCGCGAGCGCTAACGATGCCAGCTTTGCGGCGGCCCGACGGCGATTGCCGCGCACATCTCCGTCGGGCCTGATCGAACCAGAACAGGAACACTGGCCCGACGTGCGGAGCTAAAGCCGCGTAGCCTGCCTCGTTCCGTTAGCTCCTCGTATTCGAGGTCAGCTGCAATTCACGGAAATTGACGCATACGCCGACGCTGTTCAGCGATGCCGACAAGAGGAAAGCCGAGCTTCCGGGCTTTGGTATGCACGACTTCTCGAGGCCGCCCCAGCGCGGCTGCCGCACGCGCGACGGTAGCTCCGACTTTCGAAAGAGCGATTAGCTTCTCGATCTCTTCCGGCTTCCAAGTAGCCTTTGTTGAGCGCGGCATAGAGCTCCTAAAAAATCCCGGACAAGAGAACCCGACGCACTGAGAGTTCCCGGAGGGGAGGCGCGCCGGGCCCGTCGACGGGGAGGGGATTAGCGGACCTCGCCGACTTGCCGAGTTGAGCACCCCTGACCTGCGGAAGCCAGCGCAATCGCTCGAGCTAATTCGGAACGTTGACGACAAGCTCCGGTTGGCGTTCGGGCAGACACAAGGAGCAATCATGAAGAAGGTTTTGTTGATAGCCGGCGCGCTGGCTTTCTCGACGGCAGCTTTCGCACAATCGGGCACCTCTACCACAACCAGCCCCGCTGCAGCAGCAAACGATCTAGCGGCGTGAGCAACGGTCCTGGCGGTCCGGCGAACGCCGGTGCTGTCGGCGGTGGCTCGGCAGGTGCCGGCTCGTCGTCCGCGGTCGGCGGCGCGACAGGTGGTGGCACGGGCGCGACCGGCGGAGCCGGTGCGGGCGGTGGCACGTCCGGCGGGGCTTCGGGCGGATCCTCTGGCGGAGGCGGTAGTGGCTCCGGCGGCGGTTCGGGCGGAGGCGGTTCCGGCGGAGGAGGCGGTGGTGGCGGCGGAGGCGGAGGCTAGCCCTCACGACCAAGCGACGGATCTGCGGCTCGCTGAAGCGAGCCGTTTCCGTTTTTGCTCAAGAGCGCGGAGAGGCGGGTCCCGCGGTCTTGCGCGCGGGCCGTTTGGCATTGCTGTTCCGACAAAGCCTTGCGTAATGACCTTCGGTAGCAAAAATGGTGCAGGCGCAGCGCCGGCCGGAGATGAAATGTTCAAAGAGCGGACCGTTATTGTCGTAGGTGCAGGAGCGGGCGTCGATTATCAGATGCCACTCGGCAGCAAGCTTGTAAGCGACATCGCCGCTGATGTTCGATTCAGCTTCGGCCGGATGGGACCGTTCGAGCCAGTTACCGGTAACGCAGCTCTTTTTAGGCTGTTGAACCGGCGCTTTGAAGGCGATCGATCAATACTCAGCGCTTACGCTCACGCGGGAAATGCATTAGCGTCTGTTCTATCATCGGCCATTTCTGTGGACGACGCACTCTACCAGCTCAGCGAAACACAAGAAGCTGTGGTGCTGGGAAAGCTATGCATTGTCCGCAAAATACTGGAGGCAGAAGCTGCAAGCACGATCCGAAACGCTGATAACGGTCGACCGCACAACGGGTCCGGGCGGGACGGCTGGATAGAGCAGCTGTTCTCAATGGCAACGTCCGGTGTGCGGCAGAGCGAGATGGAGTTTGCATTTGATAAGGTGACGTTTGTCATCTTCAACTACGATCGTTGTGTCGAGCACTACCTTTATTGGGCATTTCAGCGCATCGGCATCGACGAAGGGCGCTCCGCTAACATCGTTCGGCAGCTGAAGATCATCCGACCCTATGGGGCGATAGGCTCCATCCTTAGAGATGATGCAGACTTCGTAGCCTATGGGGGCGAAACAGATCCGTTTCGTGCAATATCACGAATTCGGACCTACACAGAAAGCGATGCAATTCACGACGGCGCCACTCTCGTGCAAGCGATTTTGACCGCCCGCATGGTTATGTTTCTGGGCTTTGGTTTCCACGCTCAAAACATGGAGCTTCTAAAAGCTCCTGAGCTAGGATATCGCCACGTCATGGCGACAGTGAAAAAAGTTCATGACGGCAATAAGCAAGCAATCTCCAACGAGATAATCAGGAACCTGAGGTGCCAAGAACCCGACCGCGTTGCGCTCTTTAACATGACCGCGCCGGAAATGCTGCGCGAACTGCGACCGAGAATCCAATTGACGGTGGGCTAGGCTGCGTTAGCCGGACTGTAGCGCTTTTGGCTGCAGAGCAGGTAGGGGCTACAGCGCTCCTTGGTCATCAGCGCCAACTATGTCTGCGCTGCCTGAGCCGATATCTTGTTCGGCCCGCCAGTATCGAAGTTGACACCGATTTGGTCGCCGTTGACCCAAGCCAACGAGCATCGACGAAAAGCCAGTCCGGTCGTCGATAATAGCAGAAAAAATTGGGACAGGTTGAGGCCTGCAATTGGCGACTTGGTCGTCAACTTGGCTCCTGACTCGGAGACGTCATTCATAGTGCATGCTCTGCGCCAGGTGCCGTCGATGGCCATGATATGCACGTCAACGCCACGTGCGAAAATCACACGCTTTTCCTTGCGTTGGTTCTCTTTGTGCACGGGTAATCAGCTTCGGCCCTCAAAACAGCGGGCGCTTTTCGGGAAGGAATAAAAAATAACTGCGACAATGTTACCCATCAGTCGTTAACTTTGGCTTTATTCGGGGCGTCGCTCAGCATCGACCGCCAGGCAAGAAGCAAGCCACCAACGCTTCTCTCGAAGTCTCATGACTTCTTGAACGCCGGCGTAAGTCCAGGGTGTAGAGAGCAGCCTTTGTAATTCGAGCGCCTTTAACCCAGCCGAGGTCCTCCAACCCTTTGAAGGGTATCAACGAGACGTCTGCCGCGACGCGGATGCAATCACCGTTGGTGTTTAGCTAGAAGAAGTTTTTCGTCCCGCTCTTCTGGATTCGGCACAGCACCTCGGCCCTCTTCGACCAAGCAAGAGTGCCGTCCCTGCTCATGAGCATCGGGACCGTTGGGTAGAGGCATCCAATGAGACGGTGTGTCCAATCGGAGAAGCTCGTCGAAACAAAGTTCACCACCGCAGACCCACATTTCAAGCTGGGTGTCCCAACGCGCCGATAGCACTCCCGATCTGAACTCAGCATCGCCAGGCACGAACACCAGAACCGTATCTCCGTTGAGCGGAGCGCTATCAATTGTACGCCAAGCGACCATAAATAAGAGCTTTGAAGCGAAGTGCGCGAATCCGCGCGAATGTATGAACATGCTTAGCCGACGCAGCTTGCAAAGGTCGGTTCGGTAGCAGACTCTGGAAGACCTGCGTTGCCGATCCGCAGCGATCAGGTAGTTTCTCGTTCATCCGTTGCTCGACCTTCAATTGTCATTTTTCGGCGGATTCAATTCGCCGTTGAGCCACTCCTCAGCCATTTTAAGTGGGTCAGGGTCGACGGTCGTCACGATGAAGCGGCATTTCGAACACTCATAGTCGTTGGCAACGAAGCCGTCGCGCTCGGGCCCCGAACGCAACCAGAACGATTTTGCTCCGCATTTGGAGCAGGGGAGGTGTTCGGTTTTGCGGCATGATCAAGCTGCCGAGGTCGCTTCGCGGCACGGTTCTGATTTTGCTAAGGCGACCGGATAGGTTTTCGCAGCCAGAGCATTCAGCGACGCTCGTTCCTCAGCCAACCGTCTCTCGATGAATGATCTATCTGAAGCTGCCAAGTCAGCTCTGAGAAGCCGCCAGTACCGAGCGATGTTGTTGCGGTGCGTGCGGATTCTAGCCAGGTCTTCGTCGATCATCATCGTCACCAGACGGTCTTGGTTTGCTCTTTTCTGTTTGGGCAAGGCATCGGAGTGCCAGGCAAAATTTATAAAGCAGAAGTCTTACGTCAAGAGGCGAGTAAGCCGGCAAAATAGCGCGTTGATTTCCGGGAGAGTGTGCCTACTCGCAGAACAGCGGTCTGCCCCATAGCCGACATAGCGCTAGGATTGCTTTACGCGATGAGCACCAGATCATAGGCCTGACGTAAATGCTCGGCGATGACGGGGGCAGAGCGCGGTATCTCAACTCAAGTTGCCGCTGGCATCATCAAGCGACAGAAGAGACCGAGGATGCGATAGTCATCCGCTCACCGCTTGCATGTGGCGTAATGACCAGCTGAGAACTCGAGCATGTCTCGACCGGTCGCCGCGCAAACCATCTCCATCCCGACCTCTTTATCGCCGATGAAGCATTGAGCCACGATGCGGTCGCGGTTAGTCTTCTTCGATCGACCGTCGCAAGGTGTACCACCGCCGACTTGGATGCAGGCAACCTCTTTGCCCTCAATGAGGCGGCTTAGATCGCCGGCGGCCTGACCATAGCCTGGTTGGCCGCGCTCTCGGCTATCGACGCCACAGAGCCGGACGCGGACCTTTTTACCGTCTTCGATCATCGTGAAGGTGTCGCCGTCGCTGACGTTTCTGACCCGTCCAAAATGATGCTGGTCAGCCGAGGCTTGTGCGCTCCCAGCATTGTTTCCCCGTCGATCCAACATTTTTATGGTGTGTAGGCACGACAGAATGAAGTCAGTTCCTCTATCTGCACCTTTCGTCGTAAACGTTGGTAAATCTCCCGCCTTTCGAAAAGGTGGTTTTCTTAACCAGAGACGTGTTGGCGTCAGTCTTGCGGAGTTCAAAGCTTACGGTGCCACGATTGGTCCCGTGCTCGCCTTTGCAGCTCCAGCGAGTGGAATATCGCCCGCCTAAGACTGTGAACCCGCCTTGGACGGAGCATTTCCCATCCCATTCGATCATTGAGGTGCCTTTGAGAACCAGAACGCCTTCAAAGCTGTGAGGGGTGGAAGGGGTTTTCAGGAGGTCGGCGCAGAGCTTGTCTTTTTGACCATGCGTGAGTATCTCGCCGCCAGCTCTGCCGCCGAGGTTGTCTTCCTTCGTTGTCACCCAGATTCCTTCCAACTCAGCTGGGAAGGAGGAGTTCGGAGCGCTATTCGCCTTCATTGGTATTGAGGAGCTAAGCAATAACAATGCGAAAAGAGCGCTTTTTAGTAATGAAATCGCCAAGCATTTTCTCCGAATCTTTCAATAAGCGACAGACTGATCGCTCCAGTCGCTGGCAATAAAGTCGAGCGAATGACGGCTAACGTTCGCCTATCAGCGTGCACTTCACGGGGTGAATGGTCCTTGCAAGATCCGCAACGGAATACTGCTGCATATCGCAGTTGACGATGTTGTTTATGAAAACTCTTCGGCTCGAGTAAATCTGAACATTAACTTGCGGCTCTCGATCGTAGATGCGGTCCACCATCCTGCGATCGAACGTTCCGGCTGGCAGCGTTGCTAGAACCGATGCGGCGCTTGCAGCAACGTCAATTTCGACCCTCGAGAGCGTTATATCGGACGGCCAAGTGTCGGAGTCCGATTTCTTGGAGTTTCCGTAGTAGGTCGCCGCGAGATGGATCATCTCGTTATTGTCGCTCAGCTTCTTGAAAGCGGCGGGCGAAAATTCTAGGCGGAAGACGATCTCCTCGTACGCTACTGTGTTGGCGCTCGGTACAGAGGCTGCACCGCCACACCGCCCGGCAGTCTCGAGCCTTGCAATGTCGATGATTGCTTCCCTATCGCGCGCCGATAGCGGCAAATCCCTAATGTCGTCGTACTTGCACCCAGCATTTCCAAACATCGAGATCGCTCTAGATGTTTTGAAACAGTATCCGGCATCCTTATAAATCGAATTGCGGCGGAACCAGAGATTCTCACATGTGGTTTGAGCGTGGGATGCTTCTGCTGCTATTTTGGTTGCTTTAGTGACAGACACGATCGTGCCGCGCTCAACCGCTGCTTCGACCTCGCACAGATCGTCCATTTTGCAGCGATCCAAGATGCGTCTTCCTGCGAGCGAGCTGCTTATAAACGTGTAGTCTCCGATCGCTGAATCTAGCGATCCGGTTTTTACGATCCCGCGCACAGTCTTCATTTCCGCGGCAATGCAGCCAGGCCCGAATGTAAGAAGAGCTAGCGTTGCGGCGACAATTTTCAGCGTCGATTTGTTCATGCGGGGCCCTTGTGCGTTGCTAACGTCGGCATCTTATCAATAGCGTTCGACCTCGCTAATCGAGAGATGGAAGGCTTGCGCAGACCATTGTTCCCGTTGCGGCGTCTATCACAAGATATCCATTAATTTTGCCAGTGCCGGGGGAGGTCGAATTTGGCGGGACGTGCACTCTGAATTGCCAGACTGGCTTGGTAACTCGAGTATCTGCGCAGTCGGTGCTACCGCCGGTCAATAGTTGAGCTTTCTCTACCCTGCCGGTGGCGATTGCTGCGGTTTGACCATAAGGATTCCTTTCAGTATTTCCGCCGCCTTAGCTCGCGCTTCTGTCTCTGTAAGGCCTTGAGACGCTGCGCTTGTAGATCTCGTCTGAATGGAAATGATTCTGACCCATCCGAAGCTGCCATGACCTTGTTCCTGTGATGCGGCATGCTTGACCAAGCTGACACTCCGACAACACGCGTTTCTCGTCGCTGCTGCTTATGTCGGCGTCACACCATGTTAACATGCCTTTCTCGGGAGCTAGCTGAAGGATCCCGTCTTCTCTAACCAGGGATCCTCGGCAGTCGAAGCGAGAGTCTTTTGGCCACACGAAAGCAGCATCCTTGTTCGCTGCTGAATATGCTGGGTGTGGGATCACTACATTTGCGGAAACTGCCAAGGCGGCGAAGGTGATCGCGGAACATTTCCACATGCACTATTTCCAATATCTCTTATGATTTTTCGTCAATTTTAGATCGGTTGCAGAAGTGAAATTGCGGCCGGCTATTTCTTCTTGATGTAAATATTGCCTTTGTAACGCTGAAAATCGAAAACGGCGGGCGTGGTGCGTCCGCCATATGGGTCCGTCGAGCACTGTGCGGTGATCCGGGCCATATAAGTCGTGCCGGAAGGCGCGGTGTCCTGCTTAGCACCGATTGTTTTGGGAGAGCATGAGTATGATGTCTTGCCAATCATCATCCTGAACTCATACCGCGTGACACTTAGGATATTGCCGCACTTGCCATCCTCTCCCACCCAACTAGGAAGCTGCCAGTTCACTTCGCCATCTGTCATTGTCCCGTTGCACCATTCTCCAACGAAGTCGATTGGCATCTCTTTCAATGGAGGGGCGGCATTTGCGCGAGCGATCAAGGCAATAAACGCAATCGAGACAGAGACAGCAAGACGCTGCATTATAATCTCCCAAAACCACTATAAGCTATCGACGGAGACTACCGTGTGGTTGTCGCCGTCTGGCCGCACTGCGCTTGTTCTCAATCCTTGATGTTGATGCTGCGCTTTGCAAGCTTTAATGAACTTCGGCACCTGATCGGGTTCATCGACGAATTGTTTGATATTTGACGCAGTCTGATTGTTCTTTACATAATTACGGCAGATGCCTTTGAGGTAGGCCGACTTCGGACCGTATTCCGAAATCCAGCAACTCGGCGCAGGTGAGCAGGCAAAGCTGGCGGACGAATTGGTCAAGAGCGCATACAGAAAGATGGCGCATCAGGTCCTCAGGTCAAATTGCTTGGAAGTGTGATCGAGGCCGCTCGTTTGTGAGCTCAGGTTCAGCGCGACGAATTTGTTGTGCAGCGATGCCACTTCATGTCGGCGCCGATTTGGTTCTTCAGGCCGTAGCAAATGCCTCGTTTGCTGAGGACATCGTAAGCGCGATCGCGAAGCTCGCAGATAAACTCGCGAAGCGGCTCGTCGCTTGTCGATGCGCCACGACAGATCGAATTTATGCCCGCCGCTACGAAAACAACCTCGTTCAACGGCCCGGCCTTCGGCACGATTGTCGGTGCGAGCCGGATGTCTAGGAATGTACGGCCAGTATTTATCTTTTGGATTGCCAGCAGAAGCCGTTCGTCAAACCAATCGTCATTCTGGCAGAGCTGGCGTCGAAGATCTTCGTCTTTCCACGTCTTGGTGCATATGCTTCCGAGTTTATCTCGGAGGCCTTCCAAATCGCTTGTAGAGGGCGCTGCGTGGGCTGAGGCGGTGATGACCAAAACGGCAAGTGTAACTGAAACAGAAAGCAAAAATCGCATACTTGAAAAATCCTCGCACTCAGACCCTGCCATCCAAACGCAACCAGTAGCTGAGAGCAATCAGCCTTTAGTGCATAGTTGCTGCGCGCTTTGTTGATCATTTATCCATTGCCTGGCGGGGACGGGGCAGCCGAGCGAATCAGGCCGGGTAGCGTTCCATGTCCAGTACAGTACATTTCAGGCAGGTTGCGTTTTACATTCGGTTAAGGTTTTTCCTTCAGCTCCGCAATATGTTTGCTGCTTCGCTCGCCGGCGGCCGTCCTATTCCACGACTATCAAAGCGACTTACGCACTCGCAGGCATTCTAAGCATTGTTCGAAGTCGAGTTCGCCGTGCTCACAACGGGCGGCCATGCCTCGCGCGAAAGACTTAGCCTGCGCAACAATCTCCTCCGGCGTCATCTGGTGGATCGTGGCAACGTCGTAGAGTTCCTCGACGGTCGGCTCACGGCCTAGTGCCTTTTTGAGATTGGCGACCCGATCCGCCCAGGTGATTCTCATACTGTCACTCCATCACGGCTGGCGTGGGGCGCGCGCTCCAGTGCCGTATGTTCTCAAATGACACTCGCATTGCTCAGTTGGTCGCATCTCAGCTCGAAGTCCATCGCCTTCGCAAGCGGCGCTGGATGGTGACGATCGCTGCGGCGATGTCAGGGCGAAGCCCTCTTATTGGATGGTACTGCGCGCCAACCGAGCGTCGCATGCGGAACGACGGCAACTGCGAGGCCAGAGTCGTTGCCAACATTGCCGCGAAGCTCTTCGTAAATCATCCACGTCAGTTCGTCGGCTGTAGCTGAAGATTTGCTTCGGCGCGGCATGTCGGAATTCTACGAAGCGCGACGCGGAATGCGCCGGCGCTCAGTCATGCTAATAACATTGGCAGATGGCCACGGGGCAGGGGCGGGCGCTCCGCGTGCTACGATCGCGATCTCTGGCTTAAGAGGCGGCGCGACTTCCGCTTCTGCATGAACGGGCTTATCCATGAACCGAAGCGCCTTCCGACCGGCAGCGGTGATCTGCCAGCCGTCAGCGTCTCGAATGACGTATTCCTCGGTGAAAATATCGAGACCGGGCGCATTGGACGCCATGCGCTTTATGCGCTGAAACCATTCAGAGCCCGCCCCGGCGAGGAGGGCCAGATCGGCGTTCATGTCGGCAACCGACGCTCGGCCACCAGGGTGGCTAGATAGCACCAGGAGGATCTGCACTTGCAACGACACGCCACGCCTCACGCTCGCAGGACGACCGATCCTGACAGAATTTAGACCGCTATCTGCTTTGCCGTGAGCTTGTCCACAACTTGCAAGGCTTGTCCACAGTGGGAGCCTTTTCAGTGATGCTTGGTCAGCCATAGGGTCAATTCGCTGCAGCATTGACCCCAATTCCGCGACAGAGCCCGGCGCGCACCCGAACAGCATCGGGCAATCGGTCTTTCTGGAGCAGAGCCGTTACTCAGCTGGCTGGACGTGGATCCTCCGCTCCGGCGCGATCAGCCCGGCAGCTTGTTATATGCCGCCAGTCCATGATGATCGACCCAATGAGCGCGGTCCCGTTCCGAGGCAAAATCTGCCTTGCTTCTGATTTCAGCCGGCTTGATCGACTGCGGGAGCGCGTCGTAAGCGGCGATTCCGTGCTGGTTCACAAAGGCCGCGCGCTCCTTCTCTGATTTGAAATCCGCCTTTGAGCGAGCAGCTCCTTCGACATTCTGAGGAGCGTCCCGCTCCGACCCGAACATCGAAGGAAACTGCTTCGTAGCTTCTACCACCAGTTCATCGAGGCTGAATGCACCGGGTTTAGGCGTCCCGCCATCGGCCCCCATAATCGCCATGACGCGCTTGCCATCCGAGGTGTTCATTGAAACCCTCTTGGCCAGCCGCTCAATTAGAATGTCCGCTCCGTTCTCAACGACATTCGCACGCTTTAATGCCTGTTCCAGTCCCATGCGAACCACGCCATTCCACTCCGACACACGCGTTGCGTCGAGTTCTTCCTGTAACGGCTTCAGCCTGCTCGCAACATGCTGGTCCAGATCCGCCACCTGCAACTGGAACCTCCCGTCTTTCTTCACATACAAGCCGCGCAATTCCGGTCGGATATCTTCGAGACTGTCTTCATAGAGCTTGATCGTCATGTCGTTCTCCTGATGATTGCTGCTTTAGCGTTTGAACACCTGTTCGAGTACCAGTGCGCCGTCCGTTGCATCGCCTTCGCGGCGAAGATTGCACGCTGCCGGACGGCCGGTGTTTGCCGGTGCGATGTCGAAACAAACGCGCATCCCCCGATCGAATCCCTGGATGTGCGCCCGTCGGACTTCCGAAAGGTGGACGAATACGTCTTCGCTATCGTCGCGCTCGATGAAGCCGTAGCGCTTCTCGTTGTCCCAGGTTCGTACAGTGCCGATTAGTGCCAAAGGAGACTCCGTTAGTAGCCGGGCCGCAGAAGGATCAATTCGACTTCGATGACGCCCGATCCGGCGGCGATTTCCAATGTGCGAGCGGGGCCGATCTCGGCAGCGACCCGGCCGCCGTCCGCGATCTTCATCGTCGCGTAGAGCGTCCGCTCGGACTCGTTGCGGAAGATGTAGGATTCGTCGGCCTTCATCACAAACGGCTTGCCGTGGTTGATGCCGTAGATAGTGCGATCGAGCGGCATGATCTCAGTCCCATCGCTCAAGAGAACACGGCGCCAATTGAGTTTTTCCAAAGCTCTGACGCTTGATCTGATCCAATCGAGTTCCAGTGCGCATTGTCCTGCCGGCCGCCGCTGAGGATCACGTCGGTGTTCGGACCTGCAAAGACGTCGATGCCATTAACCACAGCATTCTGACCAGCGATCACTGCGGCGCTAGTTTGCCCCAGATAATAGGATGAGCGTGCAATAAACCACGGCGCTGGGAAGCTGAAATGGTCGACATCCCAACTTAAGTCACGGACATAACTGATCAGCGACTGCAACGCCGCCGCATAATCGGTTTGGCTCGTGCCATTGACCGTATCGGCCTCGCCCTGCTGCCACAGGAACCCAGTGATCGGTAGGTCAAGAGCATTTGCTCTCCGGCATGCGACGCGCAGCCGATCACGAAATCCGCTCGGGCTCGCCCAAGCTTGAACCGACGATCCGTTGATCGCGATAGGAATCAGAATTACCCGCCGATGAATATCCGCAGCAATTAGCTTATCGGCCAGTCGAACGAACATGTTGCTGGTGGAGACATGGTCGTTGTCGAGAGACGAGCAACCCAACAAAGGGTTGGTACCTTCGTAGGTTCCGCCGTCGTAAATATTTAGGCAATCGATCTTGTTAGCATTCGCGGCATTGTAGCCGAAGTTCGTACAGTTGGCCGCGTTGGACTGACCGAGAACGACATATACGCCGGTTTTATCACCTGCGATCAAGCGCGGGTCGCGCCGCACCTTCGACGTGACGCGCTGGTTGCCGCTCGGGTAGGCCGGATGATCGCTAAAAACAAAAGGGTCGGCTGTCGACTTCGCTAATTGCATACATTTCTCCTTGTGCCCTGGGTCACAGGCGCCTCTGCTTTTGAGCTTTGCGCGTCTCGGCTTCTATGCGGCCTGGCAAGTTCTTTTCGAGACTTGCAAGCTGCTGCTGCACACGCTGCAGACCAGCCGCGTCAGCGCCAGTGGCATCAATGCTGATGGTGATCGGCACCGACACCGGTGCGGCCATGGAGCCGGCAACCGGCGAAGCAATGCGCGCAGCCATGAGGGGCGAAACGTCATCCACCAGACCGCCGTCTGCATAGCCGCGCAGGCGGTTCAGGTTGGAAACGCCAATGCGACGTGTGCTTGCGGCGTCGATGACGTATTCGCCCTTATGGACGATGCCGGCGGGCTCGTACTTGCCGCCCGAGCCGGTGTAGCCGCCGTTGGCGAAGGTCGGCCCGATGAAGGCTGAACTGCCAGGGAGAGGGAGCGCACCGCTTGCCGAGCCACCACCACCAAATAGGTTGCTGAAAAAGTTGCCGCCACCGGATCCGCCGAACGCGGAAGTCCACAGCTGGTCGGTCGCCATTTTCATTAGCTTCGACGAGATCGCGTCAAGCGCTGAGACGCCGGCGGATTTGAAGCCGTCCCAGATCGAGCCGCCGCTGCGGATGGTCGACAGCAACGTCTGGCTGGAATTGTGCAGACCGTCATATGCGAACCGCATATTTTCCGCGCGCTGCGCAGCCTCGCCAAGTGCGGTCGCTTCGGTGCGGAGTTGCGCGATCTGGTCAGCGCCAAGAGTGTTGCCCTTGCGGCGTTCTTCGTTGATGCGCTGCTGCACAGACGCGTAAGCCAATGCAGCGCCAGTGCCCATCCCCAGAGTTGCGGTTTCGAGCGCGTAGGCATCGGTCTGTGCACGAATTTGCGCGGTGCCGAGCGCATTTGCCTTGGCATTATCAAGAATGCGCTTCGCGTCTGCCGCACTAACATTAGCGCCGTTCAGTCGCGCTTGCTGAATCGCCAGTTCTTGCGCGCGTACCGTTTCGTTGACCGTGGCGACCTGACCGAGAATGCCAAGCCTCTGCTGCTCAAGTGACAGCGCCCGCTGCACTGCCGCGGGATCGACGGGCTTCTTTTCGGCTGCCGTGCCGGTCGTGTCGATATTGACGCGGTAGGGCGCACGTTCCGGAGCAGGTTGTCCGCCTGCCATCGCTCGTGTGAAAGCGCCGGCGCCATCGGCGACCTTCGACGCTACATTATCTAGGGCATTCCAAGCCGACAGTGCCCAGCTCTTGATATAATTGCTGGCCTTGGTGGTCGCCATATTCCACGCGTCATCGAACTTTTGCGCGGCGGCGGCCAGTTTGTTTTCGGCGTCGGGATTGCCCTGGCTCGAATTGATGGCCTTGCGCAGAGCATCGCCGCCTTGCTCAAGCAGCTTCACCCATTTCGAGGTCGCGGGCAGTCCCATGGATTCCAGCAACTGGAACTGAAGCTGGGTGTCGCCCTTGGCGCGGCGGATCAGCGTCGAGGCAGCATCGAGTGCGCTGCTGAAATCCTTGGCCTGCACATTATTGGCGCGGAACACTTCCGCCAGGCCGCCCATTCCGCTGCGGGCGTCGTAAACGCTCCGTGCGAACTGAGCCATGGCTTTGGCGGACTCTTCATCCCCGATACCCTTGTAATTCGCGGCGGTCTGGAAGCCGCGGACACCTCCGATAGTGGTGCCGGTGATCTTCGCCAGATCGGCAGCCGCAAGGGCGCTCTTGCCCAAGGCGTTCGCCACGGCGATGCCACCGAGCGCCACGGCGCCGAGACCGCCGACCAGGAGGCGCGTAGGCGTCAGCACACTGGCAATGCCTCCACCGATTTGCTTGAGCGCGCCGCCGACCGTTGCAGTCTTCGACGCTGAAAAGATATCGAATATCTGCGAGCCTTGCTGCGCGAGCACCGTCAGCGGAGACATTCCGCCCATCAGCGAGACGCCCACGTCCTGCATCTGGCGGGACAAGTTAATCATCTCGTGTCGGGCGAGGGCACCCGATCGAGTCACAGTCGCCAACGCATCGTTTGCAGGTTTGATGGCGGCGCCAAGCGCGCCAGTCGACTTACCGACGCTTGCGACGGCCTTTTCAAGTGCGGTGGTCGCTTTCTGCGCCGAGCCGGCGGAAACGCCGATCTTGTCGAGCGCGCTCACCCCTTGTAAGAGGGGGCGCGTGTCGATCGTCATGCCGAGTGAGGTGATCATTTGGGCGGAACTCCAGCCTCAGCAGCCTTGGTTACGGCTCCGAACTCGATCGCGGTCAGTCGAACCATGCCGCCAGGAGCTTGCTGCGAGTGGCCGAATTCGAGCCTGTTCGCGTAGGCGAGGTTCGACATAAGTGTGATCTGGTCGCCGACCTTCATCTGCGGCACCGTCGCGTTGATGCGCCTGATTGCAGCTTCCTTGTCGAGCGTGCCGGGATCTTCAGTCGGAATAGAATTGATACCAACGACGAATGACGATTTGAATCTTCCTGTGTCCACGGGGGATTTATTGACCACGCGCTTGAACATATCGAGGGATACGCGACGCACGACGAAGTTGAGATCGCCTTTTGCAGCGGCCACAAATTTCGCGATGTCGAGTTCAAACTGCGTGGCCACCTTTACTCCCCGAGCGATGCAATCGGTCCGCCGGCGAGCAGGTCGAGATAATCAAGCAGGGGCGTGCGCAGCGATTCCATGCCGGTCGCGAAGACGTCGCCCTCCGAAACACTCGCACCGGAGCCGAGTTCGATGACGCGGTGATATGCGTCGATGTCGAATTGCTCGATACGCTCGACCGCTCCGACAAAGCCGCCCAGCTCGCTGGGGATGGCCATGAACGCGTCAAACGATCGTTCAAGATTGACTGCGCCAATGTTCTGCATCTGGATTGTGACGTGTGCCACTGGCGCCGGCTCTTCAGGCCGCCAGCTCGTCGGCCGGCGCCGGATCCTTGCCGCCGGTCACCAAGCGGTTCAGATACTTGAGCAGATCGGGCTGCAAGGCCTCCATACCCTGCGCAAAAACGTCGGCCTGCACTTCATCAAGCACATCGGGAAGCATGCGCTCCGTGGCGATCGCGATGATCTTTGCGTAAGCATCGAGGTCGTATTCCATGATCGCGCGATGGGCAGGGAACATGCCGCCGAACTCGGCGCTGATTTTCTTCTGGACCGGCAGTTTCCACTTCAAGGTGGCGGTCTTGCCATTCAGTTCGATGTCGAGGTCGGCCATGTATCTGTCTCGCTTTGTTGCGTAAAACGGGAACGAGCAGTCGCTGGGGGATGCAGCAACGACTGCTCGCCTTATCACCGGCAGCGTCCGGGCCGGTGGAGCGGGTGCCCGGACGCTGCCGGTCACGCGGAAGCCCTCGCATGCGTGCGGTCCCAGCGATCCAAAGATTCGCGCGGGAAAAGCCGACGACGACGGATGACGAGGGGCTGCGGAAATGCCATCTCAGGATCGCGCAGCCACCGATAGAGCGTCATCGGCGTGATGGCATACCTGGCCTGAACCGCGCTTGCGGGAAGATACGCAATGTCGTGCTGAAGCATCGTTCGCTCCGGAAATAACAAGTGCGAATATGCGCGATGATGAGCGACACGGATAACTCAACAATCGCTGGCTATTTAATTCGCACTTAACGGGCGCACTGGATGTCCTTACGCAGACTTGCGGCTTTTCGGCCTTCAGTGTTGCGCGGCTGATCCCTTGCCCAGTTCGCCGCGTCGGAAAGCGCGTCGTGGTACGGAACGCCCTCCGCGCAAAGGTCTTGGAACATCTTGCGGCCGTCCGCGGCGAGGCCGCTGCGCCGTTCGTGATCTTCCGGCGACAGTGCAGGCCGCCCTCTGGCGCGGTTGAGCTTGCCGACTAGAAGTGTCGCCAACGCAAGCTGTTCTGTCAGATCAATTGGCTTTCCCGATGCAAGGTAATCGACCAAGTTACGAAGCGCTAAGGGGACTTCGCGTCGCGCTGGGAATATGCGATCTCTTGCAGCCGCATCTACTAGTTGAGAGAAGGCGCTCATTTGCGCGCTTCACGCTCGGCGAGCGCCGCTTCGACCAGGGCTGCTTGCCAACTATCGATCTCGTGCTCTGGCCAAAGGTTGCGGGTGCCAATCTTCAGAGGCTTCGGAAACTTACCATTTTGAATAAGCCGCCAGCGCTGTTGGCGGCTGAACGGACGAATATTTCTGCTCGTGAGGTCGTGCTCGTCCAAGAGACGCATGTTGTGACTCCGCATGCGCGGACAAGCGTCATCGCTCGTTGGGAGACTGCTTGCCGCGGATTAAAGGGGGAGGACGACGTGCCAAACCAGCTACAAATCGCTACGTCAGGATCACATCAAACGCCGGGATTTCGCCGCGGCTCACAACAAAACATCAAGGTGCATCTTCGTCCGAAGATAACAGTACACCAAACTACACAAAATGCAACGGTCCTAACACTTAGCAGAAACTTAACAACCGGCGCGCGCAGTGAACGCCACACAAGACACAACGTCGATGGCTTTGACGAATGTGCGCTGTAGTTTCGTTGCAAATATCGGTTGACTATCGGCGGTAAGACTAAGCGTTATCGCGACCTACCTTTCGGTCGCGTTGGAAACAGCAGGTGACGATGCTGCGGGTATCGGGAGGCGAGATCTTCAAGCGTTCCGCCGCCGTCCTCAATGATCATACGATACTCAAGAAGGAATGGCAGCCAGGTCCCACCATCGGCGGGTATCTGGCCAATTTCCGACGCCATCGTCGACTCGGGCAGATCATCCTCGTCAATGCCTAGAGCCCTCCAAGACTTCGTGACCGGAACCCAGCATGCGTATTGCTTTGGTAAAGGTTCACGGGGTTCGTGGTGCCCCTCATGAAATTCTCGGTGCCGAACCAGCCATCTCAACGGCGTGCGACGTTGCATCGTCACACTCATCTCCCACCCCGCAAGGATGTCATCTGTCCGCATTTCGATGCGAGAGGACATACAAACGCTCCGAGATTGATCGATCGGGATGGGGCTCTATTCCAGCATTCTGTCGAGCGGGTTAGTGCGGGCATCATCAGGCAGATCGGAGAAGGTTGCATCGATCTTGGGCGGTCCCACACCACCCGACCGTCAATCCGTTTCGGACGAGGCATGCGCCAATCGGAAACCATCTCGTCAAACTTCGTGGCGCCGACCCCGATATAGCGTGCCGCCTCCACTCGGCTCATGCCTCGCAGTGGGTACGCGACGCTCACCGGGTGTACTAGCCGACCAGCCTATGGCGCCGTTCTGGCTCGTAATATGAACGCATCGCGTCAAGGTGCTCAGTCTGGGTGCGGGAGTTGTTTCGCATGGTGCGGACGTCGGCGACTACTTGGCCGAATGCGAATAGCGCGACAGCCGGAATGGACAGGCCAACAAAGATGGTGAAGGTCATTAACTTCACTACCGTGTCGGAGCCTAGCGAGGCTGTGACCGACGGAGGCGCATTCATAGCACCGACGCAAACAAGCCAGATAAAAATAAGATATAGCCCTGAAATCACGCGCAGTATAGTTGCCATGTCAGCCTCCACATTGGTGACCAAAAGCATCGCGCAACCTTACGGCGGCTGCAATAGATATTGCTCATACGGATTGTAAACAACTCTTTGCCGCAGCGCTCATCGAGCGACCAGAGTGCGACACATGAGTGCCTTAGGCGCCGACCTGCATCTTTTGTCGGAGTGCCACAACATTGCTCGGCGCCGGCTCGACAATGGTGCGCAACCGCGTGGCCCACAGTTGAAGCGCCTCGCGTTTCTCCTCGAGGTAATCATGCAGATCGTATGTGCCTTTAATGCCGGGACGCGCGTGCGCCAGCACTGCTTCGCGAGCAACTTCCTCGATCTTCAAGCGAGACAAATGACTACGCACGGTCCGTCGCAGATCGTGATTCACCCAATGGGGCAGGGTCACATCATCCGGATTATGTCCGCGCATGCGAGCCATAGCCCGCAACGTCAGTAGCATGCGGCGATCGAGATCACGCTTGATCTTCGTTCCGATCGAAACCGGACGTCGGCCGGCTGTAGTAGAAAACAGAAAGCGGCCGTTCATCTTTGGAAGGCTGGCAAGAAGCGTGGCGATTTCGTCTGTCATCGGCACCGCATGCGCGCGGGCCATTTTCTTACCGCTGTTCTTGCCTTTCATGCGCTCCTTCGGAATGATCCAGACCGCCCGGTCATTTGGTAAGTCGTGCCACCGAACAGCTTCAGCGGTGTTTGCGGCGTCGATGCGCTGCATTAGGAGCGGATCAACCTCGGCCCGGTTTGCGTCCACCGCCTCCCGGAGGCGCAGAGCGGTCAAGAGAAGCAGCTGGTAGGCTGGCCCGATGGGATAGGGCATCCGTTTCGTAGCTCGCCAGAACGCAAACAATTCGTCGTCGCTCAGGATACGATCGCGTGACGCCGTGGCGTCTTCGCCGAGCAAATCCTTCGCGCTGAGGTTTTGAGCCGGGGATTCCGTCAGACCGTATGTACGCTGCCCGATTGCCCAGCGGAAAAACCGCTTGATCAGCGCCAGCAGGTTTCGGGCCCCGGTCGTACCGCCCCGCTTCTTGCCGGCGACGAGAGTTTTGCGCTTCTTCCGATTGATGATGGAAATGACATCAAGATCGGTGATGGTGGCGATTGGTTTCGACCGCCATTCTGGTGTCAGATCGAGCGCAATCTCGCGCGCCGCATCGGCGCCCTTACGCTCCTTGGCCAATTTGTCCCGGGTAAAATCTGCTACGACATGCTCGAAGGTGAGCTTTTCACGCTCGATTTGAGCGACCCGATCCCGTTCCTCTTGAACGGCCGGATCCGAACCCTTCTGAACCGTCTCGATCCAATGTCTCGCTTTATGGCGGGCCTGCTCCAGTGTCATTGCGCCATACACACCCAAGGCGCGCCGGGTGGGGTTTTTGGCGCCGCCATAGCGGGCGACAAGCACAAAGGTTTTGCGCCCCTTGGGGGAAATTCGGACTGCCAGGCCGGGCACCAAACCGTCAGGCAAGTCGTAGATGACGGCCCTTGGCTTTGCGGCTTTCAGGGTTCGATCGTCCAAAGCACGCTTCGCCAACCTAATCTCCGCTTGGCAACTCTTTGGCAACAGCCAAGGATGGCAATCAATGTTGCGAGATGAAACGCGATGATGCGTCTACGTCTCAGTTTTGTCAACGATATCCGATGTTTGAGGGCGCGTCTGCAACGAAATGAAACGCTATGAGACCGAATGAAACGTCGGGCCGAGTGACTGTTAATCGAATGGTCGCTGGTTCGAATCCAGCCCGGGGAGCCATTTATCTTTTTTCCCAAATCGATGCTGACAGGATGCCCGAGCGCCTTCGCTTGCGCAGCAACTGTGCTTTTCCGCACCTTGCCCGCGGCACCGTGTTGCCGTAATTCCTCAGCTTCGAGACCTTCTAGATTCACCCAAGGGATTGCCATGTCCGACTTCTCCGCCGCCCGCCAGAAAATGGTCGATGGCCAGGTCCGTCCGAGCGACGTCACCGATCTGCGCATCATCGACGCCATGCTGACGGTGGCCCGGGAGGAGTATGTGCCGGCGCATCTGCGCCCGATGGCCTATCTCGACCTCGATCTCGATCTCGGCGCGGCCGGGGAGGCGAAGCGCTTCCTGATCAAGCCTGTGGTGCTGGCCAAGATGCTGCAGGCCGCCGAGCTGAAGGCGACCGACAAGGTGCTCGTGGTCGGCTGCTCCAGCGGCTATTCCGCTGCCGTGATCGGCCAGATCGCTGGCAAGGTGACCAATGCGGGCCCTGAAGGCGACGCCGCCAGTGGTCCGTATGACGTCATCGTGATGGCCGGCGCCACCGAAATCGCCCCGACCGGCCTCTATAGCCAGCTGGCCCCCGGCGGAAAGCTGCTCGGCGTGTTCGCCCAGTCCAAGCCCCAGCGGGCCACCATGGTCACCCATTCCCATGACGATTTCGGCAGCCGCCCGCTGTTCGATGCGGTGGCTCCGGTGCTGCCGGGCCTGGAGCGGAAGGCCGAATTCGTCTTCTGAGGCCGTCTGCACGGCCCGCCCGGCGGCAAGGCCCCTGGTCGGGGCCGCCCCTAGCGCGCATGGGAACCTGAGCTGGAAATACAAGTGTGGCTTGTATGTCCCAGCTGCCAAGTTTCCACCGCGATCTCGCCACGAGAGGTTCCGTCTCGCTCCTGCGAGGAATATGGTGAGTGGAGACTCGCTAACGGATTCACCCGTCTGGCGCAGCTTTCGCTGCAGTCCGGATAGGTGAGTGGCAAGAATGGATTACCTGAATGGGCCGCGTAAAAGTTTCCACCGGCGTTGCTGTTGCGGCCTTGTTGTTGTCGCTTTCCGGCACAGCTCCGAGCTTCGCCGACACCATTGAAGCGGCACTGGTCCGCGCCTATCAGAATAACCCGCAGTTGAACGCCCAGCGTGCATCGGTCCGCGCGACCGACGAGAACGTGCCGCAGGCATTGTCGGGTTATCGTCCTCGGGTCGCGATCACCGCGAGCGGTGGCTATCAGTACACCGACTCGGTCAGCGTGATCGGCGGCAACGTGATCGCACTTCATGGCGTGCAGGTGCCGCGCGCGGTTGGCGCGACCATCACCCAGAACCTTTACAACGGCAATCAGACCGCCAACCGAACCCGCGCAGCCGAAGGCCAGGTCTCGGCCGCGCGCGAAGGTCTGCGCGTTCTCGAGCAGACGGTGATGCTGTCGGCTGCGACCATCTACATGGACTATATGCGCGACTCCGCTGTGGTCGAAGTGCAGAAGAGCAACGTCCGCGTTCTCGAACAGACGCTGAAGCAGACCCGCGATCGCTTCAATGTCGGCGAAGTGACCCGCACCGACGTGGCGCAGTCCGAAGCCCAGCTTGCTGCCGGCCGCACCCAGTTGCTGACAGCCGAATCGAACCTCACCACCACGCGGTCGAATTTCCGCCGCATCATCGGCAATGAGCCGAATGCGTTGCAGGCCGGCTCTCCGGTTGATCGTTTCCTGCCGAACTCGTTGCCGACGGCCGTGGATCTCGGACTTGTCGAGAATCCGAACGTTACGGCCGCGATGTATGGCATCGACGTCAGCTTCCTCAATGTGAAGGTCAATGAAGGCGCGCTGTTCCCGACCGTGTCGCTGCAGGCGAGCATCCAGCAGGGCTGGGACCAGTCGATCACTGCGCCGCGCGGTTTGACCGCCGCTGGTGTCGCGCAGGTGTCGATCCCGGTCTATCAGGGCGGCGCCGAATATTCGCTGATCCGCCAGTCCAAGGAAACACTGGCGCAGCAGCGCCTCGCGCTCGAGCAGGTGCGCGACCAGACCCGCGCCAGCGTCGTGCAGGCCTGGGGGCAGTTGCTGGCGGGCAGGGCGCAGGTTGCGTCGGCGCAGGCACAGGTGCAGGCGTCGGAAATCGCGCTGAACGGCGTGCGTGAAGAAGCCAAGGCGGGGCAGCGCACGACGCTCGACGTGTTGAACGCGCAGCAGGCGCTGGTGAACGCGCGCGTCGCGCTCGTCACCGCACAGCATGACCGCGTCGTTGCCTCATACGCCGTGCTCAATGCAGTCGGCCGCCTGTCGCCGACGGTGATGAAGCTCAACACCAATGTCTATGATCCCAGCGTGCACTATCATCAGGTGCGCGACAGCTGGGCTGGCGTTCGCACGCCGGACGGACGCTGAGCAGCCCGGTACTCTTGTCATCGCACTGCTTCAAAGGGCCGCCGCAAGGCGGCCCTTTCGCTTTTCGCCTTTGCTTGCAATCATTTGATGCAATGACGTAGCGTTCAATGCAGGGGCGTCGCGATTCGGAATGCATCACACAGGTGTTTCGCGACAGCTCGTGGTCAGGCGTCGCTTGATCTGGGGACAAGTCAGGCTTGCGTGATGAATGGTCAGCCCGATGCAACCGGGCGCCGCCATATTCAGCCTCGTCTGGTGTAAGATAGTGACGATCGATTTGACGATGCGGAGTCGGACATGACGCAACCTGCAAAGGTCCAGGAACCCTCCATGGAGGAGATTCTGGCGTCGATCCGTCGTATCATCGCGGATGACGAAGCCAAGCCCGCAGAGGCGGCGCCGGCCCAGGCACCCGCGCCTCCGAAGCCGGCCGTCGTCGCCGCAGTGCCGCCACCGGCACCGAAGCCCGTGCCCGCACCGCCGCCGAAAGCGCCCGAGAAGGCGCCCGAGCCTGCTGCCGCCAGCAACAGCCAGGACGATATCGACGCGATGCTCGCGAGCCTCGACGCGGTGACCTCCGAACCGGCTGCCGCCGCCGATCCGGTCGACGATGTATTCGAACTTACCGATGAGATGGTGGTGACCGAGGAAGCCGAGCCTGCTTTTCAGCGGGTCGAACCTGCCGACGATCTGGAGTTTGCAGAATCAGCTGCGGCCAGCATGCACGCCTCGCCGCGTTTTGATCCGCCGTCCTACGATTCCCAGCCGCGCGAACAGCCGGCGATGACGCCGCCGATGATGTCGCAGAACACCGCGTCAGCCGTGGAATCTGCGTTCCATTCGCTTGCGAATACGGTGCTCAGCAACAATGCCCGCACGCTGGAGGATCTCGTCAAGGAGATGCTGCGGCCGATGCTCAAGACCTGGCTCGACGACAACCTGCCGGGACTTGTGGAACGCATCGTCAAGGCCGAGATCGAGCGCGTCTCGCGCGGCGGCGGGCGTTAGGCGCCGTTAGCCCTCTCTGGCGGAAACGGGCCTTCGTTTGGCCCATTCCGGGCATATATACCGGCCATCTGTTGACTTGCGCGTGTCCTGCGGGTTTCTAACCGCAGGCACATTTATGGCCGTTTTTACGGCCTGACACTCCTGATTGATTGCATCCGTCATGATCGAAAAGACCTATCAGCCCGCCGATATCGAAGCCCGCATCGCGGCGGCGTGGGAGAGCGAAGGCGCCTTCAAGGCTGGCCGTCCCGAACGCAAGGATGCCGAGCCCTATACGATCGTGATCCCACCGCCGAACGTGACCGGCTCGCTGCATATGGGCCACGCGCTCAACAATACGCTGCAGGACGTGCTGTGCCGGTTCGAGCGCATGCGCGGCCGCGACGTGCTGTGGCAGCCCGGCACCGACCATGCCGGCATCGCGACCCAGATGGTGGTCGAGCGCCAGTTGATGGAGCGCAAGGAGCCCGGCCGCCGCGAGATGGGCCGCGAGGCCTTCCTTGAACGCGTCTGGAAGTGGAAGGCCGAGAGCGGCGGCACCATCGTCAATCAGTTGAAGCGCCTCGGCGCATCCTGCGACTGGTCGCGCGAGCGCTTCACCATGGATGAGGGGCTGTCCGAGGCCGTCATCAAGGTGTTCGTGCAACTGTATCGCGAGGGCCTGATCTACAAGGACAAGCGTCTGGTCAATTGGGACCCGAAGCTGCTGACTGCGATCTCCGATCTCGAAGTGCAGCAGGTCGAGGTCAAGGGCAGCCTCTGGCACCTGCGCTATCCGATCGAGGGCAAGACCTTCAATCCGGAAGATCCGTCGAGCTTCATCGTCGTCGCGACCACGCGCCCGGAGACGATGCTGGGCGACAGCGGCGTTGCCGTGAATCCAAGCGACGAGCGCTATATCGATCTGATCGGCAAGAAGGTTGTGCTGCCGCTGGTCGGCCGCCTGATCCCGATCGTCGGCGATGAATATTCCGATCCCGAGAAGGGATCGGGCGCGGTCAAGATCACGCCGGCGCATGACTTCAACGACTTCGAGGTCGGCAATCGTCACGGTCTCGCACGCATCAGCATTCTCGACATCGAAGGCAAGCTCGCGCTAGCCGACAACGAGGATTACGCGCGCGGTCTGCCGGAAGGCGCCTCGCAGCTGATCGAAGAACTCCATGGCATGGAGCGCTTCGCGGCGCGCAAGGCCATCGTGCAGCGGCTGGAGGATTTCGGCTTCCTCGAAAAGATCGAGCCGAATGTTCACATGGTCCCGCATGGCGACCGTTCGAATGTCGTCATCGAGCCGTTCCTGACCGACCAGTGGTATGTCGACGCCCACACCATGGCGCAGCCGGCGATTGCCGCCGTGCGAACCGGTGCGACTGAATTCGTGCCGAAGAACTGGGAAAAGACCTATTACGAGTGGATGGAGAACATCCAGCCGTGGTGCATCTCGCGCCAGCTGTGGTGGGGCCATCAGATCCCGGCCTGGTACGGCCCGGATGGCAAGGTGTTCGTCGCCGAGACCGAGGACGAGGCCGTCGGCCATGCGCTCGGCTACTATGTCGAGCAGGAGCACATCAGCGAAGAACAAGCGCGCGAGATGGCGGAGGATCCGGACAAGCGCGCCGGCTTCATCACCCGCGATGAAGACGTGCTCGACACCTGGTTCTCGTCGGCGCTTTGGCCGTTCTCGACACTCGGCTGGCCGCAGACCGATGAAGACGTGAAGCGCTATTACCCGACCAACACGCTCGTCACCGGCTTCGACATCATCTTCTTCTGGGTCGCCCGCATGATGATGATGGGCATGCACTTCATGAAGGACGTGCCGTTCCCGACCGTCTACATCCACGCCCTCGTTCGCGACGAGAAGGGCGCCAAGATGTCGAAGTCGAAGGGCAACGTCATCGATCCCCTGAACCTGATTGATCAGTTTGGCGCCGACGCGCTGCGCTTCACGCTGGCCGCCATGGCGGCGCAGGGCCGCGACATCAAGCTCGCAACGTCGCGTGTCGAGGGCTATCGCAATTTCGCGACAAAACTCTGGAATGCGTGCCGCTTCGCCGAGATGAACGAGTGCGTGCTGCCGGCCGGCTTCGACCCGACCGCGGCGAAGGAAGTGCTCAATCGCTGGATCGCGCATGAGACCGTCAAGGCGACCCGTGAGGTCACCGAGGCGATCGAGGCGTATCGCTTCAATGACGCCGCCGGCGCCGCCTATCGCTTCGTCTGGAACGTGTATTGCGACTGGTATCTCGAACTCGCCAAGCCCTTCATGATGGGCGAAGACGGGCCGGCCAAGGCCGAGACCCGCGCCATGGTCGCCTGGGCGCGCGATGAGATCCTGAAGCTGCTGCATCCGTTCATGCCCTTCATCACCGAAGAGCTATGGGCTGTGACGGCAAAGCGTGATGGCTTGCTGGTGTTGACGCCGTGGTCGCGCAAGGCCACCGGGATCACCCGCGAGCAGGAGGCGCTCATCGTTGCCACCGCAGCGAGCGATCCGATCGTCGCGCCTATCTTGCTCGGGGATAACGCGCAGGCGCCGGCCGACTTCACGGATGATGCAGCCGAAGCCGAAATCGGCTGGGTAGTCGATCTCATCACAGCGGTGCGCTCGCTGCGTGCGGAGATGAATATCGCACCGGCCACGCTGACGCCGCTGGTGCTGGTGGCAACCTCGACCGAAACCCAGGCCCGCGCGCAGCGCTGGAGCGATGTCATCAAGCGCCTCGCGCGCCTTGGCGACATCTCGTTTGCGGACAAGGCGGCGGAAGGCACCGTGCAGCTGATCGTGCGCGGTGAAGTCGCCGGCCTGCCACTCAAGGGCCTGATCGACGTCGCGGCCGAGCAGGCGCGTCTCGAAAAAGAACTCGCCAAGGCCGAAGGCGATATCAAACGCGCCGACGCAAAACTCTCGAACGAGAAGTTCGTGGCGAATGCCGCGGAAGAGGTTGTCGAGGAAGAGCGCGAGAAGCGCGCGGCTGCCGAAGCGCGCAAGGCGAAGGTGCTGGAGGCGCTGGAGCGGCTGAAGGGGATGAGCTGATTGTAGCCCGGATGAAGCGCAGCGTAATCCGGGTACCGGCGAATTGCCGAGGCCCTGAATCCCGGATTGCGCTACGCTTCATCCGGGCTACGGGGCCTTCGCGAACGGCTTGCTCAAATACTTCGACCCGCGCACGCCATAGCGCCACGGCAACTCCACCGCCTTGCTGATCCCGATCCGGATGCCCGCCACCACATCGGGCACCTCCGTCCGCGCGAATATTTCGATCGGCGGCCTGTCCAGCGCCAGCCCGTTATGGGCAAGACCGATGCCGAGCGCCTGACACAGCCGGCCGGGTCCGGAACACAGCAGCCACTCATCTTCCACCCCGCGCCGCGTCCGCATCTCGTCCAGTCCGAAGGTCGGTCGCAACGCGCGGATCAGCACGGCGCTGGCTGAGCCCTCGGCCTCGCAGACCGCATTCACGCAATAGACCTGATGGATGCGATAGACATAGGCAAAGCCGGCGGGCCCGAACATGATCCGGTTGCGCGGCGTGGGCCCGTTGAACGAATGTGCGGCCGGATCGGTGTGATGATAGGCCTCCACTTCCACGATCAGGCCACCGACGCCATCTACGAGCAAGGTCGCGCCGATCAGTTCCGGAGCAACCTCATGGACGCTGCGGTCAAAGAACTTGCGATTCAGTGCTTTGCCGAGCTTGGGGGTGGTTTGGTCAGGTTTTCGGGCCATTCTCTTACGATATGCTTGGATGCAGGGCCGGGTCGGGCGAGGGCGGGTTGCGAGCGGGCGTCCGGCGGATTACCTAGAGCGTTGCACAGAACGGACAATTCATGGTCACCGTCCTCGATACCGTATCATCGTCGCAAATCCGTCCGCGTCATCCTGAAAAGGTGAATCGTCCGGACAATTTTTCGCCGCAGAAGCCGGACTGGATCCGCGTGCGTGCGCCGACAAGCCGTGGCTATGGCGACACCCGCAAGATCGTCAAGGAAAACGGACTCGTCACCGTGTGCGAGGAGGCCGGCTGCCCGAATATCGGCGAGTGCTGGCAGAAGAAGCACGCCACCTTCATGATCATGGGTGACACCTGCACCCGTGCCTGTGCGTTTTGCAACGTCAAGACCGGCATGCCGAATGCGCTCGATGCGCTGGAGCCGGCGCATGTGGCCGAAGCGGTGCGAAAGCTTGGCCTGCATCACGTGGTCATCACCTCGGTGGACCGCGACGATCTCGCCGATGGCGGCGCCGAACATTTTGCGCAGACCATCCGCGCCATCCGTGAGGCGTGTCCGACCACCACCATCGAAATCCTGACGCCGGACTTTTTGCGCAAGCCGGGCGCCTTGGAAGTCGTCGTTGCGGCGAAGCCGGATGTGTTCAACCACAATCTCGAGACCGTGCCGTCGCGTTATCTCACGGTCCGCCCCGGCGCGCGCTACTTCCATTCGCTGCGCCTGTTGCAGAAGGTGAAGGATCTCGATCCCACCATCTTCACCAAGTCGGGCATCATGGTCGGGCTCGGCGAGGAGCGGCCGGAAGTGCTGCAGGTGATGGACGACATGCGCTCGGCCGACATCGATTTCCTCACCATCGGGCAATATCTGCAGCCGACCCGCAAGCACCATGTCGTGTCGCGCTATGTGACGCCGGATGAATTCGCAGGCTATGAGAAGGTCGCCTACACCAAGGGCTTCCTGATGGTGTCGGCATCGCCGCTGACGCGCTCGTCGCATCATGCCGGCGAGGATTTTGCCAAGCTCAAGGCGGCGCGCGAAGCCATCGCGCGCTGAGTGATCGAGAATGCCGAGATTTGCCAACAAGCGCCGGGTGCGCCACAGCGCACCGCAGATGTTCGACCTCGTGGCCGATGTCGAGCGCTATCCGGAATTCGTGCCGCTCTGCAAGGCGCTGAAGATTCGCCAGCGCACGCCGAATGCCGATGGCACCGAAGTCATCGTGGCCGACATGACGGTGTCGTTCAAGCTGGTGCAGGAGAGTTTTACGAGCAAGGTGACGCTCGACCGCACCAATCTGAAGATCCTGGTCGAATATCTGCGCGGGCCGTTCAGCAATCTCGAGAATCGCTGGACCTTCGAGCCGAAGGGAGAGGCCGAATGCGATGTCGGCTTCTTCATCAATTACGAGTTCAAGAGCCGCATGCTGGCCTTGCTGATGGGCTCGATGTTCGACGCCGCGTTCCAGCGCTTTGCCGCAGCGTTCGAGAAGCGGGCGGATGAGGTGTATCGGGCGAAAGCGTAGAATGGGTTGAGCGCAGCGTTACTTATCCTACGCTTACTCCGCCTTGGGTTTTGGCTTGATCGGCTTCTTCACCGGCCTTGTGGCCGCCTTGCGCCGCGGTGACCGCGCCACCCGCGTCCGCACGCTGCTCGCGAGTTCGCGCTTCTTCGCCGCTTGCTGCGGCCCGCGCGCCAATTCCATAAGCATCCGCAGCGCTTCCAGCACCGAGCGCTGACGCACCGCCGAGCGACCGATCGCACCGAACCGGAATTCCTTATCGACAATCCGTCCATCACGCGCGGCCACGGCAAAGTGCACGAGGCCGACCGGCTTGCCCGGCGTCGCGCCGCCCGGGCCCGCAATGCCGGTGATCGAAACAGCGAAATCGACATCCGCTTCTTCCAGCGCGCCGACGGCCATCTGGATGGCAGTCTCCTTGCTGACAGCGCCAAAGCTTTCCAGCGTCGTCGCCTTGACGCCAAGCATCTTGCGCTTGGCGTCATTGGAATAGGTGACAAAACCTCGGTCGATCACGTCAGACGAGCCGGGGATTTCCGTCAATGCACCGGCGACAAGGCCGCCCGTGCAACTCTCCGCCGTCGCGATCGTCAGCTTGCGGCTGCGACAAAGATCGAGCAGCGCGCGGGAGAGGGCTCTTGCGTCGCTGCCGGCCATGTCAGTCCACCCAGGGTAGGCGGATCGTCGCCGCCGCGGTTGCTGCGATGCCTTCCTCGCGGCCGGTGAAGCCGAGCCGCTCGCTCGTCGTCGCCTTCACGGCGACGCGCGACACCGGCACGCCGGAGATCTCGCTGATGCGCGTGCGCATGGCGTCACGCAGCGGGCCGATCTTCGGCCGTTCGCAGATCAGCGTCACTTCGAGATTGGCGATCTTGCCGCCACGCGCGGTGACGCGGCCGACGGCATATTCGAGAAACTTGTCGGAGGCCGCGCCCTTCCATTTGTCATCGCTAGGCGGGAAGTGCGAACCGATATCGCCATCGGCCAATGCGCCGAGGATCGCGTCGACCAGCGCATGCAGACCGACGTCGCCGTCGGAGTGCGCAAGGAAGCCGCGCGTATGTGGTACGCGAACGCCGCAGATCATCAGGTGATCGCCATCGCCGAAGGCGTGCACGTCATAGCCCGTGCCCATGCGGATATCGCCGAGCGACGCGGCGAGGCGGGCTTCTTCGCGGGAAAAGTCTTCGGGAGTCGTCAGCTTCATATTCAGAGGATCGCCTTCAAAAGTCGCCACGGTCAATCCCGCCCATTCGGCGAGCGCGGCATCGTCGGTGAAATCGTCACGTCCCTCGGCTGCGGCACGACGATGCGCCGCAAGGATGACATCGAAACGAAAGGCTTGTGGCGTCTGTGCGATACGCAGCTTGGCGCGCTCGGG
>Ga0102592_1000617_pt1 | contig 54201 bp, 56 predicted proteins | sample AraplaCol_mMF_r2_FD_76861 | JGI IMG/M metagenome (GOLD analysis project Ga0102592, IMG submission 76861) | Arabidopsis root microbial communities from North Carolina, USA - plate scrape MF_Col_mMF_r2 (SPADES assembly) (version 2) | ecosystem: Host-associated > Plants > Roots > Endosphere...
AAGCAGTGTGCGAGGATCACGCCGTTGGCATCCCGAGCGATCGGTGCGCAGTTGACGTCCTGCCCAAGCGTACGAAGGATCATCCAGGCCCGCGAGACCTGACCGGCCGGCCAGTCGACGCCGTCGCTCGTTGCTGTCTGTTCGAGGCGAGGTGCTTCGTATCCCGCAAGCCGGACGGTCTCCGCGCCCTTCCTGAATTCAAGGGTTGTCGCGTCGACGACCTGGACTTTTCCATAAATCTGACGCGGGATGTCAGCTGGCCGGACTTGCGCCGTTGTGGAGCCCACTGTCATCGTCAGAAACATGATCGACAGCGAAACAAGTTTCATCGTTTTTCGCTCCCTCGACCTGCGAGGATAGCGACTGGGTGAGGCATATCCGAATAGGCCCACAGGCCGGCGCGCGCCGATCGTGCGCTCTCTTCCGCTACCCTGTATCCGGGAACGATTAATTGCCCGGCGGTATCGACGGCGGCGAATCCCCATCCCTCAGCGATCATGTACGTTGCCAGGTCATAGCGCCGTTTGCCTGTTGTCGTCTGGCAGCCGACGACGGCATTGTTCTGATCTATATCCTTGATGGTTGTGCAGACGGGCTTCGTATCATTAATCAACGCCTGGACCATGATCAGGTTGAGCTCGCCGCAATCCCTGACAACGCCAGGAGATATTGTGATGGAGGTTCCGCGCAAACACGCCTGCAGACCATAGAGACGATATCGCCGCCCGCCGGAAATCCAGGTGTCGCCGGTTTCGAACTGCGCCTGTCCTGGAAAAGGCGCGAATTCGGTCCCATCGCTTTCGTGGCTATTCGCGGCGTCCCGTTCGCTCCCTAGAGCCTGGGCCGAGATGATCGGAGCGTCTGGGCGAGGAGGTTTTGGCATGTTCGGACCGGCGAGCATGGTCATGACCGATATGCCTGCAAAAAGGCCAGAGGCTGCGAGCGTCGAAATCAACATCAGGAACCTCATCGCGCAATTAGTTCATGGAAGGATTGGCGCGATAGCGCTCACCGTAAGGATAAGTGAAGCGGGCGTTTGCCCAGATTCCGGCTTTCGCTTTTTGTGCGCGTTCCTCTGCCTCTGCATATTCCGGGAATAGTGCCCGGCCCGAACGATCGCGCGCCGCGAACGCTACTCCGGCGCTGATGAGCACTTGGGACAGCGATTGTGTTTCACCGTCCTTCATGAAGAAGCATTCGGCAAAACGGACGGTCGGCGAGCCGGCATTCTGACCGAGGAAATGGCACGGGAAAGCGTTGCCGGCGCCAGCCTCAGCCTCCTCGAGCATGGCAGTTAGACCGGCGAGCGAGACCATAGAGCATGTGGTCTGCATGCCGGCAAATTCCACGTCCTTGGTCGAGAGGCAGCCTTGGGCGCCGGCCAATTTGATGACGGTACCGTCGGAGGCGAGGAACGCGCTTCCGCTCAGTGCGCCTTCAGGCGTGATAGATTGGAGGTCGAGCCGGTCGGCCATTGAGGGGATATCGAGGGGCTTTTGCGGGGCAGGGACCAGATCGCGCCCCTCCGCGTAGGCCTTTTGATAGTAGTCGACAAATGTTGAGACGGCATCCTCTTCGGCCGCAAGCGCCACTCCGTTTGTCGCGCATGCAATGGTGCAGAAGAGGATTTGAACGAGCCGTCGTGTGCCGGGATTCATGCTTGCGTCCGTCATCAATTGGCTCCAGTGATGATGCACAAAATTATACTGCAGTGCAAGTCTAGAAAAGGTGTGCGGATTGGAGTACCTTTGTCCAGGCACTGAAAATCGCTCGTGGAGAAAAGCGGATGTCAGCTTTCAGGCAGTCACTTAAGGTCGTTGTCTTCCCGCTTCGGGCGGCCTGGTTCGTCGTGCTGAGCGCCAATTTTATCATAGCGTCGGCTGTAGGACTGATTTTTGCGTCATTCGTCGCATACGTTGTCGCGTTGATATTCTCATACGCCTTTCTCCCCGCAGAATGGACGCAAGCGCTGTGGCTGTCGGCGACTGGTCTCTACGCTCATTCGTTTTGGTTCAAAGCGGCTTCGATTACATTCTCCGCGCTGCTGTTTTTACCAATCCTTCGCTTTTGGCCGCGAAGGGATCCGGTTGCGGATACAACTCGTGAACGCCAAATGGTACGGCTGAACAAGGATTTGATCGCCGCTCAGCGGCAGCACGAGCTACGAGCCCAACTTCGGGCATGACGAGAGAAGAGCTGGTTCGTCCAGAGCGTGGCGGCAATCTCGGCAATCTTTCGCAGGACATTCAACTCCCTTCCGCCAACAGTAATAGTCGACACAAGATGGTGAAGAAGCTTATGGCAGTTAAACCCCTTTCCCTGGCGATTTCGACGTTCAAGGGCGGTGCCGGCAAGTCAACCCTGAACGTCAATCTCGCAGCCGAGTTCGCCCAGCAGGGACATCGAACGCTCCTGGTCGATTGTGACGAGCAGGAGTCATCGACGCGCTGGTACAATGTCTCGATGAAGCGCGGGTTACTCCCGACGGACGGTACGTTGCTGCATCTGCGCGTCGCACCTGGCGACAGGTTTCGCGACCGCCTGGCCGACGCACCTGAAGCGGATATCCGTATCTATGACGTCGGCGGCTACGTTCATCAACGGGCTATCGAGGTCTATCACGAGTGCGATGCCGTCCTCATTCCGATCGTCCCCGAGCCGACCGCTGCCACGTCTGCAATCAAGGTCGCGACGATCCTGAAAGAAATATCCAAAAAGCGCGCTGCAGGGCCGATCCCCTATGCGGCCATCTGGAATTACGTCGACATGATCGCGCTCAAGCACAACAGGTCCCTTCCCGAGGTCCATGCGATCCTCACCAGCGGCCGGATTCCGATGGTGGAGACGGTCATCCGGAAGAGCAACCATTTCAGCGATGTCGGAGCGGGTTTTGGCTCACTCTATTCCAAACTGGCAAGTATCGAGAATAATCCTTCGCTGACCCCATCGGCAAAGCGGCGCGCATCCGAGAGCGTGCTCGATGCGATTGATCTGGTGAAAAGGATCAACAACGAATTCATCGGCCTGCTGCAGGCGGAGGCGGCCTGACATATGTCGAGGGAACGAACGCCTGCCGGCAATATTCTTGCCCTAGCAAGGTCCAGGGAGGATCAGGCGAAGGAGGTAGACGAGAGTGCCACGTCTTATATGCCGACGGATATCGACCTTGAGACGCTGATGCCAGACGAGGCTTCCGAGGCTCGAGACGACAGAGCTGTCATGAGCGTTGAGCATCAGCAACCGGGGATTCGAGCCAAGAACCGCCGGCACGGACGTCTGTCCTCGCAAGGTGTCTCAACTGACGCGGAAACAAAGCGGAAGCGCATCTCTCTCTACCTCGATGACGACGTGCTTACCAAAATATTCCATGTGTCGTTGGAACAGCATGAACAGCTTTCCTCGGCGACGCACCGGCTGATTGTCGAGGCGCTGAAGGCCAGGGGATTGTGATCAGATGCGCGAGCCAGCAGTGATGTTCCGCCTCCCATCCCACATTTTAAGCGATCTCGAAGCCCTTTCCCGCAGGGTGGATGTCTCCGTCAACATCATCGCCAAGCTGATCGTTGTCCGAGAGGTCATGCAAATCCCGGCGATGCTCGAGGAACATGACCGCCAGTTGGCAAACATTCATCAGTTCCTGCGAGAACTCGCCTTGCGAAATGAGGAGTTCCTCACCGAAGAAAGCGTTGATGCTCCAAGCGCAAAGGCGATAGCGCAGCAGCTCGAGAACGTCATGGACGCGCTCGACGCAATCCGGGACGCGGCCTATGTCCGGCCCTCCAGCTATATCTCCGATTTGATCAGGAACATTGATGATCGACACGTCCAAAAGTCGCTTCGCAGCTAGGTCTGAGGGTCGCCGGCTGCCGAACTACTTCGAGCTTATCGAAGACGAGCTCCGGCGCCGAGGCGGGGGTGCGGCTGGAAAACGACCATCGTTGGTCAAGGCGGTTCCACGTGTCGGCAAACATCCGGGCGCTGCCTCGGCTTTCAGTCGTGCATCCGGCAAGAATGCGGTCGTCGTCAAAGTCCTGTCCTATGGGGCGGGCGCGGCTTCAGCGCGCAATGTGCTCGCCTATCAGAGCAAGGAAGAGAAAGCGCGCGACCAGGATGGCCGCGAGGTTCGCGATCTGCGAGACGCTGTGCGCTCCTGGGAGCGGGAGTTCGGCAACCGGAAGGGCAGCCAGGATATCCTTCGCCTGACCTACGAACTGGAACATGCCAAGCGCGACGACATCGCCCGCAGTCTCGCTTCTCTCGCGGACGATGGTTTCCGTCACTCCGGCGACACAGATCGAACCTACGCGTTCAGTGTCAGCGAAGGCGTGGAGGGAACAACCTGTCTGCATTTTGCTTTGGTCATTGCTCACGAGAAGAAAGACAGATCGGATCGAAGCAGCGCGAATCGGGTTCCTGCAGAGACGGAGGATGTTCGTGCCGTCGACGATCGGCTGGACAGGGCTCTGCGTCGCGCAGGGATCACTCCGGTTTCGCGTTATCCGGCGGAGTTTTCCTCTGGCCCAAAAGGCCTGACGGCAACCTTGCATGCGATGCAACGGGCGGGAGCGGAGGTCACGATTTCTACAAAGGTCCGCATCGAGAAGCGGCCTGGCACAAGTGGCCGTTATGAGCTCGGCGCGGCGCGCCGCGAAGTCACGACCAAGGACCACAAGGAACTGACGGCCGAAGGCAGGACGCTTGGGGTTCTCATGCAAACCCGCCAGCCGCGGGATTTCATGCACCTTTTGCTCTCAGGACCAGCCAATGTAGATCGCAGTCAGTTCATCCTCGCTGGCCGAGATTTCCTGCGGGAGCAGTTCGCAGGGCACCGCTTTGCCTATGCTGCCCACAATCGCCACGATCTTGAAAAGCACCCGCACCTGCATGCGATTGTCGCACTGCGCAATGCCAATGGAAGGACGCTCAATCCGAACATTCGAGACTTTACCGAATGGCGCGTTCGCTTTGCCGAAAAGGCGCGAGAGCGTGGCATCCCGATCGATCGTCAGAAGCGTATCGAGCGGGCCGGACCGCCGCCTGTGAAACGATGGGAATGGGAGATGTTCCAGCGGATGGGCGCAATGGCGCCGAGCAGCGTCGTTGATAGGGTCATGGCAAGGGTACGTGACACTCCGACCGCACCAAAGCGCCAGGATGCTCGGATCCGGCTTGAACAGAGTCAGCATTCCGTCGGACGTGTCATCGAGATGCTTGAGAAAATCGCAAAAGATCGATCGGCCCCCAGCACCGCACGCGATCTTAGCCACGACCTGTCCGTGGGACTTCGTCGTGAGTACCAACGGCTTGAGACAGCCGTTCAAGAGGGCCGCGATCCCATAAGAGAGAAAAGCGAGGAGCACATGCTACGATCCACCCCCATAAGTGCCGCCCAGGCGAGGGCGGCGAAGGAAACACTGGCGAACACCGCTTTGAGCGTTGCTGCCAAGATCGCCAATCCGTCTGATCGGTTGATCTTCGAGCAAGCGACAAAGATCATCGGCAAGGTGGTCGGGCTGCAGCTCGATTCCCGGGTCGCGAAAAATCGGGATCGGGCGGAGATCGGCAAGGATAAGCGCGCCTCGGATAGCCTGGAGACGAAGTCCGCGAGCGGGCGCGACCATGTCGCGGAGCAGCGCGTCGTCAACAAGACTTCGAGCAACCGTGCCGTTGATCAGTCGCGTATAGCCCGTTCGAATGCCGAGCATGATAGCGCCGAGAATGGTTGGCCAGACCGCCAAAGAAACCAACAGCGCGATCGCGAGTTACCGAAATCGATCAAGCTGCGCCCGCCGCAGGAAAAGGATCGGGACCGCGGTCGTTAACCGAAAACGTGAAACTGCATCAACGAGGAGGTGTCACTAGCCTCGATCTCGACGACAGAAACCCGATTACTCTAAACCCAAGGCATGCTTGATCACCGTCTTAAGCCAAGCCACCGTCGCCGGCCGGCCGATGTTCAGGGCCGCAGGGGCGCTTACTCCCGGAAAATGAATTTCCGTGAGACCTAGCGGATGAGCGCTGACTTGGGGGGATTCTGCCTTCCGTACCACGACCGTCTTATTAAGATCAGCTCCGTAGCCTTCCGTGAGTTCGGTTATCAGATCGAGTTCATCTTTAATTTGCGATCCCTGGCGCTGTCTCAGGGCCGACATACAGGCTGTGCCTATCCAGAAGTCGGGCAGGGCGCCCGATACCTTCAGTAGATCGTCGAGCAGCCGTGTCAGCGTCGCGCTGTCGATAGGGACAAGCGGCTCATATAGCGCAGCTGGATGATGTGAAATAAATCCGAAACGAACGTCGAGGTTACGAATGTCCTGAAGCATCGCTACGAAATTAGCATCGATATCGCCGAGTGTCAGGTCTTCGAATTGTGGCCTGCGCCTCAGGAGGATGTCGTCACGCTCAAAAATGACCAAGCCAGTTGAACCCACTCGCCTGCGGATGCAATGCTCATCGAATACGTCAGAATCCATAGCTGCTCTCTAAGCTGACATAGCTTCCCCTGTGCGCTTTCGATTTGCGGTCTGCGTCGTTCAAAATAAACGCCTGAGGCGCTGCTCTTCCATAACTCGAAAAGCCGACCTCAGAGGTGCTAGAGCCCGGTTAACGTGCGACGGGCATCTGCCTTGCAAACAGCTCATGTGGCAGAGGTTGATAGACATATTCCCGCGGCAATGCTGGGCGCCCCATCTTACTGATAAGGCGCTTCAAGTTGCGAGCGCTGTTGCTTGCGGCGATAGTGTAAAAGTTGCCGCTGTTCCACGTAACGTAACTTTCGGCAAAGGCGTTAGCCAGGACTTCCGCGAGCTCCCCAAGAGTGACCTCGTTGTCGTTCATCCGTGTCAGAACTTCATCTTCCTTGGCCTGTATTTGCTCACTGCTAAAGTAGCGGGCCTTGAATCCGAAGTCTTTCTGTTGCTCGCGACGGCGGTATTCATCGACGTCGTCATGCCGAAATTTTTCGACCAGAAGAAGGATCCCATCAGCCTTCAAATGCTGCATGACAAAGGCAATCTGATTTGTCCTGTTTGGCGAATACATCTGAAACGTCGTATCTTCCATGATGATGTCGAACCCATCGGAGAACGCTCGCAGATCTTTCCGGCCCGACATAAGAGCCGGCGTCAGATGATGGAACGGGCCGCAGAAGAAAGTCGCATAGGGTGGCGTGCCATACGCCATGAAGCTCCTCTCGTTTTCGACGTTGGGACTGCATGACAAAGATATGACGCCACCGTCAGCGAGTTCGCTAATCGTGCGCGCCATCGTGGCTTCGGCAGTGCCTAAACTATAGAGCTTCAGCGGTTCAATACGATCTTCAGCGTAGCGCAGGATTGCCGTTCCCAAGCGAACTTCTTCTTCGAACCTGTATGGTATGCTGCTCAGATAGTGCTGGTCGAACGGACCTTGGCGCTTCTCGTGAAGGTGTATAAACTTCGTTACCAGCGGGTCTCGTCGAAGAAGACGTCGATCAACATCCGGTCGCCTCCACGGCATACCGGAACGGCCCGCGGCAGTCGCCGAGAAGAACGAAGCCAGTTCGTTTAGACGAGGCGCGCGGTCACACTCCGCGATGAAGTCGGTGAAGTCATGCATTGTTAGGTTTCCTCTGGCTCGGCCGCCGCCGCCTCCTCGGATCCGATCAATTTTGCTACCTGAAGGAAGTGCCGTGCGGCTTCTAGGTCGGCACTTTGAGCGCGCATTTTACGCGGCTGCTTTCGAAAAATTGATGTTCTTTCAGAATATTGATGTGTTTTCTGACTTGAAGTTAACAAGCCTTTGATTGGCAACTATGGGTAAACATGGTTAGGTTCATGGTTCTGACATAATAGCGGAACGGCCAATGCGTTTTGGATCTGAGGATCATCATTTAAGGTCATCGACGGGCAACGTCATTCTTCAGAGAACCGGCGCATGGGAAGGCTTCAGAGCCGAGCTAGTGCGCCGTCGGAGCTTAGCGCGGCAGGATTTTCGAGTGGGTGGCGACAAGCACGCCATATTTCTCAATCTCGAGGGTACAGCTCGTTTTGGCGAGAACTTCTTGGATGGCAAACGAGCCGACTTCGTTGCGCGACCTGAGGGGTCGATCGCCTACGTCCCTCCACATCGCATATGGACCGGCTGGGACGATGGCGATGAGACTGCAGCCTACTTGTTTCTTGCCGTTGATCGAGAACACGCCTCCCGCTTCTTTCGTGACACTCGAAGAGCCCACGACTTGAAGCCGGAATTCGGTTTTCATGATCTCGCAATCCAGCTTGCCGCTCGCAAGATCGCGGCGGAGCTCGCTCGGATCGACCACGCCAGCGGGATGATCGTCGAGGGCTACCTGACGACGATCTTCGGCCATCTCTCCAGACGCGCAAACATCGTTGAACGTCAGGTCAAGGGAGGACTGGCACCCATTGTCCTCAAGCGTGTACTTGACCGCCTAGGCGACATCCAGGAGGACAAATTGACCATTTCCGGGCTCTGCCACGATATTGGAATTTCCCCATCGCATTTCATTCGAGCATTCAAGCAGTCGACAGGCATGACGCCGCACGCCTACTTAAACGGCCGAAGGATCGAGCGTGCTTGTACGCTATTAAGAGGGACCGATTTACCAATCACGGAGATTGCACTTATGTGCGGCTTTGCAAATGCCAGTCATTTCTCAACTGCCTTTGCGCAAGCACTTTCCGACAAGCCAACGATCTACCGTTCGATGTGGCGCCAGCAGAGCGGAAAATAATATCAAATTCTCGAAAGCGGTAACGTTCGGCCCCTGCTAGCGTGGTTTGCAAAGCGCCCTCGAAGGATGGTTTGACATGAGCAGGTTACTGAAATCCGATCTTTGCATACGCTACATGACCGCCGTCGCGGCATCTGCGGCGGGAAGGAATGCATATTTTATCATTGTTGCATACCTTGCGGTTGATTTGGCTGATGGACCATCGTTCATAGCGATCCTCCTTGCCGCCGGCAGCATTGCTGAGTTTCTGACCACGAATCTCGGCGGTATAATCGTTGACCGCTACGAGCGACGTCTGATCTGCCTTATTTGCGATTTCCTTCGTATCACATTGATGATTTCGACCCTGTTCGGTCTGTCAACGCTTAACCCTCATGCAGTGCTTGGCATCTCGTGGATCCTGTACGCGATTATCGACCGAACTTATTTGACGACACTTCAGGCTGTCATACCTACCCTCGGTCCATCAAGCCAACTGGTTCGCAACAACTCGATTTCCTACATCAACATGCAGGCCGGAAACCTGATCGCGGCCGTTGTAGCTGGAGCGTTACTCGTTCTGGTACCGCAATCCACTGTCTTATTGCTGCCTGTTTGCTGTTTTGTAATGTCATTTTCGGCGATGTTCTCACGGAATTTTAGCGGTCTTTACAGCAGCGCGGCCGCTACGAAAATAACGAGTATTCTGGGTCGCGACGCACTGCCAACAGCGCTACCGTCTAACGCATTGCGGCTTCTGGCGTTTGTCTATGGCCTAATGTACGCGATGGGGATGCTCGTCAGTGTTCTGGCATCGACACTCGTTCTCAAGCAGTTGGCAGGGACTGCACTTGATTTCGGCTTTCTTGAAGCGGCTTGGGCGGTAGGCTCGATCTTGGGATGCGTCGCCTTCTGGGCCAGTCCGGCACGAAGCCCTGAGCAGGCTGGCCTACTTTTGATTTCAGGGTGCCTTCTGTCAATCTTCCTGATGTTCGGATATCTTCACCTCGCCATCCTGCAATTTGCTGTCCTTGGCGTCACCTACAACATCTCTCGCCTCAAAGTGGACGTTCATATCCAGAGATTGATCCCTTTGGGGGAACTCGGCCGATGCAGAGCGCAAGTCCATACGATATGCGTTGGAGTCGGGCTTCTCACCTACGGATTTATCGCTGCAATTGGCAACAACGCAGAGCCGAAAACGATTTTTGGTGTCTTCGGCCTCCTCATGGTGGCGACCGCCTTAATTGTATCGATGAAAGGGAGCGCCGCCGCACGGGCGTCGCGTGAGACATGAGTGAGCGCCGATTTGACCGGGAACAGTTGCTGGGAACAATTTTTGACTTGTTTCCTTGGACGCGTCAGTACCGCGACGAGCCTATAAGGCATTACGCGGCGGCGCTCTATGACTACCGGCCGGCGGTAGCGGATTCGACTCGTCGCGAGGCCCGCAATACACTCCGCAGATGGGTAACGAAGAAGGCGCTAGAACGAGGCTTCGGCCAAGCTCAGGCCGAACGGCTGGCCGATGATATTGATCAATATCCTGTACTGCAGACTGGACCGCATCTTCATCTGCTGATCGAGCCAGACGCGTTTTTTACCCACCTTTTCAGCCTGATGGGGCTCGCCGCACTCGGTAGCCGATCCTACATCTCCTATGCGTGTTCCACCGTTAAATTCGCGGAAAAAAGCCGGAAAGGGCCGGGCTGGCTGAGGCTCGATGGTCAGGCCATCAATGTTTTCGGGCTTAGTCGCCGGGAGATGATTCCCTATAGCATACTGGCCAAAAACCAGATGTACGAGTTTGCTTTGAAGCCCGCTGAAGGCTTCTCGCGCCCACATGACGCGATCTCCGCGCTGGAGCCGCTGCTTCCCGCCGCGTCGTTCTCTTCCGCAGCGGCGGCGATCAAAGCTGCGAACCTACATCTCTGGAATGCCCACTTCGACCAGCATGTCGGTTTTCTCCAACTCGATGACGATGATGTTTCCGATCTTGTGCTCATGCATCTGGATGATCCGAACTCATGGCTATGCCGCAAATTTCTTGTTGATCCCGTTTTGCCGGTCAAAATCCTGAGGACTATAGACAGACTGGCTTCCACCCCCTGGAGGGACTGGCTGAAAAACAGCACTCATTTCTTCTGGGGATGCGACCATGGCCGAATATTTCCGATGGAGCTCGGCGACGGCTTCCTGCGCCCAAGTAATGGTGAAGGCGATTCCATTGCGTTGACGCGCGAAGGGCTGATGGAAGCGCTTGCGGCGGGCCGGATAATTCCTAACCTGCTCCTCGTCTTCATTGTTATCGCCATCTTGCCAGGTATCAGAGTCCTTGGTGGCAGTCGCCATACGGTTTACTACCCGCTGATGCGATACGCATTCTGTGCTGGTCTCGTCGATAGCGGTTGCGATGACGATCTCTTGCGGTCTCTCGTTCATGAAAGGCGAGCAAGTGCCTGGGGGCACCGTGTTATCCTGGACACGGCAGAACCTTTTGCTCTGTTGCGTTCAAAGAGTGGGGCCGTTCCAAGTTTGATGTCGCGTTACGGCGCGATGAGCTTGGACCAGGCGTGCGGATCGCTGGACGGGTTCTTGGAGGATCCGCTTTGGCAGGATCTTTTCTCGTCGCTAAAAAGCGGGGCAGTTAGTACGACCCGCGGGCCCTGGGCATTCGTTTAGGCCCGCTGGTCCCATCGCCGACAAGTGCGCGAACGCTAAAATAGAAGCCATTGAATCTACAGTGATTTCGCTTGAATTTCGCTTCCTCAGCGTTTATACTCTTTATTGAGGCAGTACGCGCTGCCTTGGGGCTTGGAAACCCCTACGTGCGGCTGGTGCCGGCCGTTTCGGCACCGCACTCCTTGACCTTTGGTCGAGGAGCCTGTGGCGTATGTCCAGGTTCCTCGGAACTAAAGGCCATAGGGTCGTCACGTACGGCTTTCCAACTCCCCGATCAGTGGGTTAAGTGAGTTTCTTCAGGCGGGGGCGCACCGCTTGAAACTCTCTTACGGGGAGTTCGCGATGAACCGTCGATCCGCAATTCATATATCACATGCAAGAGCAGTGAAGAAGCCAGCAGCGCTCGTTCCATCCGCTGACGCCCATCCGGTTGACAGACACGTAGGTCAGCAGATCCGGATTTGGCGCATTCAATCTAACGTATCGCAAAGTGATCTTGCCAAAAAGATTGGCGTCAGTTTTCAGCAGGTCCAGAAATATGAGAACGGTCGCAACCGGGTCAGTGCCTCGATGCTCTATCAGGTAGCAAGCTGCCTGAATACCCCGGTCAGCCGTTTCTTCGAGGGGCTGCCAGAACCCGAAGGAAGCCTCAAATCCATCCCGGTTGCTGAGATCGATGAGCGTATTGCGTACATCTCCACCGCCGAAGGTCGGCGCCTGATCGAAAGCGTCCTCAATCTCTCACCGCGGGTTCGCAGCAAGTTCGCGGCGCTGGTAACCTCGCTTGTGGAGGACGAGGACTAAGGAATCAACGATCGTGTCCCAGGGCGTGGTGTAGCTTAGACGACCACGGCTCATCCCAAAGGGCCGGATGAGTGTCAGCTTGCTGCTGGCAGGCTGATGAGTGGATCATCGCTCATCGTGGCGATGGTTTCCAGTGTCATGTAGCGAGATCGTTGAACGGCCCACTCGTCATTCTGCTCGAGCAGCAATGCTCCGACCAACCTGACGATGGCATCGTCGTTGGGGAAAATGCCGACGACTTCAGTGCGTCGCTTGATCTCGCCGTTAAGGCGTTCGATTGGATTTGTGCTGTGAAGTTTTGTCCAGTGCTGCTTGGGAAAGGTCATGTATGCGAGCACATCCTGTTCGGCACTATCCATCAGCGTGGCGAGTTTCGGCACCTTCGGCCTGATCTGGTCTGCTACATTGCGCCATTGGGTGCTTGCCGCGTCCGGGGTATCCTGTGCAAAGGCGGTGGCGATGAAGGCGGAGACGACCCGCCGTCCGCTCTTACCAGCATGGGCCAAAGCATTGCGCATGAAGTGCACCCTGCAACGCTGCCAAGTGGCCGAAAGCACCTTCGATACTGCGGCTTTGATGCCCTCATGCGCATCTGAGACGGCGAGCTTAACGCCACGCAGACCCCGCCTGGTCAGCTTTCGCAGAAACTCGGTCCAGATTGCTCGGCCTCGGACGTACCGATCTCCATGCCGAGCACCTCGCGTCGCCCATCGGTGTTGACGCCCACGGCGATGATGACCGCGACAGAGACGATACGACCGCCACGACGAACCTTCAGGTAGGTGGCATCGATCCAGAGGTATGGCCACTCGCCCTCGATGGGACGGTCGAGGAAAGCCTTCACCTTCTCGTCGATCTCTTCGCACAGGCAGGATACCTGGCTTTTGGGGATGCCGCTCATGCCCATGGCCTTGACGAGATCATCGACGGATCGGGTCGAAACGCCCTGGATATAAGCCTCCTGAATGACAGCCGTCAGAGCCTTCTCGGCCATCCGGCGCGGCTCCAGGAAGCTCGGGAAGTAGCTGCCTGTGCGAAGCTTGGGAATGCGCAGCTCGACTGTGCCAGCCCGTGTTTCCCAATCCCGGTCGCGATAGCCGTTGCGCTGGGCAAGTCGGAAGCCGTTCTTCTCGCCATAGCCCGCGCCGGTCTTCGTCCCAACCTCCAGCGCCATCAGCTTCTCGGCAGCAAAGCCGATCATCTCGCGCAGCAAATCGGCATCAGCGCTCTTCTCAACAAGCGAGCGCAGGTTCATCATGTCGTCGGTCATCGGTGGTGTTCATCAGGTTGGCTCTAAGCAACCCGACCCTAGCGGAAAACGCCGGTGACCACCCTGTCAGCTACACCACGCGGCGGGACACGATCGAATCAACCTCCGGAGCGGCTCGACGGACCGCTCCGGACTGCAGCCGAGAGTGAATTTCTAGATGCGTGCCTTGTAGAGCGCGCGCTCATTGTTTCGTGCAATTGTCGTACCGAACCCTTCGCAGCGTTCGACCAGGTCGCTGAGGATTTCATCTGCGAGCCAGCCTTCTGCCAAAACAGGATAGGGCAGGCGCTGCTGACCTCGGCTTTCAAGGGCATTTGCGCCGCCAACCACGATCGGCCGGAAATCGATCTCGTCGATCTCATTCTTCTCATTGAATGTGCACGTGGCAACCACGCTCTTCCAGACCTCTCGCGGGCTCCATTCGGTCTCATCCTTTGATGTATGGAACAGGAAGTTGCCGAGCCCGTAAAAAAGGGGAGCGTGCTTATAGATTTCCATGCCCTGTAAAACTGGCGCGCCGTGGCTGACGAAAGCGGATGCTCCATTGTCGATGCATAGACGCGCGAATTCCTGAACCCATTCCGGCACACGACGCCAATCCGGCTCCCAATGGTGATGATGGAGATAAACGATGACGAAGTCGCCGTTTGCTCGCGCGCGCCGGATGGCTGCAAACTGGGTGATCGCGCTTTCTGGTTCAATCTCGATGCGGCGCGCACTCGCAGATGCCCGACGGAAGACGGTCCCGAAGAAGTCGGCTTCAGTGCCGCTCGTCGATGGAGGATCATTGGGCTGAGCGTAGTTTGCGAGCTCCAGGCTTGTCGTTCCAAACCGCCGTTGGACTTGCTGCAGCAACGCAAAAGTTTCGTCGTCGACATCGAAGCTGCGCTCAACCTGCAGACGGTTAACACCCGGGCGTGCAGGCCGATTGTCGGTTCCATCGTCGGCATACATGAAAGCAGGACCAGGGCCGGCATCCATGGAAACCAAAGCAACTGCCTTTCCTGCGATGGAAGCGGAGGCCGCCCTGGACGCACTGCGTCGGTCTTTGCCGATCCCCGCATGCAGGAAGCCACGCAGCGAAGCCTCTTCAAGTGTCGACAGGACGCCTGGTGGGCCAAGATCGAAGGCGTGATTATTGGATAGCGACAGGACCGAAAAGCCGAAGTCTTTCAGCGCATCCAGAACCTCCGGCTGAGCGCAGCCGAAATAAGAGCCTTTCAAAGGCCAGCCCTTGTGGCGGCCGTAGATCGTCATCTCGAAGTTGGTAAAGGAGACGGCCGACGATCGAACGAGAGCTTTCATCGTCGCAAGCCGCGGGTCGTCGATGGCGCGCAGGTCATGATGTATGAGCGATTGCCCTGTAACAAGGAAAGTGAACGGTTTGGTCATGAGAACTCCAGCGATGGTGTGAAGCCGCCGCACAAAGCGGCGGCGCGCTCAACCTATTGATTGGGGGAAACATCGAGACCGAACCATTGCAGGCTGAGCCGCCGGAGCGTCCCATCCGCTTTGGCTTCGGCGATCGCCTTGTCAAAAACCGCGACGAGGTCTTTGTCCGATTGACGAAGTCCGATCCCGACACCCGGTCCCCAGGGGCCACCGGAAAGCTCCGGGCCATAGAATGCGGCATCGGCTCCATCAGGACCGTCAAGGAACGCCTTCCATGTAAAGTAGTCTGCGAGACCGCCGTCGATCCTGCCGGCGGCAAGATCAAGCTGCAGGTTATCTTGGGAATCATAGCTGCGAATTGAGGCCGCTGTTCCGACCAGCTCGTTGAGAACGACTTCAGAATTCGATGACCGCAACACGCCGAGCGTCTTGCCGCTGAGAGCCCGCTTGATAGTCGCAAGGGTCTTTTTCTTTGCGGCGTCGATGTCGGTGAGGTCGAGCTTGGCGGCGGTGTCCATAGGTGCGACCTGGAGGTCCTTGCGCAGAACAATCTGATTGAAGCCGCCGGCATACGGTTGCGAGAACGCAATTGATTTCTTGCGCTTCTCGGTAATCGCCATTCCCGACATGATCGCATCGAACTTGCCCACGGTCAGAGCGGGTATGATCCCGTCCCAGTCCTGGGCGACAAAACGGCAGTCGAGATTGGCGCGCCGGCACAGGTCCTTCCCGACATCGATGTCGAACCCGGCCAGTTGGCCATCCTCGCCTATGGCGTTCCAGGGTGGTGATGCGCCTTCCGAACCGATCGCTACGGAGCGTGGAGCGGCCATCGCTGTGCTTCCGATGGCAAGCTCCAAGCACATTGCAAAGAGCGTCAATTTCATGCGTGTTCCCTTTCTTATTGCTGGAGGCCGACTACTGCGATCCGGTTCTCAGGGCCGGCAGCCTGAGAAGACGGTTGGTTGCTTTCGTGCTGGATCGGAGATCGTTCGACGCGGGTGTCAAATGCCGTTCGAGGCGACGCGCGAGTGCCGTAATAATGAGCGTTACCGCGAGGTAGATCAGTCCGGCCACGACAAAAACCTCATATGGCGCGAACGTCGCCGCGACCAGCTGACGGGAAAGCCCGGTGACCTCAAGAAGTGTCACTGTGCTGCCAAGCGAGCTGGCCTTCAGCATGCCAATGACTTCGTTGGTGTAGGCGGGGAGGACGATTCGAAACGCGAGGGGGAAGCGGATAAGGAAAAACGTCTGGAGCTTTGAAAGGCCAAGCGCCTGCGCTGCCTCGGTCTGTCCTCTTGGGATCGCGCGAAACCCGCCTGCGAGGATCTCGGTCGTGTGGGCGGCGCTGTTGAGGGTAAAGGCGATGACGGCACACCAGAAGGGCTCGCGAAATACCGGCCAAAGCATGCCGTGCCGGATGAGCGGCAGCTGTCCCAGTCCGTAGTAGACGATAAAGAGCTGGACGAGCAGCGGTGTGCCTCGAAAGACATAGGTGTATGAGAATACCAATGCTGCGGATATCCTGGCCTCGGAGGCGCGAATGAGAGCAAGGGGCAGGGATATCAGGAAGCCGGCGATCAACGGTGCGACCGTCAGGAGGAGCGTGAGGAGCAGGCCACGCGGTAGTGAAGTCAGTGCCTCGGAGAGCGCATCCAGGTTCATTTTAAGCGCTCCGGAAGCTGATATCTGTTGTTCAACAAGCTGAAGCCGATCAGCGCGACAGTCGTACAGGCGAGGTAGATCGCGGCGGCTGCGAGATAGAAGGGCAGTGGGGCACGCATCGTGCCCGCCCCGATGAACGCAACACGCATAACGTCGCTGAGCCCGACGATCGAAACGAGGGCAGTGTCCTTGATTAGTGAAATGCAAAGATTGGTGTAAGCCGGCAGAGCCAGCGGGACCATCTGCGGCAGCAAGATGAAAGCCCATCGTTGCCAGCGCGACAGGCCCAGGGACAACGCCGCTTCACCCTGTCCCTTCGGGATTGACGTCAGCGCGCCGCGGAAAATCTCCGCGGCATAGCCCGCAAAGACGATGGTCAACGCGCCAACGCCGGACGCGAAGGCATTTACCTCGATGTATCTGCCGGCAATCGCGCTGATCGCAGCTGTCCCTCCGAAGAATGCCAGCAGGATGATCAGCAGCTCCGGTACGCCGCGGATTGTCGCGACGTAGGCTTGAGCCGTGCTTCGGAGATACGCTGAGTTCGCCGACGTCCCCGCCGCCACAACCAGGCCGACCGCGGTTCCCAAGCAAACGCTGACGGAAAAGACCGATATCGTCACCAGCAGTCCGGATAAAAAATGGTAATACATGCGGCAACCTCGGTTCTCGGAATGAAAGGTCGTGCGTGGTCGGTTAGTCACCAGTAGTTATTTGGATCTAAACTACAAATTTAATTATTAATAACCTAATGGCGATCTTTTTACCTAATTTAACCTTCGGTTTATCATGCTGTATCTAGTAAATATACTTTACAATTTGAGCGTCAATTTATAAGTTTCCGAAAATTGAGATAAGCAAAGTTTATGGGGTTTCGCATGAAAGTCGCCGGTACCGGGATCAAGCTCCGCCAGCTTCAGGTTTTCCGCGAAGTTATTAGAGCGGGATCGGAGCGCCTCGCAGGGCGTCTTCTCAATGTCACGCAACCGGCCGTCAGTCAGAACATCCGGCAGCTTGAGGAAGCCGTCGGCTTCCCGCTCTTCCTTCGGGAGAAGGGGAAAATGCGGCCGACTGACCAGGGATGGGAGTTGCTGCGTTCGATCGATTCAGCTTTTTCGGGCCTTGATCGCCTGCGGCAGAACATAGATGGCATACGGTCCCGGGATCGGCGCTCGATCGCGATTGCGGCGCCTAACGCATTCACGTTGCGCCTGCTGCCTGAGGTCGCCAAGGCTTTGAGACAAGAGCGCCTTTTCGATCATTTCCAAGTGAGGTCAGGGCATTACCAGGAAATTGCGGACGAAGTTCGTGACGGCCGCTCGGACATTGGTCTGTCACGGCTGCCTATCGACGAGCGTCTGTTCGACTACGTGCCAGTGGCAAAAGCCACAAATGTCTGCCTGTTCGCCCGTGGCCACCGATTTGAAGACCTGCATACGGTAACTCCCGAGGATCTGGTGGGAGAACCACTAATCGACATCGACCCTCAGTTCTCTTCGCATCAGATGAACGTCAATGCGCTGCGCTTCATGGGTGCAGACCCCGACATCGCGGTGGAATACGATCTTCATGGGCATGATGCAGGCTTCGTTGCTGCTGGCATCGGCGTCTCGGTCACAAACAGTGTCATTGCGAGGGAATATCGGCAATTCGCACTCGATAGCCGAGGGTTCGAGCCTGGTGCTGCCTACCACTACGTCATATTGTGGCAAAAAGGACGAACGCTTGACGTGTCAACGAAGCGAGCGGTGGAGATTGCCGCGAGCGCGATGGCAGATTGAACAAGCCTATCGACCGGCGTCCGACTTGATCGGCCTTGGGGAGGAGCAAGGGGCGCGTTGCCTGCCTGCTAGACGAAGCTTCCGTTGATCTCCGACCAAGTGCGCGAGGTACGAGCAACCGAAGTGTCGATCGTCTGGAACGAGATTTTTGGGATCTGATTGAGACAGTCTGCCGATGTGGCAGATCAGGCGCAGCATGACGCCGGATTGCTTCTCGGCGGCCGTCGCCGGCGGCAGACAAAGCGCCTCGTGAGTATTCATGCTGCCCTCTCCGAAGAACAGGGCGCCCGCTTTGGTTTCGATATCAATTCTGGGCGAGACGTGCATCGGGAGTTAGACTTTTGCGGAACGCTGATAGCAAAACTCTGGAGCATGGCCTCCAGAACGTTAATGCTAACGCAACCAGCGGAGATCGTATCGAGTTCCGGAACTCGGAGGTTCGCCCCGCTACGCGCGTCGTTCTCGCGCCAGCCCAGAGAATTTGTGCCGAAAGGCTCCGGCGATACGCTGCAGCGCACTTTCACGTAGAGCGCGCTCGCACAACATTGACTGAGCTCACCGGCCCGTACTGTGGCTCGAAGCCGACAGCAACCTGCATAAGCCTACATGCTCCTGCAGGCGCCATAAGTATCGCAGTCTGAGGGCTTGAAAATTCTCATCGAAAAATCCATCTCACGCGCGGATTATTTGCAGTGGGGATTGCCGATGACAACAACACAGAAACAGCCAGAACAGCATGCATTCGAAGCCGACGTCAGCCGACTGTTGCACATGATGGTGCATTCGGTCTATTCGGATAAAGATGTCTTTCTCAGAGAGCTGATTTCAAACGCAGCAGATGCCTGCGAAAAGCTCCGTTATGAGGCGATCGCCCGGCCGGAACTCGCAGGCAGCGGATGGAACCCTCAGATTCTGGTGACGCTCGACGAAGAGGCACCCCTCCTCGTCGTCGAGGACAACGGGATTGGCATGAGTCACGATGACCTGATTGACGCGCTCGGCACGATCGCTCGATCAGGCACAAGGGCTTTCATGGAGCGTATAGAGGCCGCAAAGGGCGGCGAGAGAGCTGAGCTGATCGGCCAATTCGGCGTCGGTTTCTATTCATCCTTCATGGTCGCAGGCAAGGTCGACGTGATCTCCCGGTTGGCCGGAAGCGAGGATGCATGGAAGTGGTCTTCAGATGGCAAGGGCAGCTACGACGTTGTGGCTATCGATCTCGCAGATGCTCCGACCAGAGGAACTCGCGTCGTTCTGCATCTTTTGGAGGACGCCAAGAAGTACACCACCAAGTGGGCCGTGGAAAAAATCATTCGCGATCAGTCCGGGCATGTGCCCGTGCCGATCAAGCTGATCGAGAAGCTCGGCGCCGAGCCGACCCAAATTACAGACGGCGCCGCACTCTGGACGAAGCCGAAGGGCGAGGTTTCGAAACAGGATTATGACGATTTCTATCATAATGTCTCCGGTCAGTACGACGAGCCATTGACCAACGTCCACTTTCACGCCGAGGGTCGCCACGAGTACACGACGCTTGCGTTCATTCCTGGTTCTCAGCCCTTCGATCTGTTTGATCCGGACCGACAGGGTCGTATGAAGCTCTATGTCAAGCGCGTCTTCATCACCGACGACGCCGAATTGCTACCGCGCTATCTGAGGTTCGTACGCGGTGTCGTCGATACGCCGGACCTGCCGCTGAACATCTCGCGCGAGATGATCCAGGAGAGCCCGGTTCTTTCGTCGATCCGTAAGGGTGTAGCCAGCCGTATACTTTCGGCGCTCGAAAAGATGGCGGAAGGGGAACCCGAAACCTTTACGAAATTCTGGGATCTGTTCGGCACGATCGTCAAGGAAGGCATCTACGAGGATTACGAACGCCGAGAACAGCTACTGAAACTGGCGCGATTCCGCACTACCGCGTCCAGCGAAGCGACCCGGACCCTTGCCGAGTACGTTGGCGCCATGAAGGAAGGGCAGTCGGCGATCTATTACATAACCGGCTCCAGTGTCGAACAACTCAACTCTTCTCCGCATCTCGAAGGTTTCCGCGCCAAAGGCATCGAAGTTCTTCTGCTCACGGACCAGGTCGACAGCTTCTGGCCGACCAATGCTCGTGACTTTGATGGAAAGCCGTTCAGATCGGTTACGCAGGGTCAATCCGATCTAGATGCGATACCGAGTAATAAGGATTCCGACGACAATAATCCTTCGATATCAGCAGATGTGACCGCGTTCATCGAGTTCGCTCGTGGAGTGCTTGGCGAGGAAGTGGCCGACGTGCGTGTTTCTCAACGGCTAACCGAAAGTTCGGTTTGCTTGGTTGCGCCGGATGATGGGCTGGACCGACAGTTGGAAAAGATACTTCAGGGGGCCGGGCGGCTGCAGGCCGCGTCGAAGCCGATTCTTGAGATAAACGCGCAGAGTGAACTTGTGCAGAATATTGCCTCGGTCGCTGATCACGCGTTCCGAGAGGACGCCGTTCGCCTCCTACTGGATGAGGCCCGAATTCTCGATGGTGATAAACCTGTAGATCCACGCGCTTTCGCCGGCCGGCAGGCGCGTCTATTCAGTCGGGCAATCGGCCAGCGCTGATCATCGTGCGTCATAACAGAGTTGACCCGCATCGACGAACAGCTAGAGCGGGACTTTGATGCGATACCAGCGACCTCACATCGCCTTGGTGATGCACAATGACCGGTTGCTGCGCTCAATAGAGGCGTCTTGAATATAAAAAGGAGTGCGTTGCACAACTATAGGGCAACGCTCGGAATTTAAAGGGCCGCTGGGCGGTGCAACGCGGGCACAGTGCTGAGGTTCTTGGCTCGCGAAAGCCTCTGGTAACTTTGCGTTGTTGGGTCCGTGGAATCAATCTACCATCGATAAGGGGTACTTATCGATAGTCATGGCGCTGACCGTCAATCATCTACAGTGACGAACGCTAACTTTTAGATAGAGTTCGTTTAGCAAATCATTTACCATGATTTCAATGTCTTACAATTTCGCCAAGTTGCCGATGACCAGCCTGATGGAGCCGGCTTTTCGCGCAGGCATCGAATTGGCGCGTCCGGACGAGCGCATTTCTCGCTCGCCCGTCGGCGCCGGCTTCCTCGAGCGGCAAAGTTTCGCCGATGCCTGCGCCTCGCTGTGGATCGAAGGCGAACTCGTCCATCTGGAAGACCTCATCCTCCATGACGCCACGAAGGATATTCGCACGCCGACCCATGAGCTGACAATCGCCCGCGACGTTCTTCGCACCCGTCGGCGCATCTCTGGCCAGTCGCCGGATTGGGCGTTGTCCGCAGAGGGTATCCGGAAATTGCGACAAACGTCGGACACCGGTGCGGTCGGCGCGGAGGCGATGGAGCCGGCAGGTGAAAAGCGGCCCGCGGCGGCCGCAGATCGGGAAGGGGAGGGGGATGACGACAATGATGGCGTCAGTCTCCCCGGTGTCGATATCGCCGCCATCGATGCGACGCTGGCGCGGTCGTCGGCAGCCATAGAGGATGCCACGCGGCCTGGCCGCACCGGCGGCCATGCGACGGCCAGTCGTCCGGAAAAAGATCCAATGATTTATGATCTCGACTGGGACGAGGATGCCCGGCTTGACGAATGGCGCGGCGTCCTGCGCCAGGCCGAACACTTGCCGGCAGTGCTGCAGGCGATCATCGCCCTAGATGCCTGGAACGAACTTGCTGTCCTCCAGCACGCGCCCTGGCTGGGCCGGCTGTTGGCTGCGTCGATCATACGGGAAGCCGGAACCACCACCAGCGGTCATCTTGCCGCCATCAATCTTGGCCTCAAAACCATTCCCGTCGATCGGCGCCGGCATCGAGACCGCGAGACGCGGCTGCTTGCCGTGGCTCACGGGCTTTTGGCGGCTGCCGAGACCGGGATGAAAGAACATGACCGGCTGACGCTGGCGAAAACGATGTTCGAACGAAAGCTGGAAGGGCGGCGGACATCCTCAAAACTGCCGGAGCTGGTCGAGTTGGTGATGGCGAAACCGTTGGTGTCGGCCGGCATAGTGGCGAAAACGCTCGACGTGACGCCGCAGGCGGCGCGGCGGATAGTTTTGGAACTAGGCCTGCGCGAGATGACGGGGAGGGGGAGGTTTCGGGCGTGGGGCATAGTCTAAGGCCAAACAGACATCTCTGTTCATGTCCGTGCTGCTGCCAGGTTTTCGCCTGTTACATCGCTGAAGGGATCGCCAGGCTGCCGGCGAGTCGACTGGATGCTTCTTGAACCGCGCTCGCCGGACCGTAAAACGCTGCTACGCAAGTGGATCACCTGAAAGTACCGCGCCAAACGAAAAGGAAGGAGCACGGTACAGATTACGACGGCGACCGCCGTTCTTGTTTCCTCGCCGATGGAAATTCGCCACATGTTGGGATGGACTGTAATGGGTGTCGTCATCAACGTGAAGGGGCCGTCGATGTCAGTCACTAGGTCGCACGGCATATCGATCGCGAACGGTCCTGCTGACAACCTTCCCAAAAAAACAAATCAAGTCCGCCGAGCAGTCTGTGGAGGATACATAATCGAGCATTAACCAGCTTCTGTCGGAAGCGCGACTTGTCGCGTATTTGTGCCAATGCTGCGGAGACTGCCGTCGATCAACTCAAGGTATGCCCCGAAACACAATCGGCCTCCTTTTTTGAAGGGGGCCGATCAAGAATTCTCAATCATTGCATTTGCCTCGCGTGGTACTAGCGGCCGGTGACCGTCGTGCGGATAGCGTAGAAAGTGATTTCTGTCACTTTGTAGATCTTCAGCCCTTCCATGGCGATTGCCTTCAGCCCCGTACGATGTTTCCGGTACTTCGGCTTCATAAACTCGTCGCAGAAGCTTTGGTGCAGATGGGCCGCAAGTGTGCGGCTGACGGAGTAACGCATGAACGCGGTGATGGCCGCGCCTGGCTGGTGGGCACGGCGGCGCGGCTTTTTCTCAAGGATGGCGACAGCGATGCCATAGGCAATGCTGATGCCAGCGGCGATGCTGCCGATGACCGACACCCAGCTGTGGTCGATCAGCATCGCCGTTTCCGTAAGTCTAGCGATATACACTAGACCTACGGACAGAAAGATTGCGTTGGCGAATGTCGCAGCCGCGGTCAGGACAAGGACATTCATACGTGACGGTCTCATGCAGGGGCTCCTTGGGGATAGTAGCTCGAAAACGCTTTGCGAGCCGCGACTTCTGCTTCGAAAACTCGCCGACCCTCTGAAGTCGGAACGTAGCGATGGCGAGGTACCGAGGGGTGGTTAGGGTAGTGACCTGGTGATCTGGCGACCCAGCCCTTGTCACTCATGCGGGAAAGTTGAACGTAAACTGAACCGTTTTTTGATACGCGAGCCTTGTCTATTTCCTGGGCCTCCTGGCCTCCGAGCGTGAAATCTTTCGCGTGGGACAGGACGGGCTGGAGCGCGACAATCGCAAGCGCAGGATCGTGTCCGCGGTCATCGGCTTGGGGCAAAGCCTCGGCATTACGGTGATCGCCGAAGGTGTTGAGACCGAAGCAGAGGCAGCGGTCCTTAAAGGGCTTGGCTGTCCGTTTGGGCAGGGCTGGCTTTACGGCAAAGGCGTGCCCGCCGCGGAGGCACAAAAGGTTTACGAACGCCTGCCGGAGAATGCGGCGCCGGGCTCCGTCGTCGATACGTCACCGTTTCAGCAGCTTCACCAGTTGGAAACCCTTTATGACCAAGCGCCTGTCGGACTAAGCTTTCTCGATTTGCACTACAGGCATGTCCGCGCCAACGATATTTTTGCGGCCATGCACGGCCTCACCGCTCGCGATCTGGAGGGCAAGACGATCTACGACGTCATGCGGGGCGAAACCCTCAACAATGTAGAGGCGGTGTTGAGCAAGGCGCTAGGACCCGATCCCTCGCCGCCGCAGGATTACCTCATCGGGAAGCATGAATACCGGGTCTTTGTTCAAAAAGTGAGCGACATCGGTGGAGAAAAACTTGGTTTTTCCATTGTCAGCATCGATGTGACCGAACAGAACCGTGTCCTTCGAACGCTTCAGCAAAGCGAAGACCACTTCCGTCATGCTGTCGAGCTGCATCCCGATATTGCTTGGGCGGCGACGGCAGACGGCAACGTTTATTACATCAGCCCGACATTTGAGGATCTTCCTGACGACACGATGCAGGATCGGATCGATCGTTGGATGACGAAGATGCATCCTGAAGACCGCGCGCGAACTCGTTCCGCCTGGCTCAAATGGATTCCCCGGTGGCGAGCCGTGGGAGGCCCAGTTCCGGATCGCGTGGCCGGATGGAACGTACCACCCCGTCCTAAGCCGTGCGCGAGCCCATGTCTCTTCCAACGGAACCATTCTTCGTTGGTACGGCGTCATATCAATCGACGGGGCTCAATGACAAGCGCGTGTGGCGTATGTTTCTCCCTGTTCCTTTCAAAAACTCGCATTGCCAAACTTGGACGAGACACATCTGGAGTGCCCCCCATTTCGACCGCTTAGCGACAGCCTAATCATCGCAAACTAAAAACGTAATTTTCTCCGCGAGCGCCGTGAACCACACCGGATGTCACACTCCCCACGCAGCCCTGATGGGAAAAGGACGCAAGCAATGGCAGTTGAAACCGTGGACACTCTCGTTGTTGGCGCCGGTCAGGCCGGCGTCGCAATGAGTGAACACCTGGGCAAGGCCGGTGTCTCCCACCTCGTCCTCGAGCGCAGCCGTATCGCCGAGCGCTGGCGCTCCGAGCGGTGGGACTCACTGGTTGCCAACGGCCCTGCCTGGCACGACCGTTTTCCTGGTATGGAATTTCCCGATCTTGATCCAGACGATTTTCCAACAAAGGATGCTGTAGCCGACTATTTTGAGGCCTACGCAAAGCAAATCGGTGCTCCTATCCGCTGCGGCGGAGAGGGGAAGAGTGTCGAAAGGCATATCGGACGCCCCGGCTTCCGTGTCGAAACCTCGCAGGGCGTGATCGATGCACAGAACGTTGTTGCGGCAACTGGCGCTTTCCAGGTGCCTGTCGTTCCCGATCTGATCGCAAGCGCCCCCGGTCTGACCCAGATGCATTCGACCAAGTACCGCAACCCAGCTCGACTGGCCGAAGGCGCTGTTCTCGTCATCGGAGCCGGTTCCTCCGGAACCCAGATTGCCGAGGAGCTTCTCCTTTCCGGCCGCGAGGTCAATCTTTCCGTCGGCCCGCATGACCGTCCGCCGCGCGCCTATCGCGGCCGCGATTTCTGCTGGTGGCTCGGTGTTCTCGGAAAATGGGATATGGAGACCCCCGGTCCGGGAACGGAGCACGTGACGATCGCCGTCAGCGGTGCACGGGGTGGCTTTACAATCGATTTCCGACGCCTCGCTGGCAAGGGCATGACCCTGCTCGGCCGTACAATCGGCTTCGACGGCACCAGTCTCAGCTTCTCTGACGATCCTCGCCACCAACCTGGATCGCGGCGATGCCAACTATATGGCGCTGCTCGACGAGGCGGACACTTACGCTGCGAAGAACGGTATCGACCTGCCGGAAGATCCCGAAGCGCGCCGTATCGAGCCGCAGCCTGAATGTGTCGCCAACCCGATCCTCAATCTCCACCTGGCAAAGGCCGAGATCACCACCATCATCTGGGCCACTGGCTTCACCTCGGACTACAGCTGGCTGAAACTGGATGTCTTCGACGAGCGCGGCCGTCCGAAGCACCGGCGCGGCGTTTCGTCTGAGCGCGGCGTCTACTTCCTCGGCCTTCCTTGGCAGTCGCGTCGCGGATCGAGCTTCATCTGGGGCGTGTGGCACGACGCGAAGCATATCGCCGACCGCATCTCGACTCAGCGCAAGTACAACGAATACCGGCCTTCGAACCAGAAATCCGTGTAAGGCACCCTCGCAGCGATACAGACCTCCTGGCTAAGGAATTCCACATGGCCCGTACACGCATCCGCAAGTTCAATACCAAGGATACCTATCCGGAGCAGAAGCTGGATAACGACCTTTGCCAGACTGTCGTCGCAAAGGGCATAATGGTGTTCGTGCGTGGCCAGATCGGCCAGGACCTCGGCACTTCAGCCAGCGTTGCAATCGGCGACGTCACTGGCCAGACCGAACAGGCCATGGCCAACATCAAGATGCTTCTTCAGGAAGCCGGCTCATCGCTCGATATCGTCGATCCGCGTTACCGCGAGGCCGTCTATCGAGTTGTCGGCAAGTGGCTGAAAGGTGTCTTTCCCGTCTCAACGGGCATCGTCGTCTCTGCGCTTGCGCGCCCCGAATGGCTCGTCGAAGTCGACGCCATTGCCGTCATTCCCGAATAAGGTTTTGCGACCCCATGACCTTTTCCATCGCCGCCCGCTGCGCCAAGACCGGCATGTTCGGTATCGCTATCTCCTCCTCGTCTCCGGCAGTGGCGGCACGCTGTTCCCACGCCCGGGCCGGTGCGGGTATTGTCGCCAGCCAGAACATCACCGATCCGAGCCTTGGTATCTCGGGCCTGGCGGGCCACACTCACCCCGCGAACATACGGTCTAATCCATTCTGGAGGAAATTCTCAGTGGCAGCTCAGCGGGACGTGCGGACATCGCAGCACTAGAGAAAGAGTTCGGCAACATGACTTGAGAAATGGCTGGACGGCCCCGGAAAGCCCCTGTTTCACGCTGCTCTTCGCCAGGCCGCCGGCGAGGTGGCGCTTCGCTGGATGCCAGTTTCGTCTTCCCGGATAGGCGGCTGTTTACCTAGGCGAAGTAGAGGGCAGCTCGACAGACATTATGGTTGCAAATCAAAAGCCCTGTCGACATTTATAACTTCAACCTTGAAGAATTGGGTACGGATGCAGTGGCGCGTGTCCTCACAAGGAAATCATGAGCGCCCGGCGGCATCGCGAGCTAGGTGGTGAATAGGACGCTCGCAGGAACCACACGATCGTGTCAGTGGGTTGGTAACAGCAATATAAGGTCGCTTAATGTCTTGTCTTTAGAGGGTTCAGCATGAAATTGAGATATGGTGTTTCGAATGCCAAACCAGTGGTTGCCGTAGGAGAGGACAGCGTCATCGCTCACGGGACCCAAAATGCGAGTACATCGTTGGAGGCGAAGAATGAGGTCGCGGTACTGGGGCAATCGAACCCCACGGACGATTATGGGGTGGCTGTGGCGCGCGTGACCTTTGCCAAAGGTACATTCATCGCAGGCATCGCTGAACACCACATGATCGGTATAAGCTGCTCAAACCCCATACCAGCTGAACATATGATTGATGGGACACGTCTCGACCATCATATCGCACCGGGCTCGCTGTGTCTTTGTCCAGCGGAGGCCACTCATTCGACAGTGTTTGGTGGTTCGCTGTCCGGCATAGTCCTGCAGGTTTCCCCTGAGTGCCTGGCCCTTGCCACTGCGGAGTACTTGGGTCGTAATTCTGATCTCATAGAGCAGATAAACGGCAGAGACAGCTTCATTGCTCACGTCGCCCATGTGCTTGACGCAGAGGCTGCTCACGGACTTCCGAACGGCATCCTGTGCATAGCGGCAATCAAGGTGAGATTCGTATTGCCTCATCGAAGAATGCTCCCGAAAGGATAGCATATTGCCTCACCAGAATGCTCCCTATGCCCTGCTGAGCTCTGGTAGTTGTTGATCTTCGCCAGGCTCGTTTCCGAATATCATTCTGTGCGCTCGATCGCGACGCCAGCCTTTCACCCGTCGTTGCACCGTACGGATTAGTCCATCAGGATACTCGCCGGGATAAATGCTTTGAAGTCGCTCCAGAAGCTCTCTGCCGGTTGTCCATGGCTCAGCTTCAAACCAACTGTAAAGATCATTCGCGACGTTAACCAGCGGGTCAGGCCGCCGTCGCTCGCGTTTTAGTTTTGGCTTTGCTTTCGCGGTCGGACGAACTTCGCCCTCCGTCCACGCGATACGCAGGCTTCGCAAGAAGCTCTCGATATCGGGAGCCTCGCTTGAGGGTGTTCCCTAATGCGCAATTTCGGCAAGCCGCTGTTGTCCTGCACGAATGTTGCGGAGGAGCGTCACAGGGTCGAGTTGCTCACTCATGCTCACCAAGGGGTCGCGTACCTCCACCGCCGTCCTTGCATCTGATAATAGGCGTTGATGTGGCGTCGCGGGAGAAGAGTAGAGCTTCTTGACCATCGCTCCATTTCGCTGCTTCTCAAGCAATTTAAACGACGGTTGAAAGAAGTTCACGAACAAGCGTACCGAACGATAAAGCTCCGCAAGTGTCGCTGCAGCTTCAACACCCTCATACCGATGATAGCCGACAATTCGGCGGACGACCGATCCGTTTTTCTGCTCCACATAAGCCTGATCATTTTGGCGATATGGCCGACAACGAGTGAATTCGATATCTGAATGAACGCAATAGTCCCTGAGGGTCTCGTTGATGAATACGCTATCGTTGTCCGTATCAAAGCCAAGCAGCGGGAACGGCATCATGCGGCGAAGCTCGGTCAAAACTTCCGTCAAGAGCTTCTGTTCGCGAACAATCAGAGGCGCGCACTCGGTCCAACCGGTCGCAATATCCGTAAGGACAAGAGTATGAATAAAGCTGCCGCGTGCGTTGGGACCGGAGTGCGACACCAGATCGGCCTCGATGAAGCCAGGTGCGGGATCACCCCAGTCGGAGAATTTTCGAATTGGGATACTCCGCTTCAATGCCGATGAAGCAACGGAACGTCGGCGTCGACGGCCGCCTGCTGTTTCTCGCACGCTTTTCAATGCACGGTCGATGGTAGCCGCACTCATCTGTAGCAGAAGTGTGCGGACCTGATCGTCTAACTTCAAATGGCCATGTTGTTCCATCGATGAGATCAGAATTGGCAGCAAGGGCTTCAATCGCTTGCCACAGATGCGGTCGGAGGCTTCCCACAAAACAATAAGGGCCTGTCGGGTCGCCTCGTTATAAATCTGCGGCCGTGTTCGCGATTGCGGTTGCTTATCCGTCCCCCGCAATAAACGCATCGCGTGTTTGCGATGCATCCCACTAATCGAAACGAACTGATCGAGGGTCCGCGATTTTTCCTCCCGCTTTCCGGCCGCATAACGCTTTGTCAAAGCAGCAACCAATTCCTTCTTCGTCGTCACGCTGATCAGCCTCATCTGATTTGCTCCTCACCCACAAATGCTGGGAGCAAATCAGATGAGGCAACGGCCAACAATTGGGGAACATTTCTAGTGAGGCAATGCGGCGTCTCATCCTGATCGCCGCGCTATAACGGGGGTTCGTTGATCACATCTTCGGCGCGGTATGCTCCGCAAATGATATCGAGCACCGTCAGACCAAGCCTTATCATCCATGGACCAATGGGCAGGCTGAACGCATGGTCAGAACGATCAAGGACGCGACTGTTAAGTCATTCCATTACGCCTCGATCACCGACCTACGACGCCACGTCAGGGACTGGCTGCTCGCGTACAATTACGCCAAACAGCTCAAAGCCCTACGATTTAAAACACCGTTCGAAGCTATCAGGCAACTCAGCGAGAAAAAGCCTGACATCTTCATTCGAGTGCCAAGCCATGACATGCTGGGACCAAACACCTAGGGGGTGCATTGTCGGTGTCGTCAATAAAGCCGGGGCCGTCTGAGACAAATGGTGGTGGAACTCAGCGATCATCCCAGCCAGCGTAGACCGCACGTTCTCAGCCAGGAAGGCCAGCGTTTATCGGTCGCATGCTTGCCCTCCACGCGGTCGTTCGCGGTTCTGATGATCTCGCCAGCGCCAATTGCCCGCATGATTACGTTGCGGGCGGCAAGGCTCCAACCTTTGGCTCCAGTTTAGCTTCGTAGGCCATAAGCATATCACGCGCTCTGAAGATCACGTCTTCATCGAATCGGCCTCGACCTCCTTTCATCGTCGTCTTGACGTTGATCTTCGTCAAAACGCCAAACCCATGTTTGAATACCGTCGCATTTCGTGCGAGCAATGGCGTGATTGAAACTGCGCCGTTGAGTCTGCAATGAAGCGTGAAGGTCATCTCTGGTACCTTCCTTCATCAAACGGCAAAGTCAATGAGGCTGGATTTTGTCGGGTCGGGCCGTCAGACGAAGCCGGCGCGATCTGTTTCGCGGGATCTTTCGGCACCTCAGGCCGAACACGCAACGCCCGCAGCGCATTCAAAATGACGGCAACATCGATTGCTTCCTGGAGGATAGCACCCTGCACAGGCGTCAGATAACCGAACGCCGCCGCGACCATGCCGACGATGGACAATCCGATGCCCGCCACGACGCTCTCCAAAGCAATGCGGCGTGAACTTCGGGCAATTTTGATTCCGCTTCCAAGGCGGTCGAGATTGTCGACCAGCAGCACGACGTCAGCTGCCTCCGCGGAGGCCGCGGCCCCCCGAGCTCCCATGGCTACGCCGACATCGGCGGCAGCGAGCGCGGGGGCATCGTTAACTCCATCGCCAACCATCATGACAGGGCCGCTCTTGCGTTCGGTTAGTACAAGCATAACCTTTTGATCTGGGGACAGCCCGGCGCGAAGCTCATCGAGACCAAGCCCCTCTGTGATACGTTTGGCAACCTCCACCCGGTCTCCAGTCGCAAGGAGAACGCGCTTGATGCCCTGACGGCGCAATTCGAGGAGTGTTGACGCGGCATCTTCACGTAAGGGATCCGCCATGACAAGATGGGCTGCCAGGCAATCATCAACGGCCACCGCGACAAGGACGGAACCTGACGCCAGGACCGGATGTCCAACTATTTGCGGCCCCACATAGTTGCCTACGAAGTCGTTCCCTCCCACGGTGACCTTGTGGCCATCGACGATACCCCTGACGCCTTCGCCAGGGAATTCTGCCGCTTCGACCGGTATGGACAATTCCAGCCCTCTTGCCTCGGCCGCTGCCACAATGGCCAGCGCGACAGGATGCTTTGAAGCCTGATCGAGGGATGCGGCAAGTCCAAGTATCTCATCTTCCGCGATGTCAGTGTGTCTGTCGATCGCGACAATCTGTGGCCGTCCATCCGTCAGCGTACCAGTCTTGTCGAGAATAAGCGTCTGAATGCCTGACATCGCTTCAAGAGGCTTCGCCCCTTTGATCAGCACGCCGTAATGGGCCGCCCGCGAAAGACCGGCCACGAGCGCAACCGGAACGGCTAAAATTAAAGGACAAGGCGTTGCTATTACCAGCACCGCCACGGCGCGAATCGGATCGTTCGTGAACCACCAGGCTGCTAAGGCGAATGCAATGGTGATACCAAGAAATCCCAGCGACCAGCGGTCTGCAAGTCGCGACATCGGGGCCTTTGATTGCTGCGCTTCTTCGACGAGACGGACAATACCTGCATAGGTACTCTCCTTTGCTGGTCTCGTGGCGATCAGGTCGAACGCGTCCCCCGCATTCGTCGAACCACTCATGGCCTCAGAGCCCACGGCAAGCAGTACAGGTAGAGACTCGCCCGTAAGTGCAGATGTGTCAACGAAGGCAATGGTCGATGCTACGGTGCCGTCTACAGGAACTGCGTCGCCCTGTCGGATAAGAAGCCTGTCGCCCGGTACGATCGCGTCCAGCGTAACATCCTCAAGTTGGCCATTGCGATGTCTCGTCGCACTACGGGGAACACGTGACAGAAGGTCACGCATCTCGCGACGGGCGCGACCCTCCGCAAAGCTCTCGAGGAAGGTGCCGCCGGCGTACATCACAGCCACGATCGCGGCGGCCAAGCCCTCGCCAAAGGCGAGCGCGACTGACATCGACAGTGCTGCAACGATATCGAGGCCAACTTCTCCGCGCCAGAGGTCACGAACGATCTCAAAAACAAGGGCCACAAAGATCGGCAGTACACCTGCTGTCCAGACCACCCATGCAAGATCTGGCCAGCCCGAGAGGTTGACCATAAGTCCCCCAATCAGCCCCGTCGTCGCGGTGACCAATAGGACCAATTTCATTCGATCACGACTGGCAACCCCCATTAGCCCAACCCTCGACATCACGATTGAGGTCGTGCGTTCCCTCATTTGGCGGAGTGACTTGACTGCAATTTGGTCGTCGGCGCCTCTACCAGATCACGTTTGCGGCCGGTGATCATGGCACCGGTGAGGTTTTCCTGATGCATGTAGCTTGCAAGGAAAACGCCGAATATGTGGAACACGACGAGACCAAGGCTAACATTGGCAATCACCTCGTGAGACTGGCGGGCTATGGTTTCGCCGCGGCGGCCTTCGCCTTCCTGTTCAGGATCGGTGGATGTCGTTTTCTTCGCAGAAAGTTTCTCACCATAAAATGACGCCAACGGTCCGCCGCCCTCTTCAGCATATCCGATGAGCCCGGTTGAAATTGCCGCAGTGAGGGAGACCAAAAGAGCGATGATCATGATGCCACCGGCCGGACTGTGCCCAACATACCGTTTTGCCCGTCCGTGGGTCAGATCCCAAAGATAATGGCTAGCCGTGACCGGCCCTGTTACGAAGTCAGCGAACCGCGCATGGCGGGTACCGACAAATCCCCACACCACGCGACTTACGATTAGCACACCGACTGCATAACCGGCCGAGATATGAACTTGCCGGGCATCTTCGGTCAGGTATGCGATGAAGAATGCCGATGCAAGCGTCCAGTGTGCTATGCGGACGAAAATATCCCATACTAGGATATCTGAGGAAGTTCGCGCGCGCATTCTTTTCACTCCTGCTGAGTATTCTTGGTTCTAAAGACACCGCTTTTGTTTCGTGTGCTTTGACGCGGATCAAAGGTAGAAGCGGCGAAAAGCTTCCCGGCTATTCACTGCAGCTCGATCGGTCGTGTAGGGCAAGTCCTAAGAGTACCGGCTTGGCTTGCTGGTCACGCTGCTTCAGTCCGACCTTCTCCATCGCCTTCAAGGCGCTCATGTTGAGATAACTGTTGGACTCGAGCCGATTGAGGATCAAAGAAAACGAACTGCTCAGCCAGCACCTTCAATTCAAAGCGATCCTGACTCTCGTCCTGTATGTCCTCTCGATCCGCTCCCGCAAGGCCCCTTACCCTTGCGTCCGACCGAGTCTGAGACCGGCGTTCAGATAGGTCTGGACAGCAGATGTTCACGATCCGACACTGGAGCCCCCGGATCCGCACAGCCTCGATTACGCAGTCGAGCGAAAGCTAAGCGCAATACGATCTGGCAGCCGCATTGGCGTTCCGGCATTCCTAAGTCAGGTCATCGCTGCGATCGAGGAGGGCTCAACCTTCTGTGCGGTTGGATCCGCAAAGGATAATAGCATGGCATGCCAGGTCGGGCAGCGAGCGCATCAAGTTTGAGTTTGGGGACATCTTCGGTTGCCATGGTCGGCCATCGCCGCAGGGCCATCACGTGACATCCTCATCAATCTTCAAAAGGTGTCCTTATGTTCTTTGAGAAGTCCTTGCCGGCCCTCGGCCTCAAAACCGGTCACGGGCTTCAATGGCCCGTCGATCATTCGAAGATCTCAAGCAAACTTGCGTTGCGATCGTCATGATCTGCGAGCGCAAGTTAAACTAACCGAAGCGCTAGCCTCATGCGTCCAGCTTCCGCCCGATTGATATCAGCCTTCATGACCACGGACTCACCGTCATACCTCAATGCGCCAGAAAGATCGGTACACGACTGTCCTCAATCATACTGCGCGTCACCCCTCCGAACAGCGACTCCTGCCAGCGTGGGTGATTGTAGGCTCCCATCACAATGAGGTCAGCATTGACATCTCTGGCATGCTGCAAAAGGACTTCGTCGGACCTTGCTCCACCGCTCGCGACCCTGTCGACCTGAACCTTGACCCCATGGCGGCTCAGGAAAGTCGCGATGTCCCCGCCCGGCTCTTCGCCGTTAATGCCGAAGCGTGCCACCGGATCGACCATTGTCACATATACACATTCTGCCGACTTCAAAAGATCCAGGGCCTGTCTTGCCGCACGGGAGGCTTCGTCGCTTGAATCCCAGGCCAACAAAACCGACTTTGACGTGGGTGACATCGGGACCGCGCCGCGATTGATGATGATCGGCGTTGGCGTTTGAAACAGCGCGCCGTCGATTATCCGTTTCCGCAGATCCTCGTCTCGCGCAGACTGTCGACCGACAAGGACGACATCCGCATAAAGGGCTCGGTCAGCGACGTCCTCGCTGGCGAAGGCGTATTCTGTGTAGATGTCCTGCACCTCATAGGATAGCCCGGTTCTTGAAAGCTGCGCCTTGATGTCATCGGCTCTCTTTCCGAGTTCATCAATCTCCTTTTGTCGCTCGTCCAGCCATATCGTGGAGAGCGAGCTGTATTCCCCAACCATCATGGGAGGGCTGCTGACATAGATCAAGATTGCTGTCAGGTGGGCTCCGCAAGCGTCGGCGAAGTCAACAGCTGCCTTCAGGTCTTCATCGTGGTTTTGCGCGCTCAGGATGCTCAATATAGTCCGGATTGCCATTTCGATCACCTCTCTCGATTGATCTGTCGAGCTTATCGTTGGCGAACCATCTGTCTTTGATCTCCGTCAAGCGCTCAGCACCGCTAGAGATGTTTGAGCGAGATCAATGCGGCGCGGGCGCCGGCTTGCGATGTTCCGAACAAGCGTGCTTCCAATGGGAGAATGACATGGACCAGCAAAAGGCGAGAACAATTCTTCAGGATCTGAAACGTGATCTCTTGCAGCGTGAACAAGCGATCTCAGCTGATCTTCACGTCGCGCTTGACGCCGACGGTGAGGAGCGAGCGACACAAGTGGAGAATGATGAAGTGTTGTTGCAGATGCATGCCGAGGGGCGGGGGCAAATTACTTCGATCGACGCCGCCCTTGAACGCCTTGAAAACGGGACCTATGGCAACTGCTCGGTCTGTGGCGATCCGATATCTGAAGATCGCCTTGCGGCGGTTCCCTACACGCCATTCTGCATCAACTGCGCGGCTGCCCTGGCCAAGCGGTAGACCAGGCATGGTTCCGACAACGGCTCCAGAGGCCTCTCCCTTTACTTGGCCGAAGCGATGGGGATAGGCCTCTTGGTGGTGACCATAGGATTTTATGGAGCTGGCTTGCCGTCTTCCCGGTCCACACCTGCAGGAAGCAACGGGAGTCCCAGCGTTTTCAGTGAGCGAGCAGGGTTGGCAGCGTCGTCCTCACCAGAAGATCCCGCGTGACACCCCCGAGAATGAACTCACGAAAACGAGAGTGCCCATACCCGCCGGCAACGAGCAGGTCGGCCCGCCCTTCGACCGCGGCTGCCTGAAGAGCAGCAGTGGGGCTCTCTTCATAGGCGTGTACCGGTATGTCATCAACTTGGTAACCGGAATATCTCAGAGCCGAGATGAGCATCATTCGGTCTCCCTCATCAATCTCCTTGTCATCCGTGACGGATATAACCTGCAAGCGCGTCGCACGCTCCATGAAGATGCGCGCAGCACAAACTGCGCGGGCGGCCGCCACACTTCCATCCCAGGCAATTGCAACCGTGTCAAAGCGACTGCTGACGCTCGTGGCGGGAAAGAGGACAATTGGACGCCCAGTCTCGAACAACAACGTTTCGGAGAGCTGGCGCGAGAGTTCCGAGGCCTCGACAATCGAGAGATCGTGAGCTCTGCCGATCCGGGCGAACCTTTCGAAGACGAACGGCTCTCTGGCCTCAAAATCGTGGACCCGGACCGTGACCCCGCTTTCGGAGTGGGCATCGGCAAGGTGTTCTTTGAGCGCGGTTGCACTGTTGAGGCTGAAACTCTCAGCTTGCGCACGCCAGGTGTCGATATCGATTGCTGTCGGAAAGGGCGGCGATATCCGCGGTACGCGAACCTGAGGAATACTGGCAACGAGTTCCGCCCCGTTGTGGCGCGCCAGATCAAGTGCGTTGTCTACAACCGTAAAGGACCCTGCGTCGGGATAGGTCGGTAATGGCAAATGGAACTGCGGCTTCATGCTGGCCTCCAAACTTTCTCTCTCGACACCATGGCTTAAACTGCACGCGGTGCATTGCGCTTGATCAAGGCGCGTGCGCCCTTAAAACATAAAATGCAGCTTTTACGACAGGAGGCCCGCATGACGATAAAGCTGACGGAGATTAACCCGGCCGAGTGTTACCGCATTCTGGAAGGTGAGCGCTTCGGGCATCTAGGCTGCTGCAAGTATGGCCAGCCCTATGTGGCAGCGATCTATTTCGCCTTCTCGAAAGGGAAGGCCTACAGTTTCACAATGCCGGGAAAGAAACTGGAATGGATGCGTTCCAACGACAAGGTTTGCCTGCATGTTGAGCATCGAGGATCAGGGAGTGACTGGATAAGTGTCGTGGCCGAGGGCCGCTTTGAGGAGCTTCCCGATACTGAAGCCTGGCAGGGTGAGAGGCTGCATGCCTGGTCACTCCTGCAGAAACACTCGGATTGGTGGGAAATCGGCGCTATGAAACCCTATGAGATGTCGATCATCGGAAAATCACCTCACGTCTTCTACGGCATCGCGGTGACGGCAGTTTCCGGAAGGAGTGCCAGCAAGCTGGACTAAATCCGTCAGCTGGAGCAGGTCAAGATCCGCCCAAGCTCACGTTCCCGGGCGCAGGACGAGAACCGAGCAGGGTGCGCGTTGTATCACGTGATCGACGACCGAACCAAATATGTGTTCGAGCACGTCATCGCGATGAGCGCCGATGACGACGAGGTCCGCACCGACGTCTTTTGCGACTGAAACGATTACGTCAGAAGGATTGCCCGCGCGAACGCGGATGAATGCCTGTTGACCCGCTTCGTGCAGGAGTTCGGTTAACCTGTTTTCGGTATCAGCGATAACACCGACAGCCCATCCGTCGGGCGAACGAACGGACGAGGAGGGTAGACCTTCGACCGCATGGACGAGATATAGGTTCCCGTTCGGGGCAAGCATCTGATGGCTTGCTTCGATGAGTTTTTCCATTCGGGCTCTGGAGCCGCGCCCTATTGCGCAGACGATACTTTTGAACATTCAGAATATATCCTTTCCTGACAGGCCAACGAACTCTGTTGTGAGCCCATCTTCATGCGCTTCCTTTAAAAGCCGATCAGCGCTCATGACATCGAGACAGATACTGCCATTGAACGACAATCTGAGCGGGCAACAGAAACGGTCCCTCACCCATGTCATGCCATGCAGCGTCACCGCACTCACTTCCCAGCGCTCCTCATCGAGACGATCGAGAACCAGATCTGGGACCGGCTGATGCGCCATACACCTTTTACAGCCACCATCCGTCAGTGGCGAGTGTGCCAATCCGCGATCGTTCATGTCAGGGTCCTCCACTGGACTTGAGTTTTTTGTGATCCCACGCCGCGCCTTGTCCGTCGTCCATCATACCGGTCAGACTCATACTGCCTTTGCGCTTCGTCAATGCTGCAGATGGGCAGCCGTCCGGCGTTCAAGATAGATCGGGCCGGAAGGACGCTTGAATTCTTTCCGACCGTTTCGGCAGCTGAACCCCAATCCGAGCCTGATGTATCGCTTAGCATAGATCGGGGACCTCTCGCAGGCGTTGAGGTTCAGGGCGCGGAAGGTTCAATCAAGGTCATCTCGGTACCGGAAGGATCTGTCGCGGCCGCCGCAGGTCTCCAGCCCGACGACTTGATAGTTGCGCTTAACCAGGTCGAAATGGCCGACCTAAGGCAGCTCACAACCTTCTTGCAGAGCGAGCGATCCCGCGTGCTGGTTACCATCAAACGGAGTGGCCATCGTCGCTTTGTAGCAGCTGACTTGCGGACGCAGTAGTTTCCGGCCTAGCGATTTCGATGGACAGAAATTGCCATTGACGGGGATCAAGGACTGCTGGACGCCGCATGACAGAATGCAATGTCTTAAACCGAAGGAGGTTGTCATGAACGACATTCAGCTGAGAAAGAACATTCTAGACGAACTGGAATTCGAGCCCAGTATCGACGCGGCCGACATCGGCGTCACGGCCGACAACGGTATAGTGACATTGTCCGGCCATGTTCGAACCTACGCCGAGAAGGAAGCCGCAGAAAAGGTCGTACGGCGTGTCAGGGGCGTGCGCGGCATTGCCGCCGAAATCGAGGTCCGAATTTTCGGAGCAAAGGAAACTGACGATGACGACATCGCTCGCAGAGCCGTCAAAATGCTTGATTGGAACGTTTCCGTTCCGAAGGACGCCGTACAGGTTCGGGTATTGAAGGGCTGGGTGACGCTCCGCGGCAAGGTCGAGTGGCAGTATCAGAAGAACGCGGCCTTCGATGCAGTGCGCGACCTAGCCGGGGTTGTCGGGGTCTCGAACCTGTCGAGCTGACACCGAAGCTCAGTGCGGTCGATGTCAAGAAGCGCATCGAGGATGCTTTCGAGCGCGATGCTGAAGTTGAAGCCCAGGCGGTTAAAGTGGACGTGCAGGGCGGGAAGGTCACGCTTTCTGGAAGGGTCAAGACCTGGTCGCAGCGGCGCGCAGCAGAACGAGCCGCCTGGTCAGCGCCCGGGATCAGCACTCTCAACGACAATCTGACGGTAGGCTGAGCTGCCAGTGGGAAAGGGCGGGGGTGTCGCTCGGCTCCCGCCGGCAATTGTCGCCGACGCCTGTTTCGGTCCTGGCCGCCGTTCAAGCTTACATCGCAACAAAGGCATGAGAATAGTTGGGTCAGGGAATCTTGGCGAATGCTGGGCCGGAGATTTCATCGAAGCAACGGCTATCCTGACATCTCGTTGGAGTACCTGTCGGCCTGGCGGTCCAGCAAAGAGCGGATCCGAATAGTCATCTCCGACGCCGTATAAGGCTTTTTGAGCCACTCGGCTCCTGCTCCAGTCGTCCTTTCGGCGACGTGCGGCTCAGAAAAGCCCGAGGTTAGCAGGATCTTGACCTCGGGCCACTGCTCGCGAACCTTGCGCCAGAGTTGGTCGCTACTCATCCCAGACATAGCAACGTCGGTGAACACGAGGGATATGTCGTTGGCGTTCTCCAATACCTGCAGCGCTTCAATGACATTGCATGTTTCAATCACCTTATAGCCCAGCGCTAGTAGCCGATTAAGTGTGACCCGCCGCACCCGCTCATCGTTTTCAACGACAAGTATGGTCTCGGTGCCTCGAATGAGTTCCGGCTGGCGCAGGTGGGCACGAGCATGCTGGGGCCGGTCGACAGCCCGCGGCAAGAACAAATGGACTGTCGTTCCCTTGTTAGGCTCGCTGTATAGCTGGAGGTGTCCAGACGACTGCTTTGCAAACCCGTAGACCATGCTCAGTCCCAGGCCGGTTCCCGATCCGGTCGGTTTAGTCGTAAAGAACGGCTCGAAAGCATGTTCGAGGACGTCCGATGTCATGCCGTAACCCGTATCCGTAACGGAGATTAAAACATAGCCGCCCGCTTTTACGGATGGATACATACTAGCATAATCGGTATCGATCTCGACGCCGGAGATCTCGATGACGAGATGTCCACCGTCTGGCATTGCATCGCGCGCGTTGATCGCCAAGTTCAACACCGCGTTTTGCAGTTGCGCCTTGTCGGCTATGGCGCTAAGTTTTTCAGCAGGCACGATCGTTCGTAGCTCGATCTCGTCTCCGACTGCCTGATGCACGCGTTCGGAAAAGTCGCTCAGCAGAGATTTGATGTCGATCACCTTTGGTGCCAGTGGTTGTCGCCTGCCAAAGGCGAGGAGTTGCGCGGTAAGCCTCGCGCCGTCGTCGGCGGCAGACTGCGCCTCTCGAAGCAGCGCAAGTTGACCCGGCTCCCGGAGCCGCTCTTCCAACATTTCCAGATTGCCGCTGATGACCGCCAGGAGATTGTTGAAATCGTGAGCAAGGCCTCCAGTCAACTGTCCGACGGCCTCCATTATCTGGGCCTGCCGCAGTTCATCTTCGATACGATTGCGGCTCGATAGATCCCTGATAAATCCGGTAAATATCCGCTTCTCGCCTCCCACAGCTTCGCCAACCGACAGTTCCATGGGGAATGTCTTGCCGCTTTTCGTCAAGCCGGCGACGACGCGGCCATAGCCTATAACGCGTCGCAATCCGGTGCGAAAATAGGCATCGAGGTACTGGTCGTGAGCATCTCTATCGGGCGGTGGCATCAGGACGGAGACGTTCGAGCCGACGATCTCGCTCGCAGCATAGCCGAACACCTGTTCGGCAGCCGTACTGAACGAAATAATCGCTCCCTTGTCGTCGATGACGATCATTGCATCGGGCACGGTCGCAAGGATCGATTGAAGATGCGCCTGCCTCTCGCATAACTCGTCCTGGACCTGCTGCATGTGCGTGACATCACTGTCTGCCTGGACGATCCGCGCTTGAGGATCGTCCAGGTCAAAAACAGTCCAACGTGTCACAATCGAAAGTCGGGTGCTGTCCTTTCGCCGGTTTATGACCTGTCCAGCCCATGCACCAGTATTTCGCACCTCGCTGCGCAGGGCCTCCAAGCCAATAGGGAATTCGGTTTGAAGCAGATCGTGAACGACCTGTCCCGACGCCTCACGTGCCGTCCAGCCGTAGAGCCGCTCACTGCCCATCGTCCATCGTCTGACCACGCCGTCGAACCCATGGACAATCAGATTGGCGCTGTCGAACATGCGAACAATCTTGTCCAGATCCGTTTCACTAGAAGCGCCTTCCGGCATAGCGTCTCTCCCGAGCGTCCTCGTCATCATCATCTGGCTCTTCATCGGCGGCACGCGCGAGAGCCGCTCGGCTGGCGACCTTGAATTGGTGCCTGTCGGCTGGCAACAGTACCCCCTTGCTCACGAGCCTCGTGAGCGTCCTCGACACCGTCTCTATGGTCATTCCCAGATGGTCGGCAATGTCGGCGCGAACCATGGGCAAGGCAAGAACGCCGCCGTCTCTGCCACCGGCCAGCTCGACCCGCTGCAGCAGGAAAGTGCACAGGCGTTGCTCCGCATTCTTGTGCGAAAGAAGAAGCATGTGATCCTGTGCGGCGGTGATTTCGTCGCGCAGATGCGACAGCAGTTGAACGCGAAATTCCGGCACGAGTTGCAGTTCTTCCTCAAGCAGACGCTTACCGATGCGACTGAACGTGAGATCGTCGATAGCTTCAGCACTGAAGAGGTACTTGTTCCTAAATGACAGGCCGATCAAGTCGCCGGCTGCAAGGAAGCCCGTTATGATTCTGCGGCCGTCGGGCAGGAGCCGGCAGACACGAACGTTACCCGAGGCAATACGGAAAACCGATTTTGCGACATCGCCCTCGAAAAACAGTGTAGCGCCGGCCCTCGCTATTTCGGTCGGCTGCCTGAGAAAAAGCGGTGCGAAATCTGCCGCACCGTTCGATTGGAAATACGGGACTGGCGTACCGTATGATAGCGCTAGCATGTCGTGGCTCCCAATGGTTGGATTGGGAGGATTTGAGCGAATCTTGGTGACATCAGAATGCGCCACGCGTATAAATTAGTGCGATTTTGTAATATTTCGTAATAGCGAAGACTATTCGGATGGCAAACGGGGCCGACAAGCGCACTCGGATGCTCGTTGTAGACGACGATCCGAGAATACGAAACTTGCTCGCGCAGTATTTCGGCGGGGAGGGTTTCGATGTCGACACCGTTTCCGGAAGCTCTCAGATGCGCGAGAGCCTCGCTGTCTCTCCCTTCGATGTCATTCTGCTCGACCTTGTTCTACCGGGCGATACCGATGGTCTGCAGCTGGCGAGGGAGATACGCACCAGATCCGACGTGCCGATCATTATGCTTTCCGGACGTGACGACGTCATGGATCGAGTGGTCGGGCTGGAAATGGGCGCTGACGACTACATCGGGAAGCCCTTTCACCTCCGAGAGGTCCTCGCCCGGGTAAAGACTGTTCTAAGGCGTCGCGAACCCTTCGTCAGCAGCGAGCGATCGAAGACCGCCCCTCTGATCTTCGATGGATGGACGCTCGACGTCGATCGGAGAGCCCTGCGAAACCCCGCGGGTATCGAAGTCTCCCTGTCGACGGGGGAATTTGAAATGCTTCACGTATTCCTCACTCACGCAGGCAGAGTCCTGTCGCGCGACCGTTTGATGGATCTTACGCGAGGTCGATCGCGCGACGGGTTTGACAGAACGATCGATGCCTTGATCCTGCGGATCCGCCGCAAGATCGAAATCGATCCAGCACAACCCAAATTGATAAAATCAGTTCGCGGGGTCGGATATGTCTTCACAGCAAAGCCGGTAACGGTTTCTGATCGACCCGTATCATGAGACCATGGTCCCAGCGGGAAAATCTCACCTCATCGTCTAGTTCGGCGCGATTGTTGGGACGCACGTTCCAGATTCTGATGTAGTCGCATCCGGCTGACCGACGTCGCAACGACCGAAAAATCGCGTCTGCGATCGCGTCGTCATCGACCGCGCTGCCCACTATGAACATTGGCACGTCCAGCAGCCTGCCCGCGATCGCATGGGTTCCGATTCGATAGGTGGCGAGTCCCCGGACATAGCCAGCTCGATCTTCAAGCACGAGAATCGACCATCGACTTATATCCCTTACAAGCTGGGCCCACTGAGCCGGTGGAAAATCCGGCACAAGAATCTGCACCAGACCGAAGGCCTGGAATGCCAGCTGTTCATCCATTTTCCCGACGCGGTATGCCGAGGTCATTCGGCGATACTCCCCTTATACCGCGCCACTTTCGCACACCGCCACTAAGCTGCATTTGTTCTCGATCAAGCAAGGCGTTGTTCGAGCGATTTGGTAAATCGCTCTCGCAGTTGACGTTCGTCAAGGACCAGCAATGGGGCAGGTATTTGAATGTGTCGTCGCCGCCGTAAGGGCGGAGCTAACGGATGGAGATAGAAGATGGCAGACACAGCAACGAAGCTACCCGTGAAGACCGAGGCCAAAGCGCCGATCCCGACCGATCGTTGGTGGCCCCTCGATGGTCTACGCGCAGAAATTGATCGCGTGTTCAGTGATTTCGGCAGCCCTTCGATTTTGGATCGAGCGTTCGCACGTGTGCCGAGCGCCTTCGGCCGTGGCGTTCCGGCCATCGATCTTGTCGAGACGGACAAAGCTTTCGAACTCTCGGCCGAACTTCCTGGGGTAGAGCCGAAGAACCTCGATGTCACGCTCGCAGACGGCGTCCTCACCATCAAGGGTGAGAAGAGCGAGGAGAGACAGGACAAAGAAAAGGACTACTACGTGTCGGAGCGTCGCTTTGGCACCTTCCAAAGGAGCTTGGAACTTCCACGTGGCGTCGACAGCGATCACGTTGAGGCGACATTTGCCAAGGGCGTTCTCAAAATTATCCTGCCAAAGACACCGGAACGTCTGAAGAAGGACAAGAAGATCGAGATCAAGGCTGCCTGAACGGACGCCCGACCGGAGGGGTCTCGCGTCCAAGATGGTGGAGAGGGATGGGGCCTACCTCTCCACCATCCGCGAGATTGCGCGATGGTTGCCTTGAAGCATGAAGCCCAACTCTTCGAACGAGAAGTGCCATGGATCTAGCAATTGAACGATTGGCTCTGGCACTCTCCATCGGCCTGCTCGTAGGCCTCGAACGGGGCTGGAAGGAGCGGGACGCTCCGGAGGGTAGCAGGACCGGCGGGATTCGAACTTTCGGAATTTCCGGCCTGCTTGGCGGTGCAATGGCAGCTCTCTCACGCGAACTATCGTCTCCCCTGCTGCTTGCCTGCAGCTTCATAACCTTCGCGATAATCTTTTGTCTCTTCAGACTGCGCGAAGCAATGGACGACGACGATTACAGCGTTACCTCCGTGATCGCCGCACTCTGCGTCTTCGGCTTCGGCGCTATGGCCGTCGCAGGCAGTCCGACGGCTGCGGCCGCAGGCGGCACGTCCCTGGCAGCCTTGCTGGCGAGCCGGGACTTTCTTCACGCCGTCCTCAAGCGTTTGACGTGGTCGGAGTTGCGATCCGCATTATTGCTTGCCTTTATGACTGCTGTCGTGCTGCCGCTCCTACCGGACAGGGAAATTGGCGGGATCGCGGCGGTGAACCCTTTCCAGGTTTGGCTCTTTACGGTGTTGACGGCCACCATCTCGTTCATCGGCTACATTGCGGTTCGCCTTTTCGGTGAACGGGAGGGCAGGATGATCGCAGCCGCAGCCGGCGCACTCGTGTCCTCGACAGCCGTCACTCTCACCTTGGCCCGGTCGGCAAATGGCTCTTCAGCCGTGAGGCAACTGGTGGGGGCTGCGTGCCTGGCAGCTTCAATCTCGATTGTGCGCGTCCTCTTCCTGGCTGCGGTCATCAGTCCTGCTGTGCTGCCGAAGATCGCGCTGGCGGCGACGACAGGGATGGTAACCTTTGTCTTTGGGTCTTGGTTCTTCGCCAGATGCTCATCGGAGGTCGCAGACGTTAGTCTCAAGCCTGAAAATCCCTTCGAAGTTCGATCGCTGGCACTTTTCGCTGCGATCTTTGTTGCGACGCTTATGCTGAGCGAGGTTCTGACAGAACGGTTTGGGACCCCGGCCGTTCCTTTCACCTCAGCAATAGCTGGGAGTTTCGACGTAGATGTGGCAGTTTTGACAGCGCTTCGACGAACTCGCCAGATTGGCCCAGATGTCGTCGCCCAGGCTATCCTGAGCGCAATGGCAGCAAACGCCCTAGGCAAGGTTGCATTGGCAGGATTGCTCGCGCCTGCCCGATTTAGCGCCCGCTTTGCCGCTGTCTGCGTGCTTGCCATCACGCTCGGATGCGTCGCCTTCGCTCCGCAGGTTAGTCACCATTGGCTGTAAGAGCGTGCCAGGTCCTGATTGACCTTCGTCAACGCGCGCCGCTGACCATCCCACTATCATTTTTATGACGACGGGGAGTTACCATGGCGTTTCCAATCCTTCACTTCTATGGCGCTGCAGGCTGTGTGACAGGGTCCTGCTTCCTGCTTGAATTGCCATCCGCGCGTGTACTTGTAGACTGTGGATTGTTTCAGGGTGCAAAGTCGGAAAAGGAGCTGAATTACAAGCCGTTCCCGTTTATACCGGCCGAACTTGACGCAGTTGTTCTCACACATGCTCACATCGACCATTCAGGACTCTTGCCAAAGCTTGCAAAGGAAGGATTTTCCGGACCGATCTTCGCAACTGTAGCGACAATCGATCTCTGCGCCATCATGCTGCAAGATTCCGGGCACATACAGGAATCCGAGGTAAAGCAGCTCAACCGACGCAACCGCCGGCGCGGGCGTGGCACCGTTGAGCCCATTTATTCCGCGGACGACGCGCGAAGAATGATGCCGCAGTTTGTCCCAATTCCCTACGGCGAGTGGCGTGAGGTCGCGCCAGACCTTCGGTTTAGAATATGGGATGCCGGGCATTTGATGGGCTCTGGTTCAATCGAGATCGAGTGCATGGGCGTAGAGCAGCTGATCCGACTTTTGTTCTCCGGCGATGTTGGTGCGGCGAACAAACTGTTTGAGACGCGTCCCACCGGCCCCGATCGGGTGGATTACCTGATTTGCGAAAGCACTTACGGCGACCGCGAGCGAGAGCAGTACGCAATGAGCGAGAGAAGGGATCGGCTGAAAGATATCGTTGTCAAGGCCTCGGACCTGGGCGGGGTGCTTCTGATCCCATCCTTCGCCGTAGAGAGAACACAGGAAGTACTGACCGATCTCGTTACGCTCATGGACGAACATGTGGTGGCGCGATGCCCTGTGGTGATAGATTCGCCCCTCGCGTCACGAGCGTCTGAAGCGTTCAAGAGGCATGCGGCAGAGCTTCCCAACGGGTCAGCGTTCATTCGCGCTCTGAACGCATCCAACGTACGGTTCACCGAGAGCGCGGAACAGTCGAAGGCGCTCGATCTCGTGAAGGAATTCCATATCATAATCGCCGCAAGCGGTATGTGCGAAGCAGGCCGGATCCGCCACCGTCTAAAAAATTGGTTGTGGCGACCAGAATGTACGGTTCTGTTCGTCGGCTTCCAGGCCGCCGGAACACTTGGACGAATTATACAGGACGGTGCCAGCACGGTACGCATTCAAGGCGAAGAGATCCATGTCAGCGCTGCAATTCGGACGCTCGACGCCTATAGCGGTCATGCCGACGCCAGCGAGCTCGATGACTGGATTGGCAAACGCGGTGTCAAGAAAGGTCTGTTCCTCGTGCACGGTGAGGACGCTGCGCGAAAGGTGATGTGCGACCGGCTGGCGTCCCGGACGCAAGTAACGACATACTGCCCATCCCTTGACGATTCTTTCGAGCTTTCGCCAACTGGTGCCCGGCTGATCGGTGCCAGCGCTCCCCCGCGCGTCCAGCCGTCAATTCCCGGTCACGCGGATTGGAATAATGACCTCCAGGATTTCGTGCTCGATCTCTCAGACAGATTGAAATCGATTGCACAGGACAAAGGCAGGGCGATCGTCTTGAGGCGGCTGCGCGCCGCTCTCGACGCAGATGAGGTTCCTTTGAGCAAGACGAAGGGAAAAGGCGATGCTGATCACCGAACGTGACTGGAAGCGGGGCGGGGAGCGATTTGCTATTCCAACCATCGGCGAGATACAAGGCAGGCTGGTTGTCTCTGAGGTCGTGGCCCTCGAGTGTCTGGGTGCTTTGCTCGCTTCAAAGCAAGCTGACACGATCCGTAGCGTCAAAAAAGCTGTTTTTGTACAGCTCAAGAAAAGATGCGCGCCGTTTGCGCTGTCGAAAGACGAACAGGAGGCGGCGATGGGCTATGCTCGGGAGCTGTTTGAAGCAGCGCTGGCTGAGGCGCGCACGCCTCTGGCACAGCCATCCGGGAGGTCGGCGGATGGATAGATACGCGTTGACCTTCAATGCTGGGTCGTCGAGTTTGAAGCTTGGCCTCTTCAGGCTGGCCGATGGTCGGGGTGTTCGCATCGGTGGGGGTGCCATGAGCTTCGGCGATGGCGAAAATTTCTCGTTCCAGATTCATGATCGAGCCGAGACCGTCAGGTTGTCCGGAGCATCAACCCGCAAGTCTCAGGTTAAGGCGGTCGTCGATCACCTTCTTCCAGATGGCGCGATACCGGTCTTTGCAGGCCATCGCATTGTCCACGGCGGACCGAAATTCGATCAGCCGGTTCAACTTGGCAAGGATGTCCTGGCCTCGATCGAGGCGCTTGCTCCTTTTGCACCAATGCATCTTCCGCCGGCACTCGAAATTGCACGGGCGGTTTGGGAAATCTATCCCGGCCTGCCTCAGACAGCCTCTTTCGATACAGCTTTCCATGCGTCTCAAAGTTCTTTGGCATCGAGGTTTGCAATCCCTCGCGAACTTCATGACGCCGGCGTTAGGCGCTACGGCTTTCATGGGCTGTCATATAAGTACATTGCAGGAGCCCTGCGCAGGCTCGATCCGGATCTTGCAAGCAGTCGGGTTATCTGTGCCCACCTTGGGAGCGGCGCCAGCCTCTGCGGTATGGTCGATGGCGTTAGTATTGACACGAGCATGGGTTTTTCTGCCCTCGACGGAGTTCCGATGGCGACCAGACCGGGGGCGATCGACGCGGGCGCTGTCATCCATCTGCTACGCCACGACTACCGGCATGCCGATGATCTCGAAAATTTCCTCTACCACAAATGCGGACTGCTCGGCGTGTCCGGCAAGAGCGGCGACGTGAAGGTATTGTTGGAGGATTGCCAGCCTGCCTCAAGAGAGGCGGTAGACCTCTTCTGTTTTCGAATAGCGGGTGAAATCGGCAGGCTCGCCGTCTCGATTGGAGGGGTCGACGCGATCGTGTTCACTGCAGGCATTGGGCAGCATCAGCCTGAAATCCGCAGGGGCGTCGCCCGCCATCTTGCATGGATGGGGCTTTCGTTGAGCGAGACCGCCAACAAAGCAAACACGATGGTGATCAGTGCCCGCGATAGTGATGTTACCGCAATGGTAATAGGCACTGACGAGGAGCAGGTCATCGCTGATGAAGCAGTCAGCATCTTAGCGCAAGCGATTTTGAGAGGAAGCCATGATGAAGAACGAGGTTAAGAAAGACGCGCCAATGGTAGATTTCGAACTTATGGACCGCTACTGGAGGGCAGCGAATTATCTGTCAGTCGGTCAAATCTATCTCATGGATAACCCGTTGCTGCGGGAGCCGTTGCAACCGCGTCACATCAAGCCTCGTCTCCTTGGTCATTGGGGAACGACGCCTGGACTAAACTTCGTCTACGTGCATCTCAACAGGGTCATTAATCTTCGAGATCGGGATGTCCTCTACGTCTGTGGTCCCGGCCATGGGGGACCTGGGATGGTTGCAAACGTTTACCTTGAAGGCACCTACACAGAAGTCTATCCGCAGATCGGCGAGGACGCCGATGGAATGCGCCAGCTCTTCAGACAATTCTCCTTTCCGGGAGGCATTCCCAGCCATGTTGCCCCGGAGACACCCGGTTCGATACATGAAGGTGGAGAACTTGGTTACGCTTTAGTCCACGCGTTCGGAGCTGCATTCGACAATCCCGATCTCGTTGTGGCCTGTGTCGTGGGTGACGGCGAGGCGGAGACCGGCCCCCTTGCCGCGGCCTGGCACTCGACCAAGTTTCTCAATCCGTCACGCGACGGCGCGGTCTTGCCGATACTGCATCTCAATGGCTACAAGATTGCAAACCCGACGATCTTATCGCGAATGAGCGATGATGAGCTGGAGCGCTTGTTCGACGGCCTGGGCTACGAGCCAATCTTCGTCGAAGGAGGTGATCCTGCAAGTATGCATGCGAAGATGGCCGCTGCCCTGGATCGAGCGTTCGATCTGATCGAGGTCTTGCAGCGCCATGGAAGAGAGGCCGATGATCCGGTCGGAGTACCGAGATGGCCGATGATCATCCTGAGAACGCCTAAGGGTTGGACCGGCCCGAAAGAAGTGGATGGCAAGAAGGTCGAGGGCTTCTGGCGTTCACACCAGGTGCCTGTCAACAACTGCAGGGACGATGCTGACCACCGTCAGATCCTTGAGCAATGGATGCGCAGCTATCGACCGGAAGAGCTGTTTGACGGCGAGGGACGCTTGCTGCCGGAACTGCGCGCTCTCTCACCAAAAGGTGCAAAACGGATGGGGGCGACCCCGTATGGCAATGGCGGAAAGTTGCGCCGCCAGCTGCAGCTGCCGGATTTCCGGGCGTTTGCCGTTGAGGTCAAAGACCGCGGAATGCCGCAGGTCCAATCGACCGAGGTGCTCGGTCGCTATCTTCGTGAAGTCATGCGGTCGAGCGCAAGGGATCGCAACTTCCGCATCTTCGGGCCAGACGAAACGGAGTCGAACCGCCTGGGCGCAGTGTTCGAAGCGACCACTCGAATTTGGATGCAGGATATTGAAGATTATGACGTGCATCTTGGCCGTGATGGTCGTGTGATGGAGGTGTTGAGCGAGCATCTCTGCCAAGGCTGGCTAGAGGGTTATTTGCTGACCGGGCGACATGGTTTCTTCTCATGTTACGAGGCTTTCATCCACATTGTCGATTCGATGTTCAACCAACACGCAAAGTGGCTGAAAGTCTCTCGTGCAATCGAATGGCGCGAGCCGATTTCATCCTTGAACTATCTGCTGACGTCGCATGTATGGCGCCAGGATCATAATGGCTTTTCTCATCAAGACCCTGGCTTCGTCGATCTCGTAGCCAACAAAAAGCCCGACGTCGTTCGCGTCTACCTACCGCCGGATGCCAATACACTGCTGTGGGTCTCAGATCACTGTCTCAGGACCTATGACCGCATCAACGTTATTGTCGCCGGCAAACAGTCCGAGCCACAATACATGCCAATGGACGAGGCAATCGCTCACTGCGAGGCGGGAGCCGGCATCTGGCACTGGGCAAGCTTTGAGCAGGGGACAATTTCGCCGGACGTCGTCATGGCCTGTGCCGGTGACGTGCCGACCATGGAGACGCTCGCTGCAGTCATGCTGCTGCACGAGGCAATCCCTGATCTGAAAATTCGGACCGTAAACGTGGTCGATCTGCTGGCCCTTCAGGATCCAGAGCAGCACCCTCATGGCCTCCCAGTTTCTCGTTTCGATGCGTTATTTACGCGCGATAAGCCGGTGATTTTTGCCTATCACGGGTATCCCTATCTCATCCATCGACTGACTTACCGACGCACCAATCACAGCAACTTCCATGTCCGCGGTTTCGTGGAGGAGGGAACGACAACGACCCCCTTCGACATGGCCGTGCTGAACCAACTGGACCGCTATCATCTTGCTATTGAAGCCATCGCCCACGTTCCGGGTCTTGCAGAGCAGGTCCCTCACGTCCTCGTGGCTCTGAAGGCAAAACTCGAAGACCATCACGCTTTCGTTCGGCAATATGGCGAAGACCTGCCGGACATTCAGAACTGGCGGTGGAGGCGGTCGCCATGATGGAGTTCCGGAAATCGCTGCGATGGTCTTTAGCGGTGCAATGCTCCGCAGCCATCAACCAAGTCTTGATAAATAATCTTCTATACTTGCAACCGGTTTCTTGCCGAGGTCCTTTGCGATTTCGGCCAGGACCAATTGTTTTGTCTTTTCGGGCAGAAGTTCGCGCACCAGGCCCAAGACCCTCGGCGGCGATATAACGACGATGCCAGGTATCTTGTCCTCATCACACCGATGGGCCACATTCGTCGCCACTTGCGACAGGAAACGCCGTTCGGCTTCGGCGTGAAGATCGGCTTCGTCGAACGCTGCCCGGCGTGTTCTTGCGCTAGGCGTTCCGATCTTTCCTGGTCTGTCTGATCCGAGTGAACTCGTGCGTCCGGCACCGTCCGCCAGGTGCTCGACCACGACAAGATTGATTGCGTTCGCATCTCCTTCATTTCGTAGGAGAATTGCGCGACCGCCGTCGCAAACGAGAACCAGAGCACCCTTTGAAATTCGAACGTTTTTCATCGGTTTATCCTCTATAGCTGCCAAACCTCTATTGAAAGTTTGAACTCAATTCAGATGACAGACCTTGTTCCGGATCAAAGAATGGCTGAAAGCTCACCGGTGGGGAGGCGATGAAGCACTGGGGAGTTGACCACTGTCAATGAAAGGGTCGCTCTTCTAAGCAAAGCTGGAGCCTCACCGTTCAAGGACGCGAAAATGACCTGGAAGACAATAAAGGCTCACATCGACATCGGCTCGGAAGCAGGCCGGCGCGCCGCGTTCGTCTATAGCCTCGCCTCCAACTTTGGTGCTGAGGTTCGGTTCATCACAGCAGCGCAACCAGATTCCGACCTGAATACAAAACCGCAGTCGGGGCTCGGCGAGCAATCCACTATGATGGATCTTCAAGCTATCCAGGAAAAGCAAAGACAACTGAAGGCCAAGGCACAGGAGCACCGGCCCAACTCAGTGGAGTTCAATTGGACGAGCGAGATTGCCAATCCTACCGCTGTGATGCTCAATCGCATCTGCGGATGCGACTTGGCGATTATCTTTCCTCCCGAACCTTGGCAGTCTTTCGACGAAAGACGCACGATCGACGTGGGGCGTTTCCTGGTTTCAGCGGGTCGGCCCGTCTTCCTGCCGAGCGCATTGATGAGACCATGTTCTGGAGAGGTCGTGCTGATCGCCTGGAAAAACACGAAAGAAGCAAGACATGCAGTCAAAGATGCGTACCCTCTTCTTGTCAAGGCAAGGGATGTCGTCGTGCTTTCCGTCGCTGAGGAGGGTGAAAAGGACGGTTCGGTCGAGGACGTCATCAGATGTCTGATCGCGCACGGCATCCCCGCCAGACTGATGAGCGAATGGCGCCCTACTTTGACCGATGGAGCGACGATCACCACCGTTGCGCGCTCCATAGGCGCTGACGTAATCGTTGCCGGCGCCTATGGCCACGGTCGTATTCGCGAATGGCTATTCGGGGGCGTAACGCGGTGGCTGCTTGAGGATAATTCGTTCAACCGATTGTTTTCCAACTGATCGACCCGCCGGTCCTTCCCGAAGAAGCAGTTGTCCGTTGATCTTTCCATAGCGCGCCTGTGCAGCTCGAGTGACGTTCAGGCGACGCCGAGATCCATTTTCTGATCACCGTTTTCAGGTCCAGCCGGCACTGCCGGAGCGGCCCAGAAGACGCTTGGAATTCACAATGTACTTGGCAATGGCGGCAGACGCTACACGAGATGATGGGCGATCTGCGCGGCTTGTCAGTATGATCGGGACTTTGGCGCCGAGCACGAGCCCCGCGGCGTCGGCCCCGGCGAGGTAAACGAGTTGTTTGGCGAGCATGTTACCGGCCTCAAGATCTGGTACCAGCAGAATATCGGCGTGACCCGCAACTGTTGATCTAATCTCTTTGATCCGTGCCGCCTCAACGCTTATTGCATTATCGAGCGCCAGTGGGCCGTCAATCACCGCGCCACGGATCTGGCCGCGCGAAGCCATGACGGTGAGGCAGGCGGCATCGATCGTCGCCGGCATCTCGCTGTTCACAGTCTCTACGGCAGCCAGGACCGCGACCTTGGGCTGGCGGACCCCGAGCGCGTGCAAAAAGTCGACCGCATTCTGGCAGATGTCACGCTTCTGCTCCAGGTCAGGCCTGATGTTGATCGCCGCATCAGTGACGACAAGTAATTTTCGATATGCTGGGATATTCATCACGTATACGTGGCTCATTCGCCTCTCTGTCCTCAGGCGATGGCTTGCCACAACGGCTTGCAACAATTCATCGGTGTGGAGGCTGCCTTTCATGAGAGCGTCGATCGAGCCACTTGCAGCGAGTTCGGCACCGAGATCAGCCGCAGCGTGACTGTGTTCGACGAATTTGATTTGTAACCCTTCAAGACTGACGCCGGCTGCCTTTGCGGCGTCAGTGATCTTCTGTGGTGGGCCGATTAGGACAGGATCCAAAATGCCTGCGGTCGACAAGCCAACGACGGAACTGATCACTTCAGCAGAGCATGGATGCACAATGCCGGTCCGCAGCGGGGGCGAGGCGCGGGCTGCCGCAATAAACCGATCGTAGCGTCCGTGCCGTTTGCTTTGCAATTCAGGTAATCCGAATGTGGTTCTCGACCGCCGAAACTCCGGGTACGGACCACGCTGCGCGCTCGGCGGCTGCGCGTTCGTTCCAGGCGCGAACTCCTCCTTCCAGGACAACTCTGCGATCATGCACCTCGACGGAGATCTTTCCTGCGTCAACCTCAGCGTTGCGCCGCAACGCCGCTTCGATGCGGCCACGCACGTCCGTGACGGTCGGCCCGGGGCGGACAGCGATGAGGTTGATGACCCCGCGCACACCTCCAAGCTTCCGGACCGCTTCCTCCGCTGCAGTCTTTTGGAACTGCCAATGAACATCACCGGATAAGGTGACCCAGCCGCCCTCGACTTTGACGTGGATCGGCCCCTCTGGCAGGGCCGTGTTCCAAGCTATGATGTCGAGCGCTCGGGAGGCGATCTGGTCGTCGGCGTGTTGCTTGCGTTCAGGATAACGCACTTCGATGTCAACAGTCACCGCGCGCACACCTTTAACACGCATCGCGGCATCCTCGGCCGCGAGTTTTTCGGCGTACGAGGTCACATGCCCGCTTAGGGTTGCTATACCGTCTTCAACGGACACTCCTATATTTGCAGCGTCGACGCTCGGTTCGAACGCCAGCTCATCGAGCACATCCTGCCGAATTTTCAAATCAGTCATCTCTTCCTCCGTGAACTTGACCAAGGCTGCTTGCCTCATCGTCGAGAATGCACCTGTCCCGGCCTCGTTACATTGCGCTGCGTCAAGGCGAAAGGCGTTGCAGGCGCTGCAAGCGTTTCCAGTCTGAAGGGCGTCAGCCGCGTTTCGGAAAAAGTATTGTATCGAGCCTGCTTCATAGGGCTGATGCGTGAATATCGGAAAGTTGCAAGCAGCACACATCCTGGTTGACCGGCATCAATGCCCCTTGCCGAAAATCCGCCTTATTAAGGAATTGGCTTTTCCGTTCGTGAAACGGCTGACGCAAAGGAGCCGGGCAAATGACCAACGAGACAGCGCAAGGGGCACACGACTGGAAGCATCCGGTCTTCGTTCAGGCTGGCATCGAAACTCCGAAAGCCATCCAAAACCCAAAAGGCGGCACTGTTATTTCTGTCGAAGAATTGGAGAGGACCAAAAACCCTGCATGCATTCGCGAAGGAGATCTGTGCCGCCG
>Ga0102592_1000621_pt1 | contig 53846 bp, 39 predicted proteins | sample AraplaCol_mMF_r2_FD_76861 | JGI IMG/M metagenome (GOLD analysis project Ga0102592, IMG submission 76861) | Arabidopsis root microbial communities from North Carolina, USA - plate scrape MF_Col_mMF_r2 (SPADES assembly) (version 2) | ecosystem: Host-associated > Plants > Roots > Endosphere...
AGTCAACGTGAGCGTAGTGACGGGTTGCGGTCTCGTACTCAACGTGGGCGGTGTTAATGGTAATGCCGCGTGCTTTTTCTTCTGGAGCAGCGTCGATCTGGTCGTAAGCTTTCGCTTCGCCGCCGAACTTCTTCGACAGAACGGTTGCAATCGCGGCGGTCAGGGTGGTCTTACCATGGTCAACGTGACCGATGGTGCCAACGTTCACGTGCGGCTTAGTCCGCTCGAACTTTTCTTTTGCCATTTTAGACTCCTAACAAATGTTGAGTTGCTGGGCACGCGCCCGACTAACAGATAGATACTGCAGAATTCTGGTGCCCTTGACGTGGATTGAACACGTGGCCTCTCCCTTACCAAGGGAGTGCTCTACCACTGAGCTACAAGGGCTTATTTTTACTACTGTGCTGCTTGGAGCGGGTGAAGGGAATCGAACCCTCGTCTTAAGCTTGGAAGGCTTCAGCTCTACCATTGAGCTACACCCGCGAGGTCCGACTTCTTTCGACTACAACTTCACTCAGCTTCCTGCATTTGGTGGAGGGGACTGGATTCGAACCAGTGTACTCATAAGAGGGCAGATTTACAGTCTGCTGCCTTTAACCACTCGGCCACCCCTCCGCGAAGGAACCGCAGAGTATGAAGCAACTTTCTAACACTGTCAAGACTGTTATTTGCTTATTTCGCAAACGCTGCATGACCGTGCGCTTCGGGGCGAGATTGTAATGGCTACTCCTGCAAATTTGCAAGTGTTGTTTTTGCGTTGCACCTTTTGCTTTAAAATCGGTCAACCCAACCCCTGCCCCGGAGCGCTCATTCTGTGAAGAATCCCTCCCCTGGCTGGCAGGCCACGCTGGCCGCCAACCTGCTGATGCTGGCGGTCTACGCCGTCATCGGCCGCTTTTGCCTCTACCTGTCCCTGGCGCCCGGCTATGCCAGCCCCCTCTTCCTGCCTGCCGGGATCGCGCTGGCAGGTGCCGTGACCTTCGGCCCGCGCTTGCTGCCCGGCATTGCCATCGGCGCCCTGCTGATCAATTTCCTGCCCCTGCCGGGCGCGCCCAATCCGCTGATCCTGCCGCCGCTGCCGCAGGGCCTGGCTGCGCTCGCCGCCGCTCTGGGCTCGGCGCTGCAGGCCTGGCTGGGCATGCTGTATTTCCGGCGTGCGATTCGCCCGGAAATTGGCGCAGGCCGCGACGTGCTGCGTTTCCTGCTGCTGGCAGTCTGCGTCACGCTGGTCAGCAGCACGCTGTCCAATGTTGCCGCCGTTGCTTCCGGCGCGGTCGCGCCGGGGCATTTGCTGACGAGCTGGCTGACCTGGTGGATTGGCGATGCCATTGGCGTACTGCTGGCTGCCCCGCTGTGCTGGGTGCTGTTCGGCGAGCCGCGCGCCTTGTGGCAGCGGCGCCGCCTGCTGGTAGGTGTGCCGCAGCTCTTCCTGGTCACCTTGTGCGTGATGCTCTACGTGCTGGTGGCGCGCTGGGAAACACGGCAGCACCTGGAAGGCTTCCGGCTCAAGGCGCAGCAGGTCGGCGACTTGCTGCAATCGCGCTTCAGTGAACATGAGCGCTACGTATTCGCGATGGCGCGCGCCATCAACGGCTATGGGCGCGTGATGTCGGCACAGGGCTTCGACAAGATTGCGCACGGTTACCTCGACCAGCGGCCCGAGCTGCTGTCGATGGCCTGGCTGCGCCCGGTATCGGAAGCAGAACGGCCAGCCTTCGAAAGCTGGGCGCGCAGTACCATCGGCCCGGATTTCCGCATGATCGCCCCGTCCACCGGTCCCGGGCACACACACAGCCACTCGCCGCACAGCCACGCCGAGGTGCCGCCCGGGGACCACATGGTGACCTTGTTTATCGAGCCTGCCGGCCGCCGCCACTACCAGGGACTGGACTGGCTGGCCGAGCCAATACGCGCCCATGCGGTGCGGGAGGCGCTGCGTACCGGCAGGCCGGTCGCCAGCGCGCCGGTGGTCCTGTCGATGCCGGGTGAAGGCAGTGGCGTGGTGCTGCTGCAAGCCGTCGATCCGGGCGATGGCCAGCCGGCTGCGGGCATGCTGCTGCTGGCCATGCAGATCGATTCCTACGTCAGCGGCGCCCTGGCTGCGGCCGACTTCCCGCACATCCAGGCGCGCCTGGTCGACCGCAGCCAGCCAGGACCGACCACGCTGGTCAATTCACTGTCGCGCGAACCGAATGATGACGACTATTGGCGCAAGCTCAGTTTTGGCGGCCGCGAATACGAACTGGTGCTCGCGCCTTCTGCCGCTTACATGGTGCACCAGCACGGCTGGCAAAGCTGGCTGGTGCTGAGCGCGGGCCTGATGCTGACCGGCCTGCTGGGCGCGCTGATGCTGCTGACCAGCGGGGAGCGCGCCCAGATCCAGCTGCAGGTGAAGGAAAGCACGATCCGCCTGCGCGAGCGCGAAGCGCGGCTGCAAGCCATCCTGGACAAGGCGGCCGATGCCATCCTGACCATTGATGCCGATGGCTTGCTGGTGTCGGCCAACGGCGCCGCCTACCGGCTGTTCGGCTATCCGCCCGAAGCATTGGCCGGCATGCCGCTGGCGGTCCTGCTGCCGGAAGCGGAGAGCGACAGCGCGGCGCGCCTGCTGCGCAATATCGCGGGCGGCGCCACCCACGAGCACGAGTCGAGCGGCCGCCGCCACGACGGCAGCATCTTTCCGATTGCGATTTCAGTCAGCGAGGTGGAACTCCCGGACGGCAATGTGTTCGTCGCCATCCTGCACGACCTGACCGCGCAGCAGCGCGCGCAGGAGCGCATCTACAAGCTGGCCCACCACGACCCGCTGACCGGACTCGATAACCGCCTGTCGCTCAACCTGCGCCTCGACCAGCTGCTGGCACAGACCCGCCGCGCCAACGGCACGGCCGCGGTGATGTTCCTCGACCTCGACCACTTCAAGAAAATCAACGACACCCACGGCCATGCCACCGGCGACCAGTTGCTGGTGGCTGTCGCCGACCGCCTGCGCGAACTGCTGCGCGAAGTCGACACCATCGCCCGCCTTGGCGGCGACGAATTCATCGTGGTCACCGGCGGCAACGTGACGCCGGCGGAGGCGAGCCAGATTGCGGTACGCATTGTGGCGGCGCTGGCCGAACCGTTCCATCTGGCGGGCAAGACCATCCATACCGGCACCAGCGTCGGCGTAGCGATGTTCCCGCCCGATGGCCACGACAGCGCGACACTGCTGCGCCATGCGGACACGGCGATGTACGCGGCCAAGAGCCAGGGCCGCGGCAACTTCCAGTTCTTCGAAGCGGCGATGAATGCGGCAACACATGACCGGCTGATGATGGAGAACCGGCTCTGGCAGGCGCTGGAGCGCAAGGAGTTCGAGCTTTACCTGCAGCCGCAGGTGGAACTGGCCACGCGCCGCGTGATCGGAGCGGAGGTGCTGCTGCGCTGGCACCACCCGGAACTGGGCATGGTGGGGCCGGACCGCTTTATCCCGATTGCGGAAGAGTCGGGGCTGATCCTGCCGCTGGGCGAATGGGTGCTGCAGCAGACGGTGGGCTTGCTGCGCCGCTGGAAAGGTACGCTGCGGCTGGCGGTCAACCTGTCGGCGCGCCAATGCCACGGCGGCGCGCTGCTGCCGCTGCTGGACCAGTTGCTGCGCGAGAGCGGGATCGATCCTGCGCTGCTGGAGCTGGAAATTACGGAGTCGGCGGCGATGCAGGATCCGGAACGCAGCCGAGACTTGCTGCGGGAGTTGCGGGCGCGCGGGATCAAGGTGGCGATTGATGATTTCGGGACGGGGTATTCGTCGCTCAGCTACCTGAAGCTGTTTGAGATCGACCGGATCAAGATTGACCGGGGGTTTGTGAAGGATATTGAGACTGACCCGAATGATGCGGTGATTGTCACCGCGACCATAGGTTTGGCGCATGCGCTGGGGCTGGGGGTAGTGGCTGAAGGGGTGGAGACGGAGGCGCAGCTGGAGTTTTTGCGCAGCAGGTATTGCAATGAAGCGCAGGGGTATTTGTTTGCGCGGCCGATGGCGGTTTCTGAATTTGAGGATCTCGCTGGGCGGTTGCCGGAACCGGCCTGAAACCCGGTAAACCTGGGTCTGCCCCGCAGGGTCAGACCCTGTCAGCGCAGCGGCCTTCGGTTTCGGTTGTGCGCCGTTGATCTTCTCAAAAAGTCAAAGGCCCAGAACCAAAAACCCGCGGCTTAGAGACCGTTGGGGGTCTGACCCTGCGGGTCAGACCCCGATTTACCGGTTTTAAGGCGACAAAGCCGCCAACACCTGCGCCTTCAACGCCCGAATCAGCGAAGTCTCATCCGGCGGCACGCCCTCCGGCGCCGGCTGCGCGCGATCCGCATAGAACAAGCCAAGCTGCACACCCTGCACCACCAGCGGCAGCACAATAAAACTCCGCGCATCCGGCAGCAAATCCAGGTGCCACTTCGGCAGCAGGTCGCGAATCTTCGCCACGTTGGCATCTGCAATCATCAAGTCCGCATCATTATCCAGCGCCAGGTGGAACAAATCCTTCCCCTGCAACGGAAACACAAACCCCTCCAGCCGCAAGGCCCGCTTATCCCCCAATGCAATGCGCGCCCGAAACTGCCCCGTCTTCGCATCCTTCAGGCACACCGTCGCAAAGCGGAACCCCATGCTGCGGTACAAAGTCTCCAGCACCGCCTGCACCAGCTCATTGACGCGCGCCTTGCCCTCCACCCGCATCTCGGTCAGCTCCTGCACGCCTGCCAGCAACTGCTCGCGCGCGTCATACGGCTTGCCGCTCGGGTAAGCGCCCTCCTTCGCGCCCGAATCCAGGCTGGCCAGCGCCAGCACGCTCGGCAAAGTGCCGGCAGCCGCGCCAGGCGCCTCGCCCGACTCCGCATATGGATCCCCCGGCTCGCCCGAAGCGCCGCCGGAAGCGCCATCCAGCTGCATGCTGTTCAACAGCGCATCCATGCTGCTGCGCGCCCGCGACAGCACCGTGGTCACCTGCTCGCGTTCCAGTCCCAGCGCAGTGCCGAAGCGCTGGTGCAACAGGCGCACATCATCGGAAGCAGCGCCACCCAGTCGCGTCAACGCGCGCGCCGCATCCATGCTGAAGTGCACCACCTGCCGTATCCACTCTGCACGATCGGCAGGCGGCCGCAAGGTGCTGCCGTACAAAGGCGCCAGCGAGCGGATGATCACGTCGGGAATCTTCCACTCCCGCAGCACGGTAGCGGTCAGGGTGTCATAGGTGCTGCCCAGGATCATCTGCGAAGCCTGCGCCTGCGAGTGCTCGCCGGCCACCACCAGGGCATTGATCTCGCGGAAGCGGTCATGCTCGCGCGACGCAATCAGCAATGGTCCCAGGTTTTTGAACAGGGCTCCAATGGCCGCCTCTTCCGCCTTCTGGTAGGGGCTGTAGCGCGCCAGTTCACGCCCCACCAGGCTGGCACAGAGCGCCGCCTCCAGCTCCACCCGCACGCTTTGCGCGTGCTTGCTGTTGGCCATGGTATCGACCAGCAGCATGGCCAGCGCCGTGGTTTTCACATTATCGAAACCAAGCAGCGAAATCGCATGGGAAATTGTGGTTACCGGCGCGCCCGACGCCTGGCGGTATTGCGGTGTATTGGCCAGGCGCAGGATCTTCTGCGTCAGCGCGACGTCCGACAGGACGTGGTAGGCCAGGCTTTGCGTGCCCTGGTCGTCCGAGTCGGCCATCTGCACCACGCGTGCGATTGACACGCCAAGCGCAAACAAGCCCTCATCGTCACTGCATAGCTTTTTCAGCAGGTAGGCACGGACCGGACGTTCTTCTGGTGGATTGGAGCTCATAGCCCATTGTAGCCCCGGCAGCTATCAAATCGCGACGCGCACCCCTGCTTCACGCCGGGCGGCAGGCCGGATGTTGTATTTCTTCAATATGTCCTGGTGCAGGCCCGCCAGTGCATTCAGCTTGTCGTTGGCGGGGTCGAGGCGGCGCACCGTGGCTACCAGCGCCAGCGCATGGCGGCCCAGGGCGTCGTCCCAGCCTTCGTTCTCCAGGCATTTGAGGATAGCCACCGCCGCGTTGAAAGCCACCTGGGCGTTGTCGGGCAGCTTGGCGACCGCTTCCAGCATCAGGTCGACGGCGCCACGGAAATCGCCCTTCTTCGCCAGCGCCGCGCCCGCTGCCACCATTTCGCCCACCTCGTTGCGGCTTTCATCGGCCAGACGCTGGCCCAGTTCGGCGTGGCCGCTCTTTTCCATCATGCGCATGGCGCGCTCCATGGCGCCCGGCGTCGCGGAATTGCGCATCACGTCGCGCATCACTTCCGTCGCCTGTTCTTCCTTGCCGACTTCCAGGCAGGTGCGCGCCAGCTCCATCTTCATTTCATTCGACAGGCCGGAAGCCGTGCGCACGCCGCTCACTGCATAATCCAGCGAGGCATTCATGCGCGCCACGTTGCCGGTGAATTCGTGCAGGGCGGCAGACGCGATAGCGCTGCAAACGTCCGTGTTGGGGGTGCCGGACAGCGATTTGTCCAGGTCGCGGATCACCGCGGCCGCCTGCACCGGGTCGCCCTTCTTGACCAGCGTCTGCGCCAGCTTGGCATGGTCTTCCGGCGTGCGGAATTCGGAGTAACGGGTCTTGCTGACCACTTGCTTGAAGGCGCGCTCGGCGCCGTCGACATCGCCCGCCTCCAGTGCGACTTCGCCCAAGCGGCGCAGGCGGCGCACCGCGTGCGGCGACACTTCGACGGCTTCGGCCAGCACCGCTTGCGCCGCCGCCGGATTGCCGCTCGCTTCATGGGTGCGCGCCAGCCAGTCGTAGGCATCGAGGAAGCGGCTGTTCTTGCCCAGCAGCTCTTCCAGCATCACGCGCGCCTCGTCGTAGCGGCCGCGCAGGTACAAGGTCTTGGCCTGGCCCAGGCGCGCCCAGTGCACCTGGCGGCTGTCCCACAACTCGGCATAAATCGGTTCCGCCAGCTCCGGTTCGCCGGCCTGGATGTGCATCTCGGCGCGCAAGCGGCGGAAGTCCAGCGCAAAGCGTGGCTGCGTTTCCTCGCCTTCTTCGCATGCCTCGATAGCCGCTCGCAAGTCGCCCATGTCGAGCAACTGGTACACCGGCAGCAAGGCATTGCGGCGGTCAAGCGCGCGCCAGATGCGCTCCAGCATGGCATCGGCTGCGAAAGGCTTGAGGATGTAATCGTTGGGCATCAGCTCGGCGGCGCTGACTACCTTGCTGAACTGGCCTTCGCCGGTCACCATGAAGAACATGGTGGAGGCATTGATCAGGCGGTGGTGGCGCAAGTCTTCCAGCATTTGCTGGCCGTCCTGGCCGCCTTCCAGGGCGTATTCGCACAGGACCAGGTCATAAGTCCGGGTTTCCAGCGCACGGATCGCCTGGTTGGAACTGGCGGCATCGTCAATGCGCACCAAGCCGCACAAGCTCAGCATATTGTGCAAGCTGGCGCGCATGCTGGGATTGGGCTCGATGACCAGCGCTGTCAGGCCCTTCAGTTCATTCATGGCTTTCGGCGTAGGACAAGGGCTGTCCTTATTCTATCCCGCGCCGATAGTTTTTGTGAGAATGAACGCGGCAGCGCGGCGCGGCTGCCACAGCAGGGCTGGCTCAGCTGCCCTGGCCCAGCCCGGGCGTGCGCTCAACCACGTCGTTCAGGGCGGCCACCACTTCGGGATCGAACTGGGTGCCGGAACGGTCGCGGATATAGGTCATGACTTCCGGGTATGGCCACGGCTCCTTGTACGGACGCTCATGCAGCAGGGAATCGAAGACATCGACCACCGCCACGATACGCGCCGACAAGGGAATCTGCTTGCCCTTGAGCTGGTTGGGATAGCCGCCCCCATCCCAGTGCTCATGGTGGCCGCCGGCGATTTCCGCGCCATAAGTCAGGTAGCTGACGCCATCGACCATATTGGCCGCCCGTTCCAGCACGCTGCGTCCCACGGCAGCATGGGTTTGCATCAGCGCGCGCTCGTCGTCCGTATGGGGCCCTGGTTTCAACAGGATATGGTCCGGCGTGGCGACCTTGCCCACGTCATGCAGGATGGAGGCAAGGCCGATCATGTCGACCAGTTGCGGCGTCAGCTCGTCGTCGTACACGCCACGCTCGCGCATGCGTGCCGCGATGGCGGAGGACAACTGCTGTACGCGACGCACATGGCCGCCGGTGCAGCCGTCGCGGAATTCCGCCAGGTCGGCCAGCGCCACCACGGTCGCTTCCTGCGCCTTGCGCAACTGGCCGAACATGTACAGGTTGTCGAAGGCGGCGGCAATACGCTCGCAGAAGACTTCCAGCAGGTCGCGCTGGATCTGGGCCAGCGGCCACGGCGGCGTTACCGAAATCAGCACGTCGCGGTCTTCCTGGGTGTGGATGAACAGCACATTGGCCGGGTGTTCGAACTGGCTCTTCTTTTCCTTGAAGGCTTTCTGGATGGTCGGCCACAGCGGGTGAGTTTCCGGCATCCGCTCATTTTCCGCCAGCGGCGCATAGCCGCCGGTCGCGGCCACCACGGTAGTGTCGCCAGTGTCGACCTGCATCAGGCACAGCACGCCGTCCGCCCCCACGTCGAGGATGGCGGACACCTGGTTCAGCACACCGGAAGCGAATTCGCGCAGCGAGTGGATCTGGTACAGGTTGGTCGCACCCGCCAGGATCTTGCCCAGGCCGATGCGCGAACGCTCCAGCATGTTCAGGCTTTCATACGCGCGCAGGGCCGAGATCACAGTGGTGAACAGCTTCTGCGTGGTGAGCTCGGTCTTGGCCTTGTAATCGTTGATGTCGTATTCGATGATGACGCGCTGTTCCGGCGCCTGGCCCGGCTGGCCGGTACGCAGCACCACGCGCACGATGGAGTTGTGCAGCTCTTCGCGGATGCGGCGCGCCAGCAGCAGGCCGGCATCGTCGGTTTCCATCACGACATCGAGCAGCACCAGGGCGATATCCGGCGTATCGCGCAGGATTTCAAAAGCTTCGCGGCCGCTATAGGCAGAAAACAACTCGAGCTCGCGGCCCTTGAAACTGACATTGCGCAGCGCCAGGCGGGTGACTGCATGCACGTCCTGGTCGTCGTCCACAATCAGCACGCGCCACAGCCGCTGTTCTGGGGATCCTGTCGACGCTGGCGGCTTCTCTTCTTCATCTTCTTCGAGCAGCCAGTTGTCATCGACGGCTTGAGGGTCCGCCATGAAGTCTCCTTGATCAAAATGCGCTAATCTTTACATCCAGCATAATCAGATTTGACTTAGCTAGCAATTAAAAATTGCCCGCTCGTAAATCGCTTTGCACTCTGATACGCTTTGACAACACAGATTTTGCTAAAGGAAAAAAACCATGCAAGTTACTGCGCAAGAAGACGCTAGCCAAGGCAAGGAATTCCTGGCATTCAAGCTGGGTGCCGAAGAGTATGGCATCGATATCCTGAAAGTGCAGGAAATCCGCGGTTACGAGGCGGTGACCCGCATCGCCAATGCGCCTGAGTTCATCAAGGGCGTGATCAACCTGCGCGGCATCATCATCCCGGTGGTGGACATGCGCATCAAGCTCAAGCTGGGCGAGCCAGTGTACGACCAGTTCACGGTGGTCATCATCCTCAACATCAACGGCCGCGTGGTGGGGATGGTGGTGGATTCGGTGTCTGACGTGACCACCCTGACGCCCGAGCAGATCAAGCCGGCGCCGGACATGGGCACCGCCTTCAGCTCGGAATACATGATCGGCCTCGGCACGATCGACGAGCGCATGCTGATCCTGGTGGATATCTACCGCCTGATGGCCAGCCCGGAAATGGGCCTCAGCGAGACCCTCACTGCAGGCGCAGCTTAACCGTTCTTGTGGGTGCAGCCGTTCTGGCCGGCACCCAGGTTCAGGTTCTGGTAGCGGATTTCGTATTTGCCGTTCGACAGCTGGTCGACCACCAGCTTGTCGTGCGGCTGCACGTAGGCGTAGCGCACGTTCGAGCGGCGCTCCAGGTCATACACCTTGATGAAGACCGGCGAGGCGTTGGAGCTGTTGTCCAGCGTGAGCTGCATGTCCTCGCCCTTGTTCCCGACCGGGAAGCCTTCCACATAGCCGGACTGCACCGGCCACGGTTCGCCGTTCGGCGCGACAGACGGGGCAACCTCGGCTTCGCAGTCGACAGCGGCGCCGGGCAGCACCACCTGCGACAGCGCCAGCACCTTGATGGGGGGCGCCGCGGAGGCGGATACCGAAGGTTCCGGGGAATACGGCTTGGCAACGGCCCAGCCATCGTCCGGGGTAACCTTTTCCACGCGCGGCGGGTGGATTTTCGGCGTGGCGGCGGCGGTAGCTGTCAGTTCGGCGGGCGGCTTGCCGCCCCAGGCGCCGGCCAGCACGCTGGACATGGCGCGCGGCTCGGTCACCGTCAGCACTCCGCCCAGCCAGCCGGCAGCGGCAGCGCCACCGACCGTGCCCCAGAAACGCCAGGATTTCAGCACCCGCGGGCGGCGCGGCAGGTCGAGCTGGTCGGACCAGCCCGGCTCATGCGCCGGCTCGTGCCTGGTGCTCTCCAGCCATTCGATTTCCCATTCTTCCTGGGTGATCCACTCATCGTGCTCCTTGCGCCGTTGCGGATCGGACAGCGTGCCATAGGCCGTGTTGACGATCGCCATGATGCGGGCTGCCTTTTCATCCCCTGGGTTCTTGTCAGGATGATATTTCTGGCTCAGCGCTTTGTAAGCGGCACGTATGACTTCCTGCGGCGCGCCACGCGCGACCTTCAGATTGTCATAGTGAGTATGTATCTTTCCCATCTCTCAATCATATTACAAACGGTGGCTGCGGTCGCTACGCAGCAATTGCCCGGGCAGCTCAACGCCATGGCCAATTACCAGCACCTTGAATAATTCTCCCATTTCGGCGGGAGAAAGCAATTTCTGCAGGGCGTTGGCGTGCGGCAGGTAGTTCATTGCGTCGGCCGGGTCATATCGCTGGATCAGCTCGCCGATGCCGGCGCCGATCAGGAAGCCGGCCTGGCTGTTGTAAGCCATGACTTCTGCCCCGGCATCCTGCGCGGCCAGCGCCATCGCGGTGAAGTCGACGTGGGCGGTAATGTCCTGCAGACCGGGCAGGTAGAACGGCTCCGCGTGGGCGTGGTGGCGGTAGTGGCACATCAGGGTGCCGGTAGCGCGGTCGCCCAGGTAGTACTCGCGTGCCGGGAAGCCGTAGTCGAACAGGAAGGCAGCGCCCTTGCCCTTTGCCAGCATGGCAGCCAGCGTCGCCATGAAACCGCAGCCGGCGCCGTGCACTTCGGTCACGTAGCCGGCCGGCAGGTGTCCGGCATCCGGTACCTGGCGCTCGATCTGCGCCAGCAGCGCCGCGCCGGCGGCCGTCGGGCGCCAGGTGAAGCTGGCGCCATCCGCCTCGCCGGCTTCAACCGCCACGTGCAGCGATTGCCAGCCGTCGTCGGTGCGGGTGACCACGTCGACCGGCATCGCATCCAGCACTTCATTGCCGAAGACCGCGCCTTCAAACGATTCCGGCAGCGCATCGAGCCAGCGCACTTGCGGGAAGCCGCGCAGCAATTCCTGCTGGCGGGCGCGCAGCTCGCCGGACAGTTCGACGATGGAATAGCTCTCGACCACGATGCCGGCGTCCGCCGCCTCGGTGAGGATGTCCTTGGCCAGCTTGCCCGTGCCGGCGCCGAATTCAAGGATGTGCGGCGCGCTTTGGTCCATAATAGCGGCTGCAACATGCGCCAGCGATTGCCCGAACAGGGCGCTCAGCTCGGGGGCAGTTGTAAAATCGCCATCCTTGCCCAGCTTGGCGGCGCCGCCGCTGTAATAGCCCAGGCCGGGCGCATACAGCGCCAGCTCCATGAAGCGGGAAAACGGAATGGCGCCGCCTTGCCGCGCAATGTCGTCGGCAATCAGGCGCTGCAGGGCTTGGGACGCGGCCAGCGCGTCGGGGGAAGGTGCTGGTAAAGACATGCCGGCATTGTAGCGGTTCAGCGCCGCCCGGCGCCATTTTGCTCGATTCGACTATGACGACAACTCAGGAAAATCCTCGCGTAGCCCTGGTGACCGGCGCCGGCCGCCGCCTGGGGCGGGAAATCGCACTCGGCCTGGCGCGTGCCGGCTGGGACATCGCCGTCCACTATCGCAACTCGCACGACGAAGCGCGCGAAGTGGCGCAAGCCGTTGCCGCCCTGGGCCGCCGCGCCATCACGCTGCAATGCGACCTGGCCGATGAAGAAGCCGTGCGCGGGCTGCTGCCGGCGGCGCTCAAGGCGCTGGAGCGGGTCGACTGCGTGGTGAACAACGCGTCGCTGTTCGATTACGACAGCGACCTGAATTTCAGCCACGCCCGGCTCGACGCCCACATGCACGCCAACGTGGCGGCGCCGATCCAGCTGGCGCGCGCCCTGTACGACGCCACGCCGGAAGGCGGCCAGTCCGTGGTTGTGAACCTGCTGGACCAGAAGCTTTATAATCTCAACCCTGATTTCCTGTCCTACACCCTGTCCAAGGCGGCGCTGCAGGCGGCCAACACCATGCTGGCCCAGTCGCTGGCGCCCAAGGTCCGGGTGGTAGGCGTGGCGCCCGGCATCACCATGGTGTCGGGAGACCAGAGCGAGGAAGGCTTCGCCAAGGCGCACACCCGGACGCCGCTGGGCCGTGCCAGCACTCCCGAGGACATTGCCGCCGCCGTTGTTTATGCGGCAGGCGCGCGTGCGGTGACCGGCACGACCCTGCTGGTCGATGGCGGCCAGCACCTGCTGCCGTCGCCGCGCGATGTGATGTTCCTGGCCAAGTAAAGAATTTTCACTATTAAGGTTTAAGCACCATGCTGTCCGCCCTGATTCACCCGCAACTGCAAGACTGCCGCCGGCTGTTCCTGCGCAACTATGAAGTGCTGATCAACATCGGCGTGCACGATTTCGAGAAGAAAGGCGAGCAGCGCGTATTGATCAACGTCGACCTGTACATCCCGCTGGCCGTGTCGACCCCGAAGTCCGACGAACTGCACGAAGTGGTCGACTACGATTTCATGCGCGAGACCATCGCTCGCCGCATGGCCGAGGGCCACGTGCACCTGCAGGAAACCCTGGTGGACGACGTGGTGCAGGCGATGCTGGCACATCCAAGCGTGCGTGCCGCCCGCGTGTCGACCATGAAGCCTGACGTGTATCCTGACTGCGAAGGCGTGGGCGTGGAAGTCTTCAAGATCAAGGAAGCAGCATGAACGCCGTAGTGGACACCAAGGCGGAAGACAAGGTCGCCTACGAAAACAACAAGCTGCACAAGCGCCTATGCCGCCTGGTCGGCCAGGCCATCGGCGACTTCAACATGATTGAAGATGGCGACAAGGTGATGGTCTGCCTTTCCGGCGGCAAGGACTCTTACGCGCTGCTGGATATCCTGATGACGCTGCGCGAACGCGCGCCGATCAGCTTCGAGATCGTGGCCGTCAACCTGGACCAGAAGCAGCCGAACTTCCCGGCCGACGTACTGCCGGCCTACCTGGAAAAACTGGGCGTGCCGTTCCACATCGAGAACCAGGACACCTACTCGATCGTCAAGCGCCTGATCCCGGAAGGCAAAACCACCTGCTCGCTGTGCTCGCGCCTGCGCCGCGGCATCCTGTACCGCGTGGCCGATGAACTGGGCTGCAACAAGATCGCCCTTGGCCACCACCGCGATGACATCCTCGAGACCTTCTTCCTGAACATGTTCTTCGGCGGGAAGATCAAGGGCATGCCGGCCAAGCTGGTATCGGACGATGGCAAGCACATGGTGATCCGTCCGCTGGCCTATGTGAAGGAAGAAGACACCGAACGCTACGCCGAGGTGAAGAACTTCCCGATCATCCCGTGCGACCTGTGCGGCTCGCAGGAAAACCTGCAGCGCAAGCAGATCAAGGCCATGCTGCGCGAATGGGAGAAGAAGCACCCGGGCCGCGTGGAGAACACCTTCTCCGCCCTGTCCACCGTGGTGCCTTCGCACCTGATGGACCGCGAGCTGTTCGGCTTCAAGGACCTCAAAACCGATGGCATCGCCAACCCGCTGGGCGACATCGCTTTCGACGAAGAGCCGTGCTCGACTCCGGCGAGCGTGCCGGGTGTGATTCCGCTGCAGGCCGGCTAACGCTGATTGATGGCGCGCCGCTTGCGCGCCTTCTTGAGCACATCGCGCAAATTCATCCGCAAATATTCGAGGTTGCCGATGTAGCCGGACATCGCGTGCAGCGCACGCGCCTCGATCTCCTCAGCGGATATGTCGAGGCGCTCAATCAGCGTCTCGATGTCTTCCGGGTCGGGGCCGTTATAGCGCGCTATCTTGCTGACTATGAGGTCGATGGGACTAAGAACATAGACCTCAATGTGCTCCGTGCCGATCGGAACACGCATCGCATTCTGCATCGACATCGCTTGTCACCCGGCCACCGGTATAAAGATGCATCGCCACGCCGCCTGCAATGAACATCTTGATCGGCTCGCGCAGGTTGGAGCGCTCTTCCAGTTGCCGCAATAGTTCTTTCAGTCCGAGCGACAAGTCAGTATCGACAGCAAATTCGACAGGACTCACCATGTCCTGATTCCTTCAAGACGATTTTCTATCGCGTGCCGGAAACGTGGCACGTCCGTCACAAGTCCATCAGTCACCATCTGTGGAAACGAGCGTGGCTTGACCCTGTTTGCATCAAAATACAAACGTGCGGCACTGTCGAGTGTCTTCGCTTGCGCCGGATAGCGGGTCTTCAGTAACTGTGCGGCAAAACGGAACAAGTCTGCTTCGCTGTGCGACGATGGACTGCGTCCTGCCCTGATGGCATCGACCAGCGAGCCAAGCAGGGAATCCTCGGCCTCGCGCGCAGGTGCTGCGTCAAACATCGCCCGCACTGCATTGCGATTCAAAACGCCCCAATCGTCAATTCGGAAGGACGAGCCAATTTTCACCAAGTGAACGCGAAACTGTTCTCGCGCGACTTCAATTGCACGCAATACTTCCGCACGAGTACATTCAAGCTCCAGCGAGATGTAGTGCGCCGTCGCTTTCCCACCCAGGCGTTCAATTGTCAGCAGCACGGTGAAGCAACGCCTTAGGTCGTGTTTAGGGAAGTCTTTGTATTTCATCGATACCTCCTGCAACACAGTTTAGTCCGTTATTTGATACATCGCAAATTGCTTAATTTGCAACAATATGAGTAAAATGGATCCCTTCATGATTATTGAATGGAACTCCCGATGCATCGCTTCCTTGGCCTGTGCGCCGCTTTTCTGACCTTTTGTATCGCTCCGCTGGTGCATGCGGAGGAGGAACCTAAGCTTGCCGTGGCGGTGGACGTGCGCCATGTCGCGCAAGACCTGTGGCGTGTGGATTACAAGTTCGCGCAAGCCGTTACTGCGCTCAAGCTCAAATCCATCGGCGAGTTCCGGCAGCAGGAGTGGAAGGTGCTCACGCCAGGCTTGAAGATGCAATCCGGAGCCGACTTCGACGTGATTGCGGCAAAGGGCAAGCCGTTCAAATCGGCCAGCGTGCAAATCAAGACGTTCGACGGCTGGTCGCCCAAGGAATATGTCTCTTTCAACCGTTTCGGCGATGGCGGGACAGCGATCTACCTCGGTCACCTGCAGGGCGACGTCGAGCAGGGCAAAAAGAACCTCACCATGCGCACCGATATCACGCTGTTTGGCCTGGCGAAGGAAAACGTGGTCGCCCCGCCAGCCAACCGCATTGAACCGGGGGCGGAACGCGGCTATGCCTACTTTGGCCCGGCGCAGGTTGCCCCTGCCGGCGCCGCAAAAGTCCTGATCGATCCACAAACCCCGCAATGGCTGCGGGAAACGATCCTCGACACCGGCGCCAAGGTCTCCGCCTATTACGAGAAGGCTTACCAGCGGCAGTTGAAGGACGAGCTGCTGATCATGGTATCGGTTGCCAACTTCGAGTCGCCCGGGTTTTCGATGAAGGGCGGCGCCATCTTGGGCCAGGGGCAGGTTTCCTACCGGCTGGAAGGCAAGCTGCTGATGACCGATCATCCGAAGCTGCGCGAGTATGCGACTCTCAACGTTGCGCACGAGATGGCGCACATCTGGCAAATGGCCGTTTCCCGCGGCGGCATGCGCGGAGACCAGGGCCCTTGGATCCACGAGGGCGGTGCGGAGGCCATGGCCCTCGATGCCCTGCTCCAGACCGGCATCTGGAGCGAGGAATCGGCCGGGGCCTACCGCGCGAAGCAGGCGGCAAAATGCGAAACGCTCGGTGGCGCAGTCGATACCTACGACGGCATTTATGCGTGTGGGCTGGTGCGCTTCGACAAGTTGGGCATCGGCATCGTACCGCTTTGGCGCTCCATGATGGAAGCGACCGAAGCGAAGGGCGATGCGTATTCCCAGGAGATGATCGACACTATCGTTTCTGCGAAGTAGCCGTTGCCTCGGCGCGTGAGAAGGAGTAAGGCGCGTCGGCCGGCGCGATACCGCGCTGCTGGTTCGGCTGCGCCGACATCTCCACATCGAAGGTGGCGCCGCGCAGAAGTTCGTCGTGGCCCAGCCAGTTGCGCTGCAGCGGGCGGCCATTCAGTTTCGCGGCACGGATGTAGCGCGCGGTTGCGCTGTTGCCCGGCGCGTTGATGCGAACCTGCTTGCCGTTTTCCAGATGCACGGTGGCGTGCTGGAACAGCGGCGCACCCACCACGTACTGGCCGACTGCAGGTGTTACCGGGTAGAAGCCAAGTGCGGAGAACACATACCAGGCCGAGGTCTGGCCGTTGTCTTCGTCGCCGCAGTAGCCATCCGGCGTGGGCTTGTACATGCGGTTCAGCGTTTCGCGGATCCAGTACTGCGACTTCCAAGGGGCGCCGGCGTAGTTGTACAGGTAGAGCATGTGCTGGATCGGCTGGTTGCCGTGGGCATACTGCCCCATGTTCGCCACCTGCATCTCGCGGATTTCGTGGATTACGGAGCCGTAATAGCTTTCGTCGAACACGGGCGGCATGCTCATCACGGTATCCAGCTTGTTGACGAAGGCTGCGCGGCCGCCCATCAGGTTCACCAGGCCATCGATGTCGTGGAAGACCGACCAGGTGTAGTGCCAGCTATTCCCTTCGGTGAAGGCATCGCCCCATTTGACGGGGTTGAACGGCGACTGGAAGCTGCCATCCTTGTTCCGGCCGCGCATCAGGCCTGTCTCCGGGTCGAACAGCTTCTTGTAGTTCATGGCGCGCTGAGCGTAGACGCCGATTTCCGATTCCGGCTTGCCGAGCGCCTTGCCCAGCTGGTAGATCGCAAAGTCGTCGTAGGCATATTCCAGCGTGCGCGCGGCGTTCTCATTGATCTTGACGTCGTACGGCACGTAGCCAAGTTCGTTGTAGTATTTCACGCCGGCGCGACCGACAGCACTCACCGGCCCTTCATTGCCGGCGCCGTGCTTGAGCGCCTGCCACAAGGTTTCGATGTCCGGGCTGCGGCTGCCCTTGATCCAGGCATCGGCCACCACCGAGGCGGAGTTGTTGCCGACCATGATGTCGGCGTAACCTGGGCTCGACCACTCGGGCAGCCAGCCGCCTTCGCGGTAGGCATTGGCCAGGCCGGCCTGCATTTCGCGGTTGATCGATGGATAGACCAGGTTCAGGAAGGGATACAGGGCACGGAAAGTGTCCCAGAAGCCGGTGCCGGCAAACAGGTAGCCGGGCAAGACCTTGCCGTTATAAGGGCTCCAGTGCACCGGCTGGCCGGCGGCATCGATTTCGTACATCTTGTTCGGGAACTGCACCATACGGTACAGGCTCGAATAGAAGGTGCGCATCTGGTCGATGCTGCCGCCCTCCACTTCCACTTTCGACAGTACGCGGTTCCAGGCCGCCTTGGCGCGGGCGCGCGTGGCGTCGAAGTCGTCGTCCGCCAATTCGCGCTGCAGGTTCAGTTCCGCCTGCTCGGGGCTGATGAAGGAAGAAGCGACCTTCATGTGCACTTGCTCGCCGCGCCCGGTCTTGAAGCCGACGATGGCACCGCTATGCTGGCTTTCCATTTCCAGCGCACCTTCCACCAGTTCCTTGCCGCGCCATACGTCGGTCGAGTTGAAAGGCTTGTCGAATACCATCACGAAATACAGGCGGAAGTTCGATGGCAGCGGGCCGCGCGCGTAGCGCGTGCTGTAGCCAATGACCTTGCGCTGCTCGGGGATGATCTTGACGTAGGAGCCTTTGTCGAAGGCGTCCACCACCACATAGCTCTTATCGGATTCAGGGAAGGTGAAACGGAACTGGGCGGCCCGTTCGGTGGGCGTCAGTTCCGCTGTGACGTTGGCGTCTGCCAGGTAGACGCTGTAGTAATACGGCTTGGACGTTTCAGCCTTGTGCGAGAAAGCGCTGGCGCGGTCGTCTTCCGTGAAGCGCTTGGCGCCGATTACCGGCATGACCGAAAACTGGCCATAGTCGTTCATCCACGGCGATGGCTGGTGCGTCTGCTTCAGGCCGCGCAGCTTGTCGGCATCGTACTGGTAGGTCCAGCCGTTGCCCATCTTGCCGGTTTGCGGCGTCCACAGGTTCATGCCCCACGGTACGGCGATGGCAGGATAGGTATTCCCGTTCGACATTTCCGGCTTGCTGGCGGTGCCCATCAACGGGTTGACCCACTCGACAGGGTCACTGATCTTGCCGACGAATTGTGCGGCCGCCAGCGGCGCAGCAGCGGCCAGAACGAGCGCCACGCCGGCGCGGAAAATGGTGACGCTCATTGTTGATACCTCGTTTGGCTGTACGGACGGGCGCTGGTTTCGCGGCCCCACTCTTTGTTCGGCACGGCCTGCATGCGGAACACCAGTTCGCCGCCTGACATGATCTCTTCGTGGCGCAGGAAGGTGCGCGCCAGCGGCTTGCCGTTCAGGCTGACGCTGCCGACGAAGGCGCTGGCGGCAGACAGCCCCTCGGCGCGGATGGTGAAGCGCTTCCCGTTCGGCAGGTTCAGCACCGCCTTGTCGACGAAAGGGCGCCCGATCACATATTCATTGCTGCCCGGCGCCACCGGGTAGAAGCCCAAGGCGGTAAAGGCCAGCCAGGCCGACATCTGCCCCAGGTCATCGTTGCCCGCCAGGCCGTCCGGCTTGTTGTGGTACTGGCTGGCGACGATCTGCGCCAGGCGCGCCTGCGTCTTCCACGGCGCACCGGCGAAGTTGTACAGGTAGGCCACGTGGTGCGAGGGCTCGTTGCCATGCGCGTAGTGGCCAATCAGGCCGGAGATGTCCTCCATGTGCGCGTAGGCGTTTTCGTCGACCTTGGCGTCGAACACCTGGTCGATCTTCGACTGCAGGCCCGCGTCGCCGCCCAGCATGCCGACCAGGCCTGCATTATCGTGTGGCATATACCAGGAATACTGCCACGCGCTGCCTTCGGTGTAGTCGCTGCCGAAGTTGGACTGCACCGGGTTGAATGGCTCGCGGAACTCGCCAGTCGACTTGCGTGCGCGAACGAATCCCGTCCTGGTGTCGAACACATTGCGGTAGTTCTGCGCACGCTTGTAGAAGCGTGCTGCCACGTCTTTCTTGCCCATCTTCTCGGCCATGCGGGCGATGGTCCAGTCGTCGAACGCATATTCCACCGTCTTCGACGCAGCTTCCGGTTCCAGGTCGATGGGCACAAAGCCCAGCTTCATGTAGTGCTCAAGCCCGCCATAGGCGCCGTAATCGGCGCTGGCGACCATGGCGGCCAGCGCTTCATCGGCATTGATGCCTTTGATGCCTTTCAGGTAGGCGTCGGCAATCACCGGCACGGCGTGGTAGCCGATCATGCACCAGGTTTCCTGGCCGTGGAAAGCCCACACCGGCAGGATGCCGTAAGGGCTGTGCTGGCGTGAAGCCACCAGCGAATTCACGAAATCGGCGTTGCGCTGCTCCGGCTGCAGCAGCGTGAGCAAGGGGTGCAGGGCGCGGTAGGTGTCCCACAGGGAGAACGTTGAGTGATAGCGGAAACCTTTGGCCTGGTGCACCTGGTTATCCGGACCGCGATACTTTCCGTCGCGGTCCATGAACAGGCTTGGCGCCAGCATGGCGTGGTACAGGCTTGTGTAGACCATGGTGCGCATGTCGGGTGGCGCGTCGATGGCAACCGCGGACAGCGCCTCGTTCCACGCCGCGCCTGCACGCTGGCGTTCGGCGTCGAAATCCCAGCCCGGCATTTCTTCCAGGTTGGCGAGCGCACCCTCTTCACTGACACCGGACAGCGCGACCTTCACCAGCAATGTGCCGTCATCCGGCGTGCCGAGATCGAGGGCGGCCACCAGCGCCTTGCCTTCCACCTGCACCTTGTCCGCAGGTGTCTTGCCCGGACCAGCGAAGCCCTTGTATTCAACGCCCTCCTCGCGATTTATCAAAGTGTGGCCGGCGATGGGGCGCGACAGCTTCATGGCGAAGTAGACCTGGCGTCCGGGCGCCCAGCCACGCGTGATGCGCATGCCCGTAACGGTGGTGCTGTCGCGCAGACGCAGCGATGACCACAGGTTCTTGCCGGCGTAGTCGTAAATGCTTTGGCGCAGGTCGAGGATCAGCTTCGCCTGTGCGCCCTTGGCGTAGCGGTAGCGATGCAGGCCGACACGCTCGCTGGCGGTCAGTTCAACGTCGACTTCGTGATCCTGCAAGCGCACGGCGTAGTAGCCGGGCTCCGCACGTTCATCCTCATGGCGGAAGCGGGAACGGTAGCCGCTGAAAGGACGTTCCGGATAGCCCGGTTCCAGCTTGGTGTCGCCGCTGTAGGGCATCAGCAGGATGTCGCCCAGGTCGGAGTGGCCGCTGCCGGAGAAATGGGTGTGGGAGAAGCCGAGGATGGAGCTGTCTTCGTAGCGGTAGCCGGCCGCCCATGGATAGCTTTGGCGGAAGTGCCGCACCTGGGTGTCCGGGCTTAGCTGCACCATGCCGAAGGGCCGCGTGGCGCCGGGGAAGGTGTGGCCGTCGCCGCCCGTGCCGATGAACACATTGACGGCGGCTGCCGGACTGCCTGCGGGCGCTGCTTGCGCAGTCGCGGCAAGCAGCGTTGCGGTAAACAGCGCCACGAAAGGTCGGATACCCATGGTGTCTCCTTTTACGATGGTGCTGTTATACCTTTACCCGATATTTCCTCGCAATCGAAAGTGACAGAAACGGTGAAGTTTCAGGAAGTTTAGTAAACAAGGGCCGTGCGGTACACCGGATAGAGGTTGTGGCGCTCGTCCCAGGTCGCGTGGCGGCGGGCGAAGAAGTCCAGGCGGGCGCGCGGGTTCTTGGCGAAGGCAGGGTCGCTTTCCAGCCTGGCTTTGAAGTCGGCGGCCAGCGCCGGGTCGGCGGCCAGCATCTCGCGCGCAGCCTCCTCCGCCACATACTCCTCCATGTATTCCTTGCGCTCCAGGTAGTTATTGAAGAAGCCCCAGGCTGCAAGCGAATCGGCGCCGGCCGGTTCCAGCATGGTCATCACCAGGCGCGATTTCGGCTGGGCGATCGGCACGAACAGGCTGCCCTTGCCGACTTCGCGCTGCTCCGCCTTCCAGGCGCCCTTCCAGCTCGCGAGCTGGTGGCCTTCGAAAGAAGTAGCGGTCAGCTTGGCTTCGTCGGCACGGAAAGCTTCCACCGCCACCTTGCCTGGCGCCTGCTCCAGGCGCTTGTAGCTGATGCCGTGCGCCCTGAGCTTCGCTTCCACCAGCGCTGCTTGCGCGGCCGGAACGAGGTAGCCGCCTGCCGGCGCCTTGGCAATCACGTCCGGCACGACTTCGTCGCGCAGCGGAACAGTCCACTTCTGCGGTTTGGACTCGTCGTACCTGGTCCAGATGCCGCCCGAGATGTCGGATGGCGTGCGGGTATATTCGTAGCCAGGGAAGTCGATCATCTCGGTGCGCTCCGTGGTCTTGTAGCTGAGCGGCATTTCGCCCAGTTTGACGGAGCGCATGTCGGCTTCCGCTGCGGCCTTGGCCCAGGCTGTGCCGTGCTGAGCGAACTGCTCCATCAGCGAGACGATGGTGTTGCGCGTGACCTTCACGCGGTGCGGATAATCGCGCCACGAATGCGTTTCGACCAGCATGGCAAAACGGTTTCGCAGCGGGAAGTAGCCGGTCGAAAAACGTGGCGTGGCCATGCTGTCGACGAAGCCGGAATCCGGCTGGTCGGTCTTGTCGAAGGAGATGTAGAAATGGCGCGGGTCGGAACCCTGCTTGCGCAGGTCGGCCATGACGTTGTCGCGCAGCTCTTTGCCAAGCGGGAGCAAAGCCGCGTCGCCGCCGTGTACCGGCTCGACCTGGATCGAAACGTCCGGCTGGAACTTGGCGCCGTCGGTCACGTGCAGGTCGATGTAGGCCAGCGGGTCCCACTCGTTGACCAGCTTGAGCATGGCCTGCATTTCAGGCGCATCGGCTTTCACGTAATCGCGATTGAGGTTGTAGTTCTGGGCAGTGACGCGCCAGCCCATTTCTACCGGGCCACGCTGGTTCGGGCGGTTGTTCTTGCCGAAGCGTTCGTGGCCGTCGACGTTAAAGACGGGAACGAACAGGACCACTTGCTTGTCCAGCGCACCGCTGGCAGCCTTGCCATCCAGCGCTTCGCGCAGGGCCCAGAAGCCGGCATCTTTGCCATCGATCTCGCCGGCGTGGATGCCGCCTTGCACCAGCAGTACCGGCAGTTTGCGCTGCCTGGCCGCGGCGGCGGTCAGTGCGCCGGTGCGGGAAACGGCCAGCGCCAGCATCGGGCGGCCTTCTGGCGTTTCGCCGAAGGAGAAGCAGCGTACAGCTTTCGGGTATGCCTTCTGGTAAGCGGCGCACAGGCGCTGCACTTCATCATAGCGGCCAGTAGCCTGGTAGCCGGAGCGTTCGGCGACCGTTGACAGGTCAGGCGCTGCATGCGCCAAGGGGAAAGCTGCAAACAGGGAAAGCAGTACGGCGTGACGAATCATCTCAATGCTCCGGCGGTTAGGTGGAAAACGCCGGAGCATTATAGTGCGCTTCAGATGTGCAGGTAGGGGCGCTCAGGCGCGAACAACGCCAGGCGCGCGGTTTTGCGCCAGCGTGCCGGCGCAGCGTCACGAGCCGCCACCACGCCTGCTGCATAAGCCAGCGCACGTGCCTCCATCGGCATTGTGCCCAGCTCCATGTCGGCCTCCTGGAATTTTCCGGCCTTGGCAGCCTCGATGAAGCGGCGCAGGCGCGGCGCGTATTCACGCATCGACGTGGCCTGCGCCCAATATGGCTCGGCATCGCGGCCATGGCGCAGCGCCAGTGCAGCGCCGACCAGCAAGGTCACCTGGTCAATGCCGCTCGTCATCGGCTCGTCCAGCGCGGCCTGCACCTGGGCAGCACTGGCGCCATCCGACGCACCGACCAGGCGGCGCATGCGCGCAGCCCGCCCCGGGTCGCCCTTGGTCATTTCCAGTGCCTTGGCCAGCTCGCCGCGCGAGAGGGCGCCGTAAGGGTCATCCGCGGCACGCTCCATCTGCGCCATGACGGCCACGCGCGAGCCCTCCGGCAAGAGACGGTTCTTGACCTGGCCGTCCAGCAGGCGCTGCAAACGCTCCAGCTCCATTTGCAAATCAGCGTTCTCGTATGGCAGCTTGCCCTGCAACTTGCGCAGCGGCTCCAGCGCCTCATCCCAGGCAGCGCGATCCAGCAGCTTGCGCGTCTGAAGGTAGGCCAGCCAGGCGTTGTCGGGGAAGCGTGCCAGCGCTGCCGCAACTTCCTCCTTGCTGGCGGCTTGGCCGCAGCGCAAGGCCAGGTAAAGCCGGTCGCCGTCGTCCGGCCGCTGCCTGGAGCGCTCACGCGCGGCAGCACAAATCTCCGGCGATTCATTGGCAATGCCTTGCTCGGCGCGGCGGAGCTGGACGTTTTCCGGGTCTTCCTTCAGGCGCTGTCCCAGCACGTCGCCCGCACCTTCTTCGTGCGCCATCGTCAGCCATGTGTAGGTCGCTGGCGCCTTGATGTTGTCCCATCGCGCATGGGCCAGCACCATGGCCTTGCGCTGCGCGTCGTCCTTGGCCAATGATGCCAGCGACTCCGGCTCCATCCCAGAAGCCGCCTCGAGAACCTTGCGCCAGTTCTTGCTCTTGCTGCTGACCGATTTTGGCGGTTCTTCGAACAGCACGTCAGCGTCGGTGTCGAACCAGCGCGGCGCACCAAGCACGGTGCTTCTTTCGTCGCCGGGGCCGCCGTAATGGACGATGCCAGTCGCCATCACGGTCCCGCCGGCGACGTTGTACACCGACTGGCCCGAGCCATCGCGCGGACGGAAGCTCTCAAGCTGCCGCCCATCCATCAGGTGGGCTTCGACCAGATGTGTCTCTTCCGCACTGGCATCGATCTTGACGTGCTGGCCCGGGTCGACCAGCCTTGAATTACCGTCGATCGTTACGCGTACTGAAGTGCCCAAGCCGTTGTAGACCATGACGGTCGACGTGCCGAGCGCCATGCCCATGCCGAGCACGCTGACCACGACGCCGCCCGCAACTGCCAGGCGCGCGCCGCCTGCGAACCAGCCGTCGGCGCGCTGGAAGCGCGACCACCAGTCCAGCGACGTTTGCAGTTTTCGCTCGCTGCCCGCCAGCAGCACGCCGTACGTCTTCGGCACCTGGCATGGCTGCGGCGCCGGCGTGATCGGCGCACCGCTGCGCACATGGCTGGCAAGCAGGGTTTCGCTGACCAGCATCTGTTCAAGCACCGACGCGCGCAAAGCGCTGAGCCAGCTGGTGGTGTGCGAGGTCCAGTTGGCAGCAGCTTGCAGCCATTCATTGATGTTGTCGCGCGAAACCGGTGGCAGCGTGAACTTCTGCAGCGTGGCCTGCCAGCTCTCCTTCATTTCGAGCCGTTCCATCAACTGCGGATCGAGCTGCACGGCGCCGTTGCCGCGATAGATTTCGTCCAGCACGACATACAGGCTGCTGCAGTCGGCAATCAGGCGGCGGATATTGCTTTCGCTCTGGCGCGCCACGGCAGTCACCACCGCACGCGTGTTCAGCACCAGTCCCCAGGCGTCGCGCAGGTTGGCGGCAGTATGTTCCGCGTAATGCAGCACGTCGAGCAGGCTATCCAGGTAGGCCGGCCAGCCCTCGCCCAGCTTGACTGCCGCCGCATAGTGCCAGGCACGCACGGTTGCATCATGGCGCCGCAGCTTGTCCTCAAGCTGCGCAATGCGTTCGTCGGTACGCTGCAGCGCTGCCGGCAATTGGTTCACGCGGTATTCCTCACCGCCCAGCTGCACGCGATTGCCGTGCACCTTGGCGTGACCGTTGATCACCGCCGACAATTGCGCGCGCTCTTCCTGCAGCTGGCGCAACTGGCGCACGTCATCCTTGAGCGAGACCGGATAGAGCGCGCTGGCTTCGGCTGCCGGCTGGGCATTGCGGGCAGCACGCAGTTCCGCCGCCTGCGCTGCATGGCGCGTGAGGGAACGGCCGAAGTAAACGCCGCAATAGCGGCTCTGGAAATGTTCCCGGCGGTATTCCTTGGCCAGGCGTTTCAGGCTCTCTTCCAGCTCCACCGGTTCGGCCTTGCCGTCCTGCCCTTCCAGCAAATGGACGGTCATGCGCTGGCGCAGGCCGGCCGCATCGTCGAACAGCGACCAGGCGCTGGACTGGTCGATCGCAGCGGCCAGGTAGCGCCGCTTGGCATTCTCCTCGCGTTCATGGTTCTGCGGGTGGGTCTGCCACATGCGCGGCGGTTGGCCCAGCTCGGCCTTGAACAGGCGGTGCTGCTCCGGCTGCTGCGCCGGCAGCGGCGGCACCTTGCCGTAGTACGGGTCATCCAGGATGCCCGACATGCGTGCCGTGACATGGTTTTGCACGGCGAAGGCATCGACGGTGGCGCGGCCGGCACCAAATTCGCCGAACACGAAGCCGACGGTACGCTCCCAGGCATCGTCCGCCGCGGTAAGCCGGTGCAGCGCGTGAATCAGCGCATCGCTGCCAGTCAGGGATACCGCCACCAGGTCGGCCTGCATCTCCATTTCACGCGACAAGGCCCTTTGCATCAGCACCACCAGGCGGAAGGCTTGCTCCACCAGCGAGCGCAGCGACCAGACAATGATCTGCAAGACCCAGGCGACCAGGCGCAGGCGGATATCGAGGCGGCCAATGCCTTCGATCAGGTCGTCCAGCTTGTCGCGGCGCGCCACCATCTCCTGCACGACTTGCTGCGCCACGTAGGCCCAGCGGCCCACCGCCATCGAGCGTTGCGCAAAGTGGCCGAATTCGTGCGCCAGCACGGCGCGCAATTCGCCCAGGGGCATGGCATTCACCAGCGGCAGGCCGATTTCCAGGTTTTTCTTGGAAGGGAAAATCAGGTTAAGCAGCGACAGGTCATAGAACACTGCGGCGTTGACGCGGTTGGAGAGGAAGACACGATGCGGGCGCGGGGCGCCGGCCGAATCGGCCAATTCCATCAGGTACTTGAACAGGCGTGGCTGCTCTTCGGGTTTGACTTCCACCATGCCGGGCGACATGGAGTGGCGCACGGCGAAGATCGCCTTCAGCATCACGATCGCCAGCAGCACCGCCACGATGGCGGCGCACCAGTTGGCGAAACCATTGCCGCCGTGCTGGCTCGAGTGCACCAGGCGCCAGGCGCTGAGCAGGAACCAGCCCGCAAGGCCGAAATACAGCAGCACAAAGGCCAGCAAGCCCGCCACTGCCAGGCGCGCGCTGCGCTGGTATGCCGCGGTGGGACGGGTCAGTTCGGCCAGCACGGCCGACTGCGAAGGGAGGGTGGTTTCGATGATGTACTCCATAGAATTATTGCATCCAATGATTCTATGGAGTAACTAATTGATTGTAAATATTCCAATCAATATTTACAACACATTAAGAGCCGAAGTGATAATTCAGCTCAAGCCAGACCTGGCGGCCCGCCGGGCTGTAATTGCCGACCGGGTAGTAAGGCCAGCCGCCGCTCTCGTCATGCTTGACGCGGTTGAACAGGTTGTTCACCGCCAGCGACACGGTGGCGCGCTTGTTCAGCTTATACACCGAGCTGGCATTGACCAGGGTGGTTGGCGTCAGCCAGGCATCGCCCGCACCATTAGGCACCTTGCCGTAGCGCTGCAGGAACAGGGTGTTCGACCAGTCGCCCGCATTCCAGGTCAGGCTCGCATTGAGCTTGTCGCGCCAGTCATAGTTGCCCAGGTCGTCCTTGTCGTTGTTCAGCGGGTCGCCGGCGAACTGGCGCGACTCCTGTTTCAGCGTCTTCGAGTAATTCATCTTGGTGATGAAGTTGCCGTAAGCCGTGGTGCGCAGGACGTACTTGGCCGACAGGTCGATGCCGCTTACCTTGGTCGATGCTGCATTGATCGGGTTGACCAGGATTTGCTTGATTTCGCCCGGCTTGTTCAGCGCATTGTCGGCATAGCGGACGATACGGCGGATCGCGTCGGCGCAGGTCGGCGAAGTCAGGTCGCCCTTGATGCGGCAGTCGGCTTCGTCGCGCAGCAGCTTGTCGGCGCTCAGGTTGGTGACCAGGTCGTCGATGCGGATCTTCCAGTAATCCAGCGTGACGTCGAAGTCGGCGCTAGGCGACCACACGGCGCCCAGGCCAGCCGAGCGGCCTTTCTCCGAGCGCAGGTCCTTGCTGCCGGTCTGCACGTAGTCGGCGCCCGGCGAGTAGTTGGCGAAGTCGCAGTCGGATACCGGCTGGCCAGCCTTGGCGCAGCGATAGTAGTCGGTGGTGGACGAGTAATAGCCGGTACCGCGTGCCTTGTAGATGTAGTTCATGTCCGGTGCACGGAAGCTGGTGGCATAGTTCCCACGCAGCAGGAACTGGGTCGCCGGGCGCCATTCCAGGCCGCCGTTGTAAGTGAACTTGCCGTCGTCGCGGCCGGCGAAAGAATAGCGGTCGTAGCGGCCAGCCAGTGTGCCGGACAGCGCCTTCACGAGCGGGATGCTTGCTTCGGCGCCGATGGCGTAGCGCTTGCGGGTACCGGCGGTAACGTCTGACGGCACCAGCGTGTTGAAGTAGCCCTGGTTGATGCGCGGGTCAGGCACGTTGGAGAAGCCCTGCTTGCCCAGCTCCGCCACGGTCGCCACCTTGACCGGACCGGCCGGCAGGTTGAAGGCTTCGCCGTTGGCGGTCAGGCTCAGGGTATTGGTCCACGATTTGTCGTCGCTGACCGATTCGCCTGTGATGGAATTGAATTCGGCAGGCGTCAGGCGTTTGGCCAGGCGCGCCGGGTCAGGAGCGAAAATGGCGACGCCGCTGGCATTCACGCCCAGTTGCGGACCGAGGAAAAAGCTGTCGATGCTGGCCAGTGCGCGCTGGGTGTAGTTCTGGCTCTTGTACTGCGAAGCGGTGTAGCCGGCTTCGTAATTCCACGAAGTGTTCGGGACTTGGCCGCGCACGCCGAGCGACAGCGAAGCTGCCTGATCGTCCCAGCGGCGGTTGTAGCGCTCCACGCCGCCCATTTCTTCCGGCGAGATATAGCGGCTCCAGGCCTCATAGCGGCTGGTGTTCTGGTTCCAGAAATAGCTGTCGGTGGCCGAGCGCGAAGTCCAAGACGGGCCGCGCGTGTTGTTGCTGCTGCGGTTGTTGCCGTACAGGGCTTCCGCAAACAGCGTGGTGGTATCGGACAGCTCGTAGTTGGCACTCCCGAACAGGTTCTGGCTGCTGTTCTTGGTCTGGGTGGTCCAGTAGGTCGGGCCCACTTTCGGGCTGGCGCAGTAGCTGCCTGCCTTGGCCGTGTACTTGACCGTGCTGCCGCCGAACAGGTCGCCGATATCGGCGCAGGTATTGCCCAGGTCGATGTATTTGCCGGTGCTGACGTTCTTGCGCGCCATGACGGAGGTCGGCGCCACGCCGGTCTTGCTGGCCATGAAGTCGCGGTCGGCGCTCCACAGCGGATCGCGTTCCAGCAATTCCACGCTGAACAGGGTATTCAGCTTGTCGAAGCTCTGGCCGCCGGTGAATTGCAGGCGCTTGTCGCTGCCGCCGCCGCGCGTGGTGGTGCCGGCCTTGAGGTTGATGTCGTAGCCATTGGCCTGCTTCTTCAGGATGATGTTGACCACGCCCGCAATCGCGTCCGAGCCGTAGACGGCCGATGCGCCGCCGCTCAGGATCTCGATGCGCTCCACCACGCTCGATGGAATATTGGCCAGGTTGGTGAAGTTGACCGTGCCTTCGTAAGCAATCGGGAAGTCGGCCAGGCGGCGGCCGTTCAGCAGCACAAGCGTGTGGTTCGGGCCGAGGCCGCGCAGGCTGATGGCATTAGCCGATGGTGTAAAGGTATTGCCGTAATCAGCGCCCTGCACGAAGCCGCTGTTCTGCGACTGGTTGGTCAGCGCATCGAAGACGTTCTTGAAGCCTTGCTTGGTGATGTCCTCGCCGGTAATCACGGTAACGGCCGAGGGGCCTTCCAGGCTGGCGCGCGGGATGCGCGAACCGGTGATCACGACAGCGGCCGGCGCTGCAGCTTCCTGTGCCTGTGCGACGCCGGCCAGCAAAACGAAAGCTCCTGCCGCCAGCGGTTTCAATTTGAATTTTGTCTGCATTGGATGGTCCTCTTGTGAAGAGGCGCCACCTTAACAAGCCCGTCTTTATTACTGAACGAATGATTTTGCAGATGCTTATGAAAAAAGCCGGGGACCAGCCCCGGCTTTTGTGATGCGGCCTGGGATCAGGCTGCGTGCGTTACGGCAGCAGGCTTGCTGAATTCGGCCAGCAGCGAGGCTTCCTTCTGCTTGGCCGCCTTCAGGTGGCGCTCCTTGACGTGGCCGTAGCCGCGAATGTCTTCAGGGATGCGCGCGATGGCCACGGCGGTTGCCAGGTTATCGGCAGTCAGCTTGCCGAGCAGGCCTTCCACGGTCTTGCGGTATTCGCCGATCAGGGCGCGTTCCATCTTGCGCTCTGCGGTGTAGCCGAATATGTCGAGGGCGGTGCCGCGCAGGCCTTTGAACTTGGCCAGCACGCCGAAGGCTTTCAGCATCCATGGACCGAATTCCTGCTTGACCAGGTGGCCTTCCTTGTCCTTCTTCGCGAACAGCGGAGGCGCCAGGTGGAACTTCACCTTGTAGTCGCCTTCGAACATATTGGCGATCTTTTCGCGGAAGGCCGGGTCGCTGTGCAGGCGTGCCACTTCGTACTCGTCCTTGTAGGCCATCAGCTTGTAGAAGTAGCGGGCCACGGCTTCGGTCAGCTTCTTCGAGCCCAGCGCGCTTTCCGCTGCCTGCACCTGTGCCACGAAGTCGCTGTACTGCTTGGCGTAGGCGGCGTCCTGGTAGGCGGTCAGCAGTTCCACGCGCTTGGCGATGATCTCTTCCAGCGACTGGGTGCGCTTGAATTCGATCACGGTTGCCGGGGTGGCCAGCTTGGTCACCGCTGCGGTGTCGTGGGCGCAGTAGCGGCCCCAGTTGAAGGCTGCCTTGTTGAACGGCACGGAGACGCCATTCAGTTCGATCGCCTTCATCAGCGCGGCTTCCGACAGCGGCACATGGCCTTTCTGGAAGGAGTAGCCCAGCATGAACATATTGGTGGCGATGGAGTCGCCCATCAGCGCGGTTGCGATCTTGCCGGCGTCGACGAAGTCCACATTGGCCTCGCCGCAGGCGCGCTTGATCTCGGCCTGCGAAGACGTGCCAGGGAACTGCCAGTCAGGGTTTTTGACGAAGGCAGCGGTGGTGGCGCCGGTCGAGTTGATGGCAGCGTAAGTGCGGCCTTCGCCCATGCGCGACAGCGCGTCTTTCGATGCAGTCACGATCTGGTCGCAGCCGATCACCAGGTCGGCGCTGCCGGTGCCCACGCGGGTCGAGTGCAGGTCGGCCTGCTTGTCGGCCAGGCGCACGTGCGACATCACCGGGCCGCCCTTCTGGGCCAGGCCGGACATGTCGAGCACGATGGCGCCCTTGCCTTCAACGTGTGCCGCCACGGCCAGGATCTGGCCCACGGTCACCACGCCGGTGCCGCCGATGCCGGTGATCAGGATGCCGTATGGGTTTGCGGTCGAAGGCAGTACTGGCGATGGCAGGGCTGGTACTTCACCGCCGCCCGCTGCTGCCGCTTTCTTCGGCTTTTTCAGGCCGCCGCCTTCCACCGTCACGAAGGACGGGCAGAAGCCGTTCACGCAGGAGAAGTCCTTGTTGCAGCTGGACTGGTTGATCTGGCGCTTGCGGCCCAGTTCAGTTTCCAGCGGCTCAACGGACAGGCAGTTGGACTGTACGGAGCAGTCGCCGCAGCCTTCGCAGACGGCTTCGTTGATCACGGCGCGCTTGGCCGGGTCAGGGTATTCGCCTTTTTTCCGGCGGCGGCGCTTCTCGGAAGCGCAGGTCTGGTCGTAGATCATGGCCGACACGCCTGGCTTGTCGCGCAGTTCCTTCTGCACGTCCATCAGCTCGGAGCGGTGGCGCACCGTGACGCCCGGCGCCCAGTTGTAATCGTCCGGATATTTCTCAGGATCGTCGGTGACCACGATAATCGGAGTCACGCCTTCCGCTGCGATCTGGCGCGAAATCATGCCAGGATCCAGCGGGCCGTCGACATTCTGGCCGCCGGTCATTGCCACGGCATCGTTGTACAGGATCTTGTAGGTGATGTTCACCTTCGCCGCCACGGCAGCGCGGATCGCCAGGATGCCGGAGTGGAAGTAGGTGCCGTCGCCCAGGTTGGTGAAGACGTGCTTCTCGTTGGTGAACGGCGCCTGGCCGACCCAGGTCACGCCTTCCGCGCCCATATGGGTGAAGGTGGACGTTTCGCGGTCCATCCACAGCACCATGTAATGGCAGCCGATACCTGCCATGGCGCGCGAACCTTCCGGCACCTTGGTCGAGGAGTTGTGCGGGCAGCCGGAGCAGAAGTAAGGAATGCGGTCGGTTTCCGGGTTGGCCTTGGCCGGCAGGTTTTTCAGCGCGGCTTCCTTGGCTTCCAGGAAGGCGATACGCTCTTTCACGCGTGCCGCCACCGGATGGTCCTTGCAGTAGTGCTCGATACGGGAAGCGATGGCACGTGCGATCTGCGCCGGGTTCAGCTCATAGGTTGCGGGCAGCAGCCAGTCGCCGTGGCCGGTCTTGCCCTTGTTGCTCCATTCGCCGGTGTCGTCGAATTTGCCGACTACGCGTGGACGCTCGCCGTCCGGCAGGTTGTACAGCTCTTCCTTCAGCGCATATTCCAGGATCTGGCGCTTTTCTTCCACCACCAGGATCTCGTCCAGGCCCTTGGCGAATTCGTGCACGCCATCCGCTTCCAATGGCCAGGTCATGCCGACCTTGTACAGGCGGATGCCGATATCGGCAGCGGCTTGCTCGTCGATGCCCAGGTCGGCCAGCGCCTGGCGGGTGTCGAGGTAGGACTTGCCGGCGGTGATGATGCCGATCTTCGGCTTCGGCGCATCCCAGATGATCTTGTTCAGCTTATTGGCGCGGCAGTAAGCCAGTGCGGCGTACCACTTGTAGCTGTTCATGCGGACTTCCATGTCCAGCACAGTGTCCGGCCAGCGGATATTCAGGCCGCCCGGGGGCAGCTCGAAGTCTTCCGGCATCTTGATCTGAACGCGGTCAGGATCGAAGTCGACCACGGCGCCCGACTCGATGATGTCGGTCACGCACTTCATCGACACCCACAGGCCGGTGTAGCGGCTCATCGCCCAGGCGTGCAGGCCATAGTCGATGTATTCCTGCACCGAGGATGGATACAGCACCGGGATGCCGCAGGCGTTCAGGATGTGGTCCGACTGGTGGGCGGTGGACGAGGACTTTGCAGCGTGGTCGTCGCCTGCCAGCACCAGCACGCCGCCGTGCCTGGAGCTGCCCGCATTATTCGCGTGCTTGAACACGTCGCCGCAGCGGTCGACGCCAGGGCCTTTGCCGTACCACATGGCGAACACGCCGTCGTACTTGGCGTCTTCGAACAGATTGGTCTGCTGGGTGCCCCAGACGGCAGTCGCCGCCAGGTCTTCGTTCATGCCGGGATGGAACTTGACGTGGTGCGCGTCGAGGTGCTTCTTGGCCTTCATCGCGGTCTGGTCGACCGAGGTGACAGGCGAACCGCGGTAGCCGGTGATGTAGCCGGCGGTGTTCAGGCCGGCTTTCAGGTCGCGTTCACGCTGCAGCATCGGCAGGCGGATCAGGGCTTGCGTGCCGGTCATGAAGGCGCGGCCGCGCTCCAGGGTCCACTTGTCGTCGAGGGTAATGTCGTGCGCGGGCGATAGCTCGCCGCTCTTGACGGGTGCGTTCATCAGGTGTGTCTCCAAAAACTTCTTCAAAATAGAACGGCGCCCTGTCTTAGGTGCGGGGCTGCCGGAATTCTTTAAACCGGTAAACCGGTGTCAGACCCGCAGGGTCTGACACCGGTTTGCCGGTTTTAAGCAGCGGTCTTGCTCGGGTCATCCAGCACTCCACGTCGAATCTGATCCAGCTCGATCGATTCGAACAGCGCGCGGAAGTTGCCTTCGCCGAAGCCCTGGTCACCCTTGCGCTGGATGATCTCGAAGAAGATCGGCCCAATCACGTTCTGGGTAAAGATCTGCAGCAGCAGCTCGCGCTCATTCGAATCAGCCGACGAATGGCCATCGATCAGGATGCGCAGGCGGCGCAGTTCTTCCACGTTCTCCCCGTGGTTAGGCAGGCGGCGGTTGACCAGCTCATAGTAGGTCTCGATCGTGTCCTGGAACACGATGCCCTGCTCGCGCAGGCCCTGCACCGAGTTGTAGATCTGGTCGGTGCCCAGCGCGATGTGCTGGATGCCCTCGCCGTGGTACTCGTTGAGGTACTCGGCAATCTGCGACTTGTCATCCGACGATTCATTAATCGGGATGCGGATCTTGCCGCAAGGCGAAGTCATGGCCTTCGACTTCAGGCCAGTCAGCTTGCCTTCGATATCGAAATAGCGCACTTCGCGGAAGTTGAACAGGCGCTCGTAGAAGTCAGCCCATTCCTTCATGCGGCCACGGTGCACGTTGTGGGTCAGGTGGTCGATATAGGTCAGGCCATTGCCGACCGGGTTGGCTTCGGCGCCAGGGATGGCCACGAAGTCGGCGTCGTAAATCGAGATATCGCCAATGGCGCCGGTCGGCTTGCCGTCAGCCGAATTCTTGCCGCGCCAGCGGTCAACCAGATACAGCAGGGAGTCGCCCACGCCCTTGATGGCAGGGATATTCAGCTCCATCGGACCGGTTTTGTTGTCAAAACCCCACGCGCCCAATTCCAGCGCGCGCTTGTACGCGAAGGCTGCATCGTCCACGCGGATCGCGATGGCGCACACGGATGGACCGTGCTGGCGGGCGAAGCGCTGGGCGAAGGAATCCTGCTCGGCGTTGATGATGAAGTTGATATCGCCCTGGCGGTACAGGGTCACGTCCTTGTGGCGGTGGCGGGCGATAGCGGTGAAGCCCATGTTTTCAAACAGCTTGCCCAGGGCTTTTGGATCTGGTGCCGCGAACTCGACGAACTCGAAGCCGTCGGTGCGCATGGGGTTTTCCCAGGGGGTGAATTTCATGGTGCGTCTCCCTATTAGAATTGCGCACAGTATAGTCCCCTGCATGCGACATTTAATTGCAAACATTTCCCAACATTAGTTGGATTGAGCAATAATATTGCGAGAACATCGACTGAACGAGGAATTTATGACCAAGATTGCGCTGGATAAAACGGATCGCAAGATATTGTCCATCTTGCAAACGGACGGCAGGCTGTCCAACCAGGATGTCGCAGAGCAAGTCAACCTCTCCCCGTCCCCCTGCCTGCGCCGCATCAAGCGCCTGGAAGAGGAAGGCGTGATCCGCCAGTACGTGGCGCTGCTGGACCCGGACAAGATCGGCCTCGGCCTGCTGGCCTACGTCAATGTGCGCCTCGAAAAGCATAGCGACGCCGCAGCCCACAGCAACGCGCGCGCCCTCGGCGTGAACCCCACGGGTACCTCGCCACGCGCCGACTTCGCGGTAGCAGTCGAACAGTGGCCGGAAGTGGTGGCCTGCTACGCCATGACCGGCGAAATGGACTACCTGCTGCGCGTACACGTGGAAGACATGGACCACTTCTCGCGCTTCATGATGGCGACCCTGCTGCGCCACCCGGCCGTGCTGGACGTAAAGTCCTCCTTCGCCCTGCAGCGCATCAAGGACACCACAGCCCTGCCGCTGGTCTGATCGATGCAAGCCGAAGCTAAAACCTCCTTGTGGTTCGCCGCGCTCAAAGGTGGATTGGCCGCCGCCATGCTCGCGGTGCCTGTTCTGCTCCTGGCCATGAAGCTAGTCTTTGGCCGGGCGCCCTCAGGCTATGCCGGCGCCGCCTTCGGTGCGGCCATGCTGATCATCATCGTTGCTGGCCAGGTAGTGGCGGCTATCGCCGGCGCCATAGCGGGAGCCATCTGGCTCAGGAAACCGCGGCATGGCCTGGTCAAGTGGAGCGTGAACGTGCTTGCCTTCCTGGGCGCAGGCATCGTCGCCTTGTTCGCCTTCGTCTTGATGACTCGGTAATTGCCGGTGTCAATCGTGCTCGTGCTGGCGCACCAGTGACTGTTCCAGGCGCTGGTATTCTGCCGTAGCGCGCACCTTGGCGATCGCGTTCCAGAGTGCCTCGAAGCGCTTGGGGTCCTTCTCATAGACCTTACGCCCAACCATCAGGTGGAAATCAAAGCTGGCGAAGGGCTGCTTGGCCAGTACCACGCGGCCATGGTAGCGCGGGTCTTCTTTCAGCAGGTTTTCCGCATCGCGCCCCATCAGCACGGCGACGTCGGCGCTGCCGGCAGCCAGCAGACGCAAGCCCTCTTCCGCTGTCTTGGGCGTATCGATCACTGTCTGGCCGCGCGCCTGCAGCATGTCCACGATGTAGTAGCCTCGCTGCGCCACCACCAGCTTGCGCGGGTTGACCAGGGTCTTGCCGTCCCAGCTTGCGCCGCTGTCGACGCGCAGGTACAGGTCGACGTGGTCATGGTACATGGCCCGCTCCGGGTCCTGGGAACCATCGGGCCTGGTCGGCGGCCGGCTGTAGGCGCGCCGGCGAGGGTTGTCGGAGGGGCCGACCATGGCGTCGATAACGCCGGTACGGGTTTCCTCTTCGCAGCGCTTCCACGGGCGGGGGACAAAGTTGATCTGGTCGCCGGTGATTTTGGCGGCGCGTTTCAGCAGCTCGATATTCAGGCCCGTACCATCCGGCATAGTCCACGGCGCCTGGGGGATGTCTTCAAAGCAGAAGTTCAACGGCGCCCCTGCCGCCTGCGCCAGCGGTGCGGCCATGGTTAAGGCTAAAGCAATGCTGCGCAGGGCGAACGGCATGAAGCCTCCTCTACTTTTCCTCTGATTTTACTCCAGGGATCTTGTCGAGCAGTTTGGCAGCGGCACGGACGTTGGCTTTCAGGGCGTAGTCGAAGGACGCGAGCTGCTCTTCCATCGCTTCCTGCAGCACGCTGACCGGGTCTGCCGGGCCGAGCTTGAGGTAGGCGTCGGCTTCGCCGTAGTCGCGGTGGATTTCCATGCCCGCCTTCTTGGCGATGTGGATCATCGTGGCATTGGACGACAGGCAGTGCATGTACAGCGTGTCGACGTCGTTGTTGCGGCAGGCGATATTGGCGCGCTCGAACAGCTTGGAGCCGATGCCGAGGCCGCGCGCAGACTTGGAGACCGACACGCCAAACTCCGCCACCTGATCCTTCTCGGTGGCCTTGTGCTTGTCCGCATCGCGCTCGGCAAAAGCCAGGTGTCCCACCGCGACCAGCTTGAAGACGCGGTTGTACACGCCGAACACCAGGTCGCGGTCGAAATCGATGCTGCCCACATAGCGCGTGATCTGTTCGTCGTTGACCGGCGTGCCGAAGCGCAGCAGGCGGTCGTGGCGTTCCAGCGCGAGGAAATGCTTCAGCATGCGGCGCCGGTCGCGCTCACGCAATTCCTTGACCGGCACAGTGGGCCGGTCCTTGCCGCCGAACAGGCCGCGCAAGGGATTGCGGAAAAAATTCAGGCTGGTCATCGAGGGTCTCCCTACGCGCCGATCGCTTGGTGTACCGCTTGCACGCGGGCTGCGCGCACCAACTCGGGAATCTGTTGCGGCGCGCCTGCAGAGCCTTGGGCAATCTCGCCCGCATTCACCGCGCGTGCCGCGTCGAGCGCCTTGGCCAGCAGCTCGCGCTGCGGGGATGGCGCAGCGCCGGCCCCGCCGCACGCACCTGCGCATTCCACAGCGGCCACCATCTGCGCGAAGCGCGCTGGTTTGCGGAAGCCGTCGCAGCGCTCGAACAGGCTGACCAGCGTAGCGGCATCCAGGTCCAGTGCCTTCTCCACGCTGGCGTGGTCGCGCGCTGCCATGACAGCGAGGTCGCGGCATTCGGTCGGCACTTTCAGCCGCTTGCTGGCTTGTTCGACCTGCGGCACATCGAGCGCCAGCGTCAACGCAGCAAAGCGCACAGGCAAATCGGTGCCGGCTGCGGCTGCGCGGTCAATCACCGGCGCCACGGTATGGCCGTCGCCAATCTCGGGAATGATGTGGGACAGGGCGCCGCAGTCGCGCAGCGCTTCCAGCATGCGCGAAGGCTTCTGCTCCATCAGGCCGCGTGCAATTTCCTGCCACACGCGCTCGGGCACCAGGGCATCGACTTCGCCCTCGTCTACCATGCGCTTCATCAGCGCGTTGGTTTCGGGCGCCACCCGGAAGTCCGGATAGCGCGCAGCGAAGCGCGCCAGGCGCAGGATGCGCACCGGATCTTCGGCGAAAGCGTCCGACACGTGGCGGAAAATGCGATCCTTGATGTCCTGCTGGCCGTTGTAAGGATCGACCAGCACGCCGTCGTCGCCGCGCGCGATGGCGTTGATCGTGAGGTCGCGCCGCACCAGGTCTTCTTCCAGCGTCACGTCGCTGGAGGTATGGAACACAAATCCCTTGTAGCCGGGTGCCGTCTTGCGCTCGGTACGTGCCAGCGCATACTCCTCCTGCGTTTGCGGGTGCAGGAACACCGGGAAATCCTTGCCGACGGGGCGGAAGCCGGCCTTCACCATGTCTTCCGGCGTGGCGCCGACCACCACATGGTCGTGGTCCTTGACGGGTAAGCCAAGCAATTCATCGCGTACCGCGCCGCCGACCACATAAGTCTTCATCACCATCAATCGTCCGGCATCTCCGCGTCGTGCAGTGGCGCGGTTTCAGTTTCGGCCAAGGCGCCGGCGATCCAGGCGTCGACCGCCGGATGATTGCGCATGCGCTCGCAGTAAGCCGACAGCGCTGGCGGCAGCACCACGCCATACGTCTTGAAACGGCATACCACTGGTGCGAAGAAAGCGTCGGCAATCGAGAATTCGCCGAACAGGAACTCGTTATGGCCGAAGCGGCTCAGGCATTCTTCCCACATTTCGCTGATGCGGCCAATGTCGGCCTGGGTGGCCGGTGTGCGGCCCTTGCCCGGATAGCTTCCCTTGATGTTCATCGACATCGTGGTGCGCAGGCTGCCGAAGGAGCTGTGCATCTCGGCGCAGACAGAGCGCGCCAGGGCGCGTGCCGCCACGTCGCGCGGCCACATCGGTTTGTCCGGGAATTGCTCGGCGAGGTATTCGCAGATCGCCAGGCTGTCCCAGATGGCCAGCTCGCCGGCCAGCAGCACGGGCACGCGGCCACTGGCGCTGTACGTGGCGATATTGTTCGACGTGTCAGGCTGGTCGAGCAGCACGCGCACTTCCGTGAACGGAATGTTGAAGGCCTTCATTGCAACCCACGGGCGCATCGACCACGAGGAATAGTTCTTGTTGCCGATCACCAGGGTCAGGCCCGGTTCGCGCGCTGCGGCCAGGGTTTCGGCAAGTTTCGGGTCGAGTTCTGTGGTCTGCATGGTTCCTCTATTCTCGGTTTAACGGCCGCCGTAAGCGGCTTCCTGTTGTTCCTGCTCGGTGTAGCCTTTCGGCGTGACGGTGCTGCCCAGGCGCGCCTTCAGCGATTGCGGACGTCCGTCGAACAGCGCCGCATAATAGGTGGCATTAACCATCACGTTTTTCACGTAGCCGCGCGTTTCCGCGAAAGGAATCGATTCGATGAAGATCGTGCTGTCCATCGGCTTGGTCAACTGCGTGCGCCAGGAGCGCAGGCGGCCCGGCCCGGCGTTGTAGGCGGCCGTGGCCAGCACCTGCGAGCCGTCCATGCTGCCCAGGACCATGTTCAGGTAGTTCGCGCCCAGCAGGATATTGGTCTTCACGTCCGTCAGCATGCCCTGCACGAAATCGGTCAGCCCGATCTTGCGGGCCACCCAGCGGCCGGTGGATGGCATCACCTGCATCAGGCCTGAAGCGCCGACCGAGGATTGCGCATCCATGACGAAGCGCGACTCCTGGCGGATCAGGCCATACACCCAGGCGCGGTCCAGGCCCAGGGTGTTGGTGGTCGGCTGCATAATGTCGTCATGCGGCACCGGGTAGCGGTGCGTATAGTCCGCTTGCACGCGAGTCTTCTCGGAGGTGTACACCATGCGGTCCAGTACATGCTTTTCACGCGCAAATTCGGCGGCGGCGATCAGTTCGCGCTCGTTCAGGCGGCGTGTCTCCCAGTTCCACTCGCGCGTGCCTTCGAAGCGCAGGCGCATGTCGAAGAACTTGAGCGCGCGCTGCAGGCCCGGATTGGCGTAGATGGCGGCCATTTCGGCTGGCGTCGGCGCGGGGCCCGGCGGCGGAATGGTGACCAGCTGGCCCAGCTCCTCGCCGGCCAGGATGCCGTAGTAGCTGGACTGGTCGGCAATGCTGCGGTAAGCCGCCAGCACTTCCGGCGTGTTGCTGCCGGCTTCGGCGGCCATGGCGCGCGCATTCCAGTAGACCCAGGTCGGGTCCTTGCGCAGTTGGGGCGGCATGGCGGCAATGGTGGCCTTGACGGTTTTCCAGTCGCGTTCACGCAGGGCGATGCGGGTCTTCCATTGCATCTGATCGAGCGAGAGCGGCGCACCGGCCGACTTGGCCCAGTAGCCGGCTGTGTCAGGCGAGAACGAGTAGGACGAGACGAGCGCCAGGTTGGCCCAGCCGATGGCGCGCTCCTGCGGCGTCAGCTGCGGCGAGTTTTTTTCCAGCGCCATGCGCGCCAGGTTCATGCTGGTGCGGGCGGCGCGGCCTACAGCTACCAGGAAAGTCTCGTGGTCGGCGCGCGTGCTGCCGGCGCCCTTGGCCAGCGCCAGCGTCGGCAAGTCGACTGCCTGCCCCATTTTCTTGTCCGAGCCATTGAGCAGCATCACGGTGCGCTTGGCGGGACCGGTGGCATTGGTTTCGCCAGCCAGGCGCACCTGCGTCCACAAGTCTTCTTCGGTGAACTGGCGCGTCTGGGCCAGTGCTGCGATCAGGGCACCGCAGCCTTCGCCGTAATAAGGCGGATAGACCAGCAGCGCACGCGCATCAGCGGCCACGTTCTGGCCTTTGGAAAGGCGCGACAGCAAGTTGTAGCACTTGACCTGGGTATCGTCCTGCAGCACGAACTGCGGGAACTGTTCATCGAAGGTGGCCCACTCGCGCTTGCGGCCCAGCTCCAGCAGCCAGTCGTTGCGCATGCGGTCGGCAATCGCGCTGCCCTGGTATTTGTTCAGGAAGGCACGCACCTCGGGATCGGTCACGTCTTTGAAGCGCGCCTTCAGGCGGTAATAATCGACGTAGGAAGGAATCGAATAATCGGTCAGGCGTGCGGCGTAGAACTCCGCCTTGGCGGCGTCGTCGCGCCGAACCGAATCACGCAGCAGGAGGAAGGCATCATCTTCCTTGCGGCTGTCGCTTGCGTTATCCTGCGCCAAGGCCAGTGGCGAGGCGGCGCAGGCTGCGACCATCAGTGCGCCGGCTATCCATTTCGAGGTGGAAATCAATGTACGACTCTCAAGGTAATTCACGATATGACCAGCCCAACTAGGATACCACGCAACCCCGAGGGCCAGCCAGCATCCGGCAAGGCGGAACTGCGCAAGCAGATGCTGGCGGCGCGCCGTGCGCTGGCGCCGGAAACGCGCGCGCAGTGGGACAAGGAAATTGGTGCGAAAGTGGTCCAGTGGTGGCGTGAATCCGGTGTCGGCACGCTGGGGGTTTATTGGCCCTTGCGCGATGAACCGAACTTGCATGCCTGTTATGCGGAGCTTGCGGAGCTGGGGGTGAAATTGCTGCTGCCGGTGGTGCTGGAAAAGCATGCGCCGCTGGCGTTCGCGGAGTGGACGATCGGGGAACCGATGGTAAAAGATTCGATGGGGGTTGCCGTGCCGGCCATGCTGCGGCTGGTGGAGGAGTATCCGCCGGCCTTATTGATACCTTGCCTGGGCTATAACCCGCAGGGCTACCGGCTGGGATATGGCGGCGGGTTTTATGACCGTACGCTGGCGCGAGAGCCGCGCCCTGCCACTGTGGGGGTGGCCTATCGCTGCCTTGCTGCCGATTTCGGCAGCGATGGGCATGATGTGGCGCTGGATCGTATCATCACGGAAGACTGAAAACCGGCACCCCGGTGTCTGACCCTGAGGGTCAGACACCGACGTACAGGTTTTAGACCAGCCGATTCCAGAGGGCTGTCGTAGCCACCGCCTGGTTCATCGAGTAGAAATGCAAGCCCGGCGCACCACCAGCCAGCAGGCGTTCGCACAGGTCGCTGACCACATCCAGGCCAAACGCCTTGATCGAGGCCGAATCGTCACCGAACGACGCCAGTTTCAAACGAACCCAGCGCGGGATCTCCGCACCGCACATATCCGAGAAGCGCATCAGCTGCGTGTAGTTCGTGATCGGCATGATGCCTGCCACGATAGGCACGTTCACACCCGCCTTCTGCGCCGCGTCGACGAAATGGAAATAAGCGTCGGCATTGTAGAAGTACTGGGTAATGGCGGCATTGGCGCCGGCATTTACCTTGCGCACGAAAGCCTGCATATCGTCTTGCGGCGAGCGTGCCTGCGGGTGTACCTCGGGATAGGCCGCAACCTCGATGTGGAACCAGTCGCCTGTTTCCGCACGTACGAACTCCACCAGCTCATTGGCGTAGCGGAATTCGCCCGACATGCCATAACCGGAAGGCAGGTCGCCGCGCAGCGCCACCAGGCGCTTGATGCCGTGCGACTTGTACTGCTGCAGGATGGCACGGATCGATTCACGCGTGCCGCCGATGCAGGACAGGTGCGGCGCGGCTTCTTCGCCGGCCGCCATGATCTCAAGCACGGTGTCCAGGGTGCCCTGCTGGGTCGAACCACCGGCGCCGAAGGTCACGGAAAAGTATTTTGGGTGAAGCTCGGACAGTTTGGCGCGCACGACGCGCAGCTTTTCCGTCCCTTCCGCCGTCTTCGGCGGGAAAAACTCGATACTGAAATTATGGTTAGCCATCATTGTCTTTCAACAGGAGGGTAGACAAGGCCCAGGAAATCACGCTGTACAACAGCGCTCCACCAATGGCTGACCAGAAGCTGTCCACGTGGAAGCCTTCCACCACTTTCGCCACCAGCCAGAACATGAAGCCGTTGATGACGAAGATGAACAGGCCAAGCGACAGCACCGTAACGGGCAATGTCAGCAACAGCAGCAGCGGGCGCACCAGGGTGTTGACCAGGCCAAGCAGGAGGGCAGCAACCAAAGCGACGCCAATGCTTGTGACACTGACGGAATGCATGAGGTAAGGCACCGCGAAGAGCGCGGCGGCATTGATTATCCAGGTGAGGACCAAACGCATGATATTTGCTCGATTGTGAGAACCGGTAAACCGGTGTCTGACCCGCAAGGTCAGACACCGGATACGCGGCGGTCGCGGGCCCAGTGTCTGACCCTGCGGGTCAGACACTGGTTTACCGGTTTTAGTAACGGTAATGCTCAGGCTTGTAAGGGCCTTCCACCTTGACGTTGATGTACGCCGCCTGCTCTTCGGTCAGGGTGGTCAGCTGCGCGTTCAGCTTCTTCAGCTGCAGGCGCGCGACCTTCTCGTCCAGGTGTTTAGGCAGGGTGTACACGCCGACCGGGTATGCCTTGGTGTTGGCGAACAGTTCGATCTGCGCGATGGTCTGGTTGGCGAACGAGGAAGACATCACGTACGAAGGGTGGCCGGTGCCGCAGCCCAGGTTCACCAGGCGGCCTTCCGCCAGCAGGATGATGCGCTTACCGTCCGGGAAGATCACGTGGTCCACCTGCGGCTTGATGTTCTCCCACTGGTACTTCTTCAGGGAAGCAACGTCGATTTCGTTGTCGAAGTGGCCGATGTTGCAGACGATCGCCTGGTCCTTCATCTTCAGCATGTGCTGTTCGGTGAGGATGTGGTAGTTGCCAGTGCAGGTTACAAAGATGTCGCCGTGTTCGGCGGCGTAATCCATGGTCACCACGCGGTAGCCTTCCATTGCGGCCTGCAGGGCGCAGATCGGGTCGATCTCGGTCACCCACACTTGCGCCGACAGGGCGCGCATGGCTTGTGCGGAGCCCTTGCCTACGTCACCGTAGCCAGCGATCACGGCGATCTTACCGGCGATCATGACGTCGGTCGCGCGCTTGATGCCGTCCACCAGGGACTCGCGGCAGCCGTACAGGTTGTCGAACTTGGACTTGGTGACGGAGTCGTTCACGTTGATGGCTGGGAAGGCCAGCTTGCCTTCCTTGTGCATCTGGTACAGGCGGTGCACACCGGTGGTGGTTTCTTCGGTCACGCCCAGGATGTGCGGCAGGCGCTTGGAGTACCAGGTCGCATCCTTGGCCAGGTGGGCCTTGATGGAGTTGAACAGGCAGATTTCTTCTTCCGAGCCTGGGTTGTTCAGGACGGAGATGTCTTTCTCGGCGCGGGCGCCCAGGTGCAGCAGCAGCGTTGCGTCGCCGCCGTCGTCCAGGATCATGTTGGAGTACACGCCTTCACCTGGCCATTCGAAGATGCGGTGGGTGTAGTCCCAGTAGTCGGCCAGGGTTTCGCCTTTGACGGCGAAGACCGGGGTGCCGGCGGAAGCGATGGCCGCGGCAGCGTGGTCCTGGGTCGAGTAGATGTTGCACGAGGCCCAGCGCACTTGCGCGCCCAGGGCTTCCAGGGTGCGGATCAGCACTGCGGTCTGGATGGTCATGTGCAGCGAACCGGTGATGCGGGCGCCTTTCAGCGGCTGCGATGCGGCGAATTCCTCGCGGATTGCCATCAGGCCTGGCATTTCCGTTTCGGCGATCTTGATCTCTTTTTCGCCCCAAGCGGCCAGGCCGATGTCAGCGATGATGTAGTCTTGGGAGTCTTTGAGTACGGCGTTCATCACGCCCTCCTTTCATAGGTTGAAAAAAGTAACGTGAGCGCGGTGTTGATGTTCCGAGCCTGGCCAGGGGTGCTGGTCGCAGCGCTCCTCGGAGGGGGTAGATTGTATCACTGTGCCGGCTACAACCGGTAAACCGGTGTCTGACCCGCAGGGTCAGACACCTATGACGCGGCGGCAGCGGGCCCAGTGTCTGACCCTGCGGGTCAGACACTGGTTTGCCGGTTTAGAGGCCCGCAGCAGCGCGCAGGATCGCTGCCTTGTCGGTACGCTCCCAGCTGAACTCCGGCTCTTCACGGCCGAAGTGGCCGTAAGCGGCAGTCTTGGCGTAGATCGGGCGCAGCAGGTCCAGCATCTGCACGATGCCTTTCGGGCGCAGGTCGAAGTGTTCCTGTACCAGTTGTGCGATCTTCTCGTCGGAGATCACGCCGGTGCCTTCGGTGTACACGGTGATGTTGATCGGGCGTGCCACGCCAATCGCATACGACACCTGCACCTGGCACTGGCGCGCCAGGCCGGCGGCAACCACGTTCTTGGCTACATAGCGGGCAGCGTAAGCTGCGGAACGGTCAACCTTGGAAGGATCCTTGCCCGAGAACGCGCCGCCGCCGTGCGGAGCTGCGCCGCCGTAGGTGTCGACGATGATCTTGCGGCCGGTCAGGCCGCAGTCGCCCTGCGGGCCGCCGATGACGAAACGGCCGGTCGGGTTGACCAGGAATTTGGTGTCCTTGATCCATTCGGTCGGCAGAACAGGCTTGATGATCTCTTCGATCACCGCTTCTTCGATTTGCGAGTGGCTCAGTTCAGGCGCGTGCTGGGTCGACAGCACTACGGTGTCCACCGATACCGGGCGGCCATCGACGTAGCGCAGGGTGACCTGCGATTTCGCGTCAGGACGCAGCCATGGCAGGCGGCCATCCTTGCGCAGCTGCGACTGGCGCTCGACCAGGCGGTGCGAATAGTAAATCGGCGCTGGCATCAGTTCCGGGGTTTCGTCGCAGGCGTAGCCGAACATCAGGCCCTGGTCGCCGGCGCCCTGGTCCAGGTCGATGCCTGCACCTTCGTCAACGCCTTGGGCGATGTCCGGCGATTGCTTGTCGTAAGCAACCAGCACGGCGCAGCCCTTGTAGTCGATGCCGTATTCGGTGTTGTCGTAGCCGATGCGCTTGATGGTATCGCGGGCTACTTGAATATAATCAACGTTGGCGTGGGTAGTGATTTCACCCGCCAGCACTACCAGGCCGGTATTGCACAGCGTTTCCGCGGCAACGCGGGCGCGTGGGTCTTGGGTCAGGATGGCATCCAGAATCGCGTCCGAAATCTGGTCGGCTACCTTGTCTGGGTGGCCTTCAGAGACGGATTCGGAGGTAAACAGGAAATCGTTGGACATCGCAAGCTCCTAGCTTTGGTTCTATATAACATTGTCGCAAAACCAATAAAGCTTGCGACGCTTTAGCGAAGTTTGTATCCCGCCTCGCAAGTTGTCTGTTAACTCAGCGGCTACTGCAACGTGGTATTTTACGCTTCTTAAAAAATTTTTGTGCAGAGCAACGTGAAAATGCTCTTATAAATTAATAAATGCTGTTAAGAATCTTCCGCTTTTTCTCCTTCTTCCCCCTGCCAGTACTGCATGCCCTGGGCGTCGTGCTCGGTTGGCTGGTCTACTTGCTATCACCTTCGTATCGACGCCGGATGCGGGCCAACATGGCCCAGGCCGGCTTCTCTTCCCATCTCGGCAGCGCGGTGGGCGAAGCAGGCAAGGCGATTGCCGAACTGCCCTTCATCTGGTGCGCCGACCCGCAGCGCGTGACTAACCGCGCCACCGTCGAGAACTGGGACCTGGTGCAGAAATACCTGGATGCCGGCAAGGGCATCGTGTTCCTGACCCCTCACCTCGGCTGCTTTGAAATCACGGCCCAGGAAATCGCCCACCGTACCGAGCTGATGGTGATGTACCGTCCGCCGCGCAAGGAAGCGATGAAGCCGCTGATCGAAGGCGCCCGTGCGCGCAAGAACCTGCTGTTGGCGCCCGCTAATATGGGCGGCGTGCGCATGCTTGCCAAGTTCCTCAAGAAGGGCCAGCCGATCGGCCTGCTGCCCGACCAGGTGCCGCAGGAAGGCGAAGGCGTATGGGCCGATTTCTTCGGGCGCACCGCTTACACCATGACGCTGCCGGCCAAGATGGCGCAACTGGGCGATGCCGTGATCCTGATCGTCTACGCCGAACGCCTGCCGGGCGGCAAAGGCTATGTGGTGCGCTTCGTTCCGTTTGAAGGTTCCCTGGAAGGCGATTCCGCCGCGCAAGCGCGCGCCATCAACGCCGAGATGGAAAAGCTGATCGCACGCTGCCCGGCCCAGTATTACTGGAGCTATAACCGCTACAAGGTGCCGGCCGGCGTGGCCGGTCCGGGCGCCGCTGCGCAGGAGGCATCGGCATGAGGCTCCTGCTTGGGATGATGTGGCTGCTGCACTGGTTGCCGCTGCCAGTGCTGGGCCGCATCGGCAAGGCGGTTGGCAACCTGCTGTTTGTGGTGATGGGCCCGCGCCGCGAAATCGCGCTCACCAACCTGCGCCTGACCATGCCAGATTTGACAGAAGCGCAGCGCCGCGACATCGCGCGCAGGCACTTTCAGGCCTATTCGCGCAGCGTGCTGGAACGCTCGATCCTGTGGTGGGCTTCCGAAGAACGCCTGCGCAAGCTGATCAAGGTAGAAACCAGCGACGGCATGGCCCCCGGCAAGGTTCCTGTGACCGAGATGACGGAAAAGCCAACCATTTTGCTGTGCCCCCATTTCGTCTGCCTGGACGTGGGCGGCGCCTCGATCGCCATGGAAGCGTCGGCATCTTCCATGTACGTCGCGCAAAAGAACAAGGTCTTCGACGAAGTGCTGCGCATGGGGCGTGCGCGTTTCAAGCCGGTCCGGCTGTTCACGCGCCAGGACGGCATCAAGCCTATCCTGCGCGCGCTCAAGGAAAAGCTGCCCTACTTCATGCTGCCGGACATGGACTTCGGCGACAAGGATGCGGAATTCGTGCCCTTTTTCGGCGTTCCCGCCGCCACCCTGACTGCCACCGCGCGCATCGCGGCGGCAACCGGGGGCCAGGTGATGCCGGTGATTGCCACCTTCCTGCCCAATTACGAAGGCTACCGTGTGAAGTTTTATCCGGTGTGGGAAAATTACCCAGGGCCCGATATGGTCGCGGCAACGCGCCGTATGAACGAATTTATTGAAGAACGCGTCAAAGAAGCGCCAGCCGAATACTTCTGGACCCACAAGCGCTTCAAGACCCGCCCGGAAGGCCAGCCTTCCTTCTATTCGAAGAAACGATGAAACTCAAATTCACCAAGATGCACGGCGCCGGCAATGACTTCGTGGTCATTGACGCCATCAACCAGAAAATCGATTTCAGCCCTGCCCAGTGGCAGGCGCTGGCTGACCGCCGTTTCGGCGTGGGCGCGGACCAGATGCTGGTGGTGGAAAAATCGACCGTGCCGGGTTGCGATTTCCGTTACCGCATCTTCAACAACGATGGCGGCGAAGTTGAACAGTGCGGCAATGGTTCGCGCGCCTTCGTCAAGTTTGTGGTTGAAAAGGGACTGACGTCGGAACGCAAGATCACGGTGGAAACCCTGGCCGGCATCATTTCACCTCGCCTGGAAGACGACGGCAGTATCACCGTCGACATGGGCGCCCCGGTGCTGGACCCGGCCCAGGTGCCGTTCGATGCGGAAGGCCTGCAGGGCCAGCCGGAAGGCCGCGAGACGCTGTGGCCGCTGGTGCTGGAGCTGGGTGGACAGCGCGAAGTGGTGCAGGTGTCGGTGGTGTCGATGGGTAACCCGCATGCGGTGCAGGTGGTGGCGGATGTCGATAGCGCGCCGGTGGAACTCATGGGGCCGCTGATCGAGCATCATTTGCGTTTCCCTAAGCGGGTGAATGCGGGGTTCATGCAGCTGGTGGACCGCCAGCATGTGAAACTGCGCGTGTTCGAGCGCGGGGCTGGGGAGACGCTGGCTTGCGGCACGGGTGCTTGCGCTGCGGTTGTGGCAGGGATTCGCAGGGGCTTGCTGGACTCGCCGGTGCGGGTTGATGCGCGCGGTGGGCAGTTGTCGATTGCCTGGGCGGGTGAGGGGCAGCCGGTTTATTTGACTGGGCCGGCGGTGACTGTGTTTGAGGGTGAGATCACTATCTAAACCGGTAAACCTGGGTCAGACCCGCAGGGTCAGACCCTGTCTGCGCTACTGCCGTGGGTTGGTTCTGGGTCTGTGACTTTCGACGAAGATCAACGGCGTACACCCGAAAATCGAGGCCGCGAGACCGTCGGGGGTCTGACCCTGCGGGTCAGACCCCGGTTTACCGGTTTCAGGCAGCCACCATCATGTCAGCGCCCAACCAGCTTTTCAGCCGATAAAGCCGCTGCCGGTAGTTCCCCTCCATATCCACGTCCACCTGTTCGAACAGGCGCACAATCCGATCCAGCTTCTGCCTTTCCGCCGCAGTGCGCACCAGCACCAGCCGGCGCTTGCTGCGCCCATAACTGGCGCGGATATCAACCACCAGGCAATGCCCCTGGTCGGCGGCCTTCACATCCAACAGCAAAGCTTCAGCGCGCGTCAGCCGGAACAAGGCCGCCAACTCGATGCGCGCCGCCAGCAATGGCTGGCTGCTCAGGATTTCCCGCGTCAGCAACGGCAACAAGGGATCAGCCCAGCCAGCCGGTGGCGGCGGCGGCGCAATCCGGTCCAGCGCTTGCTGTGCCTCGGCACTGCCCTGGGCCGCAGCCTTCTGCAGCCAGAACACCGCCCGCACATCATTGTCCTCTGCGCCACGGCGCGCACGCCAGGCATGGATGCCGCACTCAAGCTGCGCCCCGCTATGCCCCATGTCCGCCGCGCGCTCCAGGCAGGCCTGCGCTTCGCTCGCGCTGCGCTGGGAGAATTCAGGACGGACATAAATACGCGACATGGCAAACCAGGCATCGGCCAGCCCCTGCTCGCCTGCCTGCGCCAGCCAGCGCAAGGCACGCTTGAAATTGACCGTGCCGCTGGTGGATTCAACCCGGTCTCCCTCGCTGTTCATGCGCGCCAGGTGCAGGCCCAGCGCCAACTGGGCATCGCGGTCGCCGCCCTGGGCAGCCAGGGTGCGCAAGCGCAGCAGCTCGTCCTGGTTCGCATCCTGTTCGGCCTCCATTGCCCGCCAGGCTTCCGGCACGCTGGCCGGCACCTCCGGACTGGGCACCGATGGCGCACGCTGGGGTATGGCGGCTGACGCGGCCCCCTGGCGCGGCTGGCCAGCTGCGGCGGCCGGCGAAGGATCGACGCGCCGCAACTGCGCCAGCACGCGCACCGCCGCCGGAATCCCTGCCTGCGCGGCAAGCACGAACCACTGCAAAGCCTGGGCCCTCGCCGGCTGCGCTACTTCAAATGGGATATTGGCGCCGATCAGTTGCCAGGCTTCGTCAACACCCTGGGTCGCGGCGCGGCATAGCCAGTGCAAGGCCGTCGGCATGTTTTGTGGCAGGCTGGCCCCGCCAAATAGGTAGAGCTTACCCAGCGCTAACTGGGCTGCGGCGTCTCCTGACCGCGCTCCCCTGATAATCACCAGCTCGTCTCGATTTGCCATCGATGTATCCGGTTCCAAGGAATAAGCTGCATGTCCAGTGTAGCCGCACCACCATGCGATGGCGCATGACTCCCGGACTTTTTGATATGTGACAAATGTGACAGCCCTAGCTTTCGGCTTCCTTACAGGTCTTTCACTAAATGAACAGGCTGGCAAGCGTTTCAAAAATACAACAGCAGCAGGCGGTTTTGACCCTTTTTCGTGCAGGTAGATGACCAATCGGCCCGGATACGGCGCTATCTGCACTTATCGTATAACCATCCCTGCACCGGTTTGACTCATAAAAAGGAAGAACACATGAAGAAATCGTTATTGGCCCTGGCCTTGATGGGCGCCTTCAGCAGTGCCGCCTTTGCGCAATCCTCGGTCACCATTTATGGCACTCTGGACGCCGGCATTACCAAGACAACCCATACGTCGAATTCCGCCATCCAGGAAGCCAAGCGCGATAACAACAAGCTGGGCTTCCGCGGCGTGGAAGACCTGGGCAGCGGCCTGAAAGCGCTGTTCCACCTGGAGATCCGCTTCGAACCTGACACCGGCACCATTGAAGGCGTGAGCCGTCCGCTGTTCCAGGGCCAGAGCCGGGTCGGCCTGCAAGGCGGCTTCGGTACCATCCGCGCCGGCCGCGCGCTGACCTCGCTGCAGGAAACCACCACCCAGTTCGAGCCATGGTCCGGCATGCCGAACCCGGCCGGCTTCCAGACCGACATCATGGTCTCGGGTTACCGCACTGCCTTGTCGGGCAGCGGCTCCGATCCGCTTGGCCTGGCCGGCAATTCGGGCAATCGCTTCGCCAACGCGATCTGGTACAACACCCCGGTATGGAATGGCTTCCAGTTGAACGTGAACATCGGCAGCAAGGAAAATAACGGCCTGACGACGCCGATCATCGGCCGCGGCACTGCGGCGGCGCCGCAGTATCCGGTCGGTGCGCTGGCTGGCGCCTACCCGTACTCGGTCAGCGCTACCTATATGGCGCCAGGCACTGCGCCTGCGTGGGCCGTCTACGTCGGTACCGAGCGTAATGCGACCGAGGTCAAATGGCATTCGATCGGTGCCTACTACCGTCCGATCCCTGACCTCAAGCTGATGGCCAATTACGGCAAGCAGGACCTGGGTCATATCCTCGCCAGCAACGACGGCATCACGTCCTGGATGCTGGGCGCGAACTACAACGTCGGGCCGGGCAAGTTCCTGATCGGCTATGGTCAGAAGGATCCGGATGGGCAGATCAAGACCAAGCAGTTCTCGGTCGGGTATGAGTACAACCTGTCGCCGCGCACTTACTTGTACCTGGACTTGTCGCAGAAGAAGTTGCCGCTTACTGCGACTGCGACGACGGATACCAACCAGAATCATTATGCGTTGGGTATTCATCACAACTTCTAAACCGGTAAAGCAGTGTCAGGCCCTTGGGTCTGACACTGCCTGCTCTACCGCCGCGGGGTTGGTTTGGATCGGTTAAAATGTCCACGCCTGCAACATTTGATGTGACATCAACAATGACCGACACCCTGGATTCCGCAATCGTCGCGCAGTACCTGGCCGACAATCCCCACTTCTTCGAAGAACACGCCAACCTTCTCGGTGACGTCCGGCTGTCCAGCCCGCTGACCGGGCGCGCGGTGTCGCTGCAGGAGCGCCAGATGGAAGTCATGCGCGACAAGTACAAGGCGCTGGAATTGCGCATGGCCGACCTGACCCGCCATGCCGAAGCCAACGCTGCCATCGCCAACCGTTTCCACAGCTGGAACCAGGCCATCCTGCAAACCCGCAACGATGCCCAAGTCCCGCGCGCCATTGTGCAGGGCCTGGTCGACAGCTTCCACGTGCCGGCAGCCACCCTGCGCCTGTTCAACGTGGCGCCGGAATTCGCTGGCGAATGGTTCGCCAGCGGCGTGTCTGAAGATGCCCGCCTGTTTGCCAACAGCCTGATGGCGCCCTACTGTGGCAGCAATAACGATTTCGAAGCCGTGCGCTGGCTGGACGAGGCTGAACAGATCAAGTCCACCGTGATCCTGCCGCTGCGCAAGCCGGGCGCCAAGGGCGCGGCTTTCGGCCTGCTGATCATGGGCTCGCCGGACCCGGAACGCTTCACCTCCCTGATGGCGACGGACTTCCTGGTCCACATCGGCGAAACCGCCAGCGTGGCGCTGGCTCCGCTGCTGGCCTAGCATCAAAGCCGAACCTTCAATGAGCGGCGACGGTAAGCTAAAACAGGCCGACGCCTACCTGGCCCACCTGGCCACCCAGCGCAAGCTGTCCGCGCACACGGTCGCCGCCTACGGCCGCGACTTGCGCGAGCTGGCCACCCTGTCCGACGGCAAGTCCTGGGACGCCCTGACCCACTTCGATATCCGCCGATATGCGGCCCAGCTTCATAGCCGCGGCCTGGATGCCCGCAGCATTGCGCGCAAGCTGTCCGGCTGGCGCGGCTTCTTCGCCTGGCTCGGCCAGCACAGCACGCTGGCTGCCAACCCGGTGGAAGGGGTGCGCGCGCCCAAGCGTGCCAAGACCCTGCCGAAGGCCTTGTCGGTCGACGATGCAGTGCAGTTGGTGGCCCCGGCTGCGCCGAGCGCCGGCGATGGCGAACCGGCGCGCCTGTGCGACCGCGCCATGTTCGAACTACTGTATTCAAGCGGCTTGCGCGTCTCCGAACTGACCAGCCTGGACCGCGAGTTCCGCAAGGCGGCCGATGGCCAGCCAGCCTCCCTCGGCTGGCTGGAACTGGACAACGCCGAAGTGGTGGTAACCGGCAAGGGCAGCAAAATGCGCCGCGTGCCGGTCGGCAGCGCCGCCCTCGATGCGCTGCAAGCCTGGCTGGCAGTGCGGCCCGCCCCGTCCGACGGCAGCAGCGCCCTGTTCGTCAACGAGCGCGGCAAGCGCGTCACGCCGCGGGTGGTGCAGTTGCGGCTGAAGGCCCACGGCATCCGTACCGGGTCGCCGGTCGCGGTCCACCCGCATATGCTGCGCCACTCGTTTGCCTCGCATGTACTGCAGTCCTCAGGCGACCTGCGTGCGGTGCAGGAAATGCTGGGTCATGCCAGCATTACCTCGACCCAGGTCTATACCGCTCTTGATTTCCAGCACCTTGCGCTGGTCTATGACAAGGCCCATCCAAGGGCTAAAATTAAATAGCCGGGAACTTGATCCCGCTCAAGTTTGCCCATTTGCCAGCATTTCCAGAATTCCGGCATAATCGACCGATTCCAAATGCAGCGCATACGCGAGTAATACCATGGCAATGATTCCTACAACCATCCTGACCGGCTTTCTTGGCGCCGGCAAAACCACGCTGCTGAACCGCATCTTGCGCGAAGAGCATGGCATGAAGATCGCCGTGATCGAAAACGAATTCGGCCAGGAAAATATCGACAATGAAATCCTGGTGCAGGAATCGCGCGAGCAAATCGTGGAAATGAATAATGGCTGTATTTGCTGCACCGTGCGCGGCGACCTGATCGTCGGCCTGAGCGATTTGGCCAAGCGCCGCGCCGCCGGCGAAATCGAATTCGACCGCGTGGTCATTGAAACGACCGGCCTCGCCAATCCCGGCCCAGTGGCCCAGACTTTCTTCATCGACGAGGAAGTAGGCGCTAACTACCTGCTCGACGCCGTGGTCACTGTAGTCGATGCGCGCCATGCCATGCAGCAGCTGGACGAGCACGAAGAGGCCCAGCGCCAGGTAGGCTTTGCCGACAAGATCCTGCTGTCCAAGACCGACCTGGTGGATGCCGCTGCCATCGATGCGCTGACCGCGCGCCTGAAGCGCATCAACCCGCGCGCGCCAATCAGCCGTTCCGATTTCGGCAAGGCGCCGCTGACAGAAGTGCTCGACCTGCGCGGCTTTAACCTGAATGAAAAGCTGGAAATCGATCCCGACTTCCTCGCCGAGGATGAGCACGATCACGACCACGATCACGATCATGAGCACTGCGGCCACGACCACGAACACGGCCATGTGCACGACGAGCACTGCGGCCATCACGACCACCATCACGCCCATCACACCGACGACATCGCGGCCTTCGTGTTCAAAAGCGAACGTCCGTTCAACCCGGCCAAACTGGACGAATTCCTGGGCGGTCTCGTTGATGTGTACGGTCCTCGCATGTTGCGTTACAAAGGCGTATTGTTGATGCAGGGCGCAGAAAGGAAAGTAGTGTTCCAGGGCGTACACCAATTGATGGGCAGCGACC
>Ga0102592_1000623_pt1 | contig 53731 bp, 52 predicted proteins | sample AraplaCol_mMF_r2_FD_76861 | JGI IMG/M metagenome (GOLD analysis project Ga0102592, IMG submission 76861) | Arabidopsis root microbial communities from North Carolina, USA - plate scrape MF_Col_mMF_r2 (SPADES assembly) (version 2) | ecosystem: Host-associated > Plants > Roots > Endosphere...
GTGCTCGCGGCCGCTTCTTCAACGTCGTCGATCTCGTCAACAAGCTCGAGGCCGAAGCCCGCGCCGGCCGCCAGGGCCGCATGGCCGATTATCTCGCACGCATGGACTTCATCGTCCTCGACGAACTTGGCTATCTGCCCTTCGCACAGTCCGGAGGACAACTGCTCTTCCATCTGGTCAGCAGGCTCTACGAGCAGAGCTCCGTCATCGTCACCACGAACCTCGCCTTCGGCGAATGGCCGTCCGTCTTCGGCGACGCCAAGATGACCACCGCGCTCCTCGACCGCCTCACCCATCACTGCGACATCGTCGAGACCGGTAACGAGAGCTGGCGCTTCAAGAACAGGCTCTGAGTTCCCCGCACACCACCGATCCGGAGCCGGCGCGGCTGCGCAATCCAGACCAGCTCCGCCGCGCCGCCTCCTCGCCGTAGAACATACTCAAGGGGTCAACATTGGACGCCGATCGGGGGGCAACTTTGCGGGCCGTTTGACATTTTGACGAACCCGCCGACATCAGTCCTCCGACTCGTGTTGTCGAGACGGAGCCGGTCCAAACGCACGGTCCCTATCCGATCGCGGCTGTCGTCGACTATCTCACGACGCAAGTCAGGCGCGTGCCGCGGCACGCGGATTTCACGTTCTTCTCATGCCAAACGCGGGCCCCCGGTTGATGAAGCGGGCGCGGCGGAAGCTGAAGGGCAGTGGTCGGCGGGACAGGCCTGCTAGGAAGCGTTCAGCGGCGTCTCGCGGCGCTAGCGCAACCTCAGCAGCTTCAGCCGAGCCAGATTTCACGATTACGGAATTGGAAGCGGCAGCCGCTGCCGTTGTCAGACTTTTCGAGAAGTGGAAGCTCTCAGACGAAAAATCGCGTCAGATCCTCGGAAATCTCGATCGAGAAACCTTCGCGCGCTGGAAGACTGCCACTGAATACGGCCCCTTCGATCACGAATTGGCGCTCCGGCTCTCACTGCTGATCGGGATTCACAAGAACCTACGCCTGCTCTTCAAGGAACCGGCTCGCGGCTACGCGTGGATAAAGCGACCGAATTCGGCGCTCGGCGGTCTTCAGCCGGTGGACATAATGACCAGAGGCGACGTCGCGTCGTTAGCCGAAATTCGCGCCTACCTCGAACGCACGTTTCTAGGTTCGTCGGATCTCTGACGTTCAGAATCGAAACATCGTTTCACGACGTACTGCGCCGCCGTTGATGTGTGCGGCGGGATACCTGAACGATGCCACGACCAACCACGCTAAAGGCGTTGGTCGAGCGCGATGTGACGACGAGAATCGACCAAGTGACTGCCTGCAACAACGAAATGGTGGATAGCCGGGAAGAAAAATTTTCGACCCTGGCTCATCTTTCTAATCCGCGCCCCTCCCGCATGCATTGAACGGCGAAGCGGCCGTTCCGATCGAAATTCTTCTGATCCTCGAGGCGCTTGCGAAAGATGAAGCAGCACTGATCATCCTAGCCCGTGGCTCGGCCAGTCGTTCGTCAACCCCACATGTCAAGCGTCAGCAAGTTTTCAACAGGTTCCAATCCACGGATGATTGGCCCGGTCGCAGAACGCCCAACGAGATCTCTGAATCGACGATCCAAGCAGATTCGCTCATAGCTGTTCGGGCGGAAGCGGCGAAGATTTGCCGCGACGCGCAGAGATGGAAAACAGCAGCGGAGATCGTAACAACGAATACAATTTCTCTGTAGCGCAAAAGCGCCTCACGGCCATTTTCGAAGATATAGAATACGCATGAATACATCGCGTAGCCGATGCTTCATGGCCATCAAGCAGAAAATAAAGGGCACTCCGATCTACGACCGGAATGCCCATCCATCTTCCGCTTCCATTCGAGGCCTAGGAAACCTTGGAAGCGGATTGCAACCCAACTCAGTGCAAGACCAAGCCCGGCGCTCGTCAGTGGAAGCATTTTGCGTAAGGTTACGCAAGTAGTCTTTTGCTGCACGGATCGGGATTGCGGTCGCACGTCTACCGACTGGAACCCAACAAGTGCAGAACCTCCCCGCCTCCCCCGCTCCGATCTGGTGCCCTCCAGGTCCCTCAGTCACGTCCCGCAATGTGCACGGGAAAAGCCGCGGCGCTTGCCGACCGTCCGTCGTAGGCGGTGCAGAGCCGCGGGAAATCATGTGCGAGAGCGGCCTCGAAAAGAAAGCCGCGCATTTTCTCCTGACGCATCCCAAGGTCGCGGACCTCAGCGAGCAGCCGCCGTCGGTCGTATGGTTTGACGCCGCCGGCCAGAGGCACCGCCATACCTTCGATTTCCTCGTCACCCTGAAGGATGGCCGCAAGCTGGCCGTGGCGGTCAAGCCGAAGGCCCGTGCCGAGCGCCACCGTCTCGCCGATGTCCTCGCTTCGATCGCAACCCAACTCCCGCGCGGTTTCGCAGACGGCGTCCTGCTGATCACGGATGCCGACCTGCCGCGCGACCTGGTCCACAACTCGGCGCTCCTGCATCACGCCCGTAGAGCGCCTGATCAGGGTCTCGACGCTGCGGTGTTGAAACTGGCCAAGGCGACCTCGGTCACCACGATCGGCACACTCGTCCGCGAGAGCGGCCGCGGAGGGGAAGCCTTTCGTTCTGTCACCCGCTTGATTGCCAACGGGTTGATCGCGGTCGTTGGCCAGTCGCGCATCGGCTACGCGACGCCGGTCACGGCCGCAAACGATGGGGAGGTCGCGTGATGAACGTCCGTGTCCCCATGTTCCGCATCGGCCCCAACGACCGTCTCGGCATCGACGGCATTGAGTACCGCATGCGCCAGCGCCTGCCCCAGGGGTACGTGCTCGCCCGCGTCGACGACCCCGGCGTGATCGAGGACTTCAGCCATGAGCGACTGAACCTGCTGTCTCAGACCGCGAGGTTCCGGTTCGATCGCGGCGCGTTCGATCTCGCCGCAATCGCGGCTCGCTCGGAAAGCGATGCGGATATCGTCGCAGATATTCCAATCGACGAGCGCGAAATGGTTCTGGCGCGCCGCTTCTACGCGGTGGCGTTCCTCAAGATGGAGGCCGAGAAGAAGGCGACCAGGTCCGACGCTTCGATGAAGCTGGCCATCCAAGAGATCGACAAGGCCTACGTGGACCATCTCCACAAGGCAGAGGCCAAGCGAAACGACGATGGCAATCTCATCCCTGTCCGCCCGGGAAACAGGAGGGCGGCGCTGTCGATCAGCCCTCGCACCCTGAGGAACTGGGTGAAGGCCTTCGAGAACGCAGGGCTGCGCGCCACGGCGCTGCGTTCTCGGTACCGGCGCAGCGGTGACCGGGTCACCGTCCGGCTCGATCCGGCTATCCGGCGACTGCTTGCTGAATTCGCGCTCCAGTATGCGTCGGAGAACCGACCGACGATCCGCGCTGTCCACCGCCGACTTCTGGCCGCTCTCGATGCGATCAATCGCGAGCGTGTCGCGCACGGCCTCCCGGCTCTGAAGGCACCGTCCTATGAGCGGCTGGGCATCGAGATCAGGGCCTTGCCGGCGTTCGACGTCTACGCTGGGCGATACGGCCTCCCGGCTGCGATGAAGCGCTTCCAGATGGTGGCAAATGGCCCCGATATTGAGCGCCCCTTGCAGCGCGTCGAGATGGACGAGTGGCGCATCGACTTGATGACGCTCATTCAGGATGCGGGGATTTTGGAGAGGCTTTCGGCGGAGCAGCAGGACGATCTCAAGAAGAAGCGGTATTGGGCTTGCGTGGCGATCGACGCCGCTACCCGCGTCATCCTCGGAATGAAGGTCGCGGCGGGCGTCAGCGCCGAACTGGCGATCGAGACTCTGGAGATGGTCGTCACGCCGAAGCGGCGGTATGCGGACGCCGTCGGAGCGGGCTCCGCTTGGGAACACCACGGCAGCCCAGAATCCATCGTCCACGATCAGGGCGCCGCCTTCATGGCAGGATCCTTCCGACGCGCGATCATCGACCTGGGTTGCGATCCGGACGCTCCTCCGGCCGGGCTGGCCTGGCTGCGCGGGACCATAGAACGGACATTCCGCACGATGCAGGATCAGGCGTTGGCTCCCTTCACCGGGCGGACGTTCGGCTCCGTCGACGCCAAGGGCGACTACCGGCCCGAAGAAAGGGCAAGCCTGACCGTCGATGAGCTTTGCGACGTCTTGGTCCGGTGGGTTGTGGACGTTTACCACAACACGCCTCATGCAGGCCTCGGCGGCGAGACGCCGGCTAACGCCTGGTCACGCCTCGTCGCCAAGTTCGGGATCATCCCGCCCCCCGATCGTCATGTCCGTCGCGCCATCTTCGGTACGGATCTGAAGCGCACCGTGTCCCCCAGAGGCATCCGGTGCCTGGGCTTGTTTTACAATTGCCTTGAGCTTCAGGCCCACCGGCGTCGGCACGGCGATGCCGCCATCGAGGTGAAGCTCGATCCATCGGACATGGGCCACGTGTCCGTGCGCCTCGGAGCGGGTTGGGTCACGGTTCCGTGCATGCGCCCGGGCTTCGATGATGTGCCCGCCTCCATCTGGCTGGCCGCGTCCAAGGACCTCAGGCGTCGCTACGCTGCCGAGGCAAAGCTGACCGATGCCGTCGTGGCTGCAGCCGTTCGCGATGCTTGGGAAATGGCCCGCAAGGCTCAACTCCGCGCCGGCATCCTCGCAACGCGCCCGAGCCAGAGCGAACTCGACGCCCTCGAATTGCAGATCGGTCTCGGCTTCCCCTCTCAGGAGGATGCGGCGGCTGCAGCAGCCTTGGCGCCCGCAGATGTGATGGAAAAGGCCATCCCCCGCGGCAAGTCGAGCTCGGAGCCGCCGCAGCCGCTGTCCGCTCCCTCCCGCATCATCAAGTCGAGGAACTGACCTCGTGAGCGACACTCCCTTCACCTCCGCGGTCGAAAAGCTCCGCGCTTGCCTCCCCCAGTCCGAGCTGCATGTGGTCAACACGATGGCGCAGGTTCGTGCCGAGTACGTCGAGACCGACTTGGACGAGCGCCTTCGCAAGAGCCTTGACTCCCTGATCCGCACGATCGTCAGCAAGCGCGCGCTTACTCAGAGCAACGTCAACCCGCCACGTAGGGAAGCTCGTGCCATTGTCGTGGTTGGCGAAGCCGGGACGGGCAAGACCGCTTCCCTCGATCGGCTGTTCCGGACCCACCCGGCCTTGAAGGGCTATGGGCAGGCTGGTTCTGGTTGCCCTCTGGTCAGCGTCACGGTTCCGGCGCCGTGCACGCTCAAGTCTCTCGGCATGACGATACTCCACGGCCTTGGGTATCCGCTGGCACGGGATCTCCGCGAGCATTTGCTCTGGGCGCGCGTCCATGAGGCGCTGAAGACGGCAGGTATCCTGCTCCTGCACCTCGATGAACTGCATAATCTCACGGACAACGCGAACGTCCTGGAGATCGATACGATCCGTAAGGCGATGAAGTCGATCATGGTCTCGGACGACTGGCCGATCGGCCTCGTCCTTAGCGGCCTGCCCAGCCTCGTCCCGGCCATGCGCGAAATCGACGAGGTACGGCGCCGGGGGCGCTTCATCCAGCTGCCGACGCTGTCGATGCCGAGCGACAACATGCTCATCGCCGAAGCGCTGTCCCGCTGCTGCTCCGCCGCAGCAATCGCGACGCCCGCGGGCCTCGCGGAAACGATTGGGCCTCGGCTCGCCCACGCCGCTCTCAATCGCTACGGCATTGCCGTGGAACTGATCCACGAGGCGATCGAGGATTGTCTCATGTCCGCCAAGGACGAGCTCGCAATGCACCACTTCGCGAATGCATTCGCAGACCGGACCGGGTGCGGGGATCGGATGAACCCGTTCGTCGCGCCGGATTGGCCCGACATCGATGCCAGCTTGGTCTTGCTCGATCGGATGCCGCCCGACCCCGTCTTCGCCGACGATCCGAAGCCGAAGTCGGCTGGCCGCAAGTCGAAGAAGGGGAAGCAGTGATGCGCATCTTTCCCACCGTGCCGCCGCGCCCGGACGAGACCCCCGCCAGCCTGATCTCCAGACTGGCGGTTCGCCACAACGCCCTGTCCGTCCGCAGCTTCGCCCTCGACATGGGCGCACCATTCCAGGCCATCGTCGATGGCAAGCCGGAAGCGGTTCAGCTTGTCGCAGAGTTGGTTGGCTGCCCGGTCGAGCCGCTCCGAAATGCGACAATCACCAGGATCGGCTCCAGCTTCAACCACCGCGGCCAGGAAATGCGGAAGGTGAGCTTGAGGCGCGCCAGGGTTCAGTTCTGCCCGCGGTGCATCGCTGAGGACCTTGTAGAGGAGGCCAGCCCCTGGATGGCCAGCGGTCGCGTCTACTGGCTCCTGGATCCTATCCGGACTTGCCCGCGTCATGGAGTGATGCTCGCGGAGATCAATCAGGAAGATCCCCCGGCACCGCTGCACGACTTCGCTCGCTGCATCGCCCCCTCTCTCGCAGAAATCCCGCGTTTGGCGGCCGAGGCTAAGGAGGTGTGGCCGTCTCTTCTTGAGCGGTACCTAATCGATCGCCTTGAAGGGCAGCAAGACCATACCTGGCTGGACGCCTTGCCTTGGTATGCGGCCGCGCGGACCTGCGACATGATCGGGGCTGTCGAGGTCTTCGGGCGCACGGCCTCGCTAAACGCCCTGACGGACCACCAGTGGCGTGAGGCAGGAACTGCGGGCTACGAGATCGCGAGCGGCGGCCACCGCGGCATCCATTCCTTTCTGGAGCGGATGCGGTCCACATATCCCGAATCCTACATCGATGGCAGCGGTCCGCAGGCATGGTTCGGACGCCTCCATACTTGGCTGGCCAGTATGGACGACGACGGCTACGATCCTCTTCGGGCTGTCCTGATTGACTTCGTCCGCGAGACGGCGCCAGTCGGGCCGGAAGATCAAATGTACGGTCGCCAGATCGTCGAGAAGCGGCGGCTGCACTCCATAAGGACTGCAGCACTCGAAACCGGCCTCCACCCGAAGCGATTGCGCCGCCTTCTCGCCGCCTCCGGCACGATTTCGCCCGACCATCGCGAACTGACGGATGACCGCGTACTCTTCTCTGCACCGCAGGCTGACGAGATTCTGCTGAAGGCCAAGCACGCAATCAGTGAACGCGACGCCCAAGACTACCTGAACGCCGGGCGGGTTCATACAAGGCTCTTGGCGCAGGCTGAACTCATCACACCTTTCGTTTCATCCGGGCAAGAGGTGCTCAAGGTTTATGCTTACGATACACGGGAGCTCGACAAATTCTTGGTGGCGCTATCAGCAAAGGCGCAGGTCACGGCGAGCCCGGCCGATCCGATTTATCGGATCCCTGAGGCAGCAAAGCGCGCCAATTGCAGCGCCATGGAGATCGTGCGCGCGATCCTGGACGGCAAGCTGGATTGGGTTGGCCAGATCAGCGGCGAGACCGGCTACATGGCCATGCTGGTCAACGTGATGGAGGTCAGGCGACTTGTTCGCGGTGACCATGGCGACATGCTGACACTGATGGTCGTCCAGGCATCCTTACGGACAACATTTGGAGTTGTTGATGCGCTCGTTCGATCTGGCATCCTTCCATCCGAGACCGCGATCAGTCCGATCAATAGATGCCCTTACACGGCTGTCAGAGCAGCTGACTTGAAAACATTTCAGACGACATTCGGGTCACTCCAAGAGATCGCTCGCGAGCGCGGCATGCACTTCGCGCCCCTGAAGAAGGCTCTTATCAAGCATGGCATCGCACCCTGCTTCGGCAAGCCGGCCGTACCGGCCACATTCTATCGGCGAGCGGACATCCCGCAAAACCTCTAACTAATCTTGACCAGAAAAGAGCCCGGCTCGCACCACGCGAGCCGGGCTTTTTTGCTGCCTGAAGTGAAAGGAAACGCCGCGCTGCGCGTCGGGTTTGCGGAAGAGCTTTGCACCCTAGTGCGGAAACGTGAAGACGACAGTCATGCTACGGGGCCAATGAAATAAGGCGAAATCCGTGTGGCTGCGGGGATCTTTCCCTCTCATCACACTTGCGCGATCATAAGGTTAAAAGAAGCCGGACCGCGGAAGAAATTGAAGGCCTTGCAGCTCACTGGCGGAGGTTGGTGTGAGTGGAACCATAGTTTGCCTTATTGACGCATCAGCTTCACGCAATTGACGCAACAGCCTGCCGCACCTCGCGGCAGGCTTTCTTTTTGGCGAGGATGGATCGCCTCCTAGTCGAAAGCGATCAGCGCGACTGAACCCACCGTTTGCGCCATGCATGGCAGGACGCACGTTGAGGTCTCCGACGGAGCTGATCGACCCAGCGCGTAAGGACCGAATGGAAGCGGCCGCACGCCGCATTTATTGATCAGAGCAATAACTCCATGCGCCGCTCGGGCCTAATCGGTCACTTGCCATTGGAATAGACTCTGCCGAGCGGAACATCGCGGGTTTCGTGGCGAGGATACACATGGCCGTAGCCCGTCTTTCGATCGCGGGCACGGAGTTTACGCGATGATCGGGAAGTCGATGGAGCTGCATGCGTCGGTTTTGAGCACTCTGGCGATCCTCGCGTGCGTCATTCTGTTACCCGCCCTTGCGAGCGCGCAGAGTGCCACGCCGGAGATGCCGTTCGTGCTGACGCTGCGCGGCGACGAGACGCCCGAGACTCTACGAAAGACGCTCGAGACCTTGTCGGTCACCGGGCGCAAAGTCGAGATCAGGATCGTAGGCAACGATCAGGTCGCTTCAGTGCCCATCCGCGATGCTGCCTCGGTTCTTGCCACGCCACCATCGACGAACGACCCATCGCAGGATGAGCCTTCGTTCGAGGCGTTCTGGAATCACGTCGGCGACGGCTTTGTTATGGGCGCCGGCGCTGTGCCCCGCCTGGCTGAACTGCCCAACGCCTGGCAAACCGTATGGGCAAAAAATCGCAATGGAACGAGTGGGTTTGCAGCCAGCTCAAGGATCCTGGTCAGCCTCATGCTCGCCATGGCGGCAGCAGGTCTGTTCCGCCTTACGAGCTCGGGATGGTTCGCGCTCCGGCTGCGGCCCGCGGGCGCCGAATTCACCTCACGACTGGTCGCCTCCTCCTGGTCGCTCTTACAGGACCTGCTGACTCTCGGATTCGGTTTGGCCGTGCTGCACATGCTGCGCAGCCTCTGGCTGCCCGAGCCCGATCTCGCAAGGATGACGCTTCACGTCATCACCACCGCCACCGCGATCTCCGCAGCCCATTTGATCCTCGGACGCTTTCTGCTCGCGCCGGGCGCAGCGGAGCGCCGTCTCCTGCCGCTCCCCCGAGCCGAGCGGCATTTCCGCCTTCTGGCGTTCTACGGGCTCGCTTCACCAGCCCTGTTGTCCGTGACGGTGTTGGCCCGCCAGGTCGGCGGAACCGACAGCTTCGCGGGGCTGCTTACTCTAGGCGGCTTCGCGCTGATGCTCTTCAAGGTCTGGTGGTTCCTCGACGGGCGGCACGATCTCGAAGCGCTCATACTCGGCACCGGCTCCAAACCCGGCCCGGGACGGCGTGCCCTGGCTTCGGCGGCCGCTTGGATCTATGCCGCCTTCTTCGTGTCCATCTGGATCGTCGGCAACACGGCGACGGTGATGGAGAACGGCGATCGATGGGTCAGGGCCGCAAGCTGGACGCAGCTCATCGTCGTGCTGACGCCAGTCCTGGCGGCCGGCATCATCTGCCTCATGACCTCCCGAGAGGTACGAGCAGCGGATCGCGAGCCGCCGCCCCTCTCGGTCGCGCTCGGCCGGGCTGCTCGGGCCGCGGCCGCAGGGGTAATCTGGGCAGTCGGCTTTCTTCTGCTTGCACGGCATTGGGCGGGGTTCTGGTTCGACGTCAACTCCGAGCGGTTCGTCTCACTGACGCGCCAGATGGGTGGCGTTGCCATTCTGGCTTTCAGTTGCTGGGTCGCGCTGGTGTTCCTGCGAAGCTATTTCGACGCCTATGCGCCGAAGCGGCCGACGACCCTCCCGGGCGACGAGGACGCCGATGACGAATACATGCCCTCGCGGCTCACGACCGTGATGCCGGTCCTGCGCGGCGTCGTTATCTTCGCCGTCCTGGGCATCGCCATGCTGGTGCTGCTTTCGCAACTAGGGGTCGATACGGGCCCCCTGCTCGCCGGCTTCGGCATTCTCGGCCTCGCCATCTCCTTCGGTGCGCGCGACCTGATCCGGGACGTCGTCGCTGGCCTCTTCTTCATGATCGAGGATGCCTTCCGGGTCGACGAATATGTGGATACCGGCCGGCTCAAGGGCACGGTCGAAAAGATCTCGCTGCGCTCCATGCAACTGCGCCACCAGAGCGGCCAGATTCATACCGTGTCCTTCGGGCCTCTCTCGGCGCTGACCAATGCCAGTCGTGATTGGGCGACGGTGAAGTTCAATGTCCGGCTCGACCACGATGCCGATATCGAGCAGGCCCGCAAGACAATCAAGAAGATCGGGCTTGCCCTGTTGGAAGACCAGGAATTCGGGCCGCACTTCATCCTTCCGCTCAAGATGCAGGGCGTCGCCGATATCACCGACGCCGCCATCGTGATCCGCCTGAAGTTCACGTCGAAGCCGAACCAGGCGTCGACCTTGCAGCGGGAAGCGCTGAAGCGGGTTTATCGCGGCCTGAACGAGGCGGGCGTGCCGTTCGCCTCGAACGCGGTGACGGTGAAGGAAGGAAGCGGCCGCGACGCGGCGGCTGCGATCGCGACAGTCGCGCCTCCGACGCCGTTGGCGCCTGTCGAGGGCTGACGCGCCGATCATTCGGTTCCCGCGGACTATCGGCGGATCCTTGTGGGCGTGATCGTCTCGGCGTCGAGCGATCTTACTTATTGACACGCTCAATAAGTCCTATCGCATTCAAGCGTCTAATCAAAAACTCCGCCCGCAGCCATATTCGAACCGCACTCCAGGATTGAAGGCGGATACGAATTTGCGATTTCACGTAGCACTCAATCGGACGGCAGCGACGTTGCTGCTCGCCGGCGGTCTCACCGCAGCCACCGCGACCATGGCTCAGAACGGGAAAGCCGAGCCCCTGACGCTTCAGGACCAGGGCAGCTTCGCGGTCGGCGGCACGGTTACGACCGCGCCCGGCACGTTCGACCCGCTGAAGCCGCTGCAGCCGGCGGGGCAGAGTTTCCATGGCGACCATCTCTACGCCTTCTATCAGGTGCCGGTGAATGCCCGGAAACTCCCGATCGTGATGTGGCACGGGGCGGGCCAGTTCTCGAAGACTTGGGAGACCACGCCGGACGGACGCGAGGGTTTCCAGAACATCTTCCTGCGGCGGCGCTTCGCGACCTATCTCATCGACCAGCCACGCCGAGGTAATGCCGGGCGCAGCACGATCGAGGCGACGATCAAACCGACGCCGGACGAGAACTTCTGGTTCGGCCAGTTCCGTGTCGGCATCTGGCCGAATTATTTCGACGGTGTGCAGTTCGACCGCAAGCCGGAGACGCTGAACCAGTATTTCCGGGCGATGACGCCGAACACCGGCCCCTATGACGCGAAGCTGATCTCCGACAGCGTGTCCGCGCTGTTCGCGAAAATCGGCCCGGGCATCCTGATGACACATTCCCAGAGCGGCGGCCCCGGCTGGCTGACCGCGATCAAGAACCCGAACGTCAAGGGGATCGTCGCCTTCGAGCCTGGCAGCGGCTTCGTCTTCCCGGAGGGCGAGTTGCCCAAGCCGGTGCCGACCTCGTTCGACACGCTCGAAGGCGTCCCGGTCCCGATGTCCGACTTCATGGCGCTGACGAAGCTGCCGATCATCGTCTTCTACGGCGACAATATCCCGGCGGAGCGGACGGAAGTCCCAACCCAGGACGCCTGGCGCGGCAGGTTGGAGATGGCCCGCATCTGGCGCGACACCGTCAATAAGCATGGCGGCCAGGTGACGCTGATTCACCTCCCCGAGATCGGCATCAAGGGCAACACGCACTTCCCCTTCTCCGACCTGAACAATCTTGAGATCGCGGATCAGGTCTCGAAGTTCCTGGCCGAGAAAAAGCTGGATTGACGTCTGCCCGAGCGCCGGTCGCGGCCAGGGCATCACGCTGGATCACGGATCAAGAATTGGAGGTCGAAATGACCAAGACAGCCATCAATACAAGCAGGCGCGAATTCCTCGGGACCTCCGCGCTCGTGCTCTCCGGTACAGTTCTAGGAGTTTCAGCAATGGCCAATCCCACGACCGGCGCAGCCGACTACAAGCAGAATCCACTTGGCCTCGTCTATGGCGGCGCGATCACGAAGAACGAGCCGGGCAAGGTCAACATCCGCCCGGTCACCTACAAGCTCAACGGATTGGACATCGTCGCCAATGTCTACACCCCGGCGAACTTCGATCAGAGCCGGAAACACCCCGCCATCGTCGTCGCGCACCCGAATGGCGGCATCAAGGAACAGGTCGCGGGCCTCTATGCCCAGCGCTTGGCGGAGCAGGGCTACATCACGATCACGATGGACGCTGCCTATCAGGGCGGCAGCGGCGGCCAGCCGCGCAGCGTGGACAAGCCCCAGTTCCGCATCGAGGACATCCATGGCGCGGCGGACTTCATCACCCGCTATGCGGGGGTCGATGCCGAACGTCTCGGCCTGCTCGGCATCTGCGGCGGTGGCGGTTACGCATTGTCCGCGGCGAAGGCCGACAAGCGGTTCAAGACCATCGCGACGCTGAGCATGTTCAATTCCGGCCGGGTTCGTCGCAACGGCTTTGCGGATTCGCAGTTGAATACCGTCCAGGAACGCCTGGAGCAGGTTTCAAAGGCCCGCGCCCAGGAAATGGCGGGCAGCGAAATCCTCTATTCGGGCGACGCCAATCTGACCGACGAGCAGATCGCCAGGCTGCCGTTCGAAATGTACCGGCAAGGCTACGAGTACTACTGGAAGACGCACGCTCATCCCAACTCGACCTTCAAGTACACCACGAGCAGCCTGCTCGACCTGATGCGCTGGGATGCCACCGACCAGATCGAGCTGATCGACCAGCCGCTGCTGATGATCGCCGGCAGCAAGGCCGACAGCCTGTACATGACGGAGGACGCGTTCCCGAAGGCCACCGGCACGAAGGACAAGGAACTGTTCAAGATCGAAGGCGCGACGCACATCGAAACCTACTGGGTTCCGAAATACGTCGATGCCGCGATGGGCAAGCTGACGCCGTTCTTCGCCCGAACCCTTGTTTGATCGCCCTCCCCTGAAGCTTTCAGCGCAGAGACGCCTCCGTGGGTTGCTTCGAGAGCGTCTCGTTTCCCTTCCCGAGGAGTCACGCACTTTGAAGAAGCTCACCAGACATCTGCTCGTCGCAGCCGGCCTGCTTCTCTCCGGAGGAATTCCCACCATGGCTATCGCCCAGAACCAGCCTCCCGCCGCGCCCGGCGCAACCCCAGCCAAGCCGCCATCCCGGGCGCAGCAACTGATGGGCGACATCGCGCCGAAGATGGCAGAACTGACCGATAACGTGCTGTTCGGCGATATCTGGGAGCGCCCGGGTCTCGCCAAGCGCGACCGCAGCCTCGTCACCGTCAGTGCGCTGGTCGCCATGAATCGGCCCGACCAGCTTCGCTCCCACCTCGCTTTGGCGCGCCAGAACGGCGTCAAGGAGGAGGAACTCGTCGAGGCGATCACCCAGCTCGCCTTCTACACCGGCTGGCCGAACGCCATCACGGCGATCGGCGTCGCCCGCGAGGTCTTCAAGCAACCGAAGTGACGCCGGCTCCCAGCCGGTCGGCCATCCGTCGGTGCCGAGACGAAAGGAATACGATGTTCGCGCCTGCCCTGACATTGCTCGCCATGCTGCTGCCCGCGGCGTCGGCCCTGGCCCAGACCGGCCAGGAAGTCACCGTTCAACGTACCGGATCCCAGAAGCCGACGATCGGTGCCGCCCAGAACTTCACGGGATCGGTGCGGGTCGAAGGCCCGTTCAAGGGTAGCGCGCCGGCGCGGGTCAGCGGCGGAACCGTGACCTTCGAACCCGGGGCGCGCACAGCCTGGCACACCCACCCGCTCGGTCAGACGCTCATCGTCACGGCCGGCGCCGGGCTGGTGCAGCACTGGGGCGGAGCCATCCAGGAAATCCGCATCGGCGACGTCGTCTGGATCCCGCCCGGCGTGAAGCATTGGCACGGTGCCGCGGCGACCGCCGGCATGACGCATGTCGCCATCTCGGAGGCGCAGGACGGCAAGACCGTGGAGTGGCTGGAGCACGTCTCCGACGCGCAGTACCGGCGCTGATCGCTGACAGGCGAGTCTGCGACCCGCCATGTGTTCCCCGCTGGCCGCCCGGCCTTTTTTCCGAACCTGAGCGAGCTCACTCTTGAAGAGATTTGCAAATCCCCTGGCGCTAGGTGCCTTGGTTGCCTGCGCCGTCTCTCTGATCGGCTGGCAGGTCCATGCCGAACCCAATCGCGTCAAATTTCCCGAGCTCGACAAGCTGGTGCACTACACCACGGTCAAGCGCGGCAATGTCACCGAACACATCATGACGACCCCGGAAGCGATGGCAGCCGTCAAGAACGGCAAGCCGATCCCGGCGGGCACGCATTTCGTCCTCGTCGATCACCGCGACGGCAAGCTCTACCGCTACTTCGTCATGGAGAGGGGCGACGGCTTCGGCGCCGAGTATGATGCGAGCCGCCGCACGGCGGATTGGCAGTTCCAGTGGTTCTGGCCGGACAAGTCGATCAACAAGGACGAGAACACCGCCCGCTGCCAGTCATGCCACCGTAGCCAGCAAGGCAGCGACTATCTGTTCACCGCCTATCGCATTCCCCGCTTCAACGGCACTCCGGTCGAGTAGCCCGGGAGGCCGAGCGTGAACCACCTCTTCCTGTCCCGGCTCGTATTCGATGCCGTCGCCGCTGGCCTGCTGCTGTTCGGCTTCTCGTATTGGTGGCTCGGCAACGTCGCCCATGAACTGGCTGGAACCGCCATGTTCCTGCTGCTCATCGCGCACAACGTCTTCAACCGGCGCTGGTACGGCACGATTTCGAGAAGCCGACGCGACCCTCGCGGCCTGTTCAACATCGCAGTCACCTTCGCCTTGGCGACCGCGATGCTCGCGCTTTTCGTCACCAGCGTTCTGATTTCCAATGCCCTCTCCGGCGTGATGTCGGCGTTCGGTGGCTTCACCGTCCGGCAGATCCACACGCTGGCAGCCTATTGGACCCTCGTGATCGTCGGAGTGCATCTCGGCCTGCGCTGGCCGATGCTCATGGGAGTGGCGCGCAACCTGCTCGGAATCACACATCCCAGCCCCACGCGCACGCTCGTGCTCCGGGTCGTCGCGGCGGCGATCGCCGCTCTCGGAGTGTGGAGTTCGTTCCGGCTCGGCCTCGGTGGCAAGCTCTCCATGCAGATGACGCTCGACTGGTGGAATTTCGAGGAATCGGTCGCGGGCTTCTTCGTCCACTGCATCGCGATCATCGCGCTCTGCATCTCCCTCACCTATTACGCGATGAAGGGACTTCAGAAGAACAGGCGGAAACTCCCGTCAGCGTCCGCGATACCGGAGAACGTCCGCCAATAGGGCAAGCGCCGGCGAGGAATGGCGCCGGCTCGGATAATACAGGTGGTAGCCAGGGAACGACGGACACCAATCCTCCAGGACACGCACGAGGCGTCCGTCTTCAATGTAAGGCATCACGTAATCCTCCAGCATGTAGGCGATGCCGAGCCCATCCAGCGCCGAATTCAGGCGCAAGCTCAGGCTGTTGAAGATGAGCTGCCCTTCGCCTCGCACCTTGACCTCGCGGCCATCCCTCTCGAGGCCCCAGGGGAACAGGCCGCCATAGGTCGGAAGCCGTGAGTTGATGCAGTTATGCGCCGCGAGCTCCTGCGGCGTGGACGGCGGCGGAAACCGCTCGAAATAGGCTGGCGATGCGACTACCGCCATCCGAAGCTCCGGCCCGATGCGGACCGCGACCATGTCCTTGGCGACCTGTTCGCCCATCCGGACGCCCGCGTCGAAGCCTTCGGCGACGATGTCCGTCAGAGCGTAGTCGACGATGATCTCGACCTGGATATCGGGATAGTCCGGCAGGAATCGCTTGAGGGCCGGTTGCAGAACCGAAACCGCGGCATGCTCGCCGGCGGTGATGCGGACCGTGCCGGCAGGCTTCTCGCGGATGGCGCTCAGCGCGGTGATCTCGGCCTCGATCTCCGCGAAGTTCGGCATAACGATTTGCAGGAGACGCTGACCGGCGTCGGTCGGCGCGACGCTGCGTGTGGTGCGCGCCAACAGCCGGAAGCCGAGGCGCTCCTCAAGTGCACGGATCGTCAGGCTCAAGGTCGACTGCGAGATGCCGAGCTTCGCGGCGGCCCGGGTGAAGCTGCGTTCCTGCGCGACCACTGCGAAGGCAGCAAGGTCATTGAAGTTCTCGTTCGGCATTCATTGCCTCAGACAATAAGATCATGCCGATTATAGCCACTAATGGATTTCTGGGAGAAGCCCTATGTTTCGGCCCAACGGTTCCAGCCGATAGCCGACCACACGGTTCTCCCAGACGCGCCTGCGTCGGCTTCGGGCCTTTGCGCATCAGCGCGCACCCGACGGCACCGATGGAACTCACGGAGGCTGCACATGAAGACGCGTAAACTCGGAACATTGGATGTTTCGGCACTCGGTCTCGGGTGCATGGGCATGACCGGCGTCTACGGCTCCGCCGTCGCGAAGAGTGACATGATCAAGCTCATCCACGACGCGCATGATCGCGGCGTGACATTCTTCGACACGGCCGAGGCCTATGGTCCGTTTTCCAATGAAGAGCTGGTCGGGGAAGCGCTTCGGCCCATCCGCGACAAGGTCGTCATCGCCACCAAGTTCGGCTTCGACATCGACCAGAAAACCGGCGCGCGATCAGGCGGCACCAACAGCCGTCCCGAGCATATCAAGGCGGTGGCGGAAGCGGCGCTCAAGCGCCTGAAGACAGATCGCATCGATCTGTTCTACCAGCACCGCGTCGATCTGAATGTGCCGGTCGAGGATGTTGCCGGCGCGGTCAAGGATCTCATCGCCGAGGGCAAGGTCAAGCATTTCGGCCTGTCCGAGGCCGGGGTCCAGACCATCCGCCGCGCGCATGCCATTCAGCCCGTGACGGCGGTCCAGAGCGAGTACTCGCTATTCTGGCGCGGTCCGGAGGCGGAGCTCCTGCCCGCGCTGGAGGAGCTCGGAATCGGCTTCGTTCCCTTCAGCCCGCTCGGCGCCGGTTTCCTGACGGGCAAGATCGACGAGAAGACGACCTTCGAGGCAGGCGATTTCCGCAACCTGGTACCGCGCTTCTCGCCGGAAGCCCGCAAGGCCAACATGGCGCTGGTCGGCGTGGTCAAACGTGTCGCGGAGCGCAAGGGAGCAACTCCGGCGCAGGTCGCGCTTGCCTGGCTGCTGGCTCAGAGACCCTGGATCGTTCCGATCCCCGGTACCACCAAGCTCCATCGCCTGGAGGAGAACCTCGGCGCGGTCGATCTGGATCTAACGGCTGGCGATCTCGCCGAGATCGACGCCGAGGCTTCCAAGATCGAGGTGCAAGGCGAGCGATTGCCGGAAGCCGTGTTGAAGATGACGGGACACTGATCGAGTCGCTGGTCACCTGGAGGTAGCGACGGATGATTGCCGACATCCTTTATTCCGCCCGGGTGGCGGCGGCGCTGGCTCTGACGTGCCTCGTTGCCCAAGCCCGGGAAGCCGAAGTCGCTCGCCCCGGCCGCGGAATTGATATGGTTCGGAACGGAAGCCTATCCAGCGCGAAGGCAGCTCACCTGACCGCCGATGACAACATCGGCGATCTGCTGCGCCATCCTGCTTTCAGCGGCTATTCTCGGCTGCTATTGCCCTGGGACGACCGCAGCTATGACGAGACCATGCGGCTGCGCGATATCGGCTCGCTGCTGCCTTATCATAGCCATGTCGATCCTGGGACAGTCGTTGCCGGTCTCAACCGCCTGATCGACGATGTGAATGGCGGCAATCTGGTATTCTACGAAATCTACGGCGAGGCGGAGAAACGCACCGAGCCGACACGGGGTCCGACGGGGCTGTTCTTCTTTCGAGGGAAGCTCGGCGCCCCCTTTGCCGTGATCTCGCCCGGCGGCGGCTTTTCCTATGTCGGTTCGGTTCACGAAGGATTCCCCTATGCCGCCGAAATCAGCGGCCAAGGGTACAACGCCTTCGTCCTCAAGTACCGGGCGGGTCGCGGGGGAACTCCTGCCACCGAGGATCTGGCGGCGGCGATCTCCTACATCATACGCAACGCCGAAGCGCTTGGCGTCGATCCGCGAGGCTACTCGCTCTGGGGCAGTTCGGCGGGAGCCAGGATGACCGCCTCGATCGGCTCACATGGCGTCGCGGCCTTCGGCGGCGATGAAGTTCCAAAGCCAACCACCGTCGTGATGGCCTACACCGCGCACTCGGACATTTCCGCCCGGGAACCACCCACTTTCGTCATCGTCGGCGAACGGGACGGGATCGCGCCGCCATCGGTCATGGAGCGACGGGTAGCCGCATTGCGGCGGGCGGGCGCCGAGGTCGACTACCGTGTCTACAAGAACCTGGGGCACGGCTTCGGGCCGGGCATTGGCACCGATGCTGAAGGATGGATCTCGGATGTGACGCGCTTCTGGGAGCGCTTCATCATCAAGAGCGCTCGCCGCAAGTAAGAGCCCCTACGGCCATCATCGGTGGCGGCGACGTAGCGCATGCAACACCCGCCGCGTTTTCTGTTGCTCTACGGCTCCTTGCGCGAACGTTCGTTCTCTCGGCTTGCCGTCGAGGAGGCTGAACGCATGGCCCCAGACACTGAACCGGTCAGACCCGCAACAACGTCTTGATCGCGCGCCACGTCTGGTGGTTTCCGGTCCTGGCGCGAAAGTCGACGAGACGCCGGTAGGCACTGGGAACAGGTCTGCTGTGAGAACGCCGAAGCGCGAGAGCGGCGGGCGGGAGGTCCGCGGTGGCGGCGCATGATCCGCTCCCATGCCGAGGCGGCACTAGTCGCCGCAGCATGGGGTCTTTGCGGGTTGTTTTGGATGGTTATACGCAGCCGGTAACAGCGTGCGCGCTCGTACGGTTACCAGCGATCCTCGTAATGGCGGCGGTAGCCATGAGCAGGGGCCCAAGGCGGCGGACCGCCGTGCCTGCGGCCATACCCATAGCCACGCTCATACCCGTAGCCGCGTCCGTAATGGCGCTGGCGGGCCATGCTTTCCTGCATGTACATCAGTCGCTCGCGCTTAGCTTCGCTCATGGTGAATTCGACAGGTGCCTTGTCCAAGCGCTGGCTAATGTCGCCGGGCAGTGCTTCGCTGGCGTGAGCCACCGAAAGCGAAGCAGTGAAACTGAGGCCGACGGCGGCCACAATTGAAAGTCGACGCATGGGAGCCTCCTTTGTGCTTTCGCTAGTAGAGCAGTCGACATTGGAACGCGCCCTGATCGCAATTGTTCGCTTCCGTTCATCTCGGAAGGTTATCCCCCCGGCGAAGTAGGCTGGGGCCTTTTTTAGGATGTCGCGCTCCGCCTTGAGCTTGGTCACCTCTCGCCGCAGCTTCTCGATCTCAAGCTGCTCCGGCTTATCTGGCCGTGGCCGGGAAAGGCTTGCGCTGGATCGGCAGAAAAGAGCTTCACCCATTTGCGCGACCCGTTCTCATGGACGTTCAGGTCCCGGGACGCCTGCGCCACACTCACTCTGCAATCCTTGATCAGGCGAACCGCCTCGATCTTGAACTCACGCCCAAACTGTCTTCGCCGCATAACCCACCTCCGGGTTTATGAAAGACCCAACTCGGTATCCACGAAACTGGCAGCAGGCCACTACGATCAAAGGACAATCCGCCCGTATCGACGTCACTCATCTTCTGCTCGACGTTGCCCGTGCCCCTGACAGCGAACGACCAGCAGGCGCTTCAAATTCGATAATCGCGACCGAGGCCGCGGGGCGTCTGGGATCATGTCCGTTTTTAGATGTAGCATCGTCTCAATGGTGGCAGGATCGCCAAGTTTTCGCCTCCGGACTATCGATGCGCATCGTCGTACTCGCTGACATCCATGGGAATCGTGAGGCACTCGATGCCGTGACGGACGCTGTCGCTGCGGAGGCTCCGGACGCGATCGTCATTGCCGGCGATATCATAGGGTACGGGCCGGATCCCGCTTATGCAGTGGAAGTTGCGGCGCAGTACGCCGCGAGCGGCGCGCGGGTCGTGCTTGGCAATCACGATCAGGCGGTCGAGCAGGAGGACCGCCGCATGACCAAGGTCGCCCGAGACGCAATCCGTTGGACGCGCGACCAGCTCTCGACGGAGCACCGTGCCTTTCTCGCCGGGCTCCCCCTGACAGTCGTGGAGGAGGATCGCCTCTATGTTCATGCGAGTGCCAACGAGCCCGACCGCTGGCACTACATACTGGACGCGCAAGCAGCCGGATTCACCTTCGATGCAACCGGAGCGCGTCTGATCGTCTGCGGCCATACGCACGTTCCAGCCATGTTCTATGCTCGTGTCGGCTACCCGCCCGTCGCGTTTCGCCCGCTCGACAATGAACCGGCACCGTTGATCGCGACGCGTCGACACCTTGTGGTCGCCGGCTCCGTCGGGCAGCCCCGAGACGGCAATCCCGCCGCCTGCTTCGCTCTCATCGACTTGGAGCAGCGCTGCGTCACCATGCGGCGCGTGCCCTATGATGCCGAGACGACTGCCCGCAAGGTGCTGGCGGCGGGGCTTCCGCCGGCTCTCGCCACGCGGCTCCTTTCCGGGCGATAAACCGAATGCGCTTCCACGAAGGACAGGTGATCGACGGCTTCACTCTGGAATCGCGGATGCCTTCCGGCGGCATGGCTTCACTCTGGCGGGCGCATCATCCGGATGTGGACGTCCCCGTCATCCTCAAGATCCCCTTTCTCGATCCCGGCCAGGATGTCTCGACCGTCATCGGCTACGAGGTCGAGGAACTGATCCTAAAGCGCCTGTCGGGACCGCATGTTCCGCGCTACATCGGCTCCGGCGACCTGGCGCAGACGCCCTACATCGCGATGGAGTTCGTCGAAGGCGAAAGCCTCGCGAGGATCGCCAAGAATGCGCCGCTCTCGCCCGAGGAGGTTGCGCGCATCGGCGCCGAGGTGGCGGTCGCCCTAGCCAGCCTGCATCGGCAGCAGGTCGCACATCTCGATCTGAAGCCAGAGAATGTCATCCTCGCCGCCCGCGGCGCGGTCCTGCTTGATTTCGGCCTCTCCCGCCATGCCGGTCTGCCGGACCTGCTTTCGGAGGAAAGCAACGTCCCAATGGGCTCCACCGCCTATATCTCCCCCGAGCAGGTGCTGGGCGACCGTTCCGACCCTGCGAGCGACATCTTCGCCTTGGGAGGAATCCTGTACATGCTCGCCACCGGCGAACCGCCCTTCGACTGGCTCTCGACCCGAGCAGGCATGAAAAGAAGACTCTATCATGCGCCGCAGCCGCCCTCGGCTCGTAACCTGGAGGTGCCGACCTGGCTGGAGACAATCATCCTAAAATGCCTTGAGGTCGATCGTGAGCACCGTTACGCCGATGCCGCGCGCGTTGCATTCGACTTACGCAACCCTGAGCAGGTGGTGATCGTCGAGCCCCGGCCAACACGCCGGTGGTGGGACCGGCTCCTCGCAGCTTTCCAGAAGCGCGATGACCATCTGCTCACCGGCGCCCCGACTGCCCGTCGGCGGCAAGCCGGTCCGGCTCTCATCCTTGCGGCCGTCGACCTTGCCGACCGCGCCGACCCTCTGGCCAACGCCGTGCTCGCCGAGACCGGTCGGCTCCTGGCGACCCGCGCCGATTCACGCCTTGTGTGCCTGACCGTCCTGAAGACCGAGATTCTTCGGGAGGATGTCACAGCGGACAGCACTGGCCGCTCCGTCTACATCAAGCGGCTGGTAGCGTTGAAAACCTGGGCGAGCCCGTTGGGCCTCGCCGAGGAGCGGATCAGCTACCACGTGGTACAGGCGGTGAGCGCTGCCGACGCGATCCTGCACTTTGCGGAGCACAATCAGATCGGCCACATCGTCCTCGGTGCACGCGGCGCCTCCGCCCTGCGCCGCCATCTTGGCAGCGTCTCGTCCAAGGTCGTGGCTGAAGCCGGATGCTCGGTCACGGTGGTGCGGAACAGCTCTTCCGCGTAGCGTCACTACGACGAGGTTAGTTCCGTCGATGACGAGGCCGAGGCTGGAACCCAGAAGGGCGCCAAGCGAACCGATAGCCGCGAAGACTGCGGCGCAGAGCCAACGCACATGACCCTTCCAGGCATGGGCGAGCAGGTTGGCTTAGGCATTGATCGAGACAGCGAGCGCACCGGTGTCGATCGCCACGTGCGGGTTGGCGACGCCGACGACACAGAGCAGCAGCGGTGTGGCCAGGATCGAGCCGCCGCCGACCAGACCGAGATTGAAGCCGACGAGGCCGCCGGAGGCGAGCGCCGGGACGAGGGTCGATGTCATCGCGGCAACGTCCGCGCGATCACCCGGTCATGCAGCATCATCCCTGCCGCCATCGCCGCGACAAACAGCAAGACCGGGACGAGGCCCATCGACAGGGCAGAGATCGCCGGGCCCGGGCAGAAGCCGGCAAGCCCCCATCCGGCTCCGAACAGGGCCGAGCCGGCCACCAGCCGCCTGTCGATCTCCGTCTTCTCAGGCAGGTGGAAGCTGTCGTCGAGCAGGGGGCGCCGCAGACGGCGTTGCAGCATAATGCCCGGCACCGCCACGAGTACCGCGCCGCCGAGCACGAAGGCCAGACTCGGGTCCCAATGCCCGCTGGCGAGATTGAGGAAGCCGAGCACGCGCGCCGGATCGAGCATTCCGGAGAGCGACAGGCCGAAGCCGAACAGCGCACCGGCAAGGAGCGCAACGACGATACGCAGGGGCGCGAGATGCTTCACCGGAGGAACTCCATTAGCGTCGCAATGGCGCCTCCCGCCAGGAGGAAAGTCGCGGTCGCGGCAAACGAACGTTTCGAAAAGCGGGCGAGGCCCAGGATGCCGTGACCCGAGGTGCAGCCCGAGCCCATGCGGGTGCCGATGCCGACGGCGAGCCCGGCCGCGAGGACCAGGGGCCAGGAGGCAGCGATAGTCACGGACGGGAAGCTCCCGAAGGCCAACATGTAGAGTGGCGGGCCGCTGATGAGCCCGATGACGAAAGCCGCATTCAGCGGGATCTGCCCGCCGCCGAGCAAACGGCCGACGATGCCGCTGATGCCGGCGATCCGCCCATCGAGCAGCAGCAATGCGACGGCGGATAGGCCGAGCAACATGCCGCCGATCAGGGAAGGCCAATAAGCACTCATGGCTGCTGCTCCGGCTCACAATAGATGGCGTAGAGGGCTTCGATCAGGCGAGCGGCCTTCTCCTCGCTCAGGCGGTAGAAGATCTGCTTTGCCTCGCGGCGCGTCGTAACGACCCCGGCCTCGCGCAATGCGCCTAGCTGCTGCGACAACGTCGGCTGATGGATGCCGAGCCGCTCCTCGAGCTCGCCGACGGCGTATTCGCCCTCGGCGAGGGCGCAGGCGAGCCGGAGACGTGCCGGATGCGACAATGTCTTGAGCAAGGCGGCAACCTCGCCGGCGCGCGCCTCCATCTCCGCCGGCGGCATCGCGCGGGTCATTGCGGCGGCCATCACCACGCAGCCCCCGAGAGCGCATCGAGCGGGAATTTGAGATACCGCCTGCCGTTGGCTTCGGGCTCCGGCAACCGCCCGCCGCGGATGTTGACCTGGAGCGCATGCAGGATCAGCTTCGGCATCGGCAGGATGCGGTCGCGCGCTTCCCGCAGCGCGACGAAGCGCTCCTCCGTCATATCGACGAGGTGCGGATTTGCGCGCTTCTGCTCGCCCACCGTGCTCTCCCATCTGGCGGCGCGCCCGCCGGGCTCGTAATCGTGCCCGGTGAACAGGCGCGTATCGTCCGGCAAGGCCAGGATCGCCTGGATCGACGCCCACAGAACGCGGGCGCTGCCGCCCGGGAAATCCGCCCGCGCCGTGCCGGAGTCCGGCATGAAGACCGTGTCGTGCACGAATGCCGCATCGCCGATCACATAGGTCACGGAGGCGAGGGTATGGCCGGGCGAAAACATCACGCGCCCCGTGAGCTCGCCCACCTTGAAGCTGTCGCCCTCGGCGAAGAGCCGGTCCCATTGCGAGCCGTCGGTCGCCAGTTCCGGCCAGTTGTAGAGGCCCTGCCAGAGCCTCTGGACATCCGTGACGCGCGCGCCAATGGCCGTCGGGGCACCGGTCTTCTGCTTGAGATAGTGCGCGGCCGAGAAGTGGTCGGCATGGGGATGGGTATCGAGAATCCACTCGACGGTGAACCCCTCGCGCGCCACATAGGCGAGGATCTCGTCAGCCTGATGCGTAGCGGTCGCCCCGGATTTCTCATCGAACTCATAGACCGGATCGATGATCGCGCAGCGCCGCTTCTTCGGGTCGGCCACGACATACTGGATGCTGCCGCAGCGCGGCTCGTAGAAGCCCCTCACCTGCGGCGCCCGGGCCGCATTCCGGGCAAGCCACTGCACCGCGCCCGAGAGATCGAAACCGCGCTCGCGGCCGAAGGCCTCGACCTCGCCGGGCTTCATCCGCCCCGCCAACACCTCGCCCAGCACGTGCAGCGTCAATGATCGCGTGCCACTTCGGCAATGGGCATAGACAGGCCCCTTGGCCCCCGACACTGCCTCCTGGAAGGAGCGGATATCGGCCTCGGTGATCGTCGTCGCCGTCACTGGAATGAAGCGATAGACAAGGCCGGACTGCTCAAGAATTGCCTTCTCGGCAGCGCTGACGGGCTGGCCGGGCTCCTCTCCGTCGGGTCGGTTGTTAATGATGACGGCGAAGCCGGTCGCCGCCAGCGTGGCGAGCACCTCCTGCCTCGGCTGACTAGCGACCGTCAGTCGGTGGTCGATCTTCACGGCAGTCATCGTGAGCATCCTCTCGATCAGAAAACATTATACGATTAGATATAATGTATATTGATAGAATGCAAGCCCACCTCGGTCGATCCCCCTGATAGGGTTCCAGCCGCTGAGTAAGCGGGGCGGATTGGTCAAGAAGCCGCTCTGCGGGGACGTCGAGACACCTCATCACCAGGAGAGCGCCCATAGCGGCTCGCATCAAAGAGCATTTTCGCTGCGATAGTTTGATTCAACGCAAGGACCGCAGCGCGCCCGGGCAGATCATGGCGATGAAGGCCAGGGAGGCGATCATGATCGAGGGCGTGAAGAGTGTGCTGGTGACGATCCCGCAGGAAGGCCGGGACGAAGACGCGGCGGCGTTTGGATACGGGCTCTCGCTCGCCCGTCAGGCGGACGCCCATCTCACCGTCCAGGCGCCTGCTGGCCGGTTCCACATTCCCTACACGGCACTCAACGCCTTCGCTCAAAAGATCGTTTCAGCGGAAAACCGCCGTGTCGCTGCCTTGGCGGAACACTTCGCGGATGTCGCAAAGGCGGAAGCGGATTTTGCCGGAGTGGTCTGCACGGTTGAAAGCCCGCAACTTTATTATCAGGACCTACTCAATCGCTTCATCGCGCAGGCGCGAGTCCACGATATCGCCGTTCTTAATGCCGAACCGGCGGCAACGCAGATGTACTGGGATTTGATCGAGGTCTGCCTCTTCGGTAGCGGGCGCCCTGTGCTTATTGTTCCTCCAGGCCGGAACGATTTCGCTTGCGACCGAATCATTATTGCTTGGGACGGCAGCGCCAACGCTTCAAGAGCCGTCGCTGACGCCATGCCTTTGCTGAAGTCAGCGAAGGCTGTCGCGATCGTCTCGGTGATGGGTGAGAAGGACCTCTCAACGTCCGTCTCGGGAACCGACCTCGCACCACATCTGGCTCGTCACGGAATAGACGTGACAGTGTCCGATACGACGGTCGGGCTGAAGGAGACGGTCGCGGACGCCATTCAACGCGAGGCCGTCGAGTTCAGGGCATCAATGATCGTCAGTGGAGCCTTCCGCCACTCGCGACTGCGGGAATGGATTCTCGGAGGGGTCACGCGATCGCTGCTTGAATCATGCTCGCTGCCGCTCGTGATGTCGCACTGAGGAGGGTTCCACGAACATGCGATGCCGTCACCCAATGTGGCGGCTCCATGAGTGGCAGGCCGTGGCAATTTCCGGGAACGACGCTGGCTCTTCGCATGCCCTCGACGGCTGATTCTGAAGATAGGGCGCCCGATCTCGTGCGTGTAGGCAGCCCCCGGCATGCCGACTCTCGCGAAAGGGAGACCGGATCATCCGGCAGAGGATCGTTAAGCTGCGGTGACGATTGAGTCCTGCCCTCACGCCCCTCCCAACCGCCACGCAGGGCGATCAAGATCAGGGCCATTTGAGGCATATCAAGGAAAGCGCCAGCGTGAAGCCGATTGTCATCCAACGTTTCCGAGGAGAATGCGCCATGGCCAATCACGCTTTAACCAGCACGACTGGGCAGCAACGGTCTGTCAGCATGAACGCCGTCGGGATTTCGGTCGCCCTTTTGTTCGGCGGAGTGCATGTGGTGTGGGCCCTGCTTGTCGCGAGCGGTTTGGCCCAGACCCTCCTGAATTTCGTGTTCTGGCTGCATTTCATCCGACCAGGCTGGGTCGTCGATAGCTTCGAGTTCGGCAGAGCCGCCGGGCTAGTCGCGATGACAAGTGCTATCGGTTATGCAGTTGGTGCAATCTTCGCAGTCATCTGGGCCAGCCTGCATCGCTGATCTCATTGACACGCTACATATCAAGCTGACCCCGCCTTAGCCGCCTTCACGCTGAAAGCCATCTGGTTGATCATCGGCTGGCTGAGAGCAGCCTTGCTGGGCTGCAAGCACGGCTTCATTTCAACGGCGAGCGTTGGTCGGCGCGGCATCAGCAGGAGTTCCGAAGCCCAAGTCATGGAGTCAGGCTGAAGCTCGTCACCGCGAGATCGCCCGGTTGTCGAAGCGCTCGATTGCGGCCACCTTGACCTTATCTCATTGCCGGGATCGCCACGGCGACACCGATGGAATTCATGCGATGAGCTGACAGGCGTTTCTACGGGCCTTGATCGCGACGAAGATGAGGATCGACGGACGGCTCGTCGCCGGCTCGGTTATGTTCGGAGTCGGTTGGAGCCTGGCAGGGTTCTGCCCTGGCCCGGCCGTCTCGGCATTGTCGCTGGGATCGGTTCCAGTCTTCCTTTTCGTCGTGGCGATGGCAACCGGGATGATTGTGCACGACCGTATCATCGCTCCGCGGCCGCCGGCTGGGCATTGAGGTCGGGATAAGCAGTGTCCTCAATTGCGCTTCTCGAAGAGGGTTCATGCCTGAGATCGCTATCCATCTGACCCTGCTCGCAGTCGCGTTCACCGGCACCATCGCGGGGCTCGTCGTCAGCTATCTCGATTGGACGGTGTCAGGAAATCTCATCTGGAGCGCGGCCACCATTCCCGTCGCCGCGGCGCTCGCCATTTCGATCCTCCGTGACCTGTTGATCGGACGCGTCGGGGTGGACGCCATTGCGCTCGTGGCCATGGTCGCGTCCATCGCCATGGGAGAGCCCCTGGCGGGAACCGTGGTCGCCATGATGTATTCGGGCGGGAACCTGTTGGAGGATTACGCGCGGGGCAAAGCGGAGCGGGAACTCCGTTCGCTACGGGATCGCAGCCCGCGGATCGCCCATCGTCGGGAAGCGAATGGGCTTGTCGATATCGCCGCGGAGGAGGTCCTTACCGGAGACGAGCTCCTGGTTCGCGCCGGCGAATTGCTGCCGGTCGATGGCGAACTGCTCGACGCACGAGCAAAGCTGGACGAGTCCGCGGTGACCGGCGAACCGCTGCCGGAAACCAGATCGAAGGGTAACCTGCTGCGCAGCGGCACCGTGAACGCAGGCGAAGCCTTTCGCTACCGCGCCGCTGCGGCCGCGAACGAGAGCACTTACGCCGGCATCGTCCGGATGGTCGAAGCGGCGCAAACCGCGAAAGCCCCTTTCATCCGAATGGCCGACCGCTTTGCGCTGCTCCTGCTGCCGGCAACCCTGCTCGTCGCCGGGCTGGCCTGGTGGCTGTCCGGAGATCCGATCCGAGCCCTCGCCGTCCTGGTAGTCGCCACCCCCTGCCCGCTCATCCTGGCGGCTCCGGTCGCCTTCATCGGTGGGGTCTCGCGAGCGGCGCGTTCAGGCATTCTGATCAAGGGCAGTTCCGCCATCGAAGCGCTCGGGCGCACCCGCACGGCGATCTTCGACAAGACGGGAACCTTGACCGAGGGCGGCGCGCGGCTGGTCGCGCTGCACACCGCTCCTGATGTCGACGCGGACGAGATCCTGCGGCTCGTGGCTTCGCTTGAGCAAGCCTCCCATCATGTGCTGGCCGAGACGCTCGTCGGGCTTGCACACCGAAAGGGGCTTCCTCTCTCGCACCCTTCCGATGTCCGCGAATATCGGGGCTCGGGCCTTGATGGGACCGTGGACGGCCGTCGGCTCCGGGCTGGCTCTCGAAGCCTCGTGCTTGGAGAGGCGCCGCTTCCGGGCTGGATTCCATCACAGGAAGAAGGGCACGACTCCCCCGGTGCTCTCAGAATTTTCGTGACCGTCGAGGGAAAGGCTGTCGCTCTGCTGACCATGGCGGATGCCATCCGTCCCGACGCTTCCCAGACACTGAGGCGTCTGCGCGATATCGGCGTCGATCGCGTTCTCATGGTAACGGGCGACGATGCCGAGACGGCCGCCGCGGTCGCGGCTCAGCTTTCCATCGACGAGGTTCGGGCGAATTGCAGCCCTGCCGAGAAGGTCGCTGCCATCATGGCTGAAAGGGATCGGCAAGCCACGATGATGGTGGGCGACGGCCTCAATGACGCCCCTGCCCTCGCGGCGGCCGATATCGGTATGGCGATGGGCGCAAGAGGCGCGACGGCTTCGTCGGAGGCGGCGGATGTCGTGATCCTCGTCGACAAGGTCGAACGGGTGGCGGAAGCCGTCGCGATCGCGCAAAGAACCCACGAGATCGCCCGGCAGAGCATCGTCGTGGGCCTTGGCTTGTCCGGCATCGCCATGGTTTTCGCCGCCTTCGGTTTGATCCCTCCCGTGGCCGGGGCCCTTCTTCAGGAGGGCATCGATATCGCGGTCATTCTCAACGCGTTGCGAACGCTCGCGGAGCCGAAAGAATGGCGCTTCCGGCTCGCGTGGAAGCCACGCCAGTTCGCCCGTGATCGCAGGCCCTGAGCAGATCGCTCTCCCATCATTTCGTTTTTGATTTCTCTCAAAGTGACCGACCGAGATCCGTGCTTGGTTCACGCATCGGTCCGGTTGGCCGGGATCACCAACAACATCACCATCAAGCCCTCCGTCCAGGCCGGCGACATCAAGCACCGGATCGAGGACGCCTTGAAGCGCAATGCAGAACTCGAGGCGAACCAGATTCGCGTTCTGGTGTCGGGCAGCCGGGTCACCCTCGAAGGGAAGGTGAGCGCCTGGCACGAGCGCGTGCTCGCCGAACGAGCGGCCTGGGCAGCTCCGGGTGTCGCCATTGTCGAAGACCATCTCGCAGTGGCCTGACGCCTTCCCGGGAACTCTCAGACCGGCCGTGACACGTCGTCCGGCCGGTCTTCGAAGCTGATCGATGTCAGGAGAGATCATGCTTGCGACACGGCTAACGGAACAGCAAGCGCTGAGCATTCGGCGAACTCACTCCGCTTCGATCCCGGCCTACCTCATGCGCGACGACGGCAGCGTGACCAAGATCTGGCCGGGCGGCCGGATCGAGCGGATCGGCGCGCAATGCGGCAAGGGCGTTTGCCGCTTCCCCGAGAACGAGAAGTCGGGCCTTTGCGACAAACGATGGCCCGGCTGAGTTGGAGTTCGGCGGGATCCACGGACGCAACGTCCTCCAGGGGTGCAATGTCCCGGTCCCGGGGTAGCGCTTGCGCTTCCCCTGCCGGTTGAATCCGAGACATCATGTGGCGTGCGAGGTCAACAATGTCGAATAAAGTCGACCCTCAATCCGATTATGACCAGTGCAACGCCCTGCTTCTCAGCGCTTATTTTTGCGTGATAGGCCAATCGACGTTCGATAATCATTTACGAAAATCAATCGAAGACGCGTTGACGGCGTTGCTCAAGGAAAAAGATCAAAGAACCCCATCAAATATCGTCCCCTTTTGCCGCAGATCGTCGCGAAGGCAAGTCACCGATCGATAGGATGAGGCGTTGCACCGAGCAGCCTTTTCTCGAGACGCTCGATCAATTCAGCTTGCGCTGCCAGGATGCGCAACCGTGCTTCCGGAAGCGGGAACCAGGCCGCACGGTCGATTTCGGGAAATCGATGGACCTGACCGCTGCCACGCGGCCATTCCATCTCAACCTCACTACCACAACAAATCCGCTCCGTGTCGAGGTCGCCCTCGATGGCAAAGCCTTCGACGATCTTCCCGGATCTTTGTCGAATGCGTCCGAGCGGAGCGAGGGGTGCTTCAGGCATGGTTCCCAGTTCCTCGGCGAATTCACGACGCGCGGTTTCCTCCGCAGCCTCGCCCGGATGTGGCTCACCCTTCGGGATGGACCAGGCCCCGAAATCCTTGCGCAGCCAGAACGGGCCACCCGGGTGGACGAGAAGAACCTGGATTCCTTCCTCCACGACGCGATACATGAGAATCCCGGCACTGCTCGAAGCCATCGAAAAACCTCCCGTCGCCTCCGGATTTTGCGTTGCGTCAAAGACCTGATGACGCCTCCGGAGGAAACTCGCCGCTGCCGCAACTCAAGCGGCTGAGACAATTTCAGGAGGTTCCCATGCCTATGACGAAGCCTGTCTCCAACTCTCTCGCTCCGGACCAGATCGGCACCACCGCCATGGTCGACGAAGGCATGCAGATGGTCAAAGCCCAGCTCGCCGCAGCAACCGTGCTGCCACAGAAGATCTGGGAGACCCAGTTCGCGATCACCTCGGAAATCCTGGCGTTCATGGGCCGCCGCATGCAAGCCCAAGCCGAATTCTGCGCCAAGCTCGGCGGCTGCAAGGAGATCGGCGAGGCGGTCGACGCCCAGCAGGATTTCGCCAAGGGTGTCGGCGGCGCCTATGCCGACGAGGCCGAGAAATTGTCGACGCTCGCTCGGAAGAATATGGATGCCTGGACCGGGGTCGGCGCCCAGTATGTGGCGGGCTGGACGGGCGACCACAAGGCCGCAGCCTAGATGTCTCGCCGGAAGCCTGCTGGGCCTGGATTCGCCTTTCGGCTCAGACGGCTATCCGGTTACTAGCGCCAATGCGTCTTCGGCGATGACAGCTTCCTCGTCGGTCGGGATTACGAAAGCCGCCACAGGGGCATCGGCAAGGTTGATCCGGGTTGCGTTGGCCGCATTGGCGGCCTCGTCGAGTTCGAGACCCAACCATTTCAATCGCCTCGCCGCGGCCGCGCGGATCGGCGGCTGATGCTCTCCGATGCCGGCCGTGAAGACGACCGCATCGAGCCCACCCAGCGTCGCCGCAATCCGAGCCACTTCCCCTGCGATGCGGAAGCAGAACAGGTCGAGAGCCTCGTGTGCCTCGGGCCTTTCGCTGTCGAGGAGATCGCGACTGTCGGGGCTGATTCCGGAAACGCCGAGCAAGCCACTGCGGCGGTAGAGCAGATCTTCCAACCGACCGACATCGTAACCCTCGGCGAGCAGATGCAGCAGGACGCCGGGGTCCATTGCTCCGCACCGGGTTGCCATCGGAATGCCGTCGAGCGCCGAGAAACCCATCGAGGTATCGCGACTGATGCCGCCTTCCAGTCCGCAGAGGCTGGCGCCGCTGCCGCGATCTCGCGACCGGGGAGCCGCGCATCATCGGCTTCGGGCGCGTGGTCGCCGGCCAACGCAGGGGCGGAGCGACCTTTCCAATGGAACTTGCCGTTGGCGAGGCCGCCGCAAACGGCAAGCGCATCTTCACGGGCTTCATCCGCGACCTCACCAGTCGGCACCGGATGGAAGAGGAATTGCGGCAATCCCAGAAGATGGAGGCCATCGGGCAGCTCACCGGCGGGATCGCGCATGACTTCAACAACCTGCTGACTGTGATCAGCGGGAACCTGGAAATGATCGAACGACGTCTCGAAGACAGCCGGTTGCGAGCATTGCTACGCGAGGCACGGGGAGCGGCCGATGACGGAGCCAAGCTCACGGGCCAACTTCTCGCCTTCGGCCGGCGGCAAGCCCTCAATGCGAAGCTCACGGATATAGGGCAGCTCGTGTCGACCTTCGCCGAGCTGCTGCGGAGAACCCTTGGCGAAACCATCGAATTGCAGACCGTCGCCACCGGGCGGCCGCATGCTCAATTGAGAGCCCGCGTGTGTCCAGACAGGCGATGACATCCACAAGCCCCGCTACGCTCTGCAGCTTCTCGACCGGCCGGCCATCGAGGGCGGTATTCGGGCGAACGAGTGCGTTCAACCGACGAACGCGATCAGCGTTCTGAGAGCTCGGGTTGTTCCTTATCGTGAATGGCGAGGCGCTCGACGATCGTCGCGGTGGCCTGGTTCATGCCCACGACCTCCACGGGAATACCGTTGGCTCGGTAGCGGCCGACAATCTTATCCAGCGCTGCGACCGCCGTTACATCCCAAAAATGCGCCCGCGAGACATCGATACGCACGCTGATCTCGCCCTGCGCACCGAGATCGAAGGACTCGATGAAGGCATCGGCCGAGGCGAAGAAGACCTGGCCGGTGACGTGATAGGTCAACTTGCCCGTCGTGCCGTCGAGCTCGGCCCCGACCTGCATCAGCCTTGCGACCTTGAAGGTGAAGAAGACGCCACTGAGCAGGACGCCGACGAGGACGCCTAGCGCGAGATTATGGCTCGCCACTGTGACTGCCACCGTCGCCAGCATGACCGTGCTCGACATGCGGGGATGAGCGACCAGCGCCTTCAGCGAGGACCAGTTGAAGGTGTCGACCGATACCATCACCATGATCGCAACCAGAACCGCGACCGGCACCTGCGAAACCCAGGGCCTCAGCGCCACGATCAGCACGAGCAGAAAAGCTCCGGCAAACAGTGTGGAGAGCCGGCCACGACCGCCATATTTCACGTTACTGACGGTTTGGCCGATCATGCCGCAGCCAGCGATTCCGCCAAACAGGCTCGCGGCCATGTTGGCGATGCCGAGGCCGGTGCATTCACGGTTCTTGTGGCTCGGCGTATTGGTGAGGTCATCGACCACAGTCGCCGTCATCAGCGATTCCAGCAGGCCAACCATCGCGATCGCAACCGCTGGGCCGACGATGATGCGCAGCGTCTCCCAGGAGAGCGGCACGGTCGGCCAGGCGAAGCTCGGCAGCGAACTGGGCAGGAGGCCAAGATCGGCCACAGTCTTGACCGGCAGCTCCAGCAAGCTCGCCGCCACCGTCAGCAGCGCGATGGCGACCAGCGGCGACGGGATCACCGTTGTCAGGCGCGGCACGCCGTAGATGATCGCGAGCCCGGCAGCGAAGACCGCATAGGTCTGCCAGCCCTCGCCGATAAGATGCGGCATTTGCGCGGCAAAGATCAGGATCGCCAGCGCGTTGACGAAACCGGTGCGGACCGATTGCGAGACGAAGCGCATCAGCACTCCCAGCCGAAGCACGCCGAAGACGATCTGGAGCAGCCCCGCCAGCAGTCCCGCCGCCAGCAGATAGGATAGTCCATGCGAAGCGACGAGCGGCGCCGCAACCAGAGCGACAGAGCCCGCGGCGGCCGAGACCATGGCTGGGCGCCCGCCCGTGAAGGCGATAACGATGCCGATGACGAAGGACCCGAACAGGCCGACCTGCGGATCGACGCCAGCCGCGAACGAAAAGGCGATGACCTCGGGAATGAGGGCGAAGGTGGCGACCGCGCCGGCAAGAAGTTCACGCGGCGGATTGGTCAGCCATTCACGTCGGAGGGTGGCGATATGCATGGTTATCTCGCAAGGCTTTGCCATCGGTCCACCCGGCGGTGCGACCTGACAATTGACGATGGAAGGCCTGTTGCGTGGTCCGGCGGATCGGCGGCCGGAAGAGCCACCCGGGATTTCACCGGGTCCGAGGTTAGTGGGCCCCTTATACCCACCCGATCGCGTGGCACAACGGCCGATCCGGCAGTAACTGCTAAACTGCCTGACTACAGAGCTACGATGCGTCTGCCCAGGGCGAGATAAGCCATTCAGCCTGCTCGCTTAAAAGGTCCGCTCTTGGGCGAGACTCTAAAGTCCACTGTTGGCGCGCAGCCGCAGGTATGGAGGTCGGCTCAACCCGGAGTGACGGCCGTCTGGGGAAGCGTTTCGCAGCGGGCTGAAAACAGGCGCTCGCCGATGAAGTCGACGAAGACCCTGACCTTCGGTGAGAGGTTCCGGTTAGAGGGCCAGATCAGGCTGAAATGGCCGGGTGCATCGATCCGCTCGTCGAGCAGCGAGCGAAGTTCACCTTTCGCGAGGGGATCGCGCACCAGAAAATCTGGCAGGCAGCCGATGCCGAGCCCGGCGATGGTAGCGCCGCGCAATGCCTCCATATTGTTGCAGGTTAACACCGTGCGCGTACGCAGCTCCGGTTCGCCAGCCGGCAGCGTGAGCGGCCAAGCCTGGATCTTGCCGCTGTTGGGATAGCGAAAGCGGATGCCGAGATGCCCGTCGAGGTCACGCGGACATTCCGGCTTGCCGTGGCGCTCCAGATAAGACGGCGCAGCGCAGAGCAGCATCTGGAACGGGCGCAAAGTCCGAGCCATCAGCCGCGAATCCGGAAGGTCGCCGCTGCGGATCGCGACATCGACGCCCTCGTCGATCAGATCGACAATGCGGTCATTGAAGTCGAGATCGACCTCAATCTCCGGATAGCGCCCCATGAATTCCGGCAGGACCGGCAAGAGCAGGTGATAGCTGACGATTGGCGTGCTGATGCGCAGGCGCCCGCGTGGTGCGTCCATCGTGCGCACCAGCATGGCGCGGGCATCGTCAAGATCATCGAGGATGCGCCGGCACCGCTCGTGAAAGGCGCGGCCCTCCTCGGTCAGCCGCAGGCTGCGGGTCGATCGCTGGAATAGGCGGATGCCGAGCTGCTGTTCGAGCTTGGTCACGGCTTTGCCGACCGCCGAAGCGGAAAGCCCGAGCAGGCGTCCAGCCGCGACGAAGCTGCCGAGATCGGCGGTCCGGACGAAGGCCATCAGGCCGTTCAATGAATCCATCTCCGGCCCTCTCGATACAGGATCATTCGAGCGCTTTATTCCGATAAGAGCGGAACTGACTACTTATTGGCAGATATTTCATCGGGAATATCCTGTTTCGGCAAGAAGGCGAGCGCTGACCGAGGTCGCGACGCCGCTCGAACAGGGTCTTCAATCCATGACGCAAACAATGACGCGGCCGCGCGCGGTCGAACAAGCGCTCGTTCTCCTCTCCGTATGTCTCGCCGCTGCCGCAATGCCGCTGACCTTCACCGGCCCAGCAGTGGCGCTTCCCGCCATCGGCAAGGCGCTGGGCGGCAGCCCGATCGCGCTCAACTGGGTCACTAACGCCTTCATGCTGACCTTCGGATCGAGCCTGATGGCAGCGGGCGGGCTCGCGGATGCCTACGGCCGCAAGCGCGTCTTCCTTATCGGCGTCGGCGCATTCGGCATGCTTTCCATGGCACTGGCTTTTGCGCCTGACATATTCTGGTTCGATCTGGGGCGGGCGACCCAAGGCATCGCTGCGGCGGCCGCCTTTTCCGGCGGCATGGCGGCGCTCGCGCAAGAATTCGATGGCCGCGCGCGCATCCGTGCTTTCAGTATCGTCGGCACAAGTTTTGGTGTCGGCCTTGCCTTCGGACCGATTGCGTCGGGACTGATGATCTACGTCTTCGGCTGGCGTAGCATTTTTGGGCTCGTGGTCGTTCTGGCGGCGTTGGCCCTGGCGCTCGGCGCGCGCTTCCTGCGCGAAACGCGCGATCCGGATGCCGCCGGTCTCGATTGGCCCGGTGCACTCAGCTTCACCCTGGCCCTGGCGCTCTTTACCTATGGTGTCCTGCTGGCGCCGGAACGCGGCTGGGCCGAGCCAACCGTGATGAGCCTGTTGGCGGGCTCCGCGGCGCTGTTCATCACCTTCGGGGTGATCGAACAGCGTGTCGCTCGGCCGATGCTGGACCTCACCTTGTTCCGGTACCCCCGCTTCGTCGGGGTGCAGTTACTCGCTGCGGCGCCTGCCTACGCCTTCGTCGTGCTGCTGATCCTGCTGCCGGTGCGTTTCATCGGAATTGAGCGCCTGGGCGAGATCGCTGCCGGCCGGCTGATGATCGCACTCTCCGCGCCTTTGCTGGTTCTCCCTTTCGCGGCAGGCCTGCTGACCCGCTGGTTCGCGCCGGCGACGATCTGTGGCGTCGGCCTGTTGATCTGCGCCGTCGGCTTGTTCTGGCTGAGCTGCATCCCGCTTGGAAGCCAGTCGATGGACATCGCCCTGCCAATGGCATTGATCGGCGTCGGCATCAGCCTACCCTGGGGACTGATGGACGGGCTTGCTGTCAGCGTCGTGCCCAAGGAGCGCGCCGGCATGGCGACCGGCATTTTCAGTACCACCCGCGTCGCCGGCGAAGGTGTGGCGCTCGCCGTGGTCAGCGCCGTGCTATCCGCCTTGACGGCAGGGCATCTGGCGGCCGGTGCGGCGGCGGCACATGCGGGTCCGGCCGCCCAGCGGCTGGTCACCGGCGATATCGGGAGCGCATCGGCTGCATTGCCCGAGGTGAGCCGTGCCGTGCTTGTCCAGAGTTATGGCGACGCCTTCGCGACATTGCTTCTGATGCTATGCGCCATCACCATCGCCACGGCTGCCGTCGTCTTCGCTTTCCTCGGGCGCAGAGCGGAACAGGAAACTGAGCCAGTGGTCGCGGAGGAAGAGCGTCTCTGCACATCGGACGCCTGACCCGGCGCGTTGCGATTTGATCTTGATGCGCGGCGCGCAGCCGGCAAGGACGGCAGGCGCCAGCAATCCTAGCGCGACAGCCCAGTTGGCCGAAAGAATTGACGCCGATCACCACGCCCAGCGTCCGCTTCCTGGCAATGTCCGTATGTCCGCAGCTGGCGCAGCAAGGCCCCGGGATGATAACCCGGCTTATTGCGTTGCCCGCAGTTCCCGAACGCCGCGGCCCAGCCGTTTCCGCAATAGCGACCGCAAGGTTGCTGCATCGGCGTAACCGACTTCGTCAGCAACCTTCTCAAGGTTGCTGCCGATCGAGATCAGGTGCCGGGCATGTTCGACGCGCATGTCCTGGAAGAATGCGAGAGGCGATCTGCCGAGCACCGCTTCGGTGCGGCGCTGCAGTGTGCGAGGTGTGACGGACAGCGCGTGAGCAGCCCCCTGCAGTGAGAAACCCTCGGCAAGGTTGGCACGCGCCCAACGCTCGAAGCGCTCGATCAGCGGGTCGGCATGCGCAAGAAAGTCGGGAATGATGTACTGCGCCTGCGACGGACGCTTGTCGACCAGGAGGAAGCGCGCAACCAGGGTGGCCATCTCTGGGCTGGCCTGCCGCATGATCCACAAGGCGAGATCCAGGTGCCCCATGGCCGCTCCGGCGGTAACGACCCGCCCTGACGGGACCACCATGCGGCTATCGTCGAGCCTGACCCGTGGATAACGCTGGCGAAAAAGCGGCGCGAGCGACCAGGTCGTCGTCGCCTCGCATCCGTCCAGGATCCCCGCTTCGGCCAGCTGGAACGTCCCGATGCAGGCCCCGGCGATGCCGACACCATCCGCATGGAGCGTACGCAGTTGCGCCCGCGCGGCCGCCACGTCGTCGCGTCCGAGCGACTCGACAAGTCGTGACGGCTGCTTCGTGTTGAGCGCAGGCACGACCAGCCAGTCGGGCCGTTGCATCGCGGCGATCGGAGCAACGACGGTGCTCAGCCCCATTGCCGTTCGGATCTGGGGGCGCACCCCGACAAGATCGATTTCGAACGGTGGCTTTGCCACACCCTGGCGAGCCGCCAGCTCGTTTGCGCTGGCGAATGTGTCCAGGAAGACGGAGAGCCCGGTGTCGAAGACGCCGTCCAGAGCGAGGATAGCCAGTCTCATGTCGTAAATGGCACCAAGAATGTCATAAGCGACGATATCGCGCGCAGATGCCGGCGTCTAGATTCCGTTCGAAGGTGCCGCTGAACGGCGCCCGCAGGCCATCAGGACGCATGTGAGATGATCAAGCTGACCCCGGAATTGCAGGCGCTCGCTCTGGTCTGCACAGCTACCGCGCTGATGTGGATTCCCTACACGCTGGCCCGGATCGCGACCCGTGGCCTCATGGTCTCGCTTGCAAATCCCGATCCCTCGCACCCGGCAGATCCGGCATGGGCGGAGCGGGCGCGGCGCGCCCACGGGAACGCGGTCGAGAACCTGGCTGTGTTCGCGCCGCTCGTCCTCATCGCCTCGATGCTGTCGATCAGCACTCCCGCGACGGTCTTCGCCGGGCAGCTCTATCTCGCAGCCCGGGTGCTTCACTACGTGGTCTATGCGCTCGGCATCCCGGTTGTCAGGACGCTCGCATTCGTCGCCGGCTGTGGCGCGACGCTCGTCTTCGCCGCCGCCATCCTCGGCATCGGCCGCTAGCCGCCCATCGATCCCACAGGCACATCCAGAGATGCGGCGAAGCTAGCGATGACCATCCCTTCGATCGATACACCCGCGACGATGCGCTTGCTCGACAGGCCGGTCTGGTCAGCCCTCACCGGCGAGAATGCCCCGTTTGCGCAAGGCAATGCGCTGGCGCGGCGCTATCCGTCCGAGATCGCGCCTTTTGGCGCTGTCGCCGACGAGACGCCTGAGTGCTTCGAGGCGTTGGTCTCACTGGCGTCTCCCGGGAGCCGGGTCGCGCTCGTCGGTCCCGACGCCTTGGCGGCGCCGAACGGCTTCGCTCTCGAACGAAACGCTCCGATCGTCCAGATGATCCTCGCCGAACCTGTCCCGGCGGGGGCGCTGGGCGGTCCAGCCCCCGTTCTCCTTGGACCGCCGGACGTGGCGGAGATGCTCGACCTCGCCCGACGGACACGGCCAGGCCCCTTCGGCGCCAGAACGATCCAACTCGGCACCTATCTCGGCATCCGTGTCGATGGTGCGCTGGTGGCCATGGCGGGGGAGCGGATGCGGTTCGATCGGTTCGCCGAGATCAGCGCGGTCTGCGTCGATCCGGGTCAGCGAGGCAAGGGTTATGCGGCCCTGCTGATGATGCAGCTCGCGGAACGCATGCAGGCTCGCGGACTGACGCCGATCCTCCATGTATTCGAAGACAATCACGGCGCGATCGCTCTCTACCGGCGGCTGGGCTACCGGGCCCGGCGGACGCTGAACCTGACGGTGCTTGCGCGCCAATAGACCCGCTTATCTCGTCCCCTTGACCACTCGCAACTGCCGCCGGCCGGCCATCATTCAGGGCCGCACGGAGACGAAGAATGAGCGCGATCCCCCTGTCTGCCGCCCGCCCGTCACCGCTGACCCAGCGCATGCTGGTCGGCCCGATCCTGCCGACGCTCTTGTGGATGGCATGGCCCAATGTTCTCGTCATGGTGCTGCAGAGCGCGGTCGGTCTGATCGAGACCTATTTCGTCGGTCAGCTCGGGACCTCTGCCCTGGCCGGCGTCTCCCTCGTCTTTCCGGTGACGATGCTGATGACCATGATGTCGGCTGGAGCGCTCGGCGGCGGCATCTCCTCCTCGATCGCCCGGGCGCTGGGAGCGGGCGATGCCGTCTCGGCCGAACGCTTCGCCGGCCATGCGATCATCGTGTCGCTATTGGTGGGGTGCGCCTTTGGCCTGCTGTTCCTCGGCTTCGGCCGCCCGCTCTATCGCCTGATGGGAGGAACAGATGCTGCGCTGGATGCGGCTATCACCTATTCCCATTGGGTGTTCCTGGGGATGCCGCTGGTCTGGCTGTTCAACGGTCTCGCCAGCACCCTGCGGGGCACGGGCAACATGATCGTTCCGTCGCTGGTGATCTGCCTCGGGACCGCCGTTCTGCTGCCGCTCTCGGCTCTGCTGATCTTTGGATGGGGGCCGATGCCGGGGTTCGGCGTCGCCGGCGGCGGCATGGCGGTCGTGATCTACTACGCACTCGGCTGCGCGGCGCTGTTCGCCTATTTCGCAGCTCGGCGCCCCGTCGTGCGGCCGCGCTTCTCGAGCCTGCAATGGCGCTACATGCGGGATATGCTGCGTGTCGGCGGCATCGGCGCGCTGAACACGCTGCAGACCAATGGGACGACGGCGGTGCTGACCGCGCTGTTCGCAGCCTTCGGAGCCGCGGGCATCGCCGGATACGGTGTCAGCTCCCGGATCGAATACGTTCTCATTCCCTTCGGCTTCGGCTTCGGAGCGCCTCTGGTCGCCATCGTCGGCACCAATCTCGGCGCGGGCAACGTCGAGCGGGCCTACAGGGCGGCGTGGATCGGCGCAGGCGTCGCCTTCGTGGTCGCGGAGACGGTCGGCCTCCTGGCCGCGACCTTCCCCGCGCGGTGGATCGGGCTGTTCGACACCGACCCGCAGGTCATCGCCGCCGGCTCGGTCTATCTGAGACATGTCGGCCCGTTCTATGGCCTGTTCGGCGCGGCCATCGTCTTGAATCTCGCCTCGCAGGGAGCCCAGCGCGTGATGTGGCCGTTTCTCGCGGGAACGGCGCGCCTCCTCGTCGCTGCCGGCGGCGGGTCGATCGCTGTTGCATGGTTCGGCGCCTCGCTCGAAGCGGTCAGCCTCCTCGTGGCGATCGGCGTGATCCTGTTCGGCGGCATCAATATCGCCGCTGTCTGGGCTCGAACATGGACAAAGGCAGCAGCCCAACGCCTGTAGCCGAGCATTCGCTGTCTCGCAGTCTATGTCTGCTTTCGGGCAGGTCGCCAGTGACGGGTTGTGGCGCATCTCATCCAGGCGAACGGCTTGCGGTTTCCATCCATGAAGTCGTTCGCGACGCGCGCTTGTTAGCAACATGCACTATCGGTTAATTGACTAAAATACCGTGGGGCGGGTCGAAATTGAACAGCCGTCAGATCGAAGTCTTTGCCGCGGTGATGAAAGCTGGCACGGTCTCCCGCGCCGCTGAAATCCTCGGGGTCACCCAGCCCGGCGTGAGCCGATTGATTGCGGAACTCGAAAAATCGCTGGGCTTCGCTCTGTTCGACCGAGTGCGCAATCGCATCGTGCCGACCCCGGAAGGCCGGACATTCTTCGGAGAGGTCGAGGCCAATTTCCGCGGAATGGACCGACTGCGCGCGGGAGCAGCTCGCATCCGCGATTACGGGGCCGGCCAACTGAGGGTGGCGACGCTGTCGGCGCTGAGCTCCTCGATCGTTCCCAATGCCGTATTGCGCTTCCGCAGCCTGCGCCCCGATTCGACCGTCACGCTGATGGTCCTGCCCTCGCGGGACGTGCGGGACGGTGTCGCATCCGGCATCTACGATGTCGGCCTTGCCGCCGACGAGATCGATGTCACCGGCGTCGTCCACCAGGTCTTCGTCCAGCCGCGCGCGCTCTGCGCCATGCCGCTCGGCCATCCGCTGGCCGAACGCGAGACGATCGGGCCGCACGACCTGTCGGGCGTCGATTTCGTCGCCTATGTGCCGGAGGATCGCGCCCGGCAGCGCTTCGACATGATCATGTCGGAGGCCGGCGCGGCGCCACCGCGGGTCGTGGTCGAGACGATCTATGCGGCAACGGTCTGCGCGCTGGTGGCGCAGGGCGTCGGCGTCGGGTTGATCAGTCCCTACGCGATCGCGGGGCACGATCAAAGCCAGCTTGTGCTGCGGCCGTTCGAGCCGGCGGTGCAGAGCCGGAGCTTCCTGATTTTGCCGCCGGACAGGCCGAAATCACAGCTCGTGCGCGATTTCATCGACTGCCTGATGGCAGCGCGCTGAAGCCATAACAACACGGCATCGAGTTATGCCTTAGCTCGAATTGCGCGGCGATCCTCCCCGGCTATCCTCCCTGGAAACGCGCCAGAGACGCGATTTCGAGGGGTATCGATGAATTCCACCATGCAGCAGGCCGCAAGGCCCGCGAGCGCTGATGCATGTCCCATTGCGCTGAAGCAGACCTCGCTGAACACGGCGACGGCGGTCGAGATGATCGGCGTGAACAAGTGGTACGGCGAGTTCCACGTGCTGCGCGACATCAACCTGAAGGTCGGCCGCGGCGAGAAGCTCGTGATCTGCGGCCCGTCCGGCTCGGGCAAGTCGACGATGATCCGCTGCATCAACCGGCTGGAAGAGCACCAGAAGGGCCAGATCATCGTCGACGGCACGGAGCTCACCAACGATCTCAAGAAGATCGACGAGATCCGCCGCGACGTCGGCATGGTCTTCCAGCACTTCAACCTGTTCCCGCATCTGACGATCCTGGAGAACCTGACGCTGGCGCCGATCTGGGTGCGCAAGATGCCGAAGAAGGATGCCGAGGAGATCGGCATGCACTATCTCAAGCGCGTCAAGATTCCGGAGCAGGCCCATAAATATCCGGGCCAGCTCTCGGGCGGCCAGCAGCAGCGCGTGGCGATCGCCCGCTCGCTCTGCATGAGCCCGAAGATCATGCTGTTCGACGAGCCGACCTCGGCGCTCGACCCGGAAATGGTCAAGGAGGTGCTCGACACCATGGTCTCGCTGGCCGAGGAGGGCATGACCATGCTCTGCGTCACCCACGAGATGGGCTTCGCCCGCCAGGTCGCCGATCGCGTCATCTTCATGGACGCCGGCCAGATCGTCGAGATGAATACGCCGAACGAGTTCTTCAAGAACCCGCAGCACGAGCGCACCAAGCTCTTCCTCAGCCAGATCCTGCACTGAGAGCGGAAGCACGCGTCATCGACTGCCAACGCGCCGGCCCTGCCGGCGCGTTTTGCGTTTCAGGGCGCGGCGTCCGTCCATGAAAAAGGCCTGCGACGCCGAGCGTCGCGGGCCTTCTGCTGAAACGAGGCTTACTTGCCGTCGCGCGCCTTCACGGCCTGGTCGGGGAAGTCCGAGAACAGGCCGTCGAGCCCGAGCGCGAAGAAGGCCTTGTATTCGGCACCGGCCTCGCCCTTGAAGTCGGAAGTCAGGCGCTTCGGTTCGCTGCGGAAGGTCCAGCTATGGACCAGGAGCCCGGCGGCATGGGCGTCCTTCACGACATTGGTCGGGGCGATCAGCGTTCGGTCGCGCTCGTCGATCGCACCGTCGCCGTTGAGGTCCTGCGGCTTGCCGTCGGCGCCGATCGTCTGCTTGGCGCCCATGATGTAGGGCTTCCATGGCCCGACGCCGTCGGCATAGGTCGCGATCTCCTTCAGGCCCTCGGCCGAGAGCATGTCCTGGAAGGTCCGCCTATCGCCGAGCACGGCGAAGTCGTAGGGGCGGTCGAAGGGCGCGACGAGCGTGACCTTGCCGTCCTTGTCGACGCCGTCGCCATCGACGAGCTGGACGAGGCGCAATTGCGTCTTCGGGCGCAGGTATTTCAGGTTCGCGGTCTCGAAGCTCTGGATGAAGACCGGCGCATTCTTGTCGGTCCAGCCGGCGGCCTTGAGCATGTCGAGCAGCTTGTCCTCGAAGGCGAGGCCGAGCGCGGCGTGATAGGTCGGGTGCTTGGTCTCGGGATAGATGCCGATGGTGCGGCCGGTGCGGGCGCTCTCCGCCTTGGCGAGGTCGATGACCTCCTGGAAGGTCGGGATCTGGTACTTGCCGTTATGCGACTGGTCGCGATCGGCAAAGGCCTGCTTGGCCTTCAGCGTTTTGATCTCGGCGGCGGTGAAGTCGTTGGCGAACCAGTCGGTGGTGTCGACGCCGTCGACCTTGCGGGTGGTCTTGCGATTGGCGAATTCCGGCCGCTCGGCGACATCGGTCGTGCCTGATAGCATCGGCTCGTGGCGGACGACGAGCACGCCGTCCTTGGTCGAGACGAGGTCCGGCTCGATGAAATCGGCGCCCTGCTGGATCGCGAGCTTGTAGCCCTCGATGGTGTGTTCCGGCATGTAGCCGCTGGCGCCGCGATGGCCGATGACGAGCGGCTTCTGGCCCGACAGCGTCGGGGCCGCCTGTGCGAACGCAGCCGGAACCTGGAAGGCCAGCGCGGCGAGAAGCGTGGTCGAGAGAAGGAGGTTCTTTGTCATGATCTGCCCAGCCTCACGGAAATGCGGGCGACCTTAAGAGGGCGGATATGACACGGCCATGAAGGCGGGCAGTTGGATTTAAGGGGAGCGTCGTTGGTCGCCGAATGCGGCAGCGGCGCCGTGGGGAGTGGGAGAGAGGCGCGGATCTGGGTCGGCTATCGACCCTTAGAAGACGGCCCGATGAAACCAAATTGGTGCGACCAGAAAGCAGCCGGCCAACACGGCAGCAGAACGCCAACCCCCAAGGCTGTCTCGCCAGCCGAGAGTTATGGCGCGGCCGATGATGGATGCAATTGCGCTGGCGGTCAGCATGTGCAGCGCGAATTCCCCCATCGCAGAGGCCAAGCCGTCGCCCCCGGTATCAAATCGGTGCCGTAGGTGATTGGCCCAAAGCAACACCAATACGGCCGCCCCAACCAAAGCGGAAATGCTCAGCGAGCGCCAACCGGGCATAGCGGCGATTACGAGGAATGGCAGGACGTAAAAGACGACGATCCAAGACAGGATGAATGACAAAGTTTCCTCGCTAGGGCGGCGCAATGTGGGGCCGCTGCGCTTCTAATCTGGAGTGCATTAATGGCCGCTTCCGACCCATAAGAGACCTTCGGTCAGTCCTCTGGAAGCTGCCCTCGGCGTGTCCAGAAGCCTTACCGACTAAAACCATTGCTGTAGAACTCGATAGGGTCGCACGACAGGCGGTGCCTCCAATAACGATATCGGTGCCGGCGCCCATCTCGCCGCGATTTCTGAGCCGTGTCTGCCAGCAAAATCCGCGCCCCGCAGTTTGACGCTACGACGTTGAGTTCATTTGATAATAATGTACCGTCTGTTCGAGAAAAATCCCCGCTGGCAGGGCACATTATGAATAAGGCCTATGATTTCTCTAGAAAATTTTGCAGAAATATAAGGAATTTTTTGATAGAAATTTCCGGGAAGATCGATTTTGAGGCAAAGACCTACCCTTTTTTTAAAGATAAAATTTATTTGAGATTTTCAAAATACTCGACAATTGAGCTAGATAGAAATTATCCTACGGAAGGCAGGTGCGCAATTATCACACAAAAGGGAAGTGAAATTGTCGACAAGCGCAATTTGGCAATTGACGAATTGATTTTAATTCTTGACGCAGCTATAGATTTCCCCAAAATAAATGAATTATCACTTGAATTCAAAGAGTTTTCACTTAATCTATCACTAATAGACTATAAAGATTATGTATCTATCAATTTCAATAAGGGAATTATATCGTCTTCCGACATAACAAATATTTCTACTTTGAGGAGAACTTATGATTGGATCAAGAATGAATTTCCCGAATTTCGATTGAAGTAAAATTTTCTATCCAAAATTTTAGTCGGATCTCAGCCGGTGCTAGCCGTGACCAACAGATTGGGGCGGCCACCAAACTTCCGCTTCCGACCCGTAGCAGTCATTCCCCTCCCCAACTGTCTTCCGCTTCCCAACCACAAAAAAACCCGCGGCGGAGGCCGGTGCGGGTTTGGTTCGATCGCCGAGGCGAGAAGGCCAGCCTGCCGCGTGGGTGCAGCCGCCTCCTGCTCGATCTCAGCGCCGATGCGTCTCGAGGGTCGTCTTGGCGTCGAGACGCTTGGAGGCTGGCGGGGTGTAGTCGGGCTGCTGCTGGGTGGCGCAGGCGGCGAGGCCGAGCGCGACGAGGCCGAGGACGAGGATGCGGCTGGCGCTTTTCATGTGTGGATATCCCGTTGACCGCGACATGCGGTTGCATCGTCTTTCCGCTTGTGGAACGACCGCGTCAAGAGTGTGACGCTGGGGGCTTTATGTCCCTGTGTCATGCTTGAATCGGTCGAAATCTGTTCGACACCGTCTTGAGGGCATCCCGGAGCGCGTCCGGCGAGGCCAGGATTGAAGCGTCATGACCCCAGCCGCCCGGATCAGCGCCGCCATCGAGGTGCTCCAGGATATCGTCGAGCGCCGCCGTCCGGCCGCCGACTCGCTCAAGGACTGGGGCCTGTCGCGCCGTTTCGCTGGCTCGAAGGATCGGGCTGCCGTTGCTTCGCTGGTCTATGACGCGCTCCGGCGCAAGGCTTCGTCCGGCTATGCGATGGCGTCGGAGACGCCGCGCGCGCTCGTGCTCGGCATGCTCGCCGGCCTGCGCGGCCTCGGCGTCGCCGAGATCGCGGCGCTTTGCTCGGGCGAGAATCACGCGCCGCAACCCCTGAGCGACGACGAGACGGCACTCCTCACGGCCTTTTCCGTCGAGGGCGCTCCGGAATGGGTGCAGGCGGACGTGCCGGAATGGCTCTGGCCCTCGTTCCGGGCGGGCCTGGGCGAAGCAGCCATCGCCGAAGGCGAGGCGCTGGCCGCCCGCGCGCCGATCGACCTGCGTGTCAACCGCCTCAAGGCGAGCCGCGATGCGGTGCTGAAGGATCTTGCCCATCTCCAGCCGGAGCAGGGCCCCTGGTCTCCGGACGCCTTGCGCTTCCAGCCCGGCCATGATGGCCGCGGCCCCTCGTTGCAGACCGAGCCCGGCTTCTTCGCCGGCGCCTTCGAGATTCAAGACGAGGGCTCGCAACTGGTGACGCTGCTCGCCGGCGCCCAGCCCGGCCAGACCGTGATCGATCTCTGCGCCGGGGCAGGGGGCAAGACGCTGGCGCTCGCCGCGCTGATGGCCAATCGCGGCAGCCTCTACGCCACCGATCTAGACAGCCGCCGCCTCGCGCCGCTGCATGACCGGCTGGCCCGCTCGGGCGCCTCCATCGTCGAGGTCCGCATTCCCCGCTCGCGCGGCCACGAGCCCTTCGCCGATATCGCGGGACAGGTCGATCTCGTGCTGGTCGATGCGCCCTGTACCGGCTCAGGCACCTGGCGGCGCAATCCGGATGCGAAATGGCGCGTGCGCCCCGGCGCACTGGCGGAGCGCATCAAGGACCAGGCCGAGGTGCTGGCGCGGGCCGCCAGGCTGGTGAAGCCGGGCGGCCGCATCGCCTATATCACCTGCTCGGTGCTGCCGGAGGAGAACGACGAGGCCATCCGTGCCTTCCTCGGCAAGCATCCGGGCTTCTCCGTTGTCGCGCCGATCGACGTGCTCAAGGGTGCCGAAAGCGACGTCTCGCTGCTCGCTCGCTTCGCCACCAGCTACGGCCTGCAGTTTTCGCCGCGGCGTACCGGCACGGATGGGTTCTATCTGGCCTGCCTGCAAGGCTGAGGCCGCGAAAGCTCCTTGCGCGGTGTGCGATAGTATCGTCCGCCTCACCAGGAGTGAAAATTGTGCGTCCTTGCGCCGGCGAGCCGCTTTGACGATGTGATGACCTCTACCAATCGCATGGAAATGGTCATGAGCGCGAACACGGAAACCTTCGTCTCCCTTGCCGTCTTGACGGCGAAAGCCGGCCGGCGCGATGATCTGCGCGCGGCGCTTCTCGCCCTGATCGAGCCGACGCGGGCGGAAGTGGGTTGCCTCGACTATGTCCTGTTCGAGCAGCGCGATGAGCCGGGCACGTTTTACATGCGCGAGGCGTTCCGCAATCGTGCGGCGCTCGATACGCATATCGCCACTCCTCATTTCCAGGCTTTTGCTGCGGGGATGGAGGCGCTTCTGGCCGAGCCGCTGCGCTTGATCGTTCTGGATCAGGTTTCCTCCTGAGGCGGCCTGCTTTCCGGCATGGCCGCCACGCCCTGATACAGTGGCCGAGCCGTTGCGCGCGCCCGCGCGATCCATTAACGGAACGCGATGACGAGCGCTCAGCCCCATCACGACTCCATCCTCATCATCGATTTCGGCTCGCAGGTGACGCAGCTGATCGCGCGGCGCATCCGCGAGATCGGCGTCTATTGCGAGATCGCCCCGTTCCAATCGGCGGCCGATGCCTTCGCCCGCATGAAGCCGAAGGGCGTGATCTTTTCCGGGGGCCCGGCCTCGGTGCCGGACGAAGGCAGCCCGCGCGCTCCGGAGGCGGTCTTTTCCGCCAGTATCCCGCTGATGGGCATCTGCTACGGCCAGCAGACCATGGCGCATCAGCTCGGCGGCAAGGTCGAGGGCGGACACGCTGCCGAGTTCGGCCGCGCCGATGTCGAGATCGTCGCGCCCTCGAAGCTGTTCGAAGGCGTCTGGGAGAAGGGTGCGCGCTATCCCGTCTGGATGAGCCATGGCGACCGTGTCACTGAGCTGCCGCAGGGCTTCTCGGTCAAGGCGACCTCGGAAAACGCCCCCTTCGCTGTGGCGAGCGACGAGACCAGGCGCTTCTACACCACGATGTTCCACCCCGAGGTGGTCCACACCCCGGATGGCGGCAAGCTCCTGCGCAATTTCGTCGTCGAGATCTGCGGCTGCAAGCCGGACTGGAGCATGTCGGCCTATCGCGCCGAGATGCAGAAGAAGATCCGCGAGCAGGTCGGCGCCGGCCGCGTCATCTGCGGGCTCTCCGGTGGCGTCGACTCCGCGGTGGCGGCGGTGCTGATCCACGAGGCGATCGGCGACCAGCTCACCTGCGTCTTCGTCGATCACGGCCTGATGCGGATGAACGAGGCCGAGGAGGTCGTCCGCCTGTTCAGGGATCACTACAACATCCCGCTGGTCCATGTTGAGGCCGAAGAGCTTTTCCTGTCCGAGCTCGCCAAATGCGGCGCCGATCCGGAAGCCAAGCGCAAGACCATCGGCCGGCTCTTCATCGATGTCTTCGATGCCGAGGCGGCCAAGCTTGGCGGCGCCGATTTCCTGGCGCAGGGCACGCTCTATCCCGACGTGATCGAGAGCGTCTCCTTCTCCGGCGGCCCCTCGGTGACGATCAAGAGCCACCACAATGTCGGCGGCCTGCCCGAGCGCATGAAGATGAAGCTCGTCGAGCCGCTGCGCGAATTGTTTAAGGATGAGGTCCGCGTGCTCGGCCGCGAGCTCGGCCTGCCCGAGGCCTTCGTCGGCCGCCACCCCTTCCCTGGCCCGGGCCTCGCCATCCGTTGCCCCGGCGAGATCACCAGGGAGAAGCTCGACATCCTGCGCAAGGCTGACGCGATCTATCTCGACGAGATCCGCAAGGCCGACCTCTACGACGTGATCTGGCAGGCTTTCGCCGTGCTGCTGCCGGTCCGCACCGTCGGCGTGATGGGCGACTACCGCACCTATGACCATGTCTGCGCGCTGCGCGCCGTGACCTCGGTCGACGGCATGACGGCGGATTTCTATCCCTTCGACATGAACTTCCTCGGCCGCGCCGCGACCCGGATCATCAACGAGGTCAAGGGCATCAATCGCGTCGTCTACGACGTGACCTCTAAGCCCCCCGGCACGATCGAGTGGGAGTGAGCCCGTTGGCTTCGCTTTGAAAAACGATTCAGGGCCGGCCCGCAAGGGCTGGCCCTCACCATATGGCGCTCCCTCAATCGGCTGACGGGATCGCAGCAGGGTCCATCCACATCGCTTCCCAGACATGGCCGTCGGGGTCGGTGAGGCTGCGATTGTACAGGAATCCGAGATCCTGCTTCGCGTTGATGTCTGCCGTTCCGCCATGCTTCGCGGCAGTGTCGTTCATCCGGTCGACCGCTTCGCGGCTGTCGCAGGAGATCGCCAGCATCACTTCGCTCGAGGTCGACGGCGGGATCGGGCGACTGGTGAAGCTGCGCCATTTGGCATGGGTCAGCAGCATCACGTGGATCGTCTCGCTCCAGACCATGGCGGCGCTGGTCTCGTCGCTGAAATGCGGATTGTTGGTGAAGCCGAGCGCCTCGTAGAAGGACTTGGCGCGCGGCAGGTCGGTCACCGGCAGGTTCACGAAGATCATCTTGGTCATGTCACGTCTCCCTTGATCGCGTCCGGGCGCCTTGCCCAGCCTCGTTCGACAAGCGCCGCCATGCCCGTCATCGCGGCTGCCTGTGGTGAGTGTTAGAGACGGTCGGCGGGCAGCGAATTGATGTTTGGTAGGAAATCGCGCCCTTACATCCGACCAAGGGCAATCGCTCTTCGCAGGCGGCTCAGGCTCTCCGGCGTGATGCCCAGCCAGGCCGCGATATGATGCTGCTTCAGCCGCCGGTGCAGATCCGGTTCGCGGCGGATGAAATCGCGATAGCGTTTCATCGCGTCGTCATGGCGGAAGGCGATCTCGTCCGGTTCCTTCTCGACGATCCAGTGGCGTTCCATGTAGCGGATGTAGAAGGCGGCGATATCCGAAAACGCGGCGACCAGCTGTTTGAAAGCCGCAAACTTGTATTCGAGAACGGTGCTGTCCTCGATGGCCGTGATGGTGAAGCGGCTGGGCTCGGCGAGTAGGGTCGCGCTTACGGAAGCGGCGATACGGTTTTCCGGAAAGAAGTATTTGACGATCATGTCGCCGTCCGGCCCGACATAATGCTGATAGAACAGGCCTTCGACGACGAAGGCGCAGGCCGTGGGCACATCGCCCGCCCGGATGAACGCTTCCTCCTTGCGATAGACCTTGCGCCGCAGCAACTCGGCCCAGGCGTGCTCGGCCTCCTCCGACAGATCGGCATAGGTTCGGATTTTCGCGAAGAATGCGTCCGTGCCCGTCATTGGGCGCCCGTCTCCTGTTCTCGCTCTCCTCGCGATGAGAGCACGCCCCCGGCCTGGAATGCGAGCGGCATCTGGTCGGGCCGATAGGCGAACAATCTGCGTCCGGCCCTGACTCCGAACGGGATGAAGATGCGCAGGAGGAGGTCGCGCATGAAAAGCCGCCATTTGCCTTGTGCGCGCTTTTGCGAACTGTTGCGCGCGGTCAATTTGGCGACTTCGGCGACGCGGGGACGCCGCAACTCTTCGTAATGCCGGAGCGCGGTCGGAATATCGGCCTCACGCTCCAGAGCCGCGGAAAGCCCGAGGGCGTCCTCGATCGCCATCGATGCGCCCTGGCCGGCATGGGGACCGACGGCATGGGCCGCGTCGCCGAGCAGCACGACGCACCCCCTCGACCAGGCCGGCAATTCCGGCATGTCGAAGACGGGATAAGGCCTCTCGATGCCGGTGACGGCGGCAAGGATCGCGCGATTGGGCGCGGGATCGCCGGCGTGCATCTGCCGGATGCGGTCGGCAAAGGCCTTGCCGTCGAACGCATCGCCATTCTCCGGCGTGTCCGCGGCGTAAGAGGTGAACCAGAACGCCTGCTGCCGATCGTTGACCAGATAGCCGAAGAACGCCTTCTCGCCGAACGTCATGCGCATCGTGCCGTTCGTGCTGGGCACGGTGGTCCGCACGATGCCGCCGGTGCCAATCAGGCCGGTGAAATGAGGGCGCGGATAATCGGGGAAGGCCTGGGCGCGGACCGTCGAACGCAAACCATCGGCCCCGACGACGATATCGGCGTCAAAGGTATCGCCGCTCGAAAGCGTCAACCGTGCGCAGCCCGCATGGGGCATCACCGTCGTCAGGCCTGTCCCGAAACGCAGATCAGCGCCTGCAGACCGCGCGCGCTTCAGCAGGATCTCCGTCAGGTCGCCCCGGCTGATCGTGATGCTGGGCGCGCCGAAGGCGCTTTCGTGGTCGGCCTGGTCCGCATGGCCGAGGCGGGCGCCCCGCGCATTGCAGATGTCGATTCCCGTCGTCTCGACCCCGCCGCTGCGCACGGGATCGTAGCAGTCGATGGCCTTCAACCCGTTCATGCCGTTCGGGGCGAGGGTGAGGAATGCGCCTTCGCGGCAGACTTCCATTTCCTCGCGTCGTTCGAAGACAACAGGCCGATAGCCCTGTCCGGCCAGGCGGCACGCCAGGACGAGGCCGCCGATGCCGGCGCCGCAGATAGCGATATCCAGGGAACCGGCCCTTGCACAAGAGCCGTGAATGAGCGACATATTAGATATCCAAATTATTAGTTTGTCTAACTAATTGAGCGAGGAGCTGCATGTCAAGCGGCCTGGACGATGAGGTGATCGGTGCTATCGGGCGCAGCATCATGCGCTGGCAGGATGCGACCCAGGATTTTGACGAGGCCTTCGGCCGTCTTCACGGGCTGAGCAGCCCGGAGCGTCGCTGCCTTGGCCTGATCGTGTTCGGCCCCCAGACCGCACGCGCAATCGCCATCGAGACGGGCCTGACGCCGGCCTCGATCACCGCGTTGCTCGATCGGCTGGAGGCGCGGGGCCTGCTGTCACGCAAGCCGGATCCGAACGACCGCCGAAAAATCATGGTCTCGATCACCCGCAAGGCGCAGATCATGGCTGAGGATGCCTATGGGCCAATCCATCGCGAAGGGATTGCGCTTCTGGAAGGCTATTCCGCAGCGGAGCGGGAGATCGTCCTGAAATTCGTCATCGGCGCGGTCGAGATGCAGAACCGTCTCACCGCCGAATTCATTGCTCGGCATGCCAGGAAGAGGGCGCCGACGGCGAGGCTCGGCAAAAGCGGCGCGTGATCGATCCGAACGATCGACGCCGTGACGAAATCGCGATGGCGCTCGCAAGCGTGTGCCTCTCCGAAACGACTATCGGGCATCTATGAGGCTCTTCTGCCTGGAGGTGGATATGGAAACGTCGCTCTATCTGCCCGTCAAGCGCTTCCTGGAAGGGCTCGGTTACACCGTGAAGGGCGAGATCGGGCCTTGCGATCTCGTCGGGCTTCGCGACGGAGACCCGTCCGTGGTGGTGATCGGCGAATTGAAGCTGAGCTTCAATCTCGAGCTCATCCTGCAGGGGGTCGACCGATTGAGCCTTGGCGACGAGATCTGGCTCGCGGCCCAGCTCTCTGCCAGGGGCAAGGGCCGCGAGAGCGACCCGCGCTATCGCAATCTCTGCCGGCGCCTCGGCTTCGGCCTGCTCGGCGTCTCCAGGGCGGGGCAGGTCGATATCCTCGTGTCTCCAGCAGCACCGACGCCGCGCAAGGACCCGCGCCGGCGCTCGCGGTTGGTGGACGAGCACAAGCGCCGCCGTGGCGACCCGGCCATGGGCGGCGGCACGCGAAAGCCCATCATGACGGCCTATCGCCAGCAGGCGCTGGCCTGTGCGGCGGCGATGGCGGGAGAGCCGAAGCGGCCGCGCGATCTCAAGCCGACCTGTCCGGATGCCCAGAAGATATTGCATCGCAATGTCTATGGCTGGTTCGAACGCTCCGGGCGCGGCGTCTATGCGCTGACCGAGGCCGGACACAGCGCGCTGGCGATGTGGTGCACCCCAGCCCCGGCGAGCCCGGAAACGACGGGGATGGCAGCCTGAGCGCTGCCATCCGCTTGCCACGGCTGTGCCGCATCGGGATCGTAGGGCCTCTCGGACCGCGATTTGCGATGAAAGGAACTGTTCGGATGCTGAGTCGGAACCTGCTCGCCGCTGGGATCCTGTCGCTCGCCGCGTCGACGCTGGGGGCATGCCAGAGCGATGCGCAGCAAGCTCCAGCGGCCGCACCCGGCTTGCCAGGTCAATGCCGGGAGGAGGCGGCCGAGGGACTGGCGGGCAAGCGGCGCGTCAGCGATGCGGAGGCTCGACAAACCACCGGCGCGACCATCGTGCGCCAGATTCGGCCGGGGCAGGGCGTGACGATGGATTACCGCCGGGAGCGCGTGACCATCGAGACCGATCCGAAGACCGGGAGGATCATCCGCGCCTTTTGCGGGTAGCGCGGGTTGCGCGGTTCTCGCGCATGCAGAGGTGCCTGATCCGGCCACCACAGCTTGATATCCGAAACGAAAAAACCGCCCGAAAGGGCGGTTTTTCAAAGCGAAATCAGATTGGGAGGCCAAGCCTTACTTGATCTTGGTTTCCTTGAACTCGACGTGCTTGCGCGCGACGGGGTCGTACTTCTTCTTCGACATCTTCTCGGTCATCGTGCGCGAGTTCTTCTTCGTCACGTAGAAGAAGCCGGTGTCGGCGGT
>Ga0102592_1000624_pt1 | contig 53534 bp, 58 predicted proteins | sample AraplaCol_mMF_r2_FD_76861 | JGI IMG/M metagenome (GOLD analysis project Ga0102592, IMG submission 76861) | Arabidopsis root microbial communities from North Carolina, USA - plate scrape MF_Col_mMF_r2 (SPADES assembly) (version 2) | ecosystem: Host-associated > Plants > Roots > Endosphere...
GGGCCGACGCAATCCTCGTCATGGAGGAAAAACACAAGTCAAGATTGACCGCGGAGTTCAACAGACTGCTTGAAGGCAAGAGGATGCATGTTCTTGATATCCCTGACGATTACAAGTTCATGGACAAGGAACTGGTAGAAATGCTTGAGCAATGCGTGCCAAGCATTCTTGGTATTGAGTAGTCACCCCTCCACAAACACCCTGGCCTTGCGCGGCGTCACCACCAGCATCTCGCCTTCGCGCAAACCCATGTCATTGAACTGCTGCGAGGGCATCTGCGCTTCGATGATGGCGTCGCCCGGGATATTGCCTTTTTGCTCGTAGCCTTCAGCGGGCACCAGCTCCAGCCGCGCGATGGGGCCGATGACGATGGCACGCTCCAGGTGGGCGACGATGCCTTCGGCGCCAGGCGCATAACGTTGCACGTCCAGGTCGTGCGGGCGCACGTAGGCAAAGGCCTTGGCATCGCGCGCGCCGGCGTGTTCGGGTGAGTCGAGGCGCAGGCCTTCGAGCTGCACCTCGCCTTCGTGGGCGCGGCCGTGGAACAGGTTCACATCGCCGAGGAAGCCGTAGACAAAGGGGCTGGCCGGGTGGTCCCAGACCTGCTGCGGCGAGCCGACCTGCTCGACCTTGCCGGCGTTCATCAACACCACACGGTCGGCGACTTCCAGCGCCTCTTCCTGGTCGTGCGTCACAAAAATGCTGGTCACGTGCAAATCGTCGTGCAGGCGGCGCAGCCAGCGGCGCAACTCCTTGCGCACCTTGGCATCGAGTGCACCGAAGGGTTCATCGAGCAGCAGTACTTTCGGCTCGACGGCCAGCGCGCGCGCCAGGGCGATGCGCTGGCGCTGCCCGCCCGAGAGCTGCGAAGGAAAGCGGTCGGCCAGCCAGTCGAGCTGTACCAGGTTCAGCAGCGAATGCACTTTCTCCTTGATCTGCGCCTCGCCGGGCCGCTGGCCGCGCGGCTTGACGCGCAGGCCGAAGGCCACGTTTTCGAACACCGTCATGTGGCGGAACAGCGCGTAGTGCTGGAAGACGAAACCGACCTGGCGCTCACGCACATGCACATCGGTGGTGTCTTCGCCGCTGAAAAGGATGCTGCCGCGATCAGCGGTTTCCAGGCCGGCGATGATGCGCAACAAGGTGGTCTTGCCGCAGCCCGAGGGGCCCAGCAAGGCGACCAGCTCGCCCGATTCAATGTCCAGGCTTACATCCCCCAAAGCCTGGAAATCGCCAAAGTGTTTGCTGACGCTGCGGATTGCTATGCTCATATTTTTTCCTTTAGCGGGCGGCGGAAGCCCCCACGGGTGCCTGCGGCCGCTCAGGCGGCAAATCCGCCGCGGCTTTCATCTCGGCTTCATGGCGCCATTCGGCCACTGATTTGATGGCCAGCGTGACCAATGCCAGGATGGCCAGCAGCGAGGCCACGGCAAACGCGGCCACCGACTGGTATTCGTTGTAGAGAATCTCGACATGCAGCGGCAGCGTGTTGGTCTGCCCGCGTATATGGCCCGAGACCACGGACACCGCGCCGAACTCGCCCATGGCCCGCGCATTGCACAGAATGACGCCGTAGATCAGGCCCCACTTGATGTTGGGCAACGTGACATGCCAGAAGGTTTGCCAGCCGGTCGCGCCCAGCACGATGGCCGCCTGCTCTTCATCGTTGCCCTGCGCCTGCATCAACGGGATCAGCTCGCGCGCGATGAAAGGGAAAGTCACGAACACCGTCGCCAGCACAATGCCGGGCACGGCAAAAATGATCTTGACGTCATGCGCCAGCAACCAGGGGCCGAACCAGCCCTGGGCGCCAAAGACCAGCACATAAATCAGGCCGGCCACCACGGGCGAGACCGAGAACGGCAAATCCACCAGCGTCGTCAACACCGACTTGCCGCGAAATTCGTACTTGGCAATCGCCCATGCGGCGGCAACACCAAACACCAGGTTCAGCGGCACGGCGATCACGGCGGCGATCAAGGTCAGCTGGATGGCCGACCAGGCGTCGGGTTCGCGCAGCGCATCCAGGTAGGCGCCAAAGCCTTTACGCAAGCCCTCGGTGAACACGGCCGCCAGTGGCAGCACCAGGAACAGCAGGACAAACAACAGCGCCACGGTGGTCAGCGTGTAGCGCACCCAGGGGACTTCGGTGGTGCCGGCACGGACACGACGGTTGGAGGGTGAGGCGACGGTCGAGCGCCGCGAAGGGCCGCCCCGAGCAAGCTCAGCCCCCTCGGGGGGCAGCGTACGCGAAGCGACAAGCGTGGGGGCCTGTTTCATGCCGGCGCTCCCGAATTTCGGCGCTGCCAGGCCTGCAAGCCGTTGATGACCAGCAGCAGCACAAAGGACACCACCAGCATCACCACGGCCACGGCGGTCGCACCGGCGTAGTCGTACTGCTCGAGCTTGCCGATGATGATGAGCGGTGTGATTTCAGAGATCATGGGCATGTTGCCGGCGATAAAGATGACCGAGCCGTATTCGCCGATGGCCCGCGCAAAAGCCATGGCAAAGCCGGTCAGCAGGGCCGGTGTGATGTGCGGCAGGATGACCTTGGTGAAGATCTGCAGGCGCGTGGCACCCAGCGAGGTCGCGGCTTCTTCAAGCTCCTTCTCGGCGTCTTCGAGCACCGGCTGCACCGTGCGCACCACAAACGGCAGTCCGATGAAGATCAGCGCGATCACCACACCGGCCGGCGTGAAAGCCAGCTTGATGCCCATGGGTTCCAGGTACTGGCCCAGCCAGCCGTTGCCGGCCAGCAAGGCCGTCAGCGAGATGCCGGCCACGGCCGTGGGCAGCGCGAAAGGCAGATCCACCAGCACATCGACGATTTTTTTGCCCGGGAATTTGTAGCGCACCAGCACCCAGGCCAGCAACAGGCCGAAGACCAGGTTCACCAGCGCCGCGAACAGCGAGGCGCCGAAGGTGAGCCGGTAAGAGGCCAGCACGCGCGGCGAGGTCACGGCGGTGACGAACTGCTCCCAGCTCAGCGTGAAGGTTTTGAAGAACAGCGCCGAGATCGGGACCAGCACGATCAGGCTCAAGTACAGCACGGTGTAGCCCAGCGTGAGGCGAAAACCCGGCAACACCCGCTTGGCCGGCCTTTTGCCGGCCGCAGGGATACCCGGCGCCACCGCGGAAGGCGGCGCCACAGAAGACAAGGCAGTCATGGCTCAGGCTTATTTGACGGCGTACAGCTTGTCGAACTGCCCGCCATCGTTGAAATGCACTTTTTGCGCTTCGCCCAGGCTGCCGAACACGTCCTGCACCGTGAAGAGCTGCAGCGGCTTGAAGGTGCTCGCGTATTTCCTGAGCACGGCCTGCGAGCGCGGGCGCAGCGCATGGCGCGCGGCGATCTCCTGGCCCTCATCGGAGTAAAGGTAGTTGAGGTAGGCCTTGGCGAGGTCGGCCGTGCCCTTTTTTGCCACCGTGCGCTCCACCACCGCCACCGGGTTCTCCGCCAGGATGCTGATGGACGGGTAGACCGTATCCACCTTGCCTTCGCCAAACTCGCGGTTCACCGACAGCACCTCGGACTCGAAGGTGATCAGCACGTCGCCGATATTGCGCTGCAGGAACACGGTGGTCGCATCGCGCCCGCCCTTGCCCAGCACCGGCACGTTTTTATAAAGCTTGCCGACGAAGTCGGCGGCCTGCGCGTCGCTCGCGCCCTTTTTCTTGGCATAACCCCAGGCCGCCAGATAGGTATAGCGGCCGTTGCCGCCGGTCTTGGGGTTCACCACAATGACCTGCACGCCGGGCTTGATGAGGTCGTCCCAGTCCCTGACTTTCTTGGGATTGCCACTGCGCACCAGGAACAGCATGGTCGAGGTGGTGGGCGAGGCGTTGTCCGGGAATTTTTTCACCCAGTCCTTGGCCACCACGCCGGCATTGGCCAGGAAGTCCACGTCGGTCGAGGTGTTCATGGTGACCACGTCGGCGTCCAGGCCGTCGGCCACGGAACGTGCGATAGCACTGGAACCGCCGTGCGACTGGTCGGTTTTCACGTCCTTGCCTGTCGTCTTTTTGTAGTGGGCCACAAAGGCCGCGTTGTAGTCTTTGTAGAACTCGCGCGCCACGTCATACGAACCGTTGAGCAAGGTTTGCGTTTGTGCCGCGGCGATACCGCTCGTTGCCAGCACCAGCACAGCAAGAGCGATTTTGATTTTGAGGGGAGTCATGCCGTTTCCAGAGATCCGAAAGAAGAAGCAGAAGAAGAGGAAGAAGTCTGCGGAGAAGAAAAATCCAGGCGGCCGGCCGTGAGCGAAGCATCGCCCGCCAGCGATTGCAGCAGCGCGATGCCCAGCGGCCATTCGCCGTGGCCCGATTCGATGTTGATATGGCCCGCGTCCTGCATGCGAACAAACTCGCTGCCCCAGGCGCGGGCATAGGCGCCGGCCAGGCGCACCGGGCAGAAAGGGTCGTTGCTGCTGGCCACCAGCACGCTGCGGTAAGGTAGCTTCTGGTAAGGCACGGGCGCGAAATCGCTCAGCACCGCGCGACGCTCCGGATCGGCCGGCGCCACCAGCAAGGCACCCTGTATGCGCCCGGCCGCTTCGGGCGGCAAATGCGCCGTCGCGATGCAGCCCAGGCTGTGCGCCACCACCACCACCGGCTCGTTCTGCCGCAGGATGGTGTTGGCAAGCGACGCCACCCAGGCCTTGCGCGAAGGCGTGATCCAGTCGTCCTGGCGCACGCGCACCGCGTTGCCCAGACGCTCGGCCCACAGGCTTTGCCAGTGGCCGGGACCGGAGTCGCGCCAGCCGGGAACGATGATGAAACGCACGCTGCGTGAACCCGTCTGCTTATTTTTTGTTGGGTTGCGGGGTGATGCGCAAATAGGGCTTGACTGCCTTGAAGCCCTTGGGAAAACGCTGGGCCAGCTCAGCCGGGTCCTGCAGGCTGGGCACGATGATCACATCGTCGCCGTCCTTCCAGTTCACCGGCGTGGCCACCTTGTAGCCGTCGGTCAGCTGCAGCGAATCGATGACGCGCAGGATCTCATCAAAATTGCGGCCCGTGCTGGCGGGATAGGTGAAGGTAGTGCGTATCACCTTCTTGGGGTCGATGATGAACACGCTGCGCACCGTGGCCGTCGGGCCGGTGCTCAGGGCGTTCGGGTGGATCATGTCGTACAGGCCCGCCACCTTGCGGTCTGCATCGGCCAAGATGGGGAAATTCACCGTGGTGTTCTGCGTTTCGTTGATGTCGCCCACCCATTTGGTGTGCGAATCCAGCGGGTCAACGCTGATGGCGATGGGCTTGACATTGCGTTTGGCGAACTCGCCGCCCAGTGCAGCGGTCTTGCCCAGTTCGGTGGTGCAGACGGGCGTGAAGTCAGCGGGGTGCGAGAACAGCACCACCCAGGAATCGCCGGCCCATTCGTGAAACGAAATCTTGCCCGCGGTGGAGTCTTGCGTGAAGTCGGGTGCGGTGTCGCCGAGTCTGAGAGTGGCCATGGGTTTGCTCCTTGAGGTTGCTTGATCAAAGCATTGTGGGGAGCAAGCGTTAAAACGCAAAAGAATATATTGCTCTTAATTTATCTTTTTATTTGAATAAGTGTGCCGTTTGGGCTGATCCTTCGACAGGCTCAGGACAGGGTACGCCTGACGGCGTATCGAAGCCAGCGCAAGACAGGCTTCAGGCCAGGCCATCCCCCCTCATCCTCTCCCCCAAAAAATCCAGAAAGCTTCTCACCGCCGGCACCTGCCCACGCCGCGAAGTGAACACGGCATGCGCCACGCCGGAGGGAAGCGCCCAGCCCGGCAGCACGGGCACCAGCAACTGGGCCTGCCGTTCGGCCGCGCTCATGGACGCGGGCAAAAAGGTCATGCCGGTTCCGGCGAGTGCCGCGAGCTTCAGGGTTTGCAGGTCGTCGGCCACGTAGCGCGGCTGGTGCTGCAGCACAAACTCCTGCCCGTCGGGGCCTATCAACCGCCAGGACGAACGCCCATCGGCCCAGGACATGGCGATGGTGTCGAGCTTGCGCAGGTCTTCGGGTTTCTCGGGCCGGCCCTGGCGCTGCAGCAAGGCCGGGCTGGCCAACAGATGGCCGGTGCTGGAGCCCAGGTTCTTGATCACCAGGCTGCCGCTGTCTTCCAGCGTGGGGCGCACGCGCAGCGCGATATCTACGCCCTCCTCCACCAGGTCGATCACGCGGTTGGTCACGCGCATGTCTATGCGCACCTGGGGGTACAGCTCCATGTAACGCGGCACCAGATAGCCCACCGAGCCCTGCGCCAGCGTCACCGGGCAGGTGATGCGCAGGGTGCCGCGCGGCTCGGCCTGCATGTGCGCCACGGCCTCGGAGGCCGCCAGTGCTTCGTCGCGCATGGTGCTGCAGTGGCGCAAATAGATTTCGCCGACCTCCGTCAGCGAAAGCTTGCGTGTGGTGCGCTGCAGCAGCCGCACGCCCAGCCTGGCCTCCAGCTCGGCCACGCGGCGCGACAGCCTGGACTTGGGCAGGCCCAGGGCGCGGCCGGCCGCGGCAAAACCGCCCCGCTCCACCACTTCGGCGAAATACAGCATGTCATTGAGGTCTTGCATGGGGGGCCTTCCTTTCATCGCAACTGATCCGGCTGATCTGGCTGACCCGGCCGACCTGGGATTGTTCGCGGATTATTGTCTCATCAGTAGGACGATCTAATGCATTTTTGCGGACTTATCAATCGATCGACCCATCCACACAATCTATCCCATGGCTGCGGTTCAAGGTGAACACGGCCTGAAACCTGATTCAACAGCCACTTCAAAGACAAGGACCCCATCATGAGCAAGCTTCTCCACATCGACTCCAGCATCCTCGGCGGCAACTCGGTTTCCCGCCAGCTCACCGCGCAAATCGTGGCCTCCTGGCGCGCCGGCCATCCCGGCACCGAAGTCAGCTACCTGGACCTGGCCGCCGACACGCCCTCGCACCTCTCGGCCGAATCGCTGGGTTTTCGCATGCCTGCCGGCGCCGAGCTGACCGACGCGCAAAAGCGCGAAAACGCCGTGTCTGAAGCCCTGGTGACGCAGTTCCTGGCTTCCGACGTGATCGTGGTGGGCGCGCCGCTGTACAACTTCGCCATCCCCAGCCAGCTCAAGGCCTGGATAGACCGTGTTGCACAAGTCGGCCGCACCTTCAAGTACACCGACAAGGGCCCCGTCGGCCTGGCCGGCGGCAAGACCGTGATCGTGGCCTCGGCCCGCGGCGGCGTGTATTCGACCAGCGAAGCCGCCACCGCCATGGAACACCAGGAAAGCTACCTCAAGGTGGTGTTCGGTTTCTTCGGCATCACCGACGTGCGCTTTGTGCGCGCCGAAGGCCTGGCCATGGGCGAGGCCGCCAAGGCGGCCGCGCTGGCCGCGGCCCAGGTTGAAATCGTCACGCACACCGAGGCGCCCGCCGCCAACCAGGACAAAACCGCCCTGGCCGCCTGAGCACGGCGCCCTGTGCGGCGCCCACAAAAAAGCCCGCGAACCGCGGGCTTTTTTTCATGGCGAAAGAGGCAAGGGCCGGCGGCTCAAGCGTGCTTTTTCACCCAGGCCACATAGGCATCCACCCAGCCTTGCAAAAACTTCCGGCTCTCCTCGCTGAGGCTGCCGTCGGCCTGGTAAAGGCCTTCCTTGTTGTGGATGAAGGCCTCCGGCTGGCCCAGCGTGGGCGCGTTCAGGTAAGCCAGGATGTTGCGCAGGTGCTGCTGCGACAGCGCCGTGCCGATGGCCCCCACCGAAGCGCCAATCACGCCGGCCGGCTTGCCGTTCCAGACGCTCTGGCCGTAAGGGCGCGAGGCATGGTCGATCGCATTTTTCAGCACGCCGGGAATCGAGCGGTTGTATTCGGGCGTGACGAACAGCAGGCCCTGCGCGGCCTTGATCTCTCCCTTGAGCCGCACCACCTGGCTGGCCGGGTTGCCGTCGTCGTCTTGGTTGTAAGGCGGCAGGTCGTCAATGCGCACATGGGTGAAGCTGAAGTCCGCGGGGAACAGCTTTTCCAGCGCGCGGGCGAGCTTTTTGTTGAACGAGTCCTTGCGGATGCTGCCGACGACGACGGCGATGTTGTATTGGGCCATGGGGCTCTCCAGGATGTGATGGATGGGAGTAATGGAAGGGGAGCGAAATAGATGCCCGGGCGGCGCAGGCGCGCCGGGCAACCCACGTTGTAAACCAATTCGGCATCGGCTGCTGTAGGACTCCAGGACGCAAGCCTCCTGGAGGCCCTTCACCAGCCTGGCACCTTGGGTTTGCCCTGCCGGGAAATAATTACACCCGGCATCAATAGGTCTGGACAATTTATATCCGGGTGTTATAGAATAAATTCACCCGGATTAAATATCCATCTTGTCTTTGCCTTTCCAGGAGCCTGTTTCCATGCCATCCCTGTCCTCCCCCGAAATATCCCCGCGCCTTGTTGCCTTCTCGGGTTTTCGCCAGGTTGCTGCCGGCGACCACGCGCAGGTCGTCAGCGCCTTGCGCAAGCTTTCCACCACGGAAGAGACCCTGCTGCGCGTTTTCAATGACGCCACCGGTGAGCGCATAGACCTGGACCTGCGCCTCGAAGCGGATCCACCGCCCCCATCCGCTCCCGCCCAGCCGGCGGAACCATCACAAGCGCCCACTGCCCGCCCCGTCGGCCGGCCCAAGCTCGGCGTGGTCGCGCGTGAAGTCACCTTGCTGCCCCGCCACTGGGAATGGCTGGCCAGCCAGCCCGGCGGCGCCTCGGTCACCCTGCGCCGGCTGATTGATGAGTCGCGCAAGGCCAGCGAAGGCCGTATCAGCGTGCGCACCTCACGCGAAAACGCCTACCGCTTCATGAGCGAGATGGCCGGCGACTTCGCGGGCTTTGAAGAAGCCAGCCGCGCGCTGTTCGCCGGCGACAAGCCCAGGTTTGAAGGCCTTGTCGCGCCCTGGCCCGAGGACGTGCGCCTGCAACTGTCGAAACTCGCCGCCGCCGGCTGGAAGGAAAGCGCCGAATGAAGCCGCCCGACATCACCGCGCTGGACCACCCGCTGGAAACACAAGTGCAAGAGGCCGACCTCCGCGCTGCGGGCGAAATCGCGGCGCCGCCGGCCTCGGTGGCTGAGCCTGTGCAGCCGCTGGCGCCGCCCCCCAAAGCCCCGCCCCCGCGCGCCATGCTCAGCGACAGTGTTCCCCTGTGGAAGACTTTCGCCGCTTTCCTTGCGCCCATGCTGCTCAGCAACATCCTGCAGTCGCTCTCGGGCACGCTCAACAACGTCTATGTGGGCCAGATGCTGGGCGTGGGCGCGCTGGCGGCGGTATCCAGCTTCTTCCCCATCCTGTTTTTCTTTATCGCCTTCACGATCGGCCTGGGCGCCGGCGCCTCGGTGCTGATAGGCCAGGCTTGGGGCGCGCGCGACACCGGCAAGGTCAAGGCGATCGCCGGCACCACCCTCAGCGTGGGCCTGGTGTTCGGCCTGCTGGTCGCATTGTTCGGCGGCACCTTTACCGGCCCGCTGCTGGCGGCGCTGGGCACGCCGGCCGACATCCTGCCTGACGCCACGCGCTATGCCCGCATCATGATGCTGGCCGGGCCGGGCCTCTTTGTCTACCTGCTGGCCACCGCCATGCTGCGCGGCGTCGGCGACACCGTGAACCCGCTTTACACGCTGGGCATCGCCACGGTCGTCGGCCTCATCATCACGCCGGCGCTTATACGCGGCTGGGGCGGCCTGCCGCAACTGGGCGTGGCCAGCGGCGCGGTGGCTTCGGTGCTGTCCATGGCAACGGCCACGGCCTGGCTGGCCTTCAGGCTGCGCCGCATCCGCAGCCCGCTCGCGCCTGACGCAGAATTTGCGCGCCACATGCGCATCCAGGCCGGCATCCTCAAGACCGTGCTCAGGATAGGCGTGCCCACCGGCGTGCAGATGATCGTCATTGCCCTGGCCGAAGTCGCCCTGCTGTCGCTCGTCAACGGCTATGGCTCCGGCGCCACGGCGGCCTACGGCGCCGTCAACCAGGTGGTGGCCTATGTGCAGTTCCCGGCGATCTCGATTGCCATCACCGCCTCCATCCTCGGCGCGCAGGCCATAGGCGCGGGCCGCACCGACAAGCTTGGCGCCATCGCCCGCACCGGCTTGCTGATGAACCTGACATTGACCGGCGCCCTGGTGGTGATCGGTTATTTGTTCTCGCGCCACCTGATGGGCTTCTTCATCACCAGCGAGCCGGTCATCGAACTGGCGCAGACGCTGCTGCACATCATGCTCTGGAGCAGCGTGGTCTTCGGCATGGCCTCGGTGCTCTCGGGCATCATGCGCGCCAGCGGCTCGGTGCTGGTGCCCACCGGCATCGCGATCTTCTGCATCGCCGCGGTCGAGGTGCCAGCGGCCTGGGGACTCAGCCACCGCATCGGCATCAACGGCATCTGGATCGCCTACCCCATCACCTTCATCGCGATGCTGGGCCTGCAGACCGCCTATTACCGGCTGGTGTGGAAGAAAAAGGCGATACGCCGGCTGGTGTAAGCGGGGCCGGGGCGCTATTGCCGTCCAGGCGCATGAACTGCGCGTCCGGAACGGCGAACAGCCCGTCGGCCCCGGGTTTACCGTCCAGGAATTCCCCGCCCACGCGAAGCGCCTCCGCGATCAGGCGCTTGACGCCGTCGAGCTTGTCCCGCAGGCCCGGCGAGATGCCGACAAAGGAATAGACGCAGTAGCTTTCATGCCGCACCACGGCGAACTCGCCATCCATCACAAAGGCGTAGCACCAGGCGGCATCCTTCTGCGCGGCAAGGGAGACGGGCAGCAGGCAGGCCTTGACACCGTCATCGACCGCCCAGGTCTGTTGCTGGAGCACCTGGGCGGCGGCGTCGGGGAGATGGATGAACCTGCGTATTCTGTGCTTGACGTCAGGCGTCCAGAAAAAATCAAAAACATCGCGGGCAACAGGCTGGATCACGAATGCCATGGTGGTCTCCTATGAGGGCTGGCGAATGGCGAAGTCGGGGATGAAGACTCCCGGCGATCGATGAATGCCGGACCATATTCGATTTCGCGGCCCTCTTGGCCGTGAATTGTCCGTAGGCGGATGTTTGAAGTGTGATAGTCGTCAATCAATATTGCACGTTGTCACAGACCCATTCAAAACCGCTCAAAACCATACAAAGCCCATACAAAACCTATGCAAAGCCTTTGATACCATGGGTGCGAGCCTCTTCATCGCGCGGCCGGGCGCCCACGCCGGCGCACCACCGGTACATCGCCGGCATCGATCCTCTCCCTGCTTTTCCTCCCTTCCCCCACCATGCGCTCCCGCAATCCCGCCATCGACATCGCCAGGGGCATAGGCATCATCCTCGTGGTGCTCGGGCATAACTGGACGGTGCTGCAGGAAAGGGGCGAACTCTTCCGGGTGATCTATTCCTTTCACCTGCCGCTTTTCTTTTTCCTGTCGGGCCTGTTCCTCAAGGACACCGATGGCCTGTCCAAGGTCGCGCTGTCACGCGCCGATGCGCTGCTCAAGCCCTACTTCGCCGTGTTGCTGCCGCTCGGCATCGCGGAGCTTCTGCTTCCGCAGGCGGTTCCCGTCGCGGGCACAACGCCGCTCGCCTATTTTTCCGGTGTGCTCTATGGCACGGCGCCCACCATTGCATGGACACCGCTGTGGTTTTTGCCGCATCTCTTCATGGCCTGTGTCCTGGCCACGGCAGTCCTGCGCGCCACCCGGGGTCTTCGCGGGCATACCGCCTGGCGCTGGCTGATCGCCTGCGCCATGCTGGCGGCCGGCATGGCCTGCATGGGCGCGTTCTGGCACAACGACACCGAAGCACTGCGCTTCATGGGCCAGGAACAATTGCCCGGGCTTCCCTGGAGCCTGGACCTGCTCCTCATCAGCACGCCTGGCGTCCTCTTCGGCTTCCTGCTTTGCAAGCCGGTGGCGGCCATGCGGTTCAGCGCACTCGGCTTTGTGGTTTCAGCCATTGCTTTCGCCGCGCTGCATGGCTACCGCGGCGAAACCATGGACCTGAACCTCAGGGTCTACGGCGATCCCTTCATCTCCACCCTGCAAGCGGCGCTCGGCATCTACCTGGTCCTGAGCCTTTCCTCGCTGCTGCAACGCTACGCGGCGCTGCGGCGGCCCCTGGCCTATATCGGGTCGGCAAGCTTGTTTGTCCTGTTGTTTCACCATGTTGTGCAGGGGCGGGTGTTCCTGATGCTGTCCCATGTCAGCCATCACGAGCTTTTTGTGGGTGTGGTGAGTTTTGTGGCTGGGGTCGTATTGCCCTTGCCACTGTTGGAACTTGTGCGGCGACAACGCTATCTGGCCGTGATGCTGTTGCCGCGACGCGCCGGCCTCCCGATACCGCAAAGCATTGCCGGCAAATCGGCATGAGCGGGGCGGCCTGGTGGTTGCCTGACCATTGGCTTGCCGGCTTATGCGCCTTTGGATGTGATCGCCACATCCCCGCGCCGATTGCGGGTTCGCCCTTCTTCGGTGGCATTGTCGGCCACGAACTGCGATTTGCAGTAACCCTTCACCCCAAGCCTGCCGGAGGCATACCCAACGGCGCCGCCGCGTCAAGGCGCGATGGTGATCACCTCGAGCGGCGTGAAAGCATCGAAATCGTACGGGCCGCCGAATTTGGCACGAAAGTCCACGGTCTCGGCCGACAGGTCCAGCCGCAGGATCACCGGCTGGCGTAGTGCTGGTGCTGTGTTCATTGCGTAATGCGGTACGCTGGCGTTTTCTGCCGATCAGGGCGGTGCCGCAAAGCCGCCTTATATAAAAACATCGGCATGGCTCACCCATGCCACCTCGAGGGACTTCATGCTTCGCTACCTTGCCGCCGGCTCCATCAGGGGCTACCAACGCTATATCTCGCCCTACAAAGGCTACTGCTGCGCTCACCGCGCGCATACGGGGCACTCCTCCTGCTCCGAGTTCGCACGCAAGATCGTGTTGCGCCATGGCGTGGTCGCGCTGTTTCGCGCACTACCGCGCCAACTCCAACGCTGCCGCAACGCCTATGCGCTCCTGCTGGCCGCCGCGGTCGCAGCAGCGGCAGCCCCGGAACAGGACCCGCAAAAAAGGAAGAGCCAGGATTCGTGCGGGGACGCCTGTGACCCTACCAACTGCATTGACCTGGACTGCGGGAGCTGCGATTTCTAGGCACTGGCGCGAGCGGCACGAAAAAATTGTTATCCGCGAGTGACCCCTAAAATCGCATGGCCTGTCTCATCATCGCTATTTCTCCAAGCACTACCTCATGCAACTCAAGTCAATCCTGCCCGCGCTCCTCTTCGCTGTCCTTTCCGGCTGCGCCAACTACAAACCGGTTCCCGAAGGCTACACGGGGCCTGTCGCCACGGTGTCGGACAGCGGCTTTTCCGAGGACGGCAGCAAAGCGCAACTGTTTGTGCTCAGCGACGTGGACGGCAACAGGATTGCCACCAGCATAGGCGCCAGCGCCCAAGCCAGCCAAGGACGCGGTTTTGCATTGACCATAGACATCATCCAGCGCCAAGTGCCGGCCAAACCCATGAAGGTCGGACTGCGCGCCACCCACATCACGGCCGCCCCCATACAGGCGATTGCAAGCCAGATGGCCGGCACCTTTTTCTCCGTCGAAGGTGCAGTGGATTTTTCCCCCAAGCCCAATGGCAAATACGTGGTCAAGGGAGAACTCAAGAAAGAGGGATCCTCTGTTTGGATTGAGGACTCCGACACGCAGCTTCCCGTCACGGAAAAGATCGTCAAGAAATGAAATCCATCCCGACAATGAGCGCGGATAGTCGCCTCAAACGTATGCAAGTGCTTGTACTGGGTACCGTATTGCTTGCTTTGGCATCCACTGTGCACAGCGCCGATATGGAACTGGTTTTGAGTCCCGAGCTTCAGGCCCGGATCCTGGCGCAGGTTCCGCAAGGCAAAGCTGCACGAACCATTGAGCGGTTTTCCGCTACCCACGAGATTGACCACAAAGCCAATTTCTCCAAAACATACGCGGATGAAAAAAGCATCATCACAATGCTGGAAGATGGGTTGACAGGCATGACAGGCAGCACGGCTTTCAGGTCATCATCGAGCAAAGGGGCCGGACGCGGCATGAGCTTGTGTGGCTTGGTGCCTTTGCTGGTGGAATCGGGGAGTAACGTGGACACGTCTGTGGCCTCTGTCGTTCCGGCTGGCAAGGCGTTCCTGCCCTTCAGCATCAAATCAGATATTGACGTCAGCAATCGCGTCAAGCTGTCCGCATTCGAGGCGAATATTCCCTCTATCTGCAGCCCGGCACCAGGCAGTGAGTTTTCCTACAAAACCGAAACGGCGGTCCAGTTCAAAACGTCCGGGCCTTTCGGACGCACCAATGATTTTCAGCGCATCGAGTCGACAAGCTGCAAAGTGGCTGCCGCCAGTTCCCCTGCATCGCAGCTGAATGCATCCTTGACTGGAGACTATTGGGCCGTATCCTGCCAGGTCACGCCCCAAACAGGTGCCGCGCGCCAGGCCGACTACGCCTACTTGCCGGATGCGAGGTTTTACTTGCCGCTGTATCTCAAGGATGAGTGGCAATCCACCAAAATCAGTTACAGCGAATTTGTTTACGCCACGCCCTAGGCGCAGCCCATTTCAGGAAGCCCCATGAAACTCATCGGCATGCTCGACTCCCCCTACGTCCGCCGCGTAGCCATCTCCCTCCAGCTCCTGGGCCTGCGCTTTGAGCACCAGTCGATTTCGGTCTTCAGCACCTTCGAGAAATTCCGCAGTATCAATCCCGTCGTGAAAGCGCCCTCGCTGGTCTGCGACGACGGCACCGTGCTGATGGATTCCACGCTGATCTTCGATTACGCCGAGGCACTGGCGGCAGAGCAGGCGCCGCGCAGAAGCCTGATGCCTTCCACACTGGCCGAGCGCCAGCAGGCGCTACGCGTCATCGGCCTGGCACTGGCCGCCTGCGAGAAAAGCGTGCAGATCGTTTACGAGCGCCACCTGCGCCCCGCCGAAAAACTGCACCAGCCCTGGGTGTCGCGCGTGACCAGCCAGTTGCTGGCGGCCTATGGCGAGCTGGAAGCGCAGTTGCAGCGCAAGCCGCTGGCCGTGACCAGTGCCACCATGGGCCAGGACGGCGTGACGGCGGGCATCGCCTGGCACTTCACCCAGGCCATGCTGCCCGAGGTGGTTAAGGCCGCGGACTTCCCGGTCTTGCGCGAATTCTCGGCGCGGGCCGAGCAGTTGCCCGAATTTGCCGCGGCGCCGCACAGCGATATCACCTATCAGGACAAACCGTGAGACGACCACCGGGGTGGACTGGCCCGCCCCGGGCCGCTAGGATGGCTGCATGGCCTCCGATCCCGTCCCCCATCCGGAACCCAACCCCGAGCTTTCGGAAGAAAAAATCAACGAAGCCCGTGATGCCTGGTGCCGGGCCTATGTGCATGTCTGGGCCGATCTCTCCAAGGGCCATTACGACCAGGAGGCGGTGCAAAAAGCCGCCGATGAGCACTGGCAGCGCAGTCCCAAGTCCAGCCCGGTGATGGTCGCCAGCACCGAGTTCACCAAGGCAACAAAAAAGCCGGACGGCGCGGCTTAGGTCATCGAAGGGCGCTAACCCCCTAGCCCACCTGCAGTTGGTGCTCATAGCACCACATCCAGCTTTCCCCGGGTTCAAACGACTGGATCACCGCATGCCCCGTCGCCGCATGGTGCTTGCTGGCGTGCTGGTTCTCTGAATCGTCGCAGCAGCCGATGTGGCCGCAGTGCACGCACAACCTCAAGTGCACCCATGTGCCTCCCATCTTGAGGCACTCTTCACAGCCCCTGGCATTGGGCGCGTGAATCTCGACGGGAACATGGCTGCAGGCTTTGATACGCATGTGAAATTCCTGTCAATTAGTAGCAGCCGCGCGTTCCATCGCCGCCAGGTGCTGGTGGATCATCGCGACCGCCGCCGCGCCCTCGCCTATCGCGCCACCCACGCGCTTGACCGAGCCGCTGCGCACGTCGCCCACGGCGAACAGGCCGGGGATGTTGGTTTCCAGCGGCGCGGGCTTGTAGTCGGAGTGCTTGCAGGTCACGCTCTCGCCGGTGCGCACAAAGCCGTGTGCGTCCATGGCCACACCGCAGTTGTCGAGCCAGCCAGTTTCCGGGTCGGCGCCCACAAAGAGGAACACATTGCGCACCTCGGCCTCATGCTCGGTGCCGCGCTCGCGGTTGCGCCAGGTCACCGCGTTCAGGCCGGCGTTGCCGTCGCCGTGCAGCTTCACCACCTCGGTCTGCGGCAGCAGTTCGATGTTGGGCGTGGCGTCTATGCGGTCAATCAAATAGCGCGACATGCTGGCCGCCAGGCTGGGGCCGCGCACCAGCATGTTGACCTTGGCCGCGTGTTGCGACAAAAACACCGCGGCCTGACCGGCCGAGTTGCCGCCGCCCACCAGCACCACCTCGGTCTGGCTGCACATTTTGGCCTCCAGCGCCGAGGCCCAGTACCAGACGCCGCGGCCCTCGAACTCGGCCAGGCGCGGCACCTCAGGGCGGCGGTAGCGCGCGCCGCTGGCCACCACCACGGTCTTGGCGCGCAGGATGCGGCCGTCCGTCAGCTTGACGTGCAACTCGCCCTTGATGGCCTTGGCCGCGCAGTCCAGCGACCGGGCCTGCGCGGGGATCAGCATCTCCACGCCGAATTTCTGCGCCTGCACATAGGCGCGGCCGGCCAGCGCCTGGCCCGAAATGCCGGTCGGGAAACCCAGGTAGTTTTCGATGCGCGCGCTCGCGCCGGCCTGGCCGCCGTAGGCCCGGCAGTCCAGCACGATCACCTTCAGGCCTTCGGAAGCCGCATACACCGCAGTCGCCAGGCCCGCGGGCCCGCCGCCCACCACGATCACGTCGAACAGTTCGGTGCGCTCCGCCGTGTCGACCATGCCCATGCAGCGGGCCAGCTGGTCTTCGGCGGGGTTCACGAGGACTGAGCCATCGGGGCAGACCGCCAGCACATCACCGGCGGCCGCGCCGTATTGCTCCATCAGCGCGGCGGCATCGGTGTCTTCCGCAATATCGACCACATGATGAGGCTCGCCATTGCGGTTCAAAAAACTTTGCAGCCGCACCACGGCGGCCGACTGCGGCCGGCCTATCAGCACCGGGCCGCTGGCGCCCGCCTCGATCAGCGCCACGCGCCGCAGGATCAGCGCGCGCACCACACGCTCGCCCAGGTCGGCCTCGGCAATGATGAGCGCGCGCAACTGGCCGGGCGGCACCAGCAGCGCATCGACATCGTCCTCGGCATGGCCGTCCACCAGCGCCGGCGCGCCCGAGAGCTGCCCCACCTCGGCCAGGAACTGCCCCGGCCCCTGCGTGACGATGGGCACCACCTTGCCCAGGCCGTCGCGCTGTGTGATGGCGACCGAGCCCTTGAGCATCACAAACATGCCGGGGCCGGGCTCGCCGGCGGCGAACAGCCTGTCACCTTTCCTGAAATGCAGCACGGTGCCGAAGCGGCGTATGCGCGCGATTTCGGCCGGCGTCAGCACGGGAAACATCTGGTGCCGGCGGCTCTCAGCCAGGGACGGCTGCGGTAATGGTGGTGGTAGGGAGGTTGGATCGTCGGCCATCAGGAACTCCGGTGTACAACCGCCATGATGACCGATTACCGGGCCGCTTGCATACCGGATAGCGTTACCAGCCGTGCAAGCGCCGCCAGGTGGCGACCTCGCCGTTCTCGGCGAGCGCATGGTACTCAGGGTGCTGCGCCCCGGTGGCGCAGGCGTGGTTGGGCAGTATGCGCAGCTGCGTGCCGATGGGAAAGCGCGCGGCGATGTCGGTGTCGGGAGCGCCCTCGCGCGAGAGGATGCCGTGCTCCTGGTTGGCGCCGCTGAGCACATAGCCCGCTAGCACCTCGCCCTCGGCATCGCAGACCTGGCCGTAGCCGAAATCGTGGGCCTGCTTCTGCGTGCCGCGGTCGCGGCTCATGGCCATCCAGCCGGCGTCCACGATCGCCCAGCCTTTTTCGGTCTGGTGGCCTATCACCGTGGTCAGCACGCTGAGGGCGATGTCCTCCGTGGTGCAGACACCGATGTTGTGCATCACCAGGTCAAAGAACACATACACCCCGGCGCGCACCTCCGTCACGCCGTCGAGCTGCGCCGCCGACAGCGCCGTCGGCGTGGAGCCCACGCTGACCACCGCGCAGGCAAAGCCCGCTTCGCGCAAACGCTCAGCCGCATGCACGCAGGCGGCGCGCTCCTGCTCGGCCATGGCGGCCAGCGCTTCGGGCGTGTTGAGGTCGTAGCTGGAGCCCGCATGCGTCATCACGCCGCCCAGCAGCATGCCGCCGCCCTGCAGCGCGCGCGCCACGTCCAGCAAGGCCGCCTCGCCGGGCTTGATGCCCGAGCGGTGGCCGTCGCTGTCGATCTCTATCCAGACCTCGAATTTTTCGCCCTGCTCGCGGCCGAAGGCGGCAATCGCCTCGGCCGAGGCCACGCTGTCGGTGATGATCTTCAGGTCACAACCTTGGCGCCGCAGCGCCAGCGCCTGCGGCAGCTTGGCCGGCACCATGCCGACCGCATACAGGATGTCGTTGAAGCCGTCGGCAAAAAACTGCGCCGCCTCCTTGAGCGTGGAGACTGTGATGCCTTCCGCCCCGGCCCGGACCTGCGCACGCGCCACCGGCGTGCATTTGCTGGTTTTGACATGCGGGCGGAAACGCACACCCAGCGCATTCATACGCTGCTGCATGCGTTCGATGTTGCGCTGCATGCGCGCCAGGTCGATCACGGCGGCGGGCGTGTCCAGGGCGGCCAGGGGATGGGACTGGGTGATGGCGGTCAAAAAAATCTCCGGTTCGGTAGCGTCAAATCAATTTATCACCAGCGTTATTCGTCACCAGGGCCAGGCAATGCTCTGCCCCTTGCCGGCCTGGCGCGCGCTGCGCTCCAGCAGGCGGGCCACGGTAAGGTCTTGCAACGCGATACCCGTCATGTCGAACACCGTGATGTCGCCCGCGCCGCGCGCAAACTGGGCCTTGCCCGAGAGCACGTCGCCGATTTCGGTGCAGGCGGTTTCAGGCGCCCACTGCAGCTCGCCAATGCCACGCGATTGCGCGGCATCGTCCACAAACACGCGCGCCCTGGCGAGCAGGCCTTCGGGCAGCTCGCGCTTGCCCTTGGTGTCGCTGCCCACGGCATTGATGTGCGTGCCGGGTTGCACGGCGGCCAGCTCGAACAAGGCGCCCTTCCCGGTGGTGGCGGCAATCACCACATCGCTCTGGGCCACGGCGGCATTCACGTCCGCCGCATGCGAGATCGCGCACTGGCCGGCAAACAGCGCCTCAAACGCGGCATTTGGCTGCCCGTCCGCCGTCGCGTAAAACACCTGGCGCAGCTGGGGCAACTGGCGGATCGCATAGCGCAGCTGCGCCCGCGCCTGCACACCGGTGCCGAAGACGCACACCGTGCGGCTTTCGGGCCGCGCCAGCTGCAGGCCCAGGCCGCCCGCGGCGCCGGTGCGCTCGGTGGTCACGGCATTGCCGTCCATCAGGCACACAGGTCGGCCGGTGGCCGGGTCAAACAGCATGATGGTGGCCTGGTGTGCATCGGCGCCCAGCGCCGGGTTGCCGGGCCAAAAACCTGCTGCCTTGAAACCCAGCAGCGACTGCGCGCCCACGTCACCCGACTTGATGCCGAACACGCCGCCGGTGGACAACCTTTCACGCACCAGCGAGAACACACGGCCCTCCCCCTGGCTTTGCAGCACAAAGGCCTCGCGCGTGGCCTCCAGCACATCAGCCGGCGACAACAGGGACTCCACCACATATTTGTCAAGCAGCAAAAGCCGCGCCTCGGCCGGCGAGCTGGCCTGATGCGCGCCTTGCTTGAAACTGGCAGGATGGGGGACGGATGAGGGTGTTTGTTCGGCACTGAGCATCTGGAAATATTATCCATTACTAGACAATTTGTCAAACAACCTTTCCAACTCCACCGCAGGAAACCCCATGCCCGGCAACCCCCACGCCCCTTGTGACGAAGGCATCATCCGCGCCCAGGGCGGCGATTGCGGTGACCGTGGCGCAGCGGCGCACCCGCGCCTGGCGCTGGCCGCCACGGTGCTCGGGTCTTCCATGGCGTTTATCGACGGCTCCGTCGTCAACATCGCCCTGCCCGCCATCCAGCGCGAGCTGGCAGGCAACTCGGCTTCCGGCCTGGCCGAGATGCAATGGGTCATCAATGCCTATCTGCTCCTGCTCGGCTCGCTGGTGCTGGTGGGCGGCTCGCTGGGCGACCGCTTCGGCCGGCGTAAGGTCTTCATCCTCGGCATCGCGATCTTCACGGCAGCCTCGGTCGCCTGCGGCTTCGCGCCCAGCCCTCTCATGCTGATCGCCTCGCGCGCGCTGCAAGGCGCAGGCGCGGCGCTGCTGGTGCCCGCCAGCCTGGCCATCATCGGCAATGTGTTTGAAGGCGAGGCGCGCGGCAAGGCCATAGGCACCTGGGCCGCGTGGGCGGCCCTGATGGGCGCGGCCGGCCCGGTGCTCGGCGGCTGGCTGGTCGATGCCGTGTCCTGGCGCGCCATCTTCTTTCTGAATGTACCCATGGCCGTGGCCACCGTGTGGCTGGCCTTGTATGCCGTGCCCGACAGCCGCGACCCCGATGCGCCCCGGCGGCTCGACTGGCCCGGCGTGCTGCTGGTGGCCGGCGGGCTGGGCGGCCTGACCTACGGCCTCACGCTGGCGCCCGAGCGCGGCTGGCAGGCGGCTGGCGTGCTGGGCCCCATCGCGCTGGGCGCGGCGCTGCTGATGGCTTTTGTGTGGGTGCAGGCCCGTACGCGCGCGCCCATGATGCCGCTGGGCCTCTTCAAGTCGCGCGATTTTGTGGGCACCAACCTGCTCACGCTGCTGCTGTATTTCGCGCTCAGCGGCGCCTTGTTCTTTCTGCCTTTTGTGCTGATAGGCGCTTTCAACTACTCCACCACCGCCGCCGGCGCCACCTTGCTGCCCTTCTCGCTGCTGCTGGGCTTTCTGTCACCGGCCACCGCCAAATTCACCGAACGCTTTGGCGCGCGCCGCATGCTGATGGCCGGGCCCGCCGTGGCGGCCGCCGGCTTTGCGCTGCTGGCCCTGCCCGGCGTGGGCTGGTCTTACTGGGCCGGCTTCTTCCCGGCCATGGTGGTGCTGGGCCTGGGCATGACGATTGCCGTCGCGCCGCTGACCACCACCGTGATGAACGCCGTGCCGGCCGCGCATGCCGGCATCGCCTCGGGCATCAACAACGCCGTCGCGCGCGTGGCCGGCCTGCTGGCCGTGGCGCTGATGGGCGTGGTGTTTGCCGCCGCCCTGCGCGGGCCGGTGCAATCAGCCCCGCCCGAGGTGCTGGTCGCGGCCTTTCGCTGGGTGGTGCTGGGCTGTGTGCTGTGCGCGCTCGGGGCCTCCGCCTGCGCGCTGCTGTTTCTGGCGCCGGCAAGGCCTGCAAGCGCCCGGGCTTAAACTTGCCCCCTGGCGCGGCCGCAAGCGGCCCGTCCCGCGCGGCCTCCAGCGCGCCCCCTTTCACTCCTCCATACCCACCCCATGCCATTTTCCTCATTGGGCTTTTCGCCCGCGCTGCTGCCGTTGCTCCTGCGCGCCCTGGACGAAAAAGGCTATACCGCCCCCACGCCCATCCAGCAGGCCGCCATCCCCGCCATCCTGCAAGGCCGCGACCTGCTGGCCTCAGCCCAGACCGGCTCGGGCAAGACCGCGGCCTTTGCGCTGCCCCTGCTGCAGCGCCTGGCGACCTCACCCTCTCCCGCCGGTCACCGACCCGTGCGCGCGCTGGTCCTCGTGCCCACGCGCGAGCTCGCGGCACAGGTCGGCGAGGCCATTGTGGGTTTTGCCAGATATTTGCCGCAGCGCCGCGCCGGGCCGCCCCAAGCAAGCTCGGCCCCCTCGGGGGGCAGCGCAGTACACGCAGTGACAAGCGTGGGGGCCAACAAGCCCATCAAGGTGGCCGTGGTGTTTGGCGGCGTCTCCATCAACCCGCAGATGATGAACCTGCGCGGCGGCGCCGACATCGTGGTCGCCACCCCGGGCCGCCTGCTTGACCTGGTGGATCACAACGCCCTGAGCCTGGCGGGCACCAACAGCCTGGTGCTCGACGAAGCCGACCGCCTGCTGGACCTGGGCTTTGGCGAAGAACTCAAACGCATCCTGGCCCTGCTGCCCCGGCAACGCCAGACCCTGTTCTTCTCAGCCACCTTTCCGCCCGCAATTGAAGCCCTGGCCGCCAGCCTGCTGCGCGATCCTTTGCGCGTGGAAGTCGCAGCAGTGGCGCAAGCTGCACCGGACATCACCCAACGCGCCATAGAAGTCGACCCAGGCCGCCGCACCCACCTGCTACGCCAGCTGGTGCAAACCGAAAAATGGGAACGCGTGCTCGTCTTTGTCGCCACCAAACACGCGGCCGAAATCGTGGCCGACAAGCTGCGAAAAGTGGACATCCAGGCCGAACCCTTCCACGGCGAACTGAGCCAGGGCAAGCGTACCCAGGTGCTGCACGACTTCAAACTCAAGATCGTGCAAGTCGTCGTCGCCACCGACGTCGCCGCCCGCGGCCTGGACATCGCCCAGCTGCCCGTCGTCGTCAACTACGACCTGCCACGCTCAGTCACCGACTACACCCACCGCATAGGCCGCACCGGACGTGCGGGCGAATCGGGGGTGGCCGTGAGTTTTGTGAGCGTGGGCACCGAGGCGCACTTCAAGCTGATTGAAAAACGCCTGGGCCTCAAGGTCGCGCGCGAACAGGTCGCGGGTTTTGAGCGGGTGGAAGTGGCGGCGGTGAATCCGGCGGATACTGCGGGGACCGGTGGGGTCAAGGGGAAGCGGCCTAGTAAGAAGGATAAGTTGCGGACTACGCAATCTCCGAACCATCGTTAAGGTCGTGCGGAGCTCGGTATAAGTCCAACAACCCTTGAGATTGAAAATCTACGAGACGGTCAGTCTGCTTAACGATGGCCAGAACAGCTTTGCTAAACACGATCGTGTTGGGGGACTGTTCTCGCAAGATCTCAATTTCCGCCTCTAATCCCAGCAACTTGGCAATGTCAAGGCAACGGTCTTTGAGCAAAGTCAACCGCTGCGCATCCAGGGGTACGACGGCATCACTAACTGTAGAGAGATTGCGCTTTCTAAGATGGTTATCACTAAGTGCTTGGTTCACCTTTTTCACCGCATCCCTGATTGCGACTGAATTTTCAGCGCATCGGATTGCCAACAACTTGATATCGTCGCCTACGGATCGAAGAGCCTCGATAGTTATATCCCCGGGGGAGGCATATTCGATACTTCGAATCTGAAGACCATGAACGGCAGGTATGACTTGTTCTAGTGCCGTGAACAAATTAATCCTGCTATAGCCACCAGTCCAAGGGGCGCGTAAAAAACGACCCAGGCGCTCACCTATGTTGGTGACGAATTGCGGACGAGTTGCATATAGGAAAGCGTAAACGTGTGAATAGGACTTAGAAAATTTATCCAAATCAGAAATGAACCACCTTCCATCGATCGGCACCGTAAAAGATTCAGGAGTTATATCCATTGCCATCGAAACATCATTGGTAAGGGATTCGTCGAAATAAGATTCTTTCGAAGGAAGATACTCGCTGATCTGTGCCAATCCCTCAATGCGTATTAAATTTCTATAGCTATCCCGTCGGGCGTGCCCCTCATCCGCCGTCGAGGTTTTGTGAGTGTCATCTAGGACCCAGTGAAAACTTGCACCGGTGACTAAATCCAGCAGCGGTACTTCTCGATTTAAATAGCTTACGAGCTCTGCGCGTCCTACCGGAAAAAGTATCCAGCGATTGCGCTGAACCCCATCCGTATCTGCCCACAAATATAGCCAGTTCCTTTTTCGATCACTAAACAGCGACAACAAAGGACCATCAAAATGAATTAGGTCGCATATGTGTGCGTGGCGTTCGAGCTGCCGAACTTCAAGCCTTGAACCTTGAACTGTGTTCATAACAAGAGCATTCCGTGGTCAATCACGCAACCAGTTGGCTTGAAGCTGGTGTATGAATGAAAGTCAAAATGACCTGACGCTCCTTTTGCGCTATGTCGCCCATCCTGTGGGTCGAGCGAAACTTCCAAAAAATGATCACCAATGGTCTTTAAAGCCTTCGGGTTGCTTTTTAGCAACAATTTTGCTTTTTTGATCAGATTTTCCCGAGTGTCATACATGGAAAGGGCATAGGCAGAGCAACAGGCCATATGGCCCAATTTGGGCAGACGCGCAGGAGTCATAAGCGCGACGGGCAAAAAATTTCGAGGATCTAGCTTATCAGCAGAGGCAAAACGGAAGCCGCGACGTTCTGTGTTGAGCAAAGGCGGAGGGCAGTTTGGAAGTTTCGCTAACTCTGCATAGTAGCGAAATTCGTGTTCAACCTTAGGGGGCGTGTGGCCCGACCCACTCTCTGAATTATTTGCCATGTACTCTTTATTCTTGAGATGATTGCCATCGTTACACAAATATACGCATCCGTCAGAACGTATTTTCACCATAACCAGAGCAATCACCTCCTCCAATTGGTGGAGGGACGATAAGAAAATGAGGCCTCGGGGCTTTTTGGCGCCTTAAAGCCATGCGTCTTAATCCTGATGTATCGACGTGACATCAGGTGCTCACTCAAGCAAGCAAAATGGAAGAGCAGCTAGCAAAAACTATACGAAGCCTTCAGAGCTGGAAAGAGATCAAGCTCTTTGAGTCCAACGTAGCAGCTCTTAACAGACTGACCGAGGAGGTTGAGAGCGCTGTCGCGAAGCGCTCCTACGAACTGGGGCTCGATCTGATTGCTGATAAAACAGCGCTCAATCTAACGTCACTGACGCCCGCCGAGAAAAAAATTGTTCAAGCGGTTAGTGAATATGTGGCAATCATGCGCCAGAAGGGCAAGTACCCTGGACGAACACTGGAACAGTTGAAGAAGCATGGTTTGATTGGTGCGGCAGAAAATGCCGTTTCTCGCGCCCGCCCCACACAGGGATTCCAGACTCTCGCGGAGGCCGATCTTGAGGAGTTATCGTACGAACGAATAGTTCTCGATCATCCAAATGAATTCTCCTCCCGCGCAATCTGGTTTTCACGAAAAACGCTAGGCCTGCCAAACGACACCGATACTGCACCGGCCAATGCGGAAAGCGAGACGCAAATCAGGACAGCAGCGCTCGTGACATGGTTCAAAAACCTGGCGCAACAAAACAATGGAGTAATCCCACCGTTGACTAACGCCGATGCTGCCATAGCGTTAAACATGGAAGACATGCAACGCTTTGGTCAAGTACACGGCAACATCCAATCCCGGCTGGACTTTGCGTGCTATCTCTGCAACCTCCCTCCGCTTGGACTAACGATGGCTTCGCCATTTCCCCGGGCATGGTCTCAGCAAGATAGAGATTGGGCGTTTCCGGTTAAGGGAATGCAAGCGGCCGCTCAATCACGAATCTGGACGGACGTTGACTTCTATAACGTATGCCGTGCAACAGAGTCTTTGCCTGGACAAGCGCATATTTCGTGGAAGCGAGAACTGGCAGGTAACAAGAGTGAGATCAAAGATTGGGCACAACGTTTAAGTGAGTCAGCTCCAACCGATTGGGCTTCGCCACAATTGCCTCCTGCAAAGGCGAAGAATCCGGACTGGACCCGTGACGAATTGATACTGGCGCTAGACCTTTATCTAAAAGACCGCAACTCACTCCCCACCAAAGATAGCCCCGAGATTCACGAGTTGTCAGCGTTTTTGAATGAAATGGGACGCACGCTCGGATTCGGTAAGGAGGCGACTTTTCGTAACTCTAATGGCGTCTATATGAAGATGATGAACTTCAGGCGCTTTGATACCGAATACACCAAGGACGGAAAGGTTGGGCTTACCCGAGGCAACAAGGACGAGGAGCTTGTATGGAATGAATTCTCTGCCGATCCGGCCAGGTTAGCCCTTGTGACCGAAGCGATCCGTGCCGCTATCAGTGGTCACCAAAACGATGCAGCACTTGCGTCACCTGATGAACCCGATATCTGTGAGGCGGAGGAAGGCAAGGTACTTACGCGGTTGCACAGAGTAAGAGAGCGAAGCAGAAAGCTCGTTGATCAAGCGAAGAAAAACGCGCTAAAGAAGCACAATCGACTTTTCTGCGAAGCATGCGGATTCGATTTTTCGGTTAAGTACGGTTCTACTATGGAAGGGCTCATTGATGCACACCATACAAAACCAGTTCACACACTCTCAGCAGGCGATAAAACTAACGTCAACGATCTAGCACTCCTGTGTGCGAATTGCCATCGTGTCGTGCATTCCTCGAAGCGGTGGCTGTCAATATCTGAGGTCAAAGAGTTGCTCAATGACGCGGGCCGAGAAGCCTTGCCATAACTCCCTGCAGATAGTGAGTCAAAAGCAGTGCATGCGTGTATAGACGCAGAAAAGACAACTGCAAAGAGCACATCCCCGGCCAATAACTGCCGGGCTTGCTCATCGAGCAGCCTCCCGATATGAGTACTAGCCGGATCTTGTAAACCGAAGACACCTGCGGCTGCGAACCCAGTCGATCTTGCGGGAACAGATGGGGCCAAGGAAAAAAAGAAAAATAAGTTTCGGGCAGCATAGATGCGAGAATCAACCTGCCAGGTTAGCGAAGTCTACGCATCCCGCCCCAACGCTTCACGCTCCCTCTTGGCCCGCAGAACACGAAACCGCCACCGCACAAGGCCAACGGCGTAACTGATGTAGTAGCCCGCCAGCAGGCCAAAGACAGCTAGGGTGAGCCGGCTGCGCGCGAAATCACCGACTCCGTTCGGCATCCCCGGCGCGGTGACGTAAACCTCGACCAAACGATAAACAATGCGCGCGACAAACAGCAGTGACAGCGCGATACCCAGGTGAGCATTGGGCGTGTAGAACAGGCCTTGGGGTGTCGGCTCGAAGTGCGTCTTGCTGAGACCGAAGACACCAAGCCAGGCACCCAGGCCCAGGCCGCCCGCAAGCCAGCAGAGCCTATCCAGGTGTTCGCGCGCGGCAAAGCCAAGCAGGCCGATCAAGACGGGAAAGATCACCAACGTGACCCAGGGGCGAATCCTCGACAGGCGCTGGCGACCGACCATGCGGCGAAAGCGGGCGTAGACACGCCACGAGATCAGCGGAAGAAGCACTAGCAGTGTGATGGTGGAGGAACTTGGCGCTGGCATGGTGTGGGCCTTCAGGTGGCGAAGAATTGGCTCAAGCGCAGGAACGACCCGGCATGATGCCCCGGACTATCGCTGGAGAAACGACGCCTGCAGAAACCGCATTCCGGCCAGTATCTGCTGAACCCGCTCCCCGGACAAGGTCCCGATCTGTTCTCCCAGCCGCGTCTTGTAGACCGAAGACACCTGCGACACGACCACCACGCTCTGCTTCTCAAGCTTGCCCTCCCCTGGCGTCAGCAAAACATTGCCCGGCTCCGTCGCGCGGTTCAGGTTGGAGGTCAGCGCGCAAACAATCACGGTACTGATGCGGGAGCGGTTGAACACATCGTCCTGCACGATGACATGGGGGTGCGGAGAGCCTGGGATGGAGCCGCGTGAGGGGTCGGCCTCAATCCAGAATATGTCGCCTTGCTTGAAGGTTGCGGGGAAAGGGCCTTGAGGGGCTTCGGGGTCTCTGTCCATAAGCTACCAACCAAGCGCCAGCGTTTTAAAAAACACCTGCGCGACCCTTATCGAATGCACTTCTCCACTGCCTGTAACCTACCAACTCGCCTTCGGTCACCGAACTATGCCCAATTCGGGTTTGCCCCGCTGCGGCGCCGGGTGGACGATTTGGAGCATGCCCCACCTGGACCGTCCATTTCCCTTTTGCGGCCGCGGTACGCGCTTCTTCAAGCGTATTGAATTCTGAAGCCCCGTAGGAGCAACTGACGACAAGCAGATAGTCGTCTTCGGTGGCCGAAAAAGACTTGCCTTGTATGTTGATGGACTCGCCCTTTTTCAGGTCAATGCGGTCTATCTTTAGCACTTTGCTCACGGCAAATTTTCCATCGCCTCGCTTGCTTACGAGCAAATCGCCTTCCTTGAAAGGAAAGGTCTTGTAGTCGGGAGGGAAGAAGTTTCCCGCGTGAACTTGCATGGAAAGTGCCATCAGTAGAAATGCGAGAAGCCGGCGCACGCCTTATTCCCCGTCAACCCAATCATCCTCACCCTCATTCCTCACCCGCGCCACCTTCACCCCAGGCTTGGCCAGGACCTCCACATAAAATTGCTCACCACCATCCTTGACGATCTCATCAATCGATTTGATAAGGCCGGCTTCCGGCACACCCACCGCCGAGGCTTCGCTATAGCCTGACTTGCAATCAAAGTCCCAAAAGTCCGCTCCCTTGGGAAGCGCCTTGCCGCGCTCGCGTTTGAAATATTTGCGGATGTCGTGTTTGGCGGCTTCCAGCAGGCGCTCGCGGTTTTTGCCTTCGACCTTGAGTTGGAATGTTTTCTTCATGAGTACTTTGGTGTCGGTAGGTGGCCTGTTGCGGCCACGATGTACTACGGATTATCGGCCCGCCGCTGCATGGAGCTCGCAAAACAATGGTCAAAAGCGGCGGCGCAGGCCACACTGCACGGCGTGGCGTTTGCTTTTGGCCCACACACCAAGCCTTGCAAATCCCCACCGCCCCTTCAATCGCCCCTCAACAACTCAAGGAAATTTCGATGCTCTATGGTTTGACGTATCTCGGTGTGGTCCACACCGCCATCAGCCTGGTGGCTGTTGCGGCGGCGCTGATCGCCTTCTTTCGCGACAAGGAAATCATCGCAGCCTCCATGCTGGGCAGGGTCTATATCTGGACCACGGTGCTGACCTGCCTCACGGGCTTTGGCATCTTCCAGCATGGCGGCTTCGGCAAGCCGCATGCGCTGGGCATCGTCACGCTGCTGGTGCTGGGCATTGCCTGGGTGGCGGGCAACACCAAGGTGCTGGGCCGCGCTTCGCCTTATGTGGAAACGCTCAGCTATTCGATCACCTTTGTGTTCCACATGATCCCGGCGATCACCGAGACATCGACGCGCCTGCCGCTGGGCGCACCGCTGCTGCCCAATGCCGATGCGCCCGAGCTCAAGGTGGTGACGGGCGTTCTGCTTCTGCTCTATGCCATTGGCGCGGCGCTGCAGGTGCGCCGCATACGGGCGCGCAATGCGGCGCAGGTGGTGCCGCTACCGGGCTCGGCCGCGGCCTGAGTGCTCTTCAGCCGGGATTGATGACGAGCAAGTAGCGGCAACCGCTTCGCCCCAGGGTTTTAAACACCAGGGGACGGTCCACGCCAAAGTCCAGGCAATCGCCGGGCTCGAGTTCAAAGGTCTCGGCGCCATAGTCGATGCGCAGGCCGCCCTCCACCAGCCACAGGCGCTGGCGATAAGGCCGGCCTGTCCACTTTGGGTAGGCGACGCGGGTGGAGCGCGGCAGTTCGACCTCCACCATCTCGGCGCCGCCCTCGCCTCCGCGCTCTGCGACCTGGCGCCGCAGGTAGCCGGCTTCGGGGTCGCGCCAGACTTCCTGTTCAGCTTTTTTGCGCAGCCGGCGCTTGGCCTCCTGGTCTTCGGTGAGCAGCTGCGCAAGCGGCACGCCCAGGCCCGCCGCTAGCCGGCCCAGGATGGTGGCGGTGGGGCTGCTCTCCACGCGCTCAACTTTGGAGATCATGGCCTTGCTGACGCCGGAAGCTTCGGCCAGTTCAGCCAGGGTCAGGCCTTTGGCCTGGCGCAGGGCCAGCAGGCGGGAGGCGATCAGGGCATCAATCGTCATGGGAGCCTTCAGTAAAAAAACACTCGTCCATCATAAGGGACAAATAATCTCTTATAGTAGACAACCCATTTCCCCCGCCCTCCCCCGAAAGGATTCCCATGCATCCCGTGCAGTGCACCGAAGAACGCCATGCCGGCCAGATCCTGGCCATCTTCAACGAGGCGATTGCCAATTCAACGGCGCTGTACGACTACAAGCCGCGCACGCCCGAAAGCATGGTGGCCTGGTTTGCGGCCAAGCGCGCCAACGGCTTTCCGGTGATCGGGCTGGAGGACGACAGCGGCAAGCTGCTGGGCTTTGCGAGCTACGGCACCTTTCGCGCGTTTCCGGCCTACAAGTACACCGTCGAGCACTCGGTCTATGTGGAGAAAAGCAGCCGTGGCCGGGGGCTGGGGCGGATGCTGCTGGAGGCCATCGTCGCCAAGGCCGAGGAGAACGGCATGCACCTGGTGGTGGGCGCCATCGACCTGGACAACAGCGCAAGCATGGAACTGCACAAGCGCCTGGGCTTTGAGCACTGCGGCACGATCAAGCAGGCGGGCTTCAAGTTCGGCCGCTGGCTGGACCTGGCGTTTTTGCAGAAGACGCTGGCAACGCCGCTGCAGCCTGTGGATGGCTGAGGACTAGCTCTGGCCCGATTGGGCCAGCACCTTGTCAATCGCCTCATGCAGGTGCTGCAGGCCGAAAGACACGTCGCAGAACACGCCGTTGACGTAGAAGGTGGGCGTTGAGCGCACGCCCAGGTGGCGGCCGCTTTGCATGTGCTCCTGCACGCGCTGCAGGTAGACGTGGTCGCTCATTTCATTCTGGTAGCGCGCCATGTCAAGGCCGGCCTGGGCGGCGTATTCCATCAGCTGCTTGTCCTTGAGGTGCTGCTGGTGGCTGAACAGCAGCTCGTGCATGGGCCAGAACTTGCCCTGGGCGCCGGCGGCTTCGGCCGCTTCGGCGGCCAGCTCGGCATGGGGGTGCACCTCGCGCAGCGGGAAGTGGCGGAACACAAAGCGCAGTTGCGGGCCGAAGTGCGGCAGCATGACTTTGAGGGCGCCGTAGGCCTGGAAGCAGGAGGGGCACTCGAAGTCGCCGTATTCGACGACGGTGACCGGGGCGGACGAGCGGCCGCGTATATGGTCTATGGCCTCGTCGGGTTCAAGCAGGGGGTCCGGCGTGTGCGGGGAGGCCATGGTTCACCTTTCTTCACTGTTCCTGGGGGATGGAACAGTATCGCCCCGGGCCGCGGCGCGATCAAGGCGCCGGCCGCCCAAAGGCGAAGAAGCCGTGAAACAGTCTGTGTGATCAGCCCTGGTTGGCCGCGTTCGCGAGGGCTTCGTCGAGCGCCTTGCACGAAGGCGAGCACACGGCCTGGGATTTGCCGAGCACCTTGCGCGTGCCCATGAGCGAACGGGCGCGGTGCTTGCCGCACATGAAGCAGGACATGGTGGCCGCGCCGAACGAGGTGGTGGCGGCGAACGGGGAGCCCGAGACCTTGGATTTGTAGCGCAGGCCGTCTGCGAGGACTGCGGTTTTGGCGTCAGCTCTTGCCATGGTTTGGATCTTCCTTGGTTTGGGGTTTTGAAGGGTTCACGGCTTTGCCCATCGCGCGGTTCAAGGCCTCCTTGGCCTGTTGCTCGGCGGCGAGCGAGGCGTCCAGCGCGGACCGGCACAGGCCGGCGTACTGGTAGTTCACGTTTTCATACAGCTCGGCGGCGGCCGGATGGGTGTCCAGCAGCGCGCCCAGCGCCACGCCCTGCTCCACCTCGCCCAGCTCGTCGAGCAGGTGCAGCACGACGGAGCGGTATTGCTCGGCGCCGACAGGCACCGCGCTATGCTCCAGGCACTCCAGCAACTCGGCCAGCACATGGGTGACCGTGAGGTCGGTTTTAAGGGGATGGGTTTGGGTGGCGTTCATGCAGTGAATCTGGGGTTTCCTCCCCCAAAATCAAGCGCCGTGGCCGGCCAGGATGCCCGCCTTGCGGCGGCTGCCGGGCCCGAGAGAGCCTAGCCTGGATCAGCCCTGCGCGCTATATTTTCTATAGCTGATGACGCTTGTCTGCCGTGGGTTGGAGGCTTATTTTACCGCAAAAGAAGGGGGCTCGCTTTCACCGCGCCGCACAAGGGGGTTTAGGGCGCGGCATTCGGTGCGGACGAGATATCGGCGAGGTGCTTCACGAGCAGCTTGGCGGCGGCCGAAAGGCCTGCCTCGTCCCTGAAGCAGATCGCGAAACGGCGCCTGGCCCAGCTGTCGCTCAGCGGCATCACGCGCAGGCCGAAGGTGCGGGCATAAGAGTCGGCCACCTCGCGCGGCACCACGCTGATGGCCAGGTTGGCGCGCACCACGCGCAGCGCGGCCTCGAAGTTGGAGACGACGACCCGGTGCACGATGGCCTTGCCCTGGAGCGCGGCGGCACGCTGCAGCAGCACCTGCACCGCGCTTTGCGCCGGCAGGCTCACGTGTTCGTAGTCCAGCGTCTGCTCGAAACGCAAGGTTTCGTGCCCGGCCAGCGGATGCGAGGGATGGGTGACGATGGCCAGGTGGTCGTGCCGGTAGCCGCGGGATTGCAGGCCGGCCAGGTCGGCCGCGTCCCAGCAAATGCCGACCGAGGCCACGCCCTCCTTGATGCCGCGTATCACCTCGGGGCTGACGCGCTCTTCCATGCTGATGCGGATGTCGTGGTGCGCCGGCAGCTGCAGGAAGCCGGCGATGTCGTCGGCCAGCGATTCGGCCATGACCGAGGCCGTGGCCAGGATACGCACCTGGCCGCGCACCCCCAGCGCGTAGTCGCCCATCTCGCGCTCGATCTGGTCGGCGCTGGCCAGCATGGTGCGGGCGTGCTCCAGCAGGCTCTGGCCGGCGGGCGTGGGCTCGACGCCGCGCCGCCTGCGGACCAGCAGTTGCGTGCCCACCGTATCTTCAAGCTGGGCCAGGCGTTTGCTGACGGCCGAGCCGACGATGTGGGCCTGCTCGGCCGCGCGGGCAATGCTGCGTGCGTCGCAGACGGCGGCAAACAGCCGCAGCGTGATCAGGTCCAGGTCTCTCATAAGGGCTCCTGCGTCTGGGCCAATTGGACTCAAGATATTCCAAATCGGAACGTTGGTGTTTCCAAAATTGACGAGACAATCGTTTTAGGAAATTCTAAACTGGCAAAAACACCCCACAACCTGGCAAAACCGGGCATACCCAGGAATTCCCGAGACAAGGCGAGCCCTTCCATGACCACCACTCCCACCCTGCCCGCCCACGCCAGCATCCGCGAAGTCGGGCTGCGCGATGGCCTGCAAAGCATTGCCGCCGTGATGCTCACGGCCCGCAAGCTCGAATGGCTGCGCCAGGCCTATGCGGCCGGCCAGCGCGAGATCGAGGTCGGCTCTTTTGTGCCGGCGCGCCTGTTGCCGCAGTTGGCCGACACGGCCGAGCTGGTGGCTTATGCCAAAACCCTGCCCGGCCTGGTCACTTCAGTGCTGGTGCCCAACCTCAAGGGCGCAGAGCGCGCCATCGAATCGGGCGCCGACCTGATGCTGCTGCCGCTGTCGGCCAGCCATGCCCACAGCCTGGCCAATTTGCGCAAGACGCCCGATGAAGTCGTGGAAGAAATAGGCCGCATACGCGCTGCGCGCGACGCGGCGGGTTCAGCCATCGTGCTGGAGGTCGGTGTGGGCACGGCCTTTGGCTGCACGCTGCAGGGCCGGGTGGAGCCGGCCGAAGTGCTGCGATTGCTGCAAGCCGCGCTGGACGCCGGCGCCGACCGCGTGGGCCTGGCCGACACCGTGGGTTACGCCGACCCGGCCATGGTGCAAAACCTGTTTGAAGCGGCGTTCAAGGTGGCCGGCGACAAGCTGGCCTGCGGCCATTTCCACGACACGCGCGGCCTGGGGCTGGCCAATGTGTACGCCGCGCTGCAAACCGGCGTGACACGCTTTGACGCCTGCCTGGCCGGCATAGGCGGCTGCCCGCATGCGCCCGGCGCCAGCGGCAATGTGGCCAGCGAAGACCTGGCCTATATGTTGGCGAGCATGGGCATTCAAACCGGGATTGATTTCGACAAACTGATGGCCTTGCGCGGCCAAGTGGCGGGCTGGCTGGAGGGCGAAACCCTGCACGGCACGCTGTGGCGCGCGGGCCTGCCCAAAACCATGCGCCCCGCCCCCACACTGGCTTGATACTTTGAACTTTTCCGGAACCCTGCATGCAAAACACGTCTGACTCCACCCCGCGCCAACCCCAGCCGCTGGCAGGCCTTCGCGTCGTGGAATTCACCCACATGGTCATGGGCCCCACCTGCGGCATGGTGCTGGCCGATATGGGCGCCGAAGTGATCAAGGTCGAACCCATTGACGGCGACCGTACCCGCAGGCTGCTGGGCGCGGGCTCGGGCTTCTTTCCACTGTTCAACCGCAACAAGAAAAGCATCGGCATCGACCTGCACAATCCTGTGGGCGCCGAAGTGGCGCGCAAGCTGTGCGCCGGTGCCGACGTGGTGGCGGAAAACTTCAAACCCGGCACCATGGCCAAATACGGACTCGGCTACACGACGCTCAGCGCCGTCAACCCGCGCGTCATTTATGTCAGCCACAAGGGCTTTTTGCCCGGCCCCTACGACCACCGCACGGCACTGGATGAAGTCGTGCAAATGATGGGCGGCCTGGCCTACATGACGGGCCGGCCCGGCGATCCGCTGCGCGCCGGCACCAGCGTGAACGACATCATGGGCGGGCTGTTTGGCGCCATAGGCGCACTGGGCGCGCTGATCCAGCGCGGCATTACCGGCAAGGGCATGGAGGTGCAGTCGGCGCTGTACGAAAACAATGTGTTCCTGATGGGCCAGCACATGCTGCAGTACGCCATGACCGGCAAGCACCCGGCGCCCATGCCCGCGCGCGACAACCCATGGGCGGTGTACGACGTGTTCACGGTCAAGGATGGTGAGCAGATCTTCCTGGCGGCCGTCAGCGATGTGCAGTGGCAGACCTTTTGCACCGTGCTGGGCTTTGCCGACCTCAAGGCGGACCCGGCCCTAGCCACCAACAACCAGCGCGTGGCGGTGCGCCCCGCCTTGCTCAAGGACCTGTCGGCGCGGCTGGCGCAGCATTCGGCGAACGAGCTTTCCGCCATCATGGAAAAAGCCGGCCTGCCCTTCGCGCCCATCCGCAAGCCCGAAGACCTCTTCGACGACGAACACCTGCTGGCCACCGGCGGCCTGACCGACGTGCGGCTGCCCGACGGCCCCAAGGCCGGCCAGATGGTGAAGACCACCCTCCTTCCCATCACCATGCAAAGTGAGCGGCTGGGGGTGCGCCTGCATCCGCCCGCGCTGGGCGAACACACGCGCGAGCTGCTCGCGGGCTTGGGTTACGCCGGCGGTGAGATTGAGGCGCTTCAGGCGCAGGCGGTGGTGGCCTGAGTTGATGCGCACCGGGGCGTCAATCAAAAATCACGCATCAACAAGGAGACAAGACATGAACAGCGACAAGACCTTATCGCGCCGCGAGGCCATGCTGGCCCTTGGCGAGCTCGGCATTGCGGCTGGCGGCCTGGCGGCAAGCGGCAGCGCCCAAGCCCAGTCTGACAAGGCGGTGCGTTTCATACTGCCCGTCAGCGCGGGCTCGGGTGTGGACACCATCGTCCGCGCCGCAGGCCCGGCCCTGTCCAAGGCCCTGGGGCAGACAGCCGTGATTGAAAACCAGCCCGGCGCGGGCGGCATTGTGGGGACGCAGACCCTGGTGAAAGCGGCGCCCGACGGCATGACCCTGAGCGTGGTTTCCAACAACCACGTCATCTACCCGGCGGTGCTGAAGTCCGTCCCCTTCGATCCGGTGAACGACATCACGCCCATCGCCGTGATCGGCACCACGCCCATGGTCCTGGTGGTCAATCCCAAACTACCGGCCAGGAATTTGCGGGAGTTCATGGACCTGCTGAAGGCCAATCCTGGGAAATACAACTTTGCGTCGTCGGGCAACGGGACCATCCTGCATCTGGCGGCCGAGATATTCAAGGACCTGTCGCACACGTTCTCCACCCACATCCCCTACCGGGGCTTCGGCCCGATGATGCAGGACATCGTGGGCGGCCAGGTGGACTGGGGCGTTGCGGCCTTGCCGGCGGTAGCGGGCCAGATCAAGACCGGCCACGTGCGCGCACTGTGCATAGCCTCCCCGGCGCGCAGCCCGGTGGCGCCGGACATCCCGACCTCGGCCGAGGCGGGCCTGCCGCCTTACGTGGTGGAGGGATGGTTTGCGGTGATAGGCCCCAAGGGACTGGGTGAGGACCAGGTCAAGCGGATCCACACCGCCTTCACCACGGCCTTCGACACGCCTGAACTCAAGGACGCCATGTTCAAGCAGGGCAACAGCATCAAGGTGTCCACGCCCGAATTCGCCGCGGACTTCTTCCGCAGCGAGCTCAAGCGTTACGCCGCGGTGGTCAAGCGCGCGGGCGTGGTGCCGCAGTGACGCGCGGGCCCTTGCGCCCGCACACCGCCCAGCGTCGGGTCCGAGCCGGCTTTACAGTTTCGCGATAGACACTTCCGTCGACTTCACCAGCGCCACCACCTCGCTGCCGACGGCCAGTTCAAGCTGGTCGACCGAGCGCGTCGTGATGACCGAGGTCACGATGCCCCAGGGGGTTTCGACGTCGATTTCGGAGACGACGTCGCCGCGGATGATTTCTTTCACCTTGCCGCGGAACTGGTTGCGGACATTGATGGCTTGGATGGACATAAAGGTTCTCCTTGAACTTGGTTAAAAAAAACGAATCAATAAAGCAGAAAACTCAAACCGCCCAGCGCACGCCGTGCACCGGTGTGTTGGGCCACAGCGGCTCGCTGGGCGAGATCGCTTCGCCGGGCTGCTGCAGTACACGGTCCAGGATCTTTTTCTCGATCTGGCCGAACAGTGGTTCGCTGCGCTCGCGCGGCCTGGCGATGCGCACACGCTCATCGAGCGCGATGCGGCCGTCCTCGATCAGGATCACGCGGTCGGCCAGTGCCACCGCTTCCTGCACGTCGTGCGTGACCAGCAAGGCGGTAAAGCCGTTGCGCTGCCACAGGCCTTCAATCAGCTGGTGCATCTCGATGCGGGTCAGCGCGTCCAGTGCTCCCAGGGGCTCGTCGAGCAGCAGCAGGCGCGGGCTGTGCACCAGGGCCCGGGCCAGCGAGACACGCTGGCGCTGCCCGCCCGAGAGACGCGCGGGCCAGTCGGCCTGGCGGTCGCCCAGACCCACCTGGGCCAGCACATCGGCCGCAGCCGCATGGCCGCCGGGCGGCAGGCCCAGGGCCACGTTGTCGATCACGCGGCGCCAGGGCAGCAGCCGCGAATCCTGGAACATGATGCGGGTGTCCTCGCGCAGGCCGGTGACGTCCTGGCCGTCCAGGCGAATGCTGCCCTGGGTGGCGGCCTCCAGCCCGGCCACCAGGCGCAGCAGGGTGGACTTGCCGCAGCCGCTGCGGCCCACGATGGCGACAAATTCGCCGGGCTCAATCACGAGTTCGGTGTGCTGCAGCACCTGGCGTTTGCCGTAGCGTTTGGAAAGGCCGCGTATTTCGAGGCGAACGCCGCGCTCTTGCGATACAGGCTGTGCCTGCGGCGGCACTGGGCCAGCCGCGGTGTCGCGCCCGAGTTCCGCAGCCAGATAAGTTTGAGACGATTCAAAGGAGACTTGGGGATGAAGCATGGGGTGTCCTCCGAAAACTCACGCCGCAGCCGACTGATAGCCGGGGTGCCAGCGCAACCAGTAGCGCTCCAGCCCGCGCGCGAACATGTCAGCCAGCTTGCCCAGCAGGGCATAGAGCAGGATGCCGACCAGCACCACGTCGGTCTGCAAAAACTCGCGGGCGTTCATGGTCAGGTAGCCGATGCCGGCCTGCGCCGAAATGGTCTCGGCCACGATCAGGATCACCCACATCAGGCCCAGCGAAAACCGCAGGCCCACCAGGATGGACGACAGCGCGCCGGGCAGGATGACTTCGCGGTACAGCTGCCAGCGCGTGAGGCCGTAGGTGCGGCCCATTTCGATGAGGCCAGGGTCCACATTGCGAATGCCGTGGAAGGTGTTGATGTAGATCGGGAAAAACACCGACACCGCGATCAGAAACAGCTTGGCGCTTTCGTCAATGCCGAACCACAGGATCACCAGCGGGATCAAGGCCAGCGCCGGGATGTTGCGCACCATCTGGATGGTCGAATCCAGCAGGGTTTCAAAAAACTTCACCGAGCCGGTCAGCAGGCCGAAGGCCAGGCCCAGCCCGCCGCCCACGGCCAGGCCCGCGAGTGCCCTGCCCGCGCTGACCTTCACATGCGTCCACAGCTCGCCGGAGGCCGACAAGGCCCAGGCGGCTTTGATGACTTCTGAAGGCGCCGGCAGCACGCGGGTGGACAGCCAGCCCAGCGACGAAGCGATTTGCCATAAGGCTACCAGCCCGACCGGCACCACCCAGGGCAGCAGGCGCTGGCCGAGGTCGCGCAGCACGGCGGCAAGCTGCAGGCGCGGGAAGGAGACCCCCGAGCCCAGCGGCAAAAAGCCCAGGCCGGGGGCATCCACGGTGTCGGGCACCGGGGTCACCTGGAGTTCGCGAACGGAATCTGTCATGGTTGTGCTCCAGGTTCAGCTTTGCGAGACGCGCGGCAGGTAGTCATTGGCCACGACTTCGCCGAAAGGTCCGTTGGGCACACGGCCGGACAACTTCTGGCGCAGCTTGCGCGGCAGCAGCGGGAACACCAGCTCCGCAAAGCGGTAAGCCTCCTCGAGGTGCGGGTAACCCGAGAGCACAAAGGTGTCCAGGCCCAGTGCGGCGTATTCCTCGATGCGCGCGGCCACGGTTTGGGCGTCGCCCACCAGGGCGGTGCCCGCGCCGCCGCGCACCAGCCCCACGCCGGCCCAGAGGTTGGGGCTGATCTCGAGGTCTGCTCTCGTACGCTTGCTTCCGCCCGCATGCAAGGCGGCCATGCGCCGCTGCCCCTCTGAATCCATGCGTGCAAACGCGGCCTGCGCCCGGCCCACGGTGGCATCGTCAAGCTTGCTGATCAGGCTTTCGGCGGCACGCCAGGCTTCGTCTTCGGTGTCGCGCACGATGACGTGCAGGCGTATGCCGAACTTGACCGTGCGGCCGTGTTTCGCCGCCCTGGCCTTCACATCGGCGATTTTTTTGGAGACTTCGGCGGGCGGCTCCCCCCAGGTCAGGTAGGTATCGACCTGCTCGGCAGCCAGTTCGTGGGCCGGCGCCGAGGAGCCGCCGAAATACACGGGAGGATGCGGTTTTTGCACCGGCGGGTACAGCAGCTTCGCGCCCTTCACGCTCAGGTGCTCGCCCTGGTAGTCAAAGCTTTCGCCCGCATGGCTGCGCGCGAGAATTTCGCGCCAGATGCGGATGAATTCGGCCGACTGTTCGTAGCGCTGGGCGTGGTCCAGGTAGACGCCATCGCCCTCAAGCTCGGCCTGGTCGCCGCCGGTGACCAGGTTGATCAACAGGCGCCCGCCCGAGAGCCGGTCAAAAGTGGCGGCCATGCGCGCGGCCAGGCTGGGCTGGTGCAAACCGGGCCGCACGGCCACCAGGAACTTGAGGTTTTTGGTGACGGGCAGCAGGCTGGCCGCCACCACCCAGGGGTCCTCGCAGGAACGGCCGGTGGGAATCAGCACGCCCTCGTAGCCCAGGGTGTCGGCGGCTGTGGCCACCTGTTTCAAATAGTCGTGGCTGACCTCGCGCGCGCCTTCGCCCGTGCCAAGGTAGCGGCTGTCGCCGTGGGTGGGAATGAACCAGAAAACCTGCATGGGAACTCCTTGAATGCTGTGGTGATGTGTTTTGCGCTTTTGCGCTTATTTGCGCGCTACCTGGATGCCTTCAGGTCGCCAAACAATGTCGGCCACCTTGACGGCTCTGGGGATCAGCCCCAGGCGCAAAAAGGCATCGGCCACGCGCTGCTGGTCGGCGATGGTGGCGGCGTTCAGCGGGCCCACGGGCGAGGCCGGCCTGCGTTGCATGAACAAGCTCACCACGCCGGCGTCCAGCCCGCTGAAGTCGGACACCAGCTTGATGGCTTCCGCGCGATGGCTTTGCACCAGGGCATCGGCGCTGGTCAGCTCTTCAAGCAAGGCCGCCAGGGCCGGCCCATGCTGGGTGGCGAAAGGGCGCGAGGCCAGGTAAAAGGAGTTGTTGCTCGACAGCTCGCGGCCGGTGACCAGCACCCGCGACTTGATGGCCAGTTCGATGGCGGCATAAAACGGGTCCCAGATAGCCCAGGCATCCACGCTCTTGCGTTCGAAAGCGGCGCGCGCATCGGCAGGCGCCAGGTAGATCGGCTGGATGTCGTTCCACTTCAAGCCGGCCTTGTCGACCGCGCGCACCAGCAGGTAATGCGAGCTGGAGCCTTTTTGCAGCGCGATTTTCTTGCCCTTGAGTTCGGCCAGGCTGCGTGTGGGCGAATCGCCCAGCACCAGAATGGCCGAGCTGTCGGGCTTGGGCGGCTCGACACCGACGTAGAGCAGGTCCTTGCCGGCGGCCTGGGCAAACACCGGCGGTGAGTCGCCGGTGAGGCCGAACTCCAGGCTACCCACCGAGAGCGCCTCAAGCAGCTGCGGCCCGGCGGGAAACTCCACCCAGCTGATCCGGGTGTTGGGAAAGCGCTTTTCGAGCACGCTTTTCTGCTTGAGGACGACCAGGTTGACGGCGGCCTTCTGATAGCCGATGCGCAGTTGCTCGGGTGCTTTTTCAGCCTTGGCGGCCGCTGGCTGGGCCTTGGCGCCCGGCAGCCCCAGGCCCCACAGCGAAGCGGTGGTGGCGGCGATTTTCAGGAAGCGGCGGCGCAGCTGAAGCGGTGTGGTGTCGTTCATGGTGTTTCCTTCGCAGGCCGCGCTCAGGGCGCGGGTTTGTAGGCGGCGTCACTGACGCTGATGGCCTTGGGGATCAGCTTGAGCTCGAAGAAGGTGTCGGCCAGTTTTTGCTGGTCGGCGATCACGCTGGCGGGCACGGGCTGGACCTTGAACTCATAGCGCTTGAGGCTGAGCTCGACCACCTCGACCGGCAGGCCTTGCAGCGGCGCGATCAGCTCGGCGGCCTTTTTGAGGTTGGCCTTGAGCCAGGCGCCCCGCTCCACCGCGTCGTCAAACAGGGCCTGGATGACCTTGGGGTTCTTCGCGACAAAGCCGCGCTCGGCCAGGTAGTACTGGTAGTTGTTGACCACGCCCTTGCCGTCGGCCAGCACGCGCGCGCCTATGGCTTTTTCGGCGGCAGCGGTGAAGGGGTCCCAGATCACCCAGGCATCCACGCTTTTGCTTTCGAAGGCGGCACGGGCATCGGCCGGCGGCAGGTAGACGGGCTGGATGTCGCTGAGCTTGAGCTGGTTTTTCTCAAGCAGCTTGACCAGCAGGTAGTGCACATTGCTGCCCTTGTTGAGGGCCACCTTTTTGCCTTTGAGTTCGGCCACGGACCTGATGGCGGAGTCCTTGGGTACCACGATGGCTTCGGCTTCGGGCGCGGCCGGGTCATAGCCTATGTAGGCGAATTTGGCGCCGGCGGCCTGGGCGAAGATGGGCGGTGCTTCGCCCACATAGCCCACATCGACGGAGCCGAGGTTCAGGCCTTCTAGCAACTGCGGGCCGGCTGGGAACTCCACCCACTTGACTGTGGCGTTCAAGGGCTGCAAGCGCTTTTCGAGCGTGCCCTGGGCCTTTTGCAGCACGAACAGGCTGGCGGCTTTCTGGTAGCCGATGCGCAGTTCAACTTTCTCGGGGGTTCCCTGTGCATGGGCCACGGGCAGGCCCAGCAAGGTGATGACGCCCGCAATCGCGGCCGCCAATAGCAGGCCCAGGCTGAAATCGAGCCAGGTGCGTACCCTGGATGTTTCTTGGGAAGTGCCGGGCGTGCCGGCGGATGAGGTGTTCATGTGATGTCCTTGTCAAAAATCTTTCCGGGATGCGCGGCCGGCGGGAGGCAAAGCTCCGCCCGGCCGCCCGTCTGGCGGTTTCAAAATTGGCGTTGTGAGGTCGTGTGGAAATTCAGGGCGGCGGCCAAACGGTCAGCTGCGCCCCGATATCAAACGCTACATCGCACCCGGGAAAAATGCACCGGCTCGAAGCCGGCCGTGGCCGGCTGGCGGAAGCTTTCGGCCAGCAGGGTCAACACCGCGTCGTCCAGCCGCACGGCGATGTCGGGGCCGACCTCGTAGCGCTTGTCGGCCGATTGCGGCACCTGGGAATCGGTGGCGTAAACACCCGGCAGGATATGGCGCGCCGCCAGCGCCTGCAGCACCGGGCGCAAGGCATAGTCGAGCGCCAGCATGTGGTGCGGGCTGCCGCCCGTGGCCAGCGGCAGCACAGTTTTTTCCTTGAGCGCGGTCTGCGGCAGCAGGTCCAGCAGCACCTTGAGCAAGCCGCTGTAAGCCGCCTTGTAGACCGGCGTGGCCACGACGACGGCGCGCGCTTTGGCAATCTGCTCGATCGCCCTGGCGATGGCCGGATGGCCCCACTCCGCCAGCAGCAGCGCCTGGGCCGGCAGTTCGCGGATGTTGAGCCTGTCGACCGCCAGGCCGCCCCGCAGGGCGAGCCTGTGGCTGACCGAGTCGAGCAGCGCCGATGAACGCGACTGCTCGGACGGGCTGCCGGCGATCAGCAGGACGGATTGTTGTGCGGACATTTCTTGTTTCTCTTGAAGTGCTTTGCGTGACCAGGCGATGCGACAGCTCTTATCCCAGTGCCAGCGCGGAACCGGCTTAGCCGGGCCGCAGCGGGCGCCCCCTGGGGGGAGGCGGCCACAGGCCGCTTCGGGGGGGAACCTACTTTCTTGTATAGATCTGGTCGAAGGAACCACCGTCGGCGAAGTGCTCCTTGTCGGCCTTGGTCCAGCCGCCGAAAGCCTGGTCAATGGTGAACAGGTTCAGCTTGGGAAACTGTTTGGCGTACTTGGCGATGGCCTTTTGCGAAACGGCCGGGCGGTAAAAATTCTTGCCTGCAATGTCCTGGCCTTCTTCGGAGTACAGGTACTTCAGGTATTCCTCGGCCACGGCGCGCGTGCCCTTTTTGTCGACGTTCTTGTCGACCACGGCGACGGCGGGTTCGGCCAGGATGCTCAGCGACGGAGCGACCACGTCGAACTTGGCGCCGAATTCCTTTTCAAGCAGGTAGGCCTCGTTTTCCCAGGCGATCAGCACGTCGCCCTGGGCGCGCTGGGCGAAGGTGATGGTGGAGCCGCGGGCGCCGGTGTCGAGCACCGAGACATTGCCGTAGAGCTTGGCGACAAACTCCTTGGCCTTGGCGTCGCTGCCGTATTTGCGTTTGGCGAATTCCCAGGCCGCCAGGTAATTCCAGCGGGCGCCGCCCGAAGTCTTGGGGTTGGGCGTGATCACGTTGATACCGGGCTTGATCAGGTCGTCCCAGTCCTTGATGCCTTTGGGATTACCCTGGCGCACGGCCAGCACGATGGTGGAGGTATAGGGCGAAGAATTGTGCGGCAGCTTTTTCTGCCAGTCGGCCGAGAGCCAGCCGCCGTTTTTGACCAGCGCATCGGTGTCGCCGGCCAGGGCCAGTGTGGCCACGTCGGCATCCAGGCCGTCAATGATGGAGCGTGCCTGTTTGCCCGAGCCGCCGTGCGATTGCTTGACGGTGACGTCCTGGCCGGTCCTGGCCTTCCAGTACTTGGTGAAGGCGGCGTTGTATTCGACATAAAGCTCGCGCGTCGGGTCGTAGGACACATTGAGCAATGTCACCGGCGGCTTGGGCGCTTGCTGCGCCTGGGCTTGGGCCGTCGGCAGTGACCCTGCCAGCGTCAAACCCAAAGCCAGGGTTGCGGCCGTGCGGGAGGAAACATTGATAAAGTTGCGGCGTGAAGTCATGGTTGCTCTCTTTTCCAGAAAATGCATGTCAAATGCGAACAAAATGGATTCTGGAAGCAGCTTTAAAAAACTGGAACGAATAAAAACTCAGTTCTTTATTTCGCAATCATCCTTGGACAGCCTTGGATCGCTTTTTTTTATCCCTCTTTTGATCCCCCACTAGCTACACGAAAGAACCCTTCGCCATGGCACGCCTCGTCAAATGCATCAAGCTCGGCCAAGAAGCCGAAGGCCTGGACTTTCCCCCCTACCCCGGCCCCCTGGGCAAGCGCATCTGGGAAGAAGTCAGCAAGCAGGCCTGGGCGGACTGGATGAAGCAGCAGACCATGCTGGTCAATGAAAACCGCCTGAACCTGGCTGACGCGCGCGCCCGCCAGTACCTGGCGCGCCAGATGGAAAAGCATTTTTTTGGGGACGGCGCAGACGCCGTCCAGGGTTACGTACCTCCCTCCGCTCCCTGATTCCGGCTGAACCCGGCGAATGCCCGAACCCATCGAGTGGCTGGACGACGGCACGCCCGGCGGCAGCCCCTTCAGCCCGCGCTTCGGTGACCGCTATCGCAGCGAGCTCGGCGGGCTGGACCAGGCGAAAGAAGTCTTCCTCAAGGGCTGCGGCCTGCCCGAAGCCTGGGCCGGCCAGCCGCAATGGACGGTGCTGGAAACGGGCTTCGGCCTGGGCCTGAACTTCCTGGTGACCTGGGCCGCCTGGAAGGCCGATCCGCAGCGCCCGCGCCTGCTGCATTTCGTCTCGACGGAAGCCTTCCCGGCCAGCGCGGCCGACGTGCTGCGCGGCGCGCAAACGCATCCCGAACTGGTCCCCTTCGCCGAAGAATTGCAAGCCCAGCTCTGGGGCCTGCTGCCGGGCTTTCACCGCCTGGTGTTAGAGGGCGGCCGGGTCCTGCTGACGCTGTGCATAGGCGATGCCAAGGCCATGCTGCGCGAGCAATCCTTTGAGGCCGATTCGGTTTACCTGGATGGCTTCAGCCCTCAGCGCAACCCCGATATCTGGGACGTGCACACCTTCAAGGCCGTGGCGCGCTGCTGCCGGCGCGGCGCGCGCGTGGCCACCTGGACGATTGCACGCAGCGTGCGCGACGGGCTCGCGCAGTGCGGCTTTGTCGTGAAGAAAGTGCCGGGCATACCGCCCAAGCGCGACAACCTGCAGGGCGAGTTCAACCCGGCCTGGGAACCCAAAAAAACGCAGCCACCGCCCGCGCGCCGCGCGCCTTCGAGCTGCATGGTGATTGGCGCAGGGCTGGCCGGCGCGGCCGTGGCAGCCAGCCTGGCGCGCCGCGGCTGGCAGGTGGTGGTGCTCGATGCGGCCGAAGAGCCCGCGGCCGGTGCATCGGGCCTGCCCGCCGGCTTGCTGGCGCCGCACGTCTCACCCGACGACAACCCGCTCTCGCGCCTGTCGCGCCACGGCATTCGCGCCACGCTGCTGCAGGCGCATTCGCTGCTGCAAGCCGGCGACTGGGGCCATACCGGTGTGCTCGAGCATGCGGTGGAGCACCCGCGCAAGCGGCCGCAAAGCTGGCAGGCGGACTGGGCTGACGCCGCCGCCGACTGGACACGCCCGGCCGATGCCAGGCAACTCGCGCAATGCGGCCTGCCGCCCGATACGCCGGCGCTGTGGCATGCGCGGGCCGGCTGGGTCCGTCCGGCCGCACTGGTTGACGCATGGCTGGCAGCGCCCGGTGTGCAACCGCAGGGTCGGTCGGCAGTGAGCCGCCTGAGCCGGGACTCCCAGGCCTCCGGCCAATGGCAAGCCCTGGATGCGCAGGGCCGGGAACTGGCCCGGGCCGAGCTGGTGGTGTTGGCGGCAGGTTATGCGAGCCGCGCGCTGGCCGCTGCTGCCGGCATGGGGTCCGGCGAACTCGCGCTGCAGGCTATACGCGGCCAAGTCAGTTGGAACCGGCATGAGCCCGGCACGGCCGCCGCCCTGCCCCCTTTCTCAGTCAACGGCTACGGCAGCCTTGCGCCCGCCGTGCCTCTGGGCGGCGAGGCCGGCGGCCTGGCCTGGGTCATGGGCTCCAGCTTTGAACGCGACAACGCAAGGGCCGAAACGCGGCCGGAGGATGACAGGCACAACTTCTACCGGCTGCAAACCCTGCTGCCCGAAACGGCGCGCGCGCTGGCCGGGCAATTTGAGGCGGGGCAAGTCCAGAGCTGGGCTGGGGTACGCTGCGCAACGCCGAGCCGCCTGCCCGCGCTGGGGCCGCTGGCGCCGGGCCTGTGGGTTTGCAGCGGCATGGGTTCACGCGGGCTGAGCTTTGCCGCGCTGTGCGGGGAGTTGCTGGCCGCCAGGTTGCATGCCGAGCCGCTGCCGCTGGAACAGCGTCTGGCCGAAGCGCTGGCGCCGCAGTTGGGCGGTTAAGCCTCAGCTGACGCAGCTGCGCAGCAGGTCCTTGAGTTTTCCGGGATGCAAGGGTTTGCGCAGGCTGCCGCGCGCGCCGGCAAACCAACCGCGCACCGCATCGAGCGGCGACAGGTTGTTGCCGGTCAGGATGAGGAATTCGATGGGCGGGCGCGAGGCCCCCACGCGTTTGACCATCTCCCAGCCTTCGATGTCGGGGAGCTCCATGTCGAGGACCACGAGTTTGTAAAGGCGCGTATCCAAGAGCTTGAGCGCCTCGGTGCCGCTGGCGGCCTCGTCCACGAGCAGGTGGCCAGCCATGGCCAGGCGCGCGCGCAGGTAGAGGCGCGCATCGCGGTCGGCGTCGACCACCAGCACCTGGGCCTGTTCGGGCTCAGCCTCAGGCTCGAGCGGGGATGGCGCTGTGGGCGCTTCGGAGTCAAAGTCGAGGTCAAGATCCAGTACCGCGGTGGATTCAGACAGCAGGTCCAGATCGAGTTCGGCATCACCGGCCTTGCCGGAAACTTGCTGCTCAGCCGCCAGCAAGGCATCCAGGCCTTCGATCACAGCGCCCCATTGCAGCGGACGCTTGACCACCAGGTGCGCCCGGGATGGCGCGTTGTCGCCTATCCAGATGAGCTTGAGTTCGTCGTGAGCGGGGTTGGCCAGCTCGATGGCGGCTTCCCAGCTGTCGCCGTCTATCAGGGCAAGGTCGGCCTCTTCGGGTGCCGCGGCGGTCCACAAGGCATAGGAGATGGACCGGGTTTCAGACAGGCGAAATACCGTGTTCAGGGCGTGACGCTCCGCGTCATCAAACCCAAACACTTTTACAAATATCCGCTTGACAGCCTCGCCACCCGTATTCGTCATGTCGGCCCGATTATGCGGGGATTTGGCGCGCCTTTCCCCATGAAATTGGCGCGCGTTGTCAAAAGGTCACTTCATGGCCGCGGCGGGGCGGCGGGCCTTGACATAGTCGTCCGGCGGCAGATAGGCCTTGCCGTCGGCATAGCGCCACTGCACCATGGTGCCCTTGTTGCCGCGCAGGTCCAGCTTGCCGACATAGGCGCCCATGGTGGACTGGTGGTCGATGGCGCGGAACTCGGCCGGGCCGAAGGGCGTGGAGAACTTCAGGCCGCGCAGCGCCGCCACCAGCTTTTCGCTGTCGGTCGAGTTGGCTTTCTTGATGGCCGCGAAGATGGACTGCATGGTGGCATAGCCCACCACCGAGCCGACCTTGGGGTACTCGCTGAAGCGGCGGTAGTAATTGGCCGCGAAGCTGGCGTGCTCGCGCGAGTCGATCTGGTCCCAGGGGTAGCCGGTCACGATCCAGCCCTTGGGTGTTTCGTCCTTCAGCACATCCAGGTACTCGGGCTCGCCCGAGAGCAGCGACACCACCGGCACCCGCGGGAAGATGCCGCGCTGGTTGCCTTCACGCACCAGCTTGGCCAGGTCGGCGCCGAAGGTGACGTTGAAGATGGCTTCGGGCTTGCTTTGCATGGTGGCCTGGAGCGTGGTGCCGGCATCGAGTTTGCCAAGGGCCGGCCACTGCTCGCCAACGAATTCCACGTCGGGGCGCCTGGCTTTGAGCAGCTCCTTGAAAGCCGCCACGGCACTGGTGCCGTATTCATAGTTGGGCGCGATCACTGCCCAGCGTTTGGCCGGAAGCTTGGCGGCCTCTTCGACCAGCATGGCGGCCTGCATATAGGTACCGGGGCGCAGGCGGAAGGTGTAGCGGTTGCCCTTGTCCCAGATCAGGGCGTCGGTCAGCGGCTCGCTGGCGATGAACACCTTTTTGTTCTTCTGGGCGTGGTCGGCCAGCGCCAGCCCGACGTTGGAGAGAAAACCGCCGGCCAGCACATCGACCTTTTCCTTGGAAGTCAGCTCGATCGCGTGGCGCAGGGCTTCTTCGGGCTTGCCGGCGTCGTCGCGGGCAATCACCTCGACCTTGCGGCCCAACAGGCCGCCGGCGACGTTGATCTCCTCCACGGCGAGCTGCCAGCCCTGGCGGTAAGGCTGGGTGAACTGGGGAATGGTCGAATAGCTGTTGATTTCGCCGATCTTGACGGGCGTTTTCGAGCCGCCCTGCGCCAGCGCCAGGGTCGCGGCGGACGCCAGGAACAAACCGCCCAGCAGGGCGGATTTTGCAAATTTCACGGTCTTCTCCAAAAAGTAGGCGATTCGTTCCACCAAGCCGGCACATGCGGGATGGGCCAGCCGGGAAAGCAGGGACTGTACCAGCGCATTGTGATGCCGCGGGGCGCCCGGGACCCGGACATGGGATTTCCTTAAGCGAAACACCCCTTTAAATCCCCGGGAAACCCGCATGGATTCTGGCGAATAAGCATATCCAGATAACGGCAGAACAAATCTGTAGTTTGTTTTAATAAGCGGCCCACTTATATTTTCCGGCATGCATGAATTTGCCTTCGTATTTGCCGGCTTTGCCGTGGGTTTGGTGGTAGGCCTGACAGGCGTGGGTGGCGGCTCGCTGATGACGCCGCTGCTGATCTTCTTTTTCGGCATCAAACCGCACCTGGCCATTGGCACCGACCTGCTGTTCGCCGCTTTCACCAAGATGGGCGGCACCGTGAGCCTGGCGCGCGCCCGCGCGGTCGACTGGAAGATCGTCGGCCAGACGGCCGCCGGCAGTATCCCGGCTTCGCTGGCTACTTTGTATATGTTGCAACGCCTGGGCCCGGCCAACCCGGCCACCCAGACCATCATGACCACCACCCTGGGGCTGGCATTGCTGCTGACGGCCGGCGCCACTTTCTACAAGGCCGTACTCGGGAAAGCGGCCCCCACCACCATCGCCCCTGAAGGAATCGTCCAGGCCACGCGCGCGCGCCACTGGGCACTGCCGCTGCTGTTCGGCGCTGTGATCGGCACACTGGTGACATTAACTTCGGTTGGCGCAGGCGCCATCGGTGTGATCGTGCTGATGCTGCTCTACCCCACCCTGCCGCTGCCGCGCATCGTGGCGGCCGACATCGCCCACGCCGTGCCGCTGACGCTGGTGGCAGGCCTGGGCCATGCCTCCATCGGCTCGGTCGACTGGTCGCTGCTGATCAAGCTGCTGGCCGGCTCCCTGCCCGGCATCTGGCTGGGCTCGCACCTGGTGCATAAAACCCCGGACCGCGTGATCCGCTCGCTGCTCTCGGTGCTGCTGGCCTACGCCGGCGTGAAACTGATCTCGATCTGAGCGGCCCGGCCGGCCGCCCGGAACCGCTTCGCTGAATAACAAAAACCCCCGTTTGAACCCCGACAGCCATGTACCAATACACAGAATTTGACCGCGAGTTCGTCCAGGCCCGCGCCAACCAATACCGCGACCAGCTGAACCGCTGGCAGGCCGGCAAGCTGCCGGAAGACGAATTCCGCCCGCTGCGCCTGCAAAACGGCTGGTATGTGCAGCGCTACGCACCCATGCTGCGCGTGGCCGTGCCCTATGGCGAGCTGTCGAGCGCACAGGTGCGCGTGCTGGCCAAAATCGCCCGCGAATACGACCAGCCCAACGCCGCGCTGTTCAACGACGCCCAGGCCAGGCAGGACAAGCTGGGGCCCGTCAACCTCAAGAACGGCCTGTCGGTCAGCTCCAAGCTGACCACCGGCTACGCCCACTTCACGACGCGCCAGAACGTGCAGTACAACTGGATTCCGCTGGACAAATCCGCCGATGTGATGGACCTGCTGGCCAGCGTCAACATGCACGGCATCCAGACCAGCGGCAACTGCATACGCAACATCACCAGCGATGAGCGCGCCGGCATCGCGGTCGACGAGATCGCCGACCCGCGGCCCTTCGGCGAGATCCTGCGCCAATGGAGCACGCTGCACCCCGAGTTCGCCTTCCTGCCGCGCAAGTTCAAGATCGCCATCAGCGGCGCCCGCGAAGACCGCGCCGCCACGGCCTGGCACGACGTGGGCCTGCACCTGGTCCGCAACGCCGAGGGTGAGCTGGGCTTCAAGGTGCTGGTGGGCGGCGGCATGGGCCGCACGCCGGTCATCGGCACGGTGATCCGCGAGTTCCTGCCCTGGAACCAGATCATGAATTACCTGGAAGCCGTGGTGCGCGTCTACAACCGCTACGGCCGCCGCGACAACATCTACAAGGCGCGCATCAAGATCCTGGTGAAGGCCGAAGGCCAGCGCTACATCGACGAGGTGGAGGCCGAGTACAAGCAGATCATCGAGCATGACGGCGCGCCGCACACCATCACGCAGGAAGAGCTGGACCGCGTGACGGCCTCTTTCGTGCCGCCCACGCTCAACTGCGACCGCAAGAGCGCCGACGCCAAGATCGCCCACATCCTGCGCGCCGCCGCCGAGGATGACGTGGAGTTCGGCCGCTGGCTGCAGCGCAATGTGGCCCCGCACCAGAACCCCGACCTGCGCGCCGTGACGCTGTCCTTCAAGCGCCTGGGCCAGGCGCCCGGCGATGCGACGGCCGACCAGCTCGACATCGCCGCAGACCTGGCCGACCGGTTCAGCGCCGGCGAGGTGCGCGTCACGCACGACCAGAACCTGCTGCTGCCCTGGGTGCGCTGCGACGAGTTGCCCGAACTCTGGCGCGCCGCCCGCAAGGCCGGCTTTGCCAAGCCCAATGTCCGCCTGCTGACCGACATGATCGCCTGCCCCGGCGGCGACTTCTGCTCGCTGGCCAACGCGCGCTCCATCCCCATCGCCGAGGCCATCACCGAGCGCTACCAGGACATGGACGAGCTGCACGACCTGGGCGAGATCGACCTGCACATCAGCGGCTGCATCAACTCCTGCGGCCACCACCACAGCGGCCACATCGGCGTCCTGGGCGTGGACAAGGACGGCCTGGAGTGGTACCAGGTCTCGCTGGGTGGCTCCGACGGCTCCGCGCTGAGCGGCGCTTCCGTGCCCGGCAAGGTGGTGGGCCCCTCGTTCACGGGCGCCGAGGTCCCCGAAGTCATTGAAGCCGTGCTCGATACCTATCGCCAGCTGCGCGAGGAAGGCGAAACCTTCATCGCCACCCTGCGCCGCGTAGGCATGGAACCCTACAAGGCCGCCGCCAAGGCCGCGCGCTTTGCCCCCAACACCGTCGCGCACTGAAAGGAATGACGATGAAATTGCTGCCTTTCAACGAACACAGCGGCGCCGACCAGGCGGGCGTCCTGGTGGTCGCCAACGACGCCAACCCCTTCGAAGTCTCGCTGGACGGTGTTGCGCGCATCGACCTGCACTTCCCGAAATTCACCGACGGCCGCGCCTACAGCCAGGCTTTCCTGCTGCGCCGCCGACGCGAATTCAAGGGCGAAATCCGCGCCACCGGCGACGTGCTGGTGGACCAGCTGGCGCAAATGCAGCGCAGCGGCTTTGACACCGCGGTGCTGCGCGCCGACCAGGACATGGCCGTCGCCGAACGCGTGCTGGCCAGCTACCCCGGCTACAGCGCGGGCCGCTACCAGGGCGACGCGGTGGACGTGCAACCCCACTTCAAGGAAGACAAGGAAGCGGCTGCCGCCTGAACACCATGAACCTCGACCTTGCAAAGATCAACGCAGAACTCGGCCGCAACGCGCAGGGCCTGGTGGACTGGGCCGTGGGACTGGGCCGGCCCGCCATCGTCACCACCAATTTCCGCCCCTTCGAGGCAGTGATACTGCACATGGTGACGCGCGCCAATCCCCGCGTTCCCGTGGTCTGGATGGACAACGGCTACAACACAGAGGCCACCTACCGCTTCGCCGATGAGGTGACCAGGCAGCTCAAGCTGGACCTGCATATTTACCTGCCGCGCCGTTCCCGTGCGCACCGGGAGGCAGTGGAAGGCCCGACCCCGGCGCTGGACGATCCGCGCCATGCGGCATTCACCGAGGAAGTGAAACTCGAGCCCTTTGCCCGCGCCCTGCGCGAAACCGCGCCGCAGGTCTGGTTCACGGCCTTGCGCGCGACCGACACCGCGGTGCGCGCCCAGATGGACCCGGTCAGCGTCAACCCCGACGGCCTGATCAAGGTTGCGCCGCTCCTGCACTGGTCGTCCAAGGACCTTTACCAGTACTGCGAAATCAACGGCCTGCCCAACAACTTCGACTATGTGGACCCCACCAAGGGCGAGGACAACCGCGAATGCGGCCTGCACCTTGCGCACTGACGGCCCTCTCCCGATGCCTCTCCATGCCCCACCACGCTGACCTATGAACGCCCGCACACCATCCCAACTGCTGCCAGCCGACCCGGCGATTTCCATCGCGCGGCTGTCCAACTCGCACCTCGATGCGCTGGAAGAGGAAACCATCTTCATCCTGCGTGAAGTGGCCGCCGCCTTTGAACGCCCGGCCCTGCTGTTTTCCGGTGGCAAGGATTCGCTGGTGATGCTCAAGTGCGCCGAAAAAGCCTTTGGCGTGGGCCGCATCCCCTACCCCTTGCTGATGATCGACACCGGCCACAACTTCCCCGAGGTGACCGATTTCCGTGATTTCCGTGCCAAGGAACTGGGCGCCGAACTCATCGTGCGCAACGTCGAGGACTCGATGAAGCGCGGCACCGTGCGCCTGGCCCATCCCGGCGAATCGCGCAATGTGCACCAGTCGGTCACGCTGCTGGAAGCGATTGACGAGTTCCGTTTTGACGCGCTGATCGGCGGCGCGCGCCGCGACGAGGAAAAAGCCCGCGCCAAAGAGCGCATTTTTTCGCACCGCGACAGCTTCGGCCAGTGGCAGCCCAAGGCGCAGCGCCCCGAGCTCTGGACGCTGTTCAATACCCGGCTGCAGCCCGGCGAGCACTTTCGCGTATTCCCGATCTCCAACTGGACCGAACTCGACGTGTGGCAGTACATCGAGCGCGAACAAATCGCGCTGCCCTCGCTCTACTATGCGCACCAGCGCAAGGTGGTGGAGCGCAAGGGCCTGCTGGTGCCGGTGACCGAACTCACCCCCGCGCGCGACGGCGAGCAGATCGTTGAAAAAACCGTGCGCTTTCGCACCGTGGGCGACATCACCTGCACCTGCCCGGTGGACAGCCCGGCCGCCACGGCGGCCGAGATCGTGATTGAAACGCTGGCCGCCGACGTGAGCGAGCGCGGCGCCACGCGCATGGATGACAAGACCTCCGACGCCTCCATGGAAAAGCGCAAGAAAGACGGGTATTTCTGATGAGCACGACTGATTTGATCGCCGACGACGCGAAACTCGCCCCCATCCCCGGCCAGAACGACCTCAAGCCGGCACTGAAATTCATCACCTGCGGCTCGGTCGACGACGGCAAGAGCACGCTGATCGGCCGCCTGCTGGTGGACAGCCGCGCGGTGCTGCAGGACCACCTGGCCGGCGTGCAGCGCGGCGGCGAGACCGACCTGGCTTTGCTGACTGACGGCCTGTCGGCCGAACGCGAGCAAGGCATCACCATCGACGTGGCCTACCGCTACTTCGCCACCGAAAGCCGCAAGTTCATCATCGGCGACGCGCCCGGCCATGAACAGTACACCCGCAACATGGTGACGGCCGCCTCCAGCGCCGACGCCGCCGTGGTGCTGGTCGATGCCACGAAGCTCGACTGGAAGAACCCCTCGCTGGAGCTGCTGCAGCAAACCCGCCGCCATTCGCTGCTGGTCAACCTGCTGCGCGTGCCGTCCATCGTGTTCGCGGTGAACAAGCTCGACGCGGTGGAAGACC
>Ga0102592_1000629_pt1 | contig 53202 bp, 52 predicted proteins | sample AraplaCol_mMF_r2_FD_76861 | JGI IMG/M metagenome (GOLD analysis project Ga0102592, IMG submission 76861) | Arabidopsis root microbial communities from North Carolina, USA - plate scrape MF_Col_mMF_r2 (SPADES assembly) (version 2) | ecosystem: Host-associated > Plants > Roots > Endosphere...
AAAACGAAATCGCCTATCGCCCGGCGCGCGTGCTGATGCAGGACTTCACCGGCGTTCCCGCCGTCGTCGATCTTGCCGCGATGCGCGACGCGATGGTGTCGCTCGGCGGCGATCCCGAGAAGATCAATCCGCTCGTTCCCGTCGATCTCGTCATCGACCATTCCGTCATCGTCGACGAATTCGGAACGCCGCAGGCTTTTGCCAGGAATGTCGAGCTGGAATATCAGCGCAACGGCGAGCGTTACCGCTTCCTGAAATGGGGCCAGCAGGCCTTCAAGAATTTCCGTGTCGTTCCTCCGGGCACCGGCATCTGTCATCAGGTCAATCTCGAATATCTCGGCCAGACCGTCTGGACCAAGGAAGAGGACGGCGAAACGGTCGCCTATCCGGATACCTGTGTCGGCACCGACAGCCACACGACGATGATCAACGGTCTCGGCGTTCTCGGCTGGGGCGTGGGCGGTATCGAAGCTGAGGCCGCCATGCTCGGTCAGCCGGTCTCGATGCTCCTGCCTGAAGTCATCGGCTTCAAGCTGACCGGCAAGCTGAAGGAAGGCGTCACCGCGACCGACCTCGTTCTGACCGTCGTGCAGATGCTGCGCAAGAAGGGCGTCGTTTCCAAGTTCGTCGAATTCTTCGGTCCCGGCATGGACAATATGCCGCTCGCCGACCGCGCGACGATCGGCAACATGGGCCCGGAATACGGCGCGACTTGCGGCTTCTTCCCGGTCGATGGCGAAACCATCAACTACCTCACCATGTCCGGCCGCACGCATGACCGGATCGCCCTCGTCGAAGCCTATTCGAAGGCACAGGGCATGTGGCGCGAAGGCGACGGTTCCGACCTCGTCTTTACGGACACACTGGAACTCGACCTCGGCGATGTCGTGCCGTCGATGGCTGGCCCGAAGCGCCCGGAAGGCCGCATCGCGCTCGAGAACATCGCGTCCGGTTTCGCCGGCTCGATGGATGCCGACTACAAGAAGCCCGGCCAGCTTTCGAACCGCTATGCGGTCGAAGGCACGGATTTCGATCTCGGCCATGGTGACGTCGCGATTGCCGCCATCACGTCGTGCACCAACACCTCCAATCCGTCAGTGCTAATCGCTGCCGGCCTTCTCGCCCGCAACGCCGTCGCCAAGGGCCTGAAGACCAAGCCGTGGGTCAAGACCTCGCTTGCTCCGGGATCGCAGGTGGTTGGCGAATATCTTGCCAAATCAGGCCTGCAGGCCGACCTCGACAAGCTCGGCTTCAACCTGGTCGGCTTCGGCTGCACCACCTGCATCGGCAATTCCGGCCCGCTGCCGGCGCCGATCTCGAAGACGATCAACGACAAGGGGCTCATCGTATCCGGCGTTCTCTCCGGCAACCGCAACTTCGAAGGACGTATCTCGCCTGACGTTCAGGCAAACTACCTGGCCTCCCCGCCGCTCGTCGTCGCTTATGCGCTGGCCGGCACGGTGCAGAAGGATCTCACCAAGGAGCCGATCGGCGAGGACCAGAGCGGCAACCCGGTCTATCTCAAGGATATCTGGCCGACCTCGAAGGAAGTTCAGGAATTCATCCTGAAATACGTCACCCGCGAGCTTTACGAATCCAAGTATGCCGATGTCTTCAAGGGTGACGAGAACTGGCAGGCCGTGCAGGTTCCGCCGGGCCAGACCTATGCCTGGGACGACAATTCGACCTACGTCCAGAACCCGCCGTACTTCGTCGGCATGGGCAAGAAGGGCACCGGCGTCTCCGATATCAAGGGCGCCCGCGTCCTCGGCCTGTTCGGCGACAAGGTCACCACCGACCACATTTCCCCGGCCGGTTCGATCAAGGCTGCTTCGCCGGCCGGCGCCTATCTGATTGGTCACGACGTTGCCGTTGCCGACTTCAACCAGTACGGCACACGCCGCGGCAACCATGAAGTGATGATGCGCGGCACCTTCGCCAACATCCGTATCCGCAACCACATGCTCGGTCCGAACGGCAAGGAAGGCGGATACACCATCCACTACCCGTCGAAGGAAGAGACCTCGATCTACGACGCCGCCATGCAGTACAAGCAGGAAGGCGTGCCGCTCGTCATCTTCGCCGGTGTCGAATACGGCAACGGCTCTTCGCGCGACTGGGCTGCCAAGGGCACGAACCTGCTCGGCGTCAAGGCTGTCATCGCCCAGTCCTTCGAGCGTATCCATCGATCGAACCTGGTCGGCATGGGCATCATCCCCTTCGTCTTCGAAGAGGGCACGACCTGGCAGAGCCTCGGCCTCAAGGGCGATGAACTCGTCACCATCGAGGGCCTGGAAAAGATCAAGCCGCGCGAGAGGAAGATCGCCAAGATCACTTATGGCGACGGCTCCGTGAAGGAAGTTCCACTGCTGTCGCGCGTCGATACGCTCGATGAGGTGGTCTACCTCAACAATGGCGGCATCCTGCAGACGGTTCTGCGCGATCTCGCTGCCTGATTCTTAAGAAACGTGACTGATAATGGCCGCCGGAGAGCAGTTTCCGGCGGCTTTTCTTTGCGGCGACGGTATTCGATCGGGTTCACGATGATTTGTTTTATGTAGGTTCCGGCCGAGCTAAGTCTCACCCGTTCGTGACTTTTCGTTTGGACCCGGAAGGATTATTCGTACGTGCATATCTCAGAGCCTCCGGTTCAAACACGCTGTCGGCGCTGAAAAGAGGTGCAGCTGAATGTCCCCCCGTTTTCTGATTCCGTTGATCGCCGGCATTGTTCTCGCAGGCCCCTTGCAGGCCGAAGACGGCACGCCGAAAGGCGTCGTCGAACTCTTCACGGCGCAAGGCTGCTCTTCCTGTCCTCCCGCTGATGCCGCCTTCCGCAAGCTGGTGAGCCAGGGCGATGTCATCGCGCTCGCCTATCACGTCGATTACTGGAATTATCTCGGCTGGGCCGATACGCTGAGCTCCAAGGAAAATACCGAGCGGCAGTACGGCTATGCCAGGACGATGGGCCGCAGCAATGTTTACACGCCGCAGGCGATCGTCAACGGACGCGGCCATCTGGCAGGCTCCGATCTCAACGGGATCAATAGCAGGATCGACACCTACAGCAGCGAAGGCAATGGGTTGACCATTCCCATCAGCGCATCGATGCGCGGCGACGAGCTTGAGATCAAGATCGGCGCGGGGCAGGGCAAGGCCAATGTCGTGATGGTCTATTTCGACAAGGAAAAGACCATCGACGTCGAAAAGGGCGAGAACAGCGGCAAGAAGCTCTCTTATCTCCACAGCGTCACCAATGTCGAAACCGTCGGCATGTGGGATGGCAAGGCGACCAGCCTGACGCTGCCGGCGAGCGTTTTGCAGCGGCCGCAGCTCGAGGGCTGCGCAATCCTGCTGCAGTCGGCGACCGCGGATGGTGATCCGGCGGCGATCCTCGGCGCAACCGTGGTGATGGCGGGAAAAAATATATGAGATTTCATCCTGTTACGGATGAAGTACCGGGCGGCCCGGCCGAGCGTATTCGGGGCTGGGGTTAAGGTCGATACGCTCCGCCGGGCCCTTTGGCGCGCTGGCGCCAAACCGGGATGCATAATTCTCCTGCAAATGAGGCGCTGTTTTGACTGAAATGCGGCACCACACAGAAAGGTCGACTCTGTCCAGCGCATCGTAGCTTCCGAAAGTCGGCGCCGACTTTCGAAAGACACGATGCGAGGATTGAAAGGGCTACGGTGTTCCTGCGCCTCTGAAGAGACGGCGCTGTGGTGCGGCTGAATGTGACGGGCGGCGCTCTTGCAATTTGCAGCGGCTCGGGCAAACTGTCACTCTCCTGTCACAAGCGGAGGCCCTGGGAGACTGATGACAGATCAGCCGGATTTGCGACACGGCGAAAGCCGCTCCGTCGACAATAGTTCCTCAGTCGTCGTCGATCTCAAGGAATACAGGCAAAGCAAGGACTCGGTTCCGGTGACCTTCCACCGGCGCGAGCTGGACGCGATCCTCTGGATCTACGGCCGCATGGTCGGTGAGGGCGAGTGGCGCGACTACGCCATCGATCACCTGAAGGACAAGGCGGTGTTTTCCGTCTTCAAGCGCTCCGGCGAAATGCCGCTCTTTCGTATCGAGAAGAACCCGAAGCTTGCCGCCAAGCAGGGCGCCTATTCCGTCATCAACGTCAACGGCGTGATCCTGAAGCGTGGACACGAGCTGAACCAGGTCCTCAAGGTTTTGGACAAGGTCCTGAAGCTGGTGGACAAATAAGCCGTCTCAACCTGCAAACAGCGTGCCGGGATAGCTGGACGGATCGGGATCCGTCGCCATGCCCTCGCCGAGGGTGCGCTGCATGAGCATCGTGTCGAGCCAGCGGCCGTGCTTGTAGCCGGTGCCTTTCATCAGGCCGACCTCCACAAAACCTGCCTTGAGATGAAGCGCGATCGAGGCCGGGCTGGCGCCGCCGATGACGGCTACCATCTGACGAAAACCAAGGGCAGTGCAGCGCTCGATCAGTTCGGCGAGCAACACTTTGCCGATGCCGCGTCCGCGCGCTTCAGGGGCCAGATAAATCGAATCCTCGACCATCCAGCGATAGGCAGGACGGGTGCGAAAGGCCGAGGCGTAGGCGTAGCCGAGCAGGGTTCCATCCGCATCGGTTGCGGCAATATAGGGATACTGCTGGCTGACGATCGCCGCAAAGCGCTGCATCATCTCGGCCTCGGAGGGCGGGACGATCTCATAGCTTGCAACGCCGTTCAGGACGGAATCGCGATAGATCTCGGCAATGGCGGGGATATCGGCTTGCGAGGCATCACGCAGAAGGAAGGACATTTCGGCGACTGGTCCATCGGGAGAGCAAGATCTTCCTAAAATCATTCCCGGGAAATCGGCGCAACAAAAAAGGCGGCCGAAGCCGCCTTTTCGATCTCAGTCAGCCTGCTTATCTGCGGTTGCCCATGAACTGCAGCAGGAACATGAAGAGGTTGAGGAAGTCGAGATAGAGCGTCAGAGCACCCATGATCGCCTTGCGGCCGGCGACTTCAGAAGCGTCACCGTCGAAATACAATTCCTTGATCCGCTGCGTATCGTAGGCGGTGAGGCCTGCGAAGATCAGCACGCCGATCACCGAGATCGCGAACTGGAGGGCTGACGAAGCCAGGAAGATGTTGACGAGCGAAGCGATGATCACGCCGAACAGACCCATGATCAGGAACGAGCCCATCGCCGACAGGTCACGCTTCGTGCTGTAACCGTAGAGCGACAGCGCGCCGAAAGAGGCGGCGGTTACGAAGAAGGTCTGGGTGATGCTCGACTGCGTATAGACCAGAAAGATCGACGACAGGGAGAGACCAACCAGCGCGGCGTAAGCCCAGAAAGTGGCCTGTGCGGATGCCACGCTCATGCGATTGATGCGGAAGCTCAGGAAGAAGACGACCGCAAGAGGCGCAAGGATCACGACCCAGCGCAGAGGCGACCGGAACAGCAGCTCGCCAAACTGGGTAAGCTGGTTGTCCTGGACGGCCAAATTGAATCCGATGTACGCGGCCACACCAGTGATCGCCAGACCCAGCGCCATCAGGTTGTAGACCTTGAGCATATATGCGCGCAGGCCTTGATCAATCATCTCGCCGGTCTGTGCGCGGCTTTGATAGTTACGAAGATCAGCCATAGTTTCCTCTTACAAGCTCCGATGGATATACGGTGTCGGGTTTTCGACCCGGGCGCCGCTGCGGAGCTCCAGCATGCCTGTCGACAATATGAGGCTTTCGCCGATTGCAAACAAGAGGCTTGCAAAGGCGCGGTCGGTTAAATCGCCGTAAGGTGAAGGGTTTGGGAGCTTTGCTATCCCCTCAGAGCTCCCGCAGCACGGGTGCCGCCTTCTGCCCCAGGATGCGCCAGGTACCGATGAGACCGATGCCCACGGTGAGCACGAGTGCGGTCACGAGCGTCAGTCCCGCCACATCAGGCAGGAAGGCGGATGGCAGGTGCATGATGCGGGCGACGATGAACCAGGCGGCAATGGCGCCGGCGATCAACGCGAAGATCGCGGTCGCGAGCCCGAGGATCAGATATTCGTAGCTGAAGGCGCGGATCAGCATGGCGCGCGTGGCGCCGAGCGTCTTCAGCACCACCGCGTCATGGGTGCGCGCCCGGTTTCCGGCGGCGAGCGCGCCGGCAAGGACGAGGATCGAGGCGACGAGGGCGACGGAGGCTGCGGCGCGGATCGCGGTCGCAAGCTCGCCGACCAACTGGTTGACGATGTCGATCGCGTCCTTGACGCGCACGCTGGTGATCGTCGGATAGGTGTTGGTGACGGATTTCAAGATCGCCGCGTCCTCGGCCGGTGTCGAGGACGGGTCGGTCAGCGTCGCGAGCCAGGCATGCGGGGCGCCGCGAAAGGTGTTCGGCGAGAAGACCATGACGAAATTGATCGACAGCGATTCCCATTCGACGCGGCGGAGATTGGCGATCTTTGCCGTGATGTTGCGGCCGAGCACGTTGACGGTCACGGTATCGCCGATCTTGAGGCCGAGCTCATGCGCCTCCTGCGAGGAAAAGGAGACGAGGGGCTCGCCGCTGTAATCCTTGTTCCACCAATTGCCCTCGGTGAGGGCGGCATTTTCCGGCAGGCTGTCGTCATAGGTGATGCCGCGATCGCCGTTCAGCACCCAGCGACCGGCGGCCGGCACGTTCATCTTGGCGACGTCTTCTCCGTTGAAGGCGACGATCCGGCCGCGCAGCATCGGCACTTCCATGAGCTTGCCCTTCGGCGCCTGCGCCTGGACGAGATCTCGGAAAGCATCGACCTCGGCGCTCTGGATATCGACGAAGAAGAAGTTCGGCGCGCCCTCGTTCATGCGGCCGGTCAACTGCTGGCGCAGGTTGCCGTCGATCAGGGTCAGCGTCACCAGCAATGCCAGGCCGAGGCCGAGCGAGAGCACCACCGACGGCGTGAGCGCGCCGGGGCGGTGGATGTTGCCGATCGCAAGCCGCAATGCCGGCGAGTTGACGCGCGGGGCGCGGCGCGCAAGCCAGGCGATCGCTGCTGCGACGAGGCGCAGGACGACGAAGGCGAAGACGATCGCGCCGACGAAAACGACGGCGATGAAGCGATCATAGGCGGTGAGGATGGCAAGGCCGGCAAGGGCCGCCATGAAGAGGGCAGCCAGCAGGATATAGGGCCAGGAGGGCAGGTGGCGGGCTTCGAAGCCCTGCTCGCGGAAGAGTGCGGTCGCCGGCACTTCGCGGGCATGGCCGAGCGGCAGAATGGCAAAGGCGAGCGTCGTCAGGATGCCGAAGAGCGTCGCGAGCAGCAGGGCGCCGGGATAGAGCGTCGGTGCGGTCGAGACCGGCAGGAATTGCGCCAGGAACTGCGCGGCGAAGATCGGCGACAGGGCGCCGATGACGAGGCCTGCCATAATGCCGCCAAGGGCGATGATGGCGATCTGGAAGAGATAGATCAGAACGACGGTCATCGCCGGCGCGCCGAGACATTTGAAGGTGGCGATGGTGGTGCGCTTGGAATCCAGGAAGGCGCGCACGGCATTGGCCACGCCGACGCCACCGACGATCAGCGCGGTCAGGCCGACCAGCGTCAGGAACTGGGAGAAACGGGTGATGTTTTCGGTCAGCGATGGTGCTGCGCGGTCGCTGGTGCGGATCGCCCAGCCGGCAGACGGGAATTCCCTGGCGGCGCGGGCCTGGATGCCCGACATCTGAGCCTTGTCTTCGAGCCGGATCTTGTAGGCATGTTCGACAAGGCTTCCCGTTTGGATGAGCCCTGAGGCTTCAAGCGCCCGGCGGCTGACGAGCAGGCGCGGCGCAAAGCCGAAACCTTCCGAGAGCGCATCCGGCTCGGTCTTGACCGTACCTGTTATGCTGAGCTTGACGTTGCCGAGCAGCAGTTCGTCGCCGACCGAAAGGCCGAGGCGATCGAGAAGCAGGGGTGCTGCCACTGCGCCGTAAGTACCGCCTTCGCCTGCGAGCAGTGCTGTGAGGGGATAGTTCGGCTCGGCCTCGAACCGGCCGTACAGCGGATAGGCGTCGTCGACCGCCTTGACCTCGACCAGCGCCTGGTCAGAACCGTCGGGCTTGCGGGCCATCGAGCGCAGGCCTGTCGAAACCGAAACGGTGCCGAGGCCTTCAAGGAAACCCATTTCCTGAGGCGTGGCCTCGCGGTTGTTGAGCTCGAAGCGAACGTCGCCGGCAAGAAGCTCCTGCCCCTGCGAGGCGATCGTGTCGGTGATCGACTGCGAAACGGAATTGACGGCGGCGATGGCGCCGGTGCCGAGCGCGATGCAGGCGAGAAAGATGTAGAAGCCGCGGATACCGCCGCGCAGCTCGCGGAGCGCCAGGCGAAAAGCGAGCGAGACGCGCGGCGCGACGATCCTCATGCGAACGCCGCCGCGTTGTGGCGGGCAGCGCTGTCGCCCTCAATCCTGCCGGAGCGGACGCGGATCTGGCGCGAGCAGCGGTTTGCAAGCGAGATGTCGTGAGTGACAAGAAGCAGGGTCATGCCGCGTTCGGCCTGCTTGGCAAACAGCAGGTCGGCGATCTGGCGGCCGGTCTCGGTATCGAGATTGCCGGTCGGCTCGTCGGCGATCAAGAGGGCGGGCGAAGGGGCGAGCGCTCTCGCGATCGCCACGCGCTGCTGTTCGCCGCCGGAAAGCTGGCCAGGATAGTGGTTCAGCCGTTCGCCGAGGCCGACCGAATTCAGCTCGCGATGGGCGATCTCGAAGGCGTTGCGGACATTGGCGAGTTCCAGCGGCACGGCGACATTCTCGAGCGCCGTCATATTGGCGATCAGATGGAAGGACTGGAAGACGATGCCGATGTTGCGGCCGCGGAAATCGGCGACCTGATCCTCGCTCAGGCTGTGGAGCGGCGTATCGTTGATGTTGATTTCGCCGCTGTCGAGCTTCTCCAGTCCGGCGAGCACCATCAGCAGGGTTGATTTGCCGGAGCCGGAAGGGCCGACGATGCCGACGGATTCACCGGCGGCGATATCGAGATCGATGCCCTTCAGCACATGGACGGAGGCGGCGGCGCTGCCAAGGGTCAGATCGGCGCTCTTCAACTCGATGATGGTTTTTGCCAACAGAAATCGCCCTATATAAGTCCGTAATCGAATGGCCGCATAACGGTACTTCGCCAATCTAGGGAAAGCAGGATGAGATTTAAAGTTGCCGCCCTTCAATTCACCGTCATTGCCGTCTCGCTGATCTTTGCCGCCGGAGTGAATGCGCGGACGATCAATCTCGTCGGATTCGGGGACAGCCTGATGGCGGGCTATCAGCTGCCGCCCGGCGACGGCTTTCCCGAGAAGCTGCAGGCTGCCCTGAAGGCGAAGGGGCTCGACATCGCTATCGCCAATGCCGGTGTTTCGGGCGACACGACGACGGGAGGCCTCGCCCGCATCGACTGGTCGGTTCCCGACGGCACGGACGGCGTGATTCTGGAGCTCGGCGCCAACGACGCGCTGCGCGGCATCCCTCCTGAAGAGAGCGAGAAGAATCTCGACCAGATGATTACTCGGCTAAAGGAGCGAGGGATCGCGGTGCTGCTCGTTGGCATCATAGCGCCGCCGAACATGGGGGCGGAGTATGCCGCGCGCTTCAATCCCATCTATCGGGAACTTTCGGAAAAACACAGGGTTCCGCTCTATCCCTTTTTTCTCGACGGCGTCGCCCTGGATGCGGGGCTGAAACTCGAGGACGGAATGCATCCGAATGCAAGAGGCGTCGACGTCATGGTCGGGAAGATGGAAACCGATGTCACAAATTTCGTCGGGACGATTTCTTCTGTGAAGAAATAGGGGCTTGCGCGGTTGTTGATTGCGTGATTCCGTGTGAGCACCTGCAAAAGATTCGGGGAGTGCTCGTGATGCCGAGACTGTTTACCGCCCTCGAAATTCCGCGCAATGCGGCGATGAGCCTTTCATTGCTGCGCGGTGGTCTCCCCGGAGCACGATGGATCGATGTGGAGAATTACCACATCACCCTGCGCTTCATCGGTGACGTTGACGGCCGCACGGCCGATGAAATCGTTGAACGCCTCGACCGGATCGACCGGCCGGAATTCCAGTTCCGGCTCGAAGGTATCGGTTCCTTCGGTTCGAAGAAACCGCATTCGGTCTGGGCCGGCGTCTCGCAATCGCCGGAGATGTACGCCCTGCAGGGCGAAATCGAGCGCATCTGCCAGCGCATCGGTCTGCCGCCGGATCCGCGCAAATTCATGCCGCATGTAACGCTGGCACGGCTCAAATCCTCGCGGCTCGACGATGTCGTGCAATATCTGGCCGGACGCGGCAACTTCCACACCGCGACTTTCACGGCGCCGCGCTTCGTCCTGCTTTCGTCGCGCGAATCGGTCGGCGGTGGGCCCTACCTCACCGAGGAAGTGTTTCCGCTGCACGAGGCGCGCTCGACCAACGTTTCGAGCAGCTTGCTGCAGCCGGCCAAGAGCCTGGTATAGACCAGCTTGAAACCTTCCGGGCCGCCATAATAGGGATCGGGGATATCCTCTCCGGTTCCAAGGGCGGCATCGCCGAAAAGACGGATCTCCGCTTCATCAGGTGCGCTCCCGCCGAGTGCGGCGAGATTTTCGCGATCCATGGCGAGGATCAGATCGAAATCCTTGAAATCCCTCGACTGGATGCGGCGGGCGCGTTGGCCTGATATGTCGATGCCGTGGCTTTTCGCGGTGGCGATCGACCGCTGGTCGGGCGAATCGCCTTCATGCCAGCCGCCGGTGCCGGCGGAATCGATCGTAAAATGGCCGGTCAGGCCCGCTTGGGTGACAAGATGGCTGAAAATTCCTTCTGCGAGCGGAGAACGGCATATATTGCCCATGCAAACGAAGAGGATGCTGATGCGTTTCATCGGTAGATCCGTCGGAAAGATGAGAGGACCATGGCATGAAATGGGAAAAACTGGAACGGGCCGCGGCCGAGGCTGAACTGACCAAGCTTGCGGGCTGGGCGCTCAACGATGCTGCCTCTTCGATATCGAAGACATTCAAGTTCGCAAATTTCGTCGAGGCTTTCGGCTTCATGACGGAGGCCGCCCTTGCGGCCGAAAAACTCAACCACCATCCCGAATGGTTCAATGTCTATTCCAAGGTGGAAGTGACGCTGAACACGCACGATGCCGGCGGACTGACGGAGCTGGATTTCAAGCTTGCCAGGGCGATGGAAAAGGCGGCGGCGCGACGCGCCGCTTGAAAGCGGAGCCGATTGAAAGCCGAAGCGCCATCACCATATGTTCGCATGGACGAAAGGATAGAGGGATGGACGACGTCAAATTCGGGGAAATCCTGTTGCCGGGCGACGAGGACACGCAGAGCTGCCGGGAAAAGACCGTGCGGCAGAAATTCTGGCCGACCTTCCGGCGGGCGGTTCGGCAAATTCCGTTTTCGCGCGACGTCGTCGCCGGTTTCTACTGCGCGCTCGATCCGCAGACGCCGACCAAGGTGCGTGGCGTGCTGCTTGCAGCCCTCGCCTATTTTGTCATGCCGGTCGATATGATCCCTGATTTTTTCGCCGGCATCGGCTTTTCGGATGATATCGCCGTGCTTTCGGCCGCCTTTGCGATGGTGCGCGGCCATATAAGGCCGGGCCACTACGAAGCGGCCGACCGCGTTCTCGCCGACCGGCCGGAAGAGGTGATGAAGACGATCTAAAGCGCGTCGCGCTTTAGATCATTTCCGCTTTTCTCCGAATCGCGAAAATGCTCTATCTCTTTGTTTTCACGCAATTCCGGGCGCAAAACCGTTACACACTTTTGCTGGAATTGCTCTAGATCCCTTGGTTTTGCGCATGTCGTTTTCCCAAAACCGCTGCACACTTTTGGGCGACGTGCTTTAGGCGTTCTCCTGCTCCAGCACTTTGCGGAGTTTGCCGAAGGCAAGCCGGATGCGCGACTTCACCGTGCCGAGCGGCAGCCCGGTCGCCTCGGCGATCTCCGAATGCGATTGACCGAGGAAGAAGGCAGCGCGGAGCATGTCGCGCTGTTCTTCCGGCAGTTGGCCGACGGCGGCCCGTATCTTGGCGTCACGGTCGTCGTTGGCAATCATTTCATCGGCGCCGATGCCGGCCGGCGGCTGCAGGGCCGGGTCGGTCTCGTCGAAGGTGTGGGTGCTGGCGCGGCGCTGCAGGTCGATCCGGCGATTGCGGGCAATGCGGAAAAGCCAGGTCGAAAGCGAAGATCGCGTGGCATCGTAGAGACCGGCTTTGTGCCAAAGTACGATCATGACCTCCTGGACCAGTTCCTCGGCCTCGCCACTCGTCATTTTCTGGCGCATCAGCCAGGCCTTCAGGCGGGGCGCGAAATAATCGAACAGGATGGAAAAGGCTTGCTGGTCGCGATCCTCCGCGACGGCCTTCGCGAGGGCAGCGAAATGCTGTCTTTCCTCGGCATCCATGTCCTCTCACGAGCCCCCTGCGGCGAAAATTTCGTCCCGGATTTCCAAGTCTTAATGAGGTACAACGGAATTGGGAAAGGTCAAACTCTTGCCTGAATCTTTGTGTCTTAAATTCAGCCGAACGGACGGTCGGTGCCATCGGAACAAGGTGTCACGACAGATACCGTCAAAAGGGGCAAAATTGACACCCGAGCTGAAATGACACAGGCAGATACAAATCTGCAGCCATTGTTGACCATTTGGTAACCTGAATTAAGTCAAAATAAAGCAGATCGTGATTATGCGCTGCCCGCTATGATCGCTTCGGGCCTTGAATCGCAAGAACCGGCAGGAATCCATGTTTGTAAAAAGTATCGTATCCGCCCTCGCACTCACCCTTGTTATGGCCGGAGTAGCGGCAGCGCAGCAGCCCGCTGCCGCGCCAACCCGCATCCAGCAGTTCCAGGCATGGGGCGCCTATTCCTACAAGTCGGGCAACAGCACCGTCTGCTACGTCCTGTCCGTCCCGACCGCAAAGCAGCCCGCAAGTGTCGATCACGGTGATAATTTCTTCATCGTCTCGCAGCGCCCCGGCCAGAACATCTCCTACGAACCGCAGGCGATGATGGGCTACACGGTGAAAGAAAATTCGAAGATCAACGTCGTCATCGACAACAAGACCTTCGTGATGTTCACCAAGGACAAGGCCGGCTGGGTCGAGAATGCCGCGCAGGAGCCGGCCCTCGTCGCCGCGATGAAGACCGGGCATTCGATGACGGTTAATGCCGTCTCGCGCAAGGGCACAGGCACCTCCTACAGCTATTCGCTCTCCGGCATATCGGCCGCGCTGAAGCAGATCGAAACCTGCAAGTAAGCAGTTTTCATCCGCAAAGTTTCAAGGGCCGGCCTTGCGCCGGCCTTTGCCGTTTAGGTCTTTGCTTTATGCATGCCGTTCTCCCAAAACCGCTTCATGCTTTTGGGCGATATGCATTAGTGACGCACGGGCAAAATGATGCTAAATGCCGCGCAACCAGCGGACAGAGCGCGATATCAGTCGCCGTTCCGCCATTCATTTTCTGCCAATGTGCCGTCATGCGCCCGCAAGTCTTCCGGCTTATCCCGGCAAGCCCTTGGGCTTGCAGAGCGGTCACATGTTCGACTTCGGGATGAAAGACTATGTCCGTCATGGATGCGATTGATGTCACCAAGCCTCAGGCCGCGCGCGCCTCTGCCGACAGCGAAAAGCCGTCGCTGATCGGCATGTCTCGCGAAGAAATGGGAGCAGCCCTTCGTGAAAAGGGCGTCGCCGAGAAGCAGATCAAGATGCGCGTCTCGCAGCTCTGGAACTGGATCTATGTGCGCGGGGTCTCCGATTTCGACCATATGACGAATGTCGCCAAGGAGATGCGCGAGATGCTGAAACAGCATTTCACCATAGCGCGTCCCGAGATCGTCGAGGAGCAGGTCTCCAACGACGGCACGCGCAAGTGGCTGCTGCGCTTTCCCCCGCGGGGCGCAGGGCGCCCGGTCGAGATCGAGGCCGTCTACATTCCGGAAGAAGGCCGCGGCACACTCTGCATTTCCAGCCAGGTCGGCTGCACGCTCACCTGTTCCTTCTGTCACACCGGCACGCAACGTCTGGTGCGCAACCTGACGGCCGAGGAGATTCTTTCACAGCTGCTGCTCGCTCGCGACCGGCTTGGGGATTTCCCGGACCGCGAAGCGCCACAGGGTACGATCATGCCTGCCGAAGGCCGCAAGGTCAGCAACATCGTGATGATGGGCATGGGCGAGCCGCTCTATAATTTCGACAGCGTCAAGCAGGCATTGCTGATCGCCACGGATGGTGACGGCCTGTCGCTCTCCAAGCGCCGCGTGACGCTTTCCACCTCCGGCGTCGTGCCGGAAATCTTCCGCACTGGCGAGGAGATCGGCGTCATGCTGGCGATCTCGCTGCATGCGGTGCGCGATGATCTGCGCGACATTCTGGTGCCGATCAACAAGAAATATCCGCTGAAGGAATTGATCGAGGCCTGCCGGGCCTATCCCGGCCTTTCCAACGCCCGGCGCATCACCTTCGAATATGTGATGCTGAAGGACGTCAATGACAGCCTGGAAGACGCCAAGGGGCTGATCAAGCTGTTGAAGGGCGTGCCGGCGAAGATCAACCTCATTCCGTTCAATCCCTGGCCCGGCACCAACTATCAGTGTTCCGACTGGGAGCAGATCGAGAAATTCGCCGATTTCATCAATTCGGCAGGTTATGCCTCGCCGATCCGCACGCCGCGCGGCCGCGACATTCTTGCCGCCTGCGGCCAGCTGAAATCGGAATCCGAACGCATGCGCAAAACCGAGCGCCTGGCCTTCGAAGCGATGATGATCGCCAATCACGGCGCCGACGACTGATCAGCAAGTTTGATCCTCGCTACAATTCTCCTGCATTGATTTAAGCATGCGCTTTTCCTAATAGTGCCGCCAAAATCATTCAGGAGGACACCCATGCGCCCGATTCTGCTCGCTCTTGCCGCAACTTTGGCCCTTTCTTCCCTGCCTGCTAAGGCCGATAACGTGACCGTTGCCGTGACGGCGATCGTCGAGCACCCGGCGCTGGATGCCGCCCGCAAGGGCGTTCTCGATGTGCTGACGGCGGCCGGCTACAAAGAGGGCGAGAACCTGAAATTCGTGTTCGAGTCGGCGCAGGGCAATCCGGCGACGGCAGCACAGATCGCCCGCCAGTTTGCCGGCGACGAGCCCAACGTCATCGTGCCGATCTCCACGCCCTCGGCCCAGGCAGTCGTCTCCGCGACGCGCGACATTCCCGTCGTCTTCACGGCAGTGTCCGATCCGCTCGGCGCCCAGCTCGTCAAGAACATGGACAAGCCGGGCGGCAATGTCACCGGCCTTTCCGACATGTCGCCGGTCGCCGAGCACCTGGCGCTGATCAAGGAAATCCTGCCTGATGTGAAAACCATCGGCTATCTCTACAATTCCGGTGAGGCGAATTCCGTTTCGCTGCTCGCCGTGCTGAAGGCCGAAGCCGAGAAGGCCGGTCTGAAAGTCGTCGAGTCGGCCGCCACGAAATCGGCTGAAGTCCAGGGTGCTGCCCGCGCCCTCGTCGGCCGCGCCGATGCGATCTACATTCCGACCGACAACACGATCATCTCCGCGCTCGAAGGCGCTGTCGCGGTTGCCGAAGAAAGCAAGCTGCCGCTCTTCACCGCCGATACGGACTCGGTTTCGCGAGGTTCGATCGCTGCCCTCGGCTTCAACTATTACGACGTTGGCAAGCAGACCGGCGAGATCGTGGTGCGTGTGCTGAAGGGCGAAAACCCTGGCGATATCGCGGTCAAGACCGCGGCCGGCAGCGACCTCGTCGTCAACAAGGCGGCTGCCCAGAAGATGGGTGTCACGCTGCCGCAGAGCGTGCTTTCGCGCGCCAACAAAGTTATCGAATAATCGGCCGGTACCTCTAATGCGTTCGCCGCATTCAGCCGCTCTCGTTTGCACGAGAGCGGTTCCTTGTATTAAAAGGCTCCGTTTCGCGACGGGCGGAACGGAAACAAAAAGGGGCTGAAAGCCTTGAGCCAAATCGCATTCTGGGGGGCCGTCGAACTCGGACTGGTCTATTCCTTCGTCGCCCTTGGGGTCTATCTCGCCTTCCGTGTTCTGGATTTCCCCGACCTGACGGTCGACGGTTCCTTTCCGCTTGGCGCGGCGGTGACGGCGGTCCTCATCATTGCCGGCGTCAATGCCTGGCTTGCGGCTCTGATCGCGATGGCGGCCGGTGCGGCTGCGGGCATGGTGACGGCGCTGCTCAACGTGCGCTTCAAGATCCTCAACCTTCTTGCGTCGATCCTGACGATGATCGCGCTCTTTTCCGTCAATCTGAGGGTGATGGGCAAACCCAACGTCGCCCTTATCAATGCCGATACGATGATCAGCCCGTTCTTCGGTCACGGACTTCGTGATTTCTATGTGCGACCGCTCTTCGTCGGCGTTCTCGTCATCGTCGCCCTCATCCTGGTCTGGCGCTTCCTGGAAAGCGACGCCGGGCTTGCCATGCGCGCGACCGGCGCCAATGCGCGGATGGCCCGCGCCCAAGGCGTCGATACCAGCCGGCAGATCTATCTCGGCATGGCGATCTCGAATGCGCTGGTGGCCTTCGGCGGTGCATTGTTTGCCCAGACCAACGGCTTTGCCGACGTCACCTCCGGCGTCGGGACGATCGTCGTCGGTCTTGCCGCCGTCATCATCGGCGAGACGTTGCTCGGACGCCGCGGCCTGCTGATCGCGCTCGTCGGCTGCGTGCTCGGCTCGATCCTCTATCGCATCGCGATCCAGCTGGCGCTTTCGAGCGATGTCATCGGGTTGCAGGCTTCCGATCTCAACTTCGTCACGGCGGTGCTGGTGACCTTCGCGCTCATTCTTCCCCGTCTTCGCCGAGGTGCCGCATCGTGATCAGCGTCAAGGACATCAAGGTTGTTTTCGGACGCGGCACGCCGCTGCAGAAGCAGGCGTTGAACGGCGTCAGCCTGACCATCGAGCAGGGATCCTTCGTCACCGTCATCGGCTCCAACGGCGCCGGCAAATCGACGCTGCTCGGCGTGCTCGCCGGCGACGTCATTCCAAGTGAAGGACAGGTGCTGATCGGCAAGAACGAGGTGACGCGCAAGTCGACGGCGGCGCGCGCCGGACTCGTGGCTCGCGTCTTCCAGGATCCGTTGACGGGAAGCTGCGGCGCATTGTCGATCGAAGAAAACCTCGCTCTGGCCGCCCGGCGCGGTGAGAGGCGCGGGCTTGCGCCGGCGCTCGGTGGTGTCAGGCGCGATTATTTCCGGGAGCGGATCGCCGAACTCAATCTCGGGCTGGAAAACCGGCTGAAGGACCGCATGGATCTTCTCTCGGGCGGGCAGCGGCAGGCCGTTTCGCTCGTCATGGCGACGCTTGCGGGCTCGGAAGTGCTGCTGCTCGACGAACATACGGCGGCGCTCGATCCCGGTATGGCCGAGTTCGTGATGAACCTGACGCAGAAGATCGTCGCCGAGCGCAAGCTGACGACGATGATGGTGACGCACTCCATGCGTCAGGCACTGGACTACGGTCACCGCACGATCATGCTGCATGGCGGCGAGATCGTTCTCGATGTGGCAGGCGACAACAGGAAGAACCTGCAGGTCGAGGACCTGATCGCCATGTTCCGCAAGATGCGCGGCCAGACGCTGGATGACGATGCTTTGCTGATCGGCTGACGCACGACAGCGTGCTGATTGGCTAACGCGGACAGCGCGCGGATCGCTTTGCGACCGTGGGTGAGCCGGCCGTGGGCTACTTTGCCTGGGTGAGCAGGATCTTGGCTGCGAAGATCGAGAAGACGCCGGCGAAGGTATAGTCCATGCCGCGCAGCACTTTCTTGTTGCTCTGCAGCCAGGACGTGAGCCAGTCGGCGGCGAAGATCACGCTGGCATTGACGGGCATGCCGATCAGAATGAAGCAAAGCCCAAGGAAAAGCAGCTTCTGCGTGACGGCGGGATCGCCGGCGCTGACGAATTGCGGCAGGAAGGTCATGAAGAAGATGATGACCTTCGGGTTCAGAAGATTGACCCAGAAGCCGGACGAGATGTTCGCAAGCGCGGTGCCCTTCTGCGCCTCGACCTTGGCGACGGTGAGCTTCGAACCGAAGCGGATCGCATGCACTGCGAGCCAGAACAGATAGGCTGCACCGCCGGTCTTCAGGATCAGGAAGGCGGTCGGCGAAGCGGTGATCAGCGCCGAAATGCCGAAGGCGACCAGCATGGTGTGGACGACGATGCCGAGGCTGGTGCCGACGACGACGAAGAGGGCAGCCTTTTTGCCCTGGGCCAGCGCACGGCTGATCGACAGCGTCATATCAGGGCCCGGGGTGGCCGCGAGCAGAAGCGTGGCGGCGGCAAAGGCAGCAAGGGTCGGCAGGCTGGGCAGGAAATCCATGGCACTCTCTGAAAGCCGGAAAGACCTGATGATCTCTTACCCGGCTTTCGGAAAATTACCAATCAAACCTGCTGATGGCGCCGATCACTTCTGTTCCAGGAAGGCCTTGAACTTGTCGGCATAGTCCTTGTGCCAGCGTGACAGCGGCGGGCGGTTCTCGATGATGTCGCCGGCAGCCCAGGCCATGCGGCGTTCGTCGACCGGGCGGGCAACGTCGTTGTCGGGGCACAGGATATAGAAATCGCCGCGTTCGAGGCTTTCGACCATGAAATCGACCGTCTGCTCCGGCGTCCAGGCGCCGGCCGGCTTTTCGGCGCGGTCGCCCTTGGTGAGGCCGGTGAAGACGAAGCCTGGGATCAGAAGATGCGCGGAGATCTTTGCGCCTTCGGTGTTGCGAAGCTCGTGTTCCAGCGCTTCGGTAAACACCTTCACGCCTGATTTGGAGATGTTATAGGCGGGGTTACCCGGCGGCGTGGTGATGCCCTGCTTGGAGCCGGTGTTGATGACGAGGCCGGGCTCGCCGTGCGACAGCATCTTCGGGCCGAAGGTGCGCGTGCCGTTGATGACACCCATCAGGTTGACGGCGAAGATATTGTCCCAGTTCGCCTGGGGGCTGAAAATCGAGGTTTCCGGGCCGATGCCGGCATTGTTCATCAGCACATGCACGCGGCCGAAACGCTGAAGCACGGCGCGTTCGAGCGCTTCCAGCGAGTCCCGGCTGGCGACGTCGGTTTCGACCGCCATCACGTTTTCCTCGCCGGCAATGGCCTTGAGTTCGTCGGCGGCGTTCGCCAGCTGATCGCCGCCGAGATCGGCGATGACGACGCTCATGCCGGCCTTGGCAAAGTGTTTTGCTGCGGCAAGGCCGATGCCGGACGCGCCGCCGGTGATGACGGCGACATTGGATTTCTTGAAAATGTCTTGAATATTCGTCACGGCTCAGCCTCTCCTGGAGCGTTGTTCTGACGTTGCCGAATATGGGCTCCGCTTTCGGACTGTCAAACGGTATCGGCGCCATCAGCCGTCGCACTTGCCCTTGCGTCACGCGCCAATCTCGCTAAAAGTGCCGCGACACCGGGTTTTCACCGGGCTTTATGTAACGGACCTCATCACCATGGCATCATACAAAGACGTGAAGAAAGTCGTGCTCGCCTATTCCGGCGGCCTCGACACCTCGATCATCCTGAAGTGGCTGCAGACGGAACTCGGCGCCGAAGTCGTCACCTTCACCGCCGATCTCGGCCAGGGCGAAGAGCTGGAGCCGGCGCGCAAGAAGGCCGAGATGCTCGGCATCAAGGAGATCTACATCGAGGATGTGCGCGAGGAATTCGTGCGCGATTTCGTCTTCCCGATGTTCCGCGCCAATGCCGTCTATGAAGGTGTCTACCTGCTCGGCACGTCGATCGCCCGTCCGCTGATTTCCAAGCACCTCATTGATATCGCCCGGAAGACCGGTGCTGACGCGATCGCTCACGGCGCGACCGGCAAGGGCAACGACCAGGTCCGTTTCGAACTTTCCGCCTATGCCCTGAACCCCGATATCAAGATCATCGCTCCGTGGCGTGATTGGTCCTTCAAGAGCCGCACGGACCTGCTCGCTTTTGCCGAACAGCATCAGATCCCGGTTGCCAAGGACAAGAAGGGCGAGGCGCCGTTCTCCGTCGACGCCAACCTGCTGCACTCCTCCTCCGAGGGCAAGGTTCTGGAAGATCCGGCGCTGGAAGCTCCTGAGTATGTGCATATGCGCACCATCTCGCCGGAGGCAGCCCCCGACAAGGCGACCACCATCAAGGTCGGCTTCCGCAAGGGCGATGCCGTGTCGATCAACGGTGTCGAGATGTCTCCGGCGACGCTGCTTGCGACGCTCAACAATTACGGCCGCGACAACGGCATCGGCCGTCTCGATCTCGTCGAGAACCGTTTCGTCGGCATGAAGTCGCGTGGCGTCTATGAGACCCCTGGCGGCACGATCCTGCTTTCGGCGCATCGCGCCATCGAATCGATCACGCTCGACAGGGGTGCCGCCCATCTCAAGGACGAGATCATGCCGCGTTACGCCGAGTTGATCTATTACGGCTTCTGGTTCTCGCCGGAGCGCGAGATGCTGCAGGCGCTGATCGACAAGAGCCAGGAGCATGTCGAAGGCGAAGTGACGCTGAAGCTTTACAAGGGCAACGTCATGGTCATCGGCCGCGAAAGCGAAAAGTCGCTCTATTCCGACAAGCTCGTCACTTTCGAGGACGACCAGGGCGCCTACGACCAGAAGGACGCGGCCGGCTTCATCAAGCTCAACGCGTTGCGCCTGCGCACGCTCGGCAAGCGGAACCTCGCGAAGTAATCACAGTTCTCTTTCGAACGGACATGAGCCCGCCGGCGATTTGCCGCGCGGGCTTTTTCGTGGGCTGAAGAGCGGTCTCAGCTTACGACAGGGCGAAGATTCTTACTTCTCTCCCGATGCCTTGAAGCTCTTCCATCCGGGAGGCCGATGAGATGCCGCTGTTGCGCAGGATCTCTGAAACCTGGGCGTCCCCGACAATCGCCTCCGTCGTCATGATCACATTGGGATCGGCAAGACCCTGGACGCGGGAGGCGATGTTGACGGTCTGGCCGAAGTAGTCCTGCCGGTCGTTCAGGTTGACCGCGAGGCATGGCCCCTCATGGATGCCGATCTTCAGGAGAAGATCGTCGCTACCGTGTTCGGCATTCAGTCGGAGCATCGCCTGCCGCATCCGCAGCGCGGCCGCCACCGCGCGGTCCGGGCTCGGAAAGGTCGCCATGACTGCATCGCCTATGGTCTTGACGACCGCTCCGGCTTCTGTCGCGACAATCTCGTGAAGAACCCTGAAATGCGCTCTCACCAGATCAAAAGCGGCAAGATCTCCGACGCGTTCGTAAAGGGCCGTCGAACCCCTCAAGTCAGTGAAGAGGAAAGTCAGGCTTGTGATCTTGAGGCGCTGGTCGACGTCGAGAGTGTCGGTCCGATAGATGTCCCGGAAACTCTGGTTCGTCAGCAACCGTTTGGCCGTCAGAAAAGCCCGCCTGCGGCCCAGCAACTCATGAAGGTCATCTCCCGCCACGCAGACGTTCGGCACCACTCTGCGATCGGTGTGGTTCTCGAGGGTGAGCCGCAGCAAGCCAGGACGCAGCGTCAGCGTCTCGTTCAGCGCATGCCCCCGACTGATGACCATCGAGAGGTTTTGACGCTCGTCGGTCGGTTCACCCTTTACGTCGATGAACTGTGCCGAGTGTGTTACCGCATCGAAGATGATGACGAATTGCGCCGGCAGTTGCAGTGAGACGAAAGCTTTCTCGCCCGGAGCCAGCTCGATCATCTCAAGCATAATGCGTGCGAATTTCGATTCCAGATTCTCCGGCAAGTCGACTCCAGAGCTGAAGAAGATTTGGCGGTAATACTCAAGCGGAGGCAGCAGATCGGGCTCATGGGCGGCAATCCTGCGAACACGAGGATTGACCGTGAAGGTTACCTCGACCATCTCGTCAAGGGTTGGTTCATATCCAGCCGCGCAGAGTGCGCAATGGTAGGTGTCCTGGACGACCCCTTTGAGGGTTGCGCCGCTGTCAAGGACGCCGCCGCATCCTGGGCAAAGGACATTCCAGGTCATCTCAAACACGCCAATGCGCGCTGCATGGAGAAACGCCGCGATCGTTTTCTCGTCGTCGAGATGGTGCTTATCGGCAAAGGCGAGCGCATTGATGCGATTGAGATCGCGATCCAAGCCATGCATGACCACGTTCTCGATGCACTCCACCGTCTGCGGGTCGGCCGCCTGTCGCAGTGTGGCAAAAAGCACGTCCACTTCGCTCATCAGACAAGTCTCTGTGCGCAGAACCTACGGCGGACAACGCCGATACCGCATCATAACACGGGAGTTTCCCAATAGAAATCTGCAGGCCCGGATAGTGTCCGCTTCCCGATCTGCCTGGATTGCCCATATGCGGCGCCGACAGCCGACGATATCCTCGACCGTTGCTGGTCAGGAGAAGCCGCCGGTTGCAATCTGATCCCGCTTTTCATGCCGTGCAACCACCCTTGACGGACGCCTGCGATCACTTACTCTGTCACGATCATCCTCCGGAGCATCCTCATGACGCAGTCCTTGGTCTTCGGCGCCTTTCTGGCGGCGCTCTTCTATGTGCTCATTCCGGGACCCGCCTTCCTGCAACTGCTCGGCATCGGCGCCGGGCAGGGCCGCAAGGCCGGCGCCTTCTTCATGATGGGGCATCTCGTCGGGGACATCATCTGGTCGTCGCTGGCGCTGATCGCGATCGTCGGTGCGAAGACGATCGGAACCTTCGTCTTCGACCTGCTCGGCCTTGCTTGTGGCTTCTATCTTGCCTGGATCGGCTGGAGCGCCGTCAATGCCAAGCCGAAGGCGGAGGGGCAGTCGCTTGTCATGGTCGAGCGGCCGTTTCGCCGGGGGCTGATCTTCGGCGTCACCAATCCGAAGGGTTATCCGGTGGCGCTTGCCACATTCACCGCGCTGGTCGCGGGCTCGGCCGGTGCGCTCGATTTCGAGGCATTGCCGATGCTTCTCGGCGTCTCATTCCTGGGTTTCGTGACGGCCGACATCATCCTGATCGGCGTCATCGGCGCAGGCGCGGTGCGCCGTTTCTATCGCGCGCATGAGCGGCTGATCGTGCGCTGCTCCGGCGTTCTCTTCATGGGATTTGCCGCGCAGGCGCTATGGCATGCGACGCCCGGCTTGCTCGGCTGGCGCAAGGCATAAGCGCGATCAGCCATCCAGGAAATTGACGATCGATTTCAGCGTCTGAACTTCGTTCGGATCGCCGATCGACATGGCGACCTGTAGCTGGTTCTTGTAATAGTCGAGGAAATTGAAGCTGGTGCCGTCGGTGACGCTGGAGAGATCGATGACGTTGCCGAGCGGATCGATCGCATGCATCGGCAGCGGTTCGGAGATCGCGGCATAGGTGTTCTGGTCGATCAGGCCGCTGTCGAAACTCTGGCGCGCGTAATTGCGCAGTTCTCCAGGGCTGACCGCGGTAAAATCCGGGCCTTCGCCAGCATCGTCTTCGATCTGGAATGAGGCCGGGGCGGGAGCTCTGGTCTCGATTGCAATATCAGAGGTCTTCGAACTTTTTGCGTTATTAGGATTGTTTTTAAATAGCAAACTCTGAGAAGACCGCACAGAAAAAATTTCCATGCCGCATGTCCCCTTACAAGAAGATTATCGGGAATCTAGCGCTTGCGCCTGATTCGCGTCAATCGTTAACAAATGGTTAATTTGCGTGCGTCAATTTTGTCCACCAGATTTGGCGAACGTGCATCAGATTGTTGGACGGGGCAAAAGGCGCACCGCAGCGACATACCAATTCGACCGCCGCTTCCCTATATTGACGATCCATTCGCATGCCAAAGAGGATTCTTCGATGCCTTCTCCACATGATTTCAATCCGGCTCTCGTCGACTGGGACGGTCTTCACGGCCTGCCGCGTTTCGATGCTTTGAACGACGGCGACTTTGCCGCCGCCTTCGAGGCGGCGCTGGCGGCACATGAAAGGGAGATCGACGAGATCGCCGGAAATGGCGATGTGCCGACGTTCGAGAATACGGTCGTGGCGCTGGAGATTGCCGGCGATGCGCTGTCGCGCGTCTCGGCGCTGTTTTGGAGCAGGGCGGGCGCGCATACCAACGACGTCATCCAGGCGCTGGAGCGGGAGATCTCCCCGAAGATGTCGCGCCACTATTCGAAGATCGGCATGAATGCCGCGCTTTTTGCCCGCATAGACACGCTCTGGGAGAAGCGCGAGAGCCTTGGGCTGACACTCGAACAGACACGCGTGCTGGAACGGCATTGGAAAGGCTTCGTCAAGTCGGGCGCCAAGCTTGAAAAGGCCGAGCAGGAACAGCTTGCCGCGATCAATGAAAAGCTCGCCGGTCTTGGCACCCAATTCGGCCAGAACGTGCTTGCTGACGAGAAGGCCTGGGCGCTCACGCTCTCCGATGGCGCCGAACTGGACGGCCTGCCGGAATTCCTGCGCGATGCGATGGCGGCAGCCGCGCGCGAACGCGGCGACGAGGGCAAATATGCGGTGACGCTGTCACGCTCGATCATCGAGCCGTTCCTGACCTTTTCGGAACGCCGGGATCTGCGCGAGCAGGCTTTCAAGGCGTGGGTCGCGCGCGGCGCAAACGGCGGGGAGACTGATAACCGCGCCGTCATCAAGGAAACGCTGACGTTGCGCCAGCAGGTGGCGACGCTGCTCGGCTACGGCAATTTCGCCGAGCTGAAGCTCGACAACACAATGGCGAAGACGGCCGATGCGGTGAACGGCCTGCTGAGGGCCGTCTGGGCGCGGGCGGTGAAACGCGCCGGCGAGGAAGAGGCCGACATTGCGGCGCTGATTGCCGAGGAAGGCCGGAACCATGAGGTGATGCCCTGGGACTGGCGCCACTACGCCGAAAAGATCCGGGCGCGGAAGTTCGATTTCTCCGAGGCAGAGCTCAAGCCCTATCTGCAACTCGAGAAGATCATCGACGCCTGCTTCGATGTGGCGGGCCGGCTGTTCGGCATTCGCGCGGTCGAGAAGAAGGGCGTGCCGGCCTATCACCCCGACGTCAGGGTCTTCGAAATCAGGGACCGGGAGGGCCGGCTGGTCGCCCTCTTCCTCGGCGATTATTTCGCCCGCGGCTCGAAACGATCAGGGGCCTGGATGAGCTCGCTGCAATCGCAGCACAGGCTGGAGCTGAAGAACGGCCGCCACGGCGAATTGCCGATCATCTACAATGTCTGCAATTTCGCCAAGCCGGCCGAAGGCAAGCCGGCGTTGCTGTCGCTCGACGATGCCCGCACGCTGTTCCACGAATTCGGCCATGCGCTGCACGGCATGCTTTCTAATGTCACCTACCCCTCCGTTTCCGGCACCGGCGTCTCCCGCGATTTCGTGGAGCTGCCCTCGCAGCTCTACGAGCACTGGCTGACGGTTCCCGCCATCCTCAAGGAATACGCCGTTCACTTCGAGACAGGCGAGCCGATGCCGCAAGTGTTGCTCGACAAAGTGCTGGCGGCCCGCACCTTCAATGCCGGCTTCAATACGGTCGAGTTCACCTCTTCGGCGCTTGTTGATATGGCGTTTCACACGCGGGAGGCCGTCGAGGATCCGATGGCGGTGCAGGCGGAGGTGCTGGCTGAAATCGGCATGCCGAAGTCGATCGTCATGCGCCATGCGACGCCGCACTTCCAACATATCTTCTCCGGCGGTTATTCGGCGGGCTATTATTCCTACATGTGGTCGGAGGTGCTCGACGCCGACGCTTTCGCCGCCTTCGAGGAGACGGGAGACGCCTTCAACGGCGAGATGGCGCGCAAGCTCAGGGAAAATATCTATTCCACAGGCGGTTCGGTCGATCCCGAGGATGCCTACAAGGCCTTCCGCGGCAAGCTGCCGAGCCCGGATGCGATGCTGGTCAAGAAGGGACTTGCGACCTTCGAGGAATTGACAGGCAGCGACGCTTAAGACAGTTTCGTGACGGACGCACGGGCGGCATGGTGGCAACCATGCCGCAGCTTTCGCGCGCGACCCCCTTTCGCAATCGCGAAAAAACCGGTATGAGCGCGCCAAACATAAATGGCGCGTCCATTTGGCGTAGCGCCCCAGCCTCAGAGATTATGACATTATGGCACTTCGCAACATCGCGATCATCGCGCACGTTGACCATGGCAAAACCACCCTCGTCGACGAGCTCCTGAAACAGTCCGGCTCGTTCCGCGAGAACCAGCGCGTTGCAGAACGCGTGATGGACTCGAACGACCTGGAAAAGGAACGCGGCATCACCATTCTCGCCAAGGCGACCTCGGTCGAGTGGAAGGGTGTTCGCATCAATATCGTCGATACTCCCGGCCACGCCGACTTCGGCGGCGAAGTCGAGCGTATTCTCTCGATGGTGGATGGCGCGATTGTTCTCGTCGATGCCTCCGAAGGCCCGATGCCGCAGACCAAGTTCGTGGTCGGCAAGGCTCTGAAGGTCGGTCTTCGCCCGATCGTCGCGATCAACAAGATCGACCGTCCTGATGGTCGCCACGAAGAAGTCATCAACGAAGTCTTCGACCTGTTCGCCAATCTCGACGCAACCGACGAGCAGCTCGACTTCCCGATCCTCTACGGTTCCGGCCGCGATGGCTGGATGAACGTCAATCCGGAAGGTCCGAAGGATCAGGGTCTTGCTCCGCTTCTCGACCTGGTGCTCAAGCACGTGCCTGAGCCGACCGTCGAAGAAGGTCCGTTCCGCATGATCGGCACGATCCTCGAAGCCAACCCCTTCCTCGGTCGTATTATCACCGGCCGTATCGCATCGGGCTCGATCAAGCCGAACCAGGCCGTCAAGGTCCTCGGCCAGGACGGCAAGCTGATCGAAACCGGCAGAATTTCCAAGATCCTCGCCTTCCGCGGCATCGAGCGCACGGCGATCGAAGAAGCGCATGCGGGCGACATCGTCGCGATCGCCGGCCTTTCCAAGGGCACGGTTGCCGATACTTTCTGTGATCCCGCCGTCTCGGAAGCCATGAAGGCGCAGCCTATCGATCCGCCGACCGTCACCATGTCCTTCATCGTCAACGACAGCCCGCTGGCGGGCACTGAAGGCGACAAGGTGACGAGCCGCGTCATCCGCGACCGTCTCTTCAAGGAAGCCGAAGGCAACGTCGCCCTGAAGATCGAAGAAGCTGAAGGCAAGGATTCGTTCTACGTGTCCGGCCGCGGCGAACTTCAGCTCGCCGTTCTCATCGAAACCATGCGTCGCGAAGGCTTCGAGCTTGCCGTATCGCGTCCGCGCGTCGTGATGCACAAGGATGAAAGCGGCCAGCTTCTGGAGCCGATCGAGGAAGTCGTTGTCGACGTCGACGAAGAACATTCCGGCGTCGTCGTGCAGAAGATGTCCGAGCGCAAGGCCGAAATGGTCGAGCTGCGTCCGTCGGGCGGCAATCGTCTTCGTCTGCGTTTTTACGCGCCGACCCGTGGCCTGATCGGCTACCAGTCGGAGCTGCTGACGGATACGCGTGGCACGGCGATCATGAACCGCCTGTTCCACGACTACCAGCCCTACAAGGGTGTTATCGGTGGCCGCGTCAACGGTGTGCTGCTCGCCAACGCTGCCGGCGAAGCCGTCGCCTATGCGATGTTCAACCTGGAAGATCGCGGCCCGATGATCATCGAGCCGGGCGAAAAGGTTTATGCCGGCATGATCATCGGCATCCATTCGCGCGACAACGACCTTGAAGTCAACGTCCTGAAGGGCAAGCAGCTCACCAACATCCGCGCCGCCGGCAAGGACGAAGCGGTGAAGCTGACGCCGCCGATCCGCATGACGCTTGATCGCGCGCTCTCCTGGATCCAGGACGACGAGCTGATGGAAGTGACGCCGAAGAATATTCGTCTGCGCAAGATGTATCTCGACGCCAACGACCGCAAGCGTTTCGAAAAGTCGAAGGCGGCTCTCTAAGAGCGTCAAAATATCCGTTTGAAACCCCGGCCTTCGCGCCGGGGTTTTTTATTGTGCGCTGCGCCGATTCCGGCTTGTGACAATCGTTAAAAAAGCGTTAAATTTTGACAGTCGTCCACATGTTAAGTCTGTGGGCAATCGACCAGAATGTGCCATCGCATATGGTTAATTGTCCCTGGCAGGGCCAGAGTAAACGTTATGAAGACGTTGTCGATCGATGTCCGGCGGGCCGAGCCGCACGATGCCCGAGCCATTTCGGAAACGCACAGGCTCGCCTGGCAGCATACCTATGCAGGCATCATTCCGCACCGCGCGCTGAGGCAAATGATCGAGCGGCGCGGTGAAAACTGGTGGCGCAAGGCAACGCGCGGACCTGCGACGCTTCTGGTTCTCGATGTTGCTGGGACTGTCGCAGGCTACGCGACGCTCGGCCTCAACCGCGCCCGTGCCCTGCCGCAGGAAGGCGAGATCTACGAGCTCTATCTTCGTCCCGAATATCAGGGCATCGGGCTCGGCAAGATGCTGTTTGGCGAGTCGCGCCGGCTTCTGAAGTCGCTCGGCTGCAACGGGCTGGTCGTTTGGTGCCTCGAGGAAAACGAGAACGCCAGCCGGTTCTACCGCAGTCATGGCGGCATCGATTTTTGCGAAGGCATGGAAAATTTCGACCACAAGCAGTTGAAGAAGGTCGGCTTCATCTGGAACTGAACCGCCTGGCTGACGGTCGACTCATCCCCTGAAATTTTGCTGTGATTGCACGCCGGTGCCATTGGGCATTTGGCGACGTGCTATGTTGCGTTGCCGTATGAAACTGATTATCTGGCTGCGAGCAATTCAACCTTGCAGGAGTTTCCTATGCGAATTGACGCCATTTCCATCGGCAAGAATCCCCCTGAAGACGTCAACGTTATCGTCGAGGTTCCGGTCGGCGGTCATCCGATAAAGTACGAGATGGACAAGGAAGCCGGCACGCTGGTCGTCGATCGTTTCCTCTATACGCCGATGACCTATCCGGGCAATTACGGTTTTGTGCCGCATACGCTGTCGGAAGACGGTGACCCGATCGACGTGTTGATCGCTAGCACCCGCCCGCTGGTTCCGGGCTGCGTCATCAATGTGCGCCCGATTGGCGTTCTGAAGATGGAAGACAATTCCGGCAAGGACGAGAAGATCATCGCCGTGCCGTCGCCGAAGCTGACGCTGCGCTACGAGAAGGTCAAGGATTACACCGACCTTCCGGAAATCACGCTGAAGCAGATCGAGCACTTCTTCGAGCACTACAAGGATCTGGAGCCCGGCAAGTGGGTGAAGATCTACGGCTGGGGCGATTCCAAGGAAGCCGGCCAACTCATCCTCGAAGCTGTCGAGCGCGCCAAGAAGACGAAAGCCTGATCGCTCAGCGCAGAAACGCCTCGAGCTTTCTTGCCAAATCCTCCGGGTCGCCCTCGATCCGGAGGATTTTTTTGCGCGCCGTCTCGCCGGAAATGAGACTGACGGAAGATTTGGGAATGCCGAGAGAGCCTGAAATCAGGAGGATCAACGCCTTGTTGGCCTTGCCCTTCTCAGGCACTGAAGTGACGCGCGCCTTCAGATGGGTCTCACCCTCGCCATCCGCTTCGATACCGTCGATCGCATCCCGACCGCCATTCGGCGTCAACCGAACGGCAAGGCGCAGATGATCGCCGAAAAACTTCCAGGGACGGTTCAAGCGACCAGCGAGTAGATGAAGGGCTTGATCGGATTGTTGAGGACGGCCTGGATGAAGACGATGATCAGCAGCAGGATAATCGGCGAGATGTCGATGCCGCCCAGATTGGGCAGAAAACGGCGTATCGGCCGCAACGCAGGCTCTGTCGCGTTGTAGAAGAACATGCCCAGCTGGTTCACAAACTGGTTGTGCGAATTGATGACGTTGAATGCGTACAGCCACGAGAAAATCGCGCTGGCAATGATCACGTACCAATAAATGTTCAAAGCCATATCGATGATTAGAAATATGGCTTGAAAAACTCCTGCCATTACCGTCTCCAGTTCGTTGTTGACAGATATGTAGACATTGGCGATTAAACGAGCAAGGGCCGTGTGGAAACGCATGGCAAATCATGTTTAACGGGTGGCTTCGCAGGCAATTCCGCACCCGTCTTCTCGGAAAACAGCTATGTCGTTTTCGCCCACCGGAGACCGATTTGCCGCGTTCCGGCATTCGTCCTACACCCGCTTCTTCTTCGCGCGCTTTCTGCTTTCCTTCTCGCAGCAGATCGTCAGCGTCGCCGTCGGCTGGCAGATGTACGACCAGACGGGCAAGGCGATCTATCTCGGCCTGATCGGCCTGGTGCAGTTCCTGCCGTCGCTGCTGCTCATCCTCGTCACCGGCTCGGTGGCCGACCGGCACAATCGCCGGGCGATCGCAGCGCTTTGCTCGCTGGTGAGCGCGCTCTGCACGCTGGCGCTGCTTGTCATGACGGCGACGGGAACCTTCGCGCCGTGGCCTGTCTTTGCGGTGCTTCTGATCTTCGGCATCGAACGGGCCTTCATGTCGCCGGCGGTGCAGTCTCTCGCACCCAATCTCGTGCCGGAGCATGCCCTTTCCAATGCCATCGCCTGGAATTCGTCGTCGTGGCAGCTCGCGGCGATCACCGGGCCGGTGCTCGGCGGTCTGCTCTACGGCGTCAGCGCGACGACGGCCTATACGGTGGCGGTGATCTTTTCCGTTCTCGGTGCGGCTCTCCTCTTCATGATCCCGAAGCCGGAACAGAAGACGACGGGTGAGGCCAAGAGCTGGGCGATGATCCTCGGCGGCTTCAGTTTCATCCGCGCGGAAAGGGTGGTGCTCGGCGCGATCTCGCTCGATCTCTTCGCCGTGCTGCTCGGCGGCGCGACAGCGCTGATGCCGATCTTCGCCCGCGATATACTGACGCTCGGCCCCTGGGGGCTCGGACTGCTGCGCGCCGCACCTGGGCTCGGGGCCATCGTCATGGCGATCTTCCTCGCCGCCTATCCGCTGAAGCATCGCGCCGGCATCTACATGTTCATCGGCGTCGCGCTGTTCGGTGTCGGAACTATCGTCTTCGGCGCTTCGACCAATACGGAGATCTCGATTGCCGCGCTGGCGCTGATGGGGGCGGCTGATATGGTGTCGGTCTACGTGCGCGAGAGCCTGATCGCGCTCTGGACGCCGGACGAGCTGCGTGGTCGCGTCAATGCGGTCAACATGGTCTTCGTCGGCGCTTCGAACGAGCTCGGTGAATTCAGGGCGGGCACGATGGCATCGATCTTCGGCGCGGTGCCTGCCGTCATCATCGGCGGGATCGGAACGCTGGCAGTCGCGGCGATCTGGGCTTCGAGTTTCCCGAAATTGCGCGCAATCGATACGCTCGACGCGCCCACCGCCCAAGCGTGACAGCGCGCCTGCCGGCGCAAACTGCCGCACGCTTTAGTCCGACATGCTTTATGCGGGAAGGGTGATCGGGGCGGTCGCCTTCGCTGCCTTGCCTTCGAAGACGATATCGAGAAATTCGGTCAGCCAGGCTTTGAGCGGCGCGTCGAACAGCATGCGGCCCTCGAGATGTTCGCGGCCCTGCTGGGCGTTCGGCAGTATGAAGCGGTGCGCGCCGTGCACGACCCAGCGATGCATCATCGCCCTGGTGAGTTCGGCATGGAACTGCAGGCCCCAGGCGTTGCCGTCATAGCGGAAGGCCTGGTTCGGATAGGCATCGCCTTCGGCCAGGAGATCGGCGCCGTGCGGCAGCTCGAAACCCTCGCGATGGAAGTGATAGACCATCTTTGGCCAGTGCATCAGCAGACGGCCCCTTTCCGTCGGCCGCAGCGGGTACCAGCCGATCTCCGTCGAGCCGTCGGCATTCGACTGCACCTTGCCGCCGAGATGATGGACCAGCATCTGCGCACCGAGGCAGATGCCGAGATAGGGGCGTTTTTCCCGCAAGGGAATGTTGATCCAGTCGATCTCCCTTTTGATGAAATCATCGGGATCATTGGCGCTCATCGGCCCGCCGAAAACGACGGCGCCGGCATGATGTTCAAGCGTCGTCGGAAGCGGCTCGCCGAGAACCGGTCGCCGGATATCGAGGCGGTAGCCTTTTTCGACGAGCAACTGGCCGACGCGGCCGGGGCTCGACCGTTCCTGGTGCAGGACGATGAGGATCGGGCGCGTGTCGCGGTTCGGATGTTGCTCAGTCGCTGTCATCTTGCACAACCTGGACATCGGTCACCCTGGCGGCGGCTTCCTGCCGCTTCTGGATGCGCTCGCGCGAGGAGACGCCGAGCAGGTCGGCGATGCGCCAGATCACGTGGTCTTCCATCTCGCTGCGCTCACCATCGGCATAGACGATGTCCCACAGGATGCCGATCAGCTCCAACCGCTGCTCGGTATTGAGATGGCGCTTCAGATCGGAGGTGAAGCGATAATAGTCGACGGCGGAGCTTTCGGCCTCGAGGCCAGCGGCCATCAAGGCGTCGAGCTGCTTGCCGTCGAGCGCATATTGCTCCTTCAAGAGCTTGCGCAGCCGCTTCTTCTCGCTTGATTTGATCTGGCCGTCGGCCTCCATGACCTGCATGCAGAGCGCCGCCACCGTGATGCGCGGATCATCCGGGGCGAAAGCTTTCCGGGAGTGATCGGCGGTGAGCTTCTGGAAGAATGCCTGAAAGCGTTCGAACATGCGGTTCTTGTTCCATTTCAGAAAAGGCGGAGCCGCGTCTTGGGTTCCGGTTCCGCCCTGGGATCGCGAACGCCGGGATCGTCAGGTAGTCCGCCGAAGAAAGGCTTTCCTTCGTTGGCTGCGGGGGGCCGATCGCTCACGGGTTCAGGTTTTGATTTTGCCGGCGTTGGTGCCGGTGCTGGCGCCGGGCGCACGGCCTCGGCAATGGTGGCTGCGCGTTCCAGTTCGATGATGCGATGATCGTTGACCGGGCTCTCCGGCTTGACGTCTCGCAGCGGCGGCAGCGTTTTCAGAGCGGTTTCGATCGAGGCCGGATGCGATCCCTCTTCGACCGGGCCTTCGATCTGGCCGAAGGGCGCTTTCCACTCGAAGGCGTCGAGGCGGCCGGTTACGGGCGAGACCGGCAGCCATTTGTCCGACACGAAGCCATCCGCGACCCAGGCCGGATCGCGCGGCGCCTTGAGCGCCTGCGCGAGCCAATGGCGCACCCGGCCCTGGTCGCCGGTTTCGGCTTCTTCGATATCGGCAAGCAGCAGGAAGGCGGCCTCGCGCGGCTGCATGCGGGCCGCCGCTTCCGCCTTGGCGCGGGCTTTGGCGAATTCTCGCGCGTCGAGCGCTGCCTGCGCGACGACGAGAAGGGATTCGGCATTGTTCGGGCGCAGCCCCTCCAGCCGCTCGGCGCGTTTCAGCCGGTCGAGCGTGGAATCGCCACTGCGGGCCCTGACATAGGCCTGGCCGATCTCAGGATGAGGTGCCGACTTCCACGCCTGTTCGAGGATGGACGCAGCCTTGCGCACACCGCCTTCGCGGAACAGGGCCTTTGCGGCAACGAGAGCGGCCGGAATGAAATCGGCAGAGAGCTTCAAGGCCTGCTGGGCGTCGTCGCGGGCACCGGTCGGGTTGCTTTCCAGCTTCTCGCCGGCGCGCGCCGTCAGAAGGACGGCGTGCAGGCGGTTGGCTTCGGCCTTTTCGACGACGCGGGCGGCCTTCTGCTGTTCGAGCAGGCGGATCGCATCGTCCCAGCGGCCGGCCTGGCTGCGATATTCGAGCGTCGCCTGCGCTGCCCAGGGCAGATAAGGCGCATTATCGGCAGCCTTCTCGGCATATTGGCGGGCGGCCTCGTTGGCCCCGAGGCGGCGGGCTTCCAGATAGAGGCCGCGGAGACCGAGCTCGCGCGTCTCGGGATCGTTGGCCATGGCCTCGAATTTGGCGCGCGCCTCGTCATGGCGGCCTTCAATCAGGGCGGCCTGGGCTTCGAGCAGGTTGATCAAAGGCTCCTGATCGGCGCGGATGAGGCCGCGCGAGCGGGCGGCCATCTTGCGGGCGAGAGCCGCATTGCCGGCGCCGGCGGCGATCAAGCCAGTTGATAGCGCTTGATAGCCGCGGTCGCGCTTGCGGGCGCGGAAATAGCGCGTCACCGAATGCGGCGAGGTCCAGACCAGGCGGACGAACCACCAGGCGATCATCACGGCGGCGACAAGAGCGATGATCGCGCTGGCGGCGACGATCAGCTTCGTCTGGTAGATCTGGCCTTCCCAGATCAGAGAAAGGTCGCCGGGACGGTCGGCGAGCCAGGAAAAGCCATAGGCGAGAAGCAGCACGAGCAGGGCGAAGACGACAAGTCTGATCATGATCTTACCCTTGCTTGCCGGTGCCGCTGACCGCTTTCGACAGCGCCCCGCCAACCAGTTCCTCGACACGGATGCGCGCTTCCAGCGACTGCTTGAAGGCGGCGGAAGCCTGCTTGCCCGAAGCGGGCAGATTGTTCCATTCGGCCGAAGCGCCGGGCAGATCGCCGTTCTTCACCTTGTCCTCCATGCGGGCGGCGATCGCTTCGACGCTCTCGCCCTCGATATTGCCGACGGGACGGACCGTCACCAGCGATTTCGCGCTCGCCATCAGGCGGTCCGACCAGCTCTGGTTCGGATCTGGCTGGTTGACGGCTTCGACGATCGCGGTCGCAACGTCGGGAACCTGACGCACCAGTTCGGTGCGCGAGGGAATGCCGGTTTCGGCAAAGGTGCGCAGGTCGGCAACGGCTGGATCGTCGGGCGCGACGCCGGCGAAAGTATCAAGTTCGGCAAGGAAGGGCCCGCCGCGATCAATCGCCGCCTTGAGGGCTGCCGCTGCGATCGCCCGGGCGACGGCGACGTCCTCGCGCGGCTCGTTGAGCTTCTTTTCGGCTTCTTCGAGCCGCTTGGCGATGTCGGCGCCGTTGCTCGTCTGCTGCTCGGAAGACTGGGCAAGTGTGGCGCGCAGTTGATCGACCTGACCGCTGAGCTCGGCAATCTTCTGGTTGAGTGCCTCGACATTTGCTGAATCGGCCGGCGCGCCGGCTGCGGGTGCCCCTGCCGCAGTTTCCAGCGCGGCGACACGCTTTTCAAGGGCATCATCGCCGGTACCCGCTGGGTTGGCGGCGAGATTGGCGACGGTCTGTTTCAGGCCATCGATCTCACCGGAAAGATCGGCGATGTCAGACGAGGCCGTCTGCGGCGTGGAGGAACCCGGGAGATATCCGGCATATTGAATGGCGCCTGCGCCAAGCAGCGCTACGAGGCCGCCGAAGATGCCGGCCGCGATGAGGCCGGAGGTGCCGGCGCTTCGTGCTGCCGGTTGTTCAGGAGGGGGCGTAACGGACGGTTCCTGGGTTGCCGGCTCTTCCTCCCGCGCATCCGTCCCAGGCTGGTCCTCGTGTTCGGCCCGTTCATCCTCGGTCAGCGACGCAGTTTCAGTTTCGGGCGTCGCGCCGGCATCGGCTGGGCTGTTGACGGCGTCGCCAACGTCATTCTCCACCGGCTTTGCGGTATCGGCTGCAGAGGCGAAATCCTGTGCTTCGAGGTCGATCGTGACCGGCTCTTCGGCGCTCTTGGAATGGCGTGGCGGGTTTCCCGATACCATGAGGTCCTCTTTATCCTGCATTGCAACGAAACTAGACAGTGATGCCAATTAAGGGAAGAGGTTAGATCAAATTTGGGCGGCTAAAGCATTCAAAGCAGCGACAAAAGACTCTTCTCATCCGGCATCGGCGCAATCGCCGCTTTTTTTTTCAAAGCCGCCGGAATGGCTTCCGCTACCGCCTCGCTGAGGCAGAGAAGCCGGATTCCGCTCTCCTCCGACAGGGCTGAACGGAGTTCCGCCACGTCGAAAAAATCGTCGGCCGTCTGCCGGGAATAAAAGAGAACGGCCTGCGGAGGGACGCCTGCGAAGATCGCCTCGATCTCGGCTGGGCTCGGAGCGACGGGCTGCATGCGGTAACATTCGGCGATCGAAAAGCGGATGCCGAGTTCGCGCAATCTTCCTTCGAAGGTTTCCGCGCGCGGGGTGCCTGCAAGGTAGAGCAAGCCGTCCGCTCTCTGCGCCGCGACGAGATCGGCGAGATCGCGGCCGTTGCCCGAGGATGTGGCGACCGACTGGAAGCCCAGGCTTTGCGCCTCTTTCGCCGTCGCCTCCCCGACCGCGAAAAGCGGGCGGCCAAGATGCGGACGAAGCGTCTCTCCGAGAGCGGAAACGACCCTGACGGCTTCGGCGCTGGTCATCGCGATCGGGCCGTTGGTGGCTGCAAGCGCGGTTGCGGCGCCGGCGCTGTCGTGCAGCGGCTGACGCAGCGGCAGCAGCACGGGCTCGTGGCCCATCTCGCGCAAACGTTGTGCGGTTCTCGTCGCCGAATGCGCGGGGCGGGTGACGAGAACACGCATGGCCGCTTCAGTGCCAGTCTTCGAAAAAGGCGCTGCCGGCCCTTGCGCGCACGTCCTGGCCGGCACGGGTGCCGAGCGCTGCCGCATCGCGGCGGTGGCCGTCGGTCGTCACCGCGTGCTGGCTGCGGCCGTCGGGGGTGATGATGAGGCCGGAAAACCGGATCAGATCGCCTTCGCAGACGGCATAGCCGCCGATCGGCGTGCGGCAGGAGCCGTCGAGAGCGGCGAGGAAGGCGCGTTCGCAGGAGACGGTGTCGAAGGTTGGCGCGTCGTTGATCGGGGCCAAGAGATCGTCAATCCCCGTATCGCCGATACGGCTTTCGATGCAGATCGCCCCTTGCGCTGGCGCCGGCGGGAAGGTGTCGGGGTCGAGGATATCAGTGAGCACCTCGACCTTGCCGAGACGTTTCAGGCCGGCAAGCGCCAGCAGGGTCGCATCGACCTGGCCTTCTTCGAGCTTGCGCAGGCGCGTTTCGACCGAGCCGCGGAAGGTGATGACGTTGATGTCGGGCCGCATGCGGCGGATCAGCGCCTGGCGACGCAGCGACGAGGAGCCGACGGTTGCGCCGTGCGGCAGGTCGATCAGCTTGCGCGCGGTGCGGCCGATAACGGCGTCGCGGATATCCTCGCGCGGCAGATAGGCGGAGAGATAAAGGCCATCGGGCAGTTTCGTCGGCATGTCCTTGGTGGAGTGCACGGCAAAATCCAGCTCGCCGGCGGCAAGCTTCTGTTCGAGTTCCTCAGTGAAGAGGCCTTTGCCGCCGATCTCGGCGAGCGACCGGTCGGTGATGCGGTCGCCCTTGGTCGTCAGCACGACGATCTCGAACATTTCCTCGGGCAGGTTATGCGCCGCCATCAGCCTGTCGCGGGCCTCATGCGCCTGGGCAAGCGCCAGCGGGCTGCCTCGCGTGCCGATCCGGAAAGGTTTTGTTTGCATCAGCTCTGTTCCGTTGTTACCGGAGTTCTCGTAAACGGGTTTCCGTACCATCGCAATCAACGAACAGGCCATATGGTTCCCTTTCTGCGCATCCTCGGCATCGAAACAAGCTGCGACGAGACCGCCGCGGCGGTTGTCGAGCGCGATGCGGAAGGGCATTCCAAGGTGTTGTCCGATGTGGTGCTTTCCCAGCTTGACGAGCATAGCGCCTATGGCGGCGTGGTGCCGGAGATCGCAGCGCGTGCCCATGTCGAGGCGCTCGACGAGCTGATCGAGGAGGCCTTAGCGCGCGCCAATGTGTCGCTGGCCGAGGTCGATGCCATTGCCGCCACGTCGGGGCCGGGGCTGATCGGCGGGCTGCTTGTGGGATTGATGACCGGCAAAGCGATCGCGAGAGCCGCCGGCAAGCCGCTCTATGCCGTCAACCATCTCGAAGGCCATGCGCTGACGGCGCGGCTGACGGATGGGCTTGCTTTTCCCTATCTGATGCTGCTCGTCTCGGGCGGCCATACACAGCTCATCCTGGTGCGCGGCGTCGGGCAGTACGAGCGGTGGGGCACAACGATCGACGATGCGCTGGGTGAAGCCTTCGACAAAACGGCAAAGCTGCTCGGCCTGCCCTATCCCGGCGGCCCGGCCGTGGAGCGGATGGCGCGGGATGGCAATCCCGATCGGTTCAATTTTCCGCGCCCGCTGGTCGGTGAGGCACGGCTCGACTTCTCCTTCTCCGGCCTGAAGACGGCCGTGCGGCAGGCAGCACAGGAGATCGCTCCGCTCAGCGATCAGGACGTCGCCGATATCTGCGCCTCGTTCCAGAAGGCGATTTCGCGCACGCTGAAGGACCGCATCGGCCGCGGTCTGCAGCGCTTCAAGACGGAATTTCCTGTAACCGGCGAGAAGCCGGCACTTGTCGTTGCTGGCGGCGTCGCCGCCAATCTCGAACTGCGCGGCACGCTGCAGACGCTGTGCGACAAGAACGGCTTTCGCTTCATTGCGCCGCCGCTCAGTCTCTGCACTGACAATGCGGTGATGATCGCCTGGGCGGGACTGGAGCGCATGGCGACGGGCGTTCAGCCTGACACACTCGACGTGCAGCCGCGTTCGCGCTGGCCGCTCGATTCCAAGGCGGAGACGCTGATCGGTTTCGGAAAACGAGGGGCCAAGGCATGAGCGAAAACATCGCCGTCGTCGGATCGGGGGCTTTCGGAACGGCGCTCGCCGCCGTCATCGCTCTTGCCGGGCGAAGTGCGGTGACGCTCGTCGGGCGCGATCCGTTGCTTATTGCGGATCTGAAAACCGAGCGGCTGCATGAAGCGGTACTGCCCGGCATCCCGCTCCCCGATACACTGGAATTTTCGGCCGAGGCAGACGCGATCACCGGCGCCTCCATCGTGCTTTTTGCGATGCCATCGCAGGCGCAGGCCGATGCGGCGCGGCAATATGGCCCCTACCTTGCCAAGAATGCCGTGGTCGTCACCTGTGCGAAGGGTATCGAGCGGGCGACCGGCAATCTCTTGACCGACATGCTGGAACGGGAACTGCCGGACCACCCGGTCGCCGTGCTCTCCGGTCCGGGCTTTGCCGCCGATATCGCCAAGGGGCTACCGACGGCGATGGCGATCGCGGCGGCTGATATGGAGACCGCGGAGCGGCTCGCTCAGGCAATATCGGGCCGGACCTTCCGGCTCTACGCCTCGGACGATCGCATCGGCGTGCAGCTCGGCGGCGCGCTCAAGAACGTGCTGGCGATTGCCTGCGGCATCGTCGAAGGCCGCGGTATCGGCGATTCCGCGCGGGCGGCGCTGATTGCGCGCGGGCTTGCGGAAATGTCGCGGTTCGTCGTCGCCCAGGGCGGGCAGGCGGATACGGTGCGCGGGCTTTCCGGCCTCGGCGATCTGGTGCTGACGGCAACGAGCCATCAATCGCGAAACCTGCGCTACGGCATTGCGCTCGGGCGCGGCGACAAGACCGATCCCCTGCATGGCGCGCTGGTGGAAGGCGCGTTTGCCGCCTCCGTCGCCTCGCGGCTTGCGGCGAAATTGAAGGTCAGCATGCCGATCACCGATGCCGTTTCCGCCATCATCGACGGCCGTCTCGATATATCAGATGCGATCGAGCAGCTGATGACGCGCCCAATCACCACCGAATAGGAGAACAGACATGCTTTTCGCCCTTCTCTGCAAGGATAAGCCGGGGCATCTGAATGTGCGCATGGAGACGCGGCCGACGCATCTCGACTATCTCAACGGGCTGAATGCCGAGGGCACGCTGAAGATCGCCGGCCCGTTTCTCGACGATGACGGCAAGCCCTGCGGCAGCCTGATCGTCGTGGAAGCGGAATCGAAGGAGGCCGCGCGTGCGCTCGCCGATGCCGACCCCTATGCCAAGGCCGGATTGTTCGAAAGCGTCGACGTCAAGGCCTACAACTGGGTCTTCAACAAGCCGGAGGCGTGAGCATGGCGCACTGGCTCTATAAATCCGAACCGGCCTCCTGGTCCTGGGAGCAGCAGAAAGCTGCCGGCGAAAAGGGCACGGAATGGACGGGTGTCCGCAACTATCTGGCACGCAACAACATGCGGGCGATGCAGATCGGCGACAAAGGCTTCTTCTACCATTCTAATGACGGGCTGGAGATCGTTGGCATCGTCGAGGTCTGCGCGCTCTCGCATCCGGATTCCAGCGCCAAGGGCGATCCGAAATGGGATTGCGTCGATATCCGCGCCGTCATGGATATGCCGAAGCCGGTGACGCTGAAGGATGTCAAGGCAAGCGAGAAGCTTGCCAAGATGGCGCTCGTCACCTCGATGCGGCTTTCCGTGCAGCCGGTGACGGAGGAAGAATATCTCGAAGTCTGCCGCATGGGCGGGCTGGATAATCCGCCACGTTGAAAACCGATCCGGAAGCCTTCATCCGCGCCAATACCGGCCTGATGGCGCCGCCGCATGTGCCGGAGATTTCGCTCCATCTCGCAAGCGAGGCGCATGAACTCTGGCTGAAGACGGAAGAGGAACTGGAAGCGATCGGCCTGCCGCCGCCTTTCTGGGCTTTCGCCTGGGCGGGCGGCCAGGGACTGGCGCGCTATATTCTCGATCATCCGGAAATGGTGCGCGGTGCGCGCGTGCTGGATTTCGCCAGCGGCTCCGGGCTTGTCGGCATTGCCGCTGTGATGGCCGGCGCCCGCGAGGTCACGGCGAGCGATATCGATCCCTGGGCGGAAACGGCGATCCGGCTGAATGCCGGCGCCAATCGTGTTTTGCTCGGATTTACCGGCGCCGACCTGATCGGACAGACCGTCGATGCGGATATCATGCTTGCCGGTGATGTCTTCTACGACCGCGCTTTTGCCGATGCGCTCGTTCCGTGGTTCACACGGCTGGCGGCGGAGGGCAAAACGGTTTTGGTCGGCGATCCCGGGCGAAGCTACCTGCCCCGGGAGCGGCTGGAATTCTGCGCGGTTTATGAGGTGCCGGTCACGCGGGCACTGGAGGACAGCGAAATCAAGAAGACCACGGTGTGGCGCTTCTGCTCCTAGGGCCGGATGACACAGACATTGGCTTCGTAAGTGCAGGGGTCGTCCTGGACGGCGACATCGATGACCTTCGCCTTCGGCGCCGTCGGTTCGGGCCGCGGGGGATAGAAGCCATAGCCATTGCCGCCGACATAGGTTCCGCCGTCGACCTGATAGACATAGGAAGAGCCGGAATAGGTGCCGCCGCCGTCCCAACCCTGTGCCTGGGGGGCGATGATGAGGAGATTGTTGCGAAATACGCGATTTGTTGCCGCTGACGAAAACTGCGTCAGCATCGGCATCCTGTTCCTGCCTCGGTGGCCATGGAAATTGTCGAAACCTATGCCGCGGTTGCGCCAGCTCAAGCGCTCGCCAAGAAGCAACCCGCCGTGGAAGGCGTGGCGATGGCCGGGGAAGCGGTCAAAATGGCGGCGGTCGCCCGCAGTCGCGGGGAGCGCGGCAAGTGCTGCGAGCGCAAGCAGGGTGACTGCGGACAGACTGCGAAACATGGATGCCGGCCTCCGGAATTCCGATCGTTAACAAATCGTTAACGACAGATTGCGCCAAAAGCGGCGGCTTGTCCATTCGCGCGGGAGGAACGGCATAAATATTGAGCGTGAAATGCCAGTTTGGTTGGACTGCAAACTTCCCGGTAATCCGAATCGATTAAATTAAATGCAGACAGCGATTGTGCTTGTCGTCTGGCTTTTCGGTGAGTAAACGTCGCAATTGATGCAACGCACACAGAGAATTTTGTCATTCGTGTGGTTGACTGAGCATGCTCCGAAATCCGGGAGCGCAGAGAAGCCGCCGCGAGGTTCTGATGGCGAACGTGACAAATAACCGGCCCCTGTCGCCGCATTTGCAGATTTACAAACCTATTCCCACTATGGTCATGTCCATCGTCCACCGCATCACCGGAGGCGCGCTCTATGTCGGCACGCTGCTGGTCGCTTGGTGGCTGATCGCGGCCGCAAGTGGCCAAGGCTCCTATGATTGGGCCAACTGGGTACTCGGCAGCCTTATCGGCAAGCTCGTGCTCCTCGGCTATACCTGGGCGCTGCTGCACCACATGCTCGGCGGCTTCCGCCACTTCATGTGGGACCTCGGCTATGGCTTCGAGAAGGAATTTTCGACCAAGCTCGCCATTGCCAACATCATCGGGTCGCTCTGTCTGACCGTGGTGGTCTGGGTGATCGGCTTCCTCATTCGCTTCTAAAGGTCCTCTCATGGATATGCGCACCCCCCTCGGCAAGGTTCGCGGGCTCGGCTCCGCCAAGGACGGCACGGACCATTTCTGGCGCCAGCGGCTGACGGCTGTCGCCAATGTTCCGCTCATCCTTTTCTTCCTGATCTTCATGATCGCCTATGCCGGCGCGCCGTATGCGGATGTGGTTCGCGCGCTGTCGAACCCCTTTGTCGCCGTCGTCATGGGACTGATGGTGATCTCCGGCGTCATCCACATGAAGCTCGGCATGCAGGTCATCATCGAGGACTACGTGCACGGTGAGTTCGGCAAGGTCGTCCTCCTGATGCTGAACACCTTCTTTGCGATCTTGATCGCCGGCCTCTGTCTCTTCGCCATTCTGAAAATCGCATTCGTAGGATAAGCTCGACATGGCACCGACCTCCCCCGCCCAGAATGGCAAGGCCTACAAATATGTCGATCACTCCTATGACGTGATCGTCGTCGGCGCCGGCGGCGCCGGCCTGCGCGCCACGCTTGGGATGGCTGAGCAGGGTTTCCGCACGGCCTGCATCACCAAGGTTTTCCCGACCCGCTCGCACACCGTCGCAGCCCAGGGCGGCATTGCCGCTTCTCTGCGCAACATGACGCCCGACAGCTGGCAATGGCACCTCTACGACACCGTCAAGGGTTCGGATTGGCTCGGTGACGTCGACGCCATGCAGTATCTTGCCATGGAGGCGCCGAAGGCGGTCTATGAGCTCGAGCATTACGGCGTGCCGTTCTCGCGCAACGAGGAAGGCAAGATCTACCAGCGTCCGTTCGGCGGCCACATGCAGAACTACGGCGAAGGCCCGCCGGTGCAGCGCACCTGCGCCGTCGCCGACCGCACCGGCCATGCCATCCTGCACACGCTCTATGGCCAGTCGCTGCGCAACAACGCGGAATTCTTCGTCGAATATTTCGCTCTCGACCTGATCATGTCTGAAGACGGCAGCCGCTGCACCGGCGTCGTCGCCTGGTGCCTGGATGACGGCTCGATCCATCGCTTCGCCGCCAAGATGGTGGTGCTGGCGACCGGCGGCTACGGCCGCGCCTATTTCTCGGCAACGTCTGCCCATACCTGCACCGGCGACGGCGGCGGCATGGTGGCGCGTGCCGGCCTGCCGCTGCAGGACATGGAATTCGTGCAGTTCCACCCGACCGGTATCTATGGTTCGGGCTGTCTGATCACCGAGGGCGCGCGCGGCGAAGGCGGTTATCTCGTCAATTCCGAGGGCGAACGCTTCATGGAGCGCTACGCGCCGTCTGCCAAGGACCTTGCCTCGCGTGACGTCGTCTCGCGCTGCATGACCCTGGAAATCCGTGAAGGCCGCGGCGTCGGCAAGAACAAGGACCATATCTTCCTGCATCTCGACCACCTCGATCCGGCCGTTCTTCATGAACGCCTGCCGGGGATTTCCGAGAGCGCCAAGATCTTTGCAGGCGTCGACGTCACCCGCGAACCGATCCCGGTTCTGCCGACCGTTCACTACAACATGGGCGGCATTCCCACGAACTATTGGGGCGAAGTGCTGAACGCCGACGGCGCCAATCCGGAACGGATCATCCCTGGCCTGATGGCTGTCGGTGAAGCCGGCTGCGCCTCGGTGCACGGCGCGAACCGCCTCGGCTCCAACTCGCTGATCGACCTCGTGGTCTTCGGCCGCGCCGCTGCGATCCGCGCCGGCGAGGTCATCGACCGTGCCGCGCCGGTTCCGGCGTTGAACGTTGCTGCCTGCGACAAGATCATGGACCGGTTCGACGGCCTGCGCCATGCCAGCGGCGGCACGCCGACGGCTGACCTGCGCGAGAAGATGCAACGCGCCATGCAGGAAGACGCCGCCGTCTTCCGCACGCAGGAATCGCTGGAATCCGGTTGCCGTCGCATCTCGGCGATCTGGCAGGAGATGCGCGACATCAAGGTCACGGACCGTTCGATGGTCTGGAACTCGGACCTGGTGGAAACGCTGGAGCTGCAGAACCTGATGGCCAACGCCATCACGACGATCTACGGCGCCGAGGCCCGCAAGGAAAGCCGCGGCTCACATGCCCGCGAAGACTTCACCTCCGGCTCCTTTGGCGGGCGCGACGACGTCAACTGGCGCAAGCACACGCTTGCCTGGGTGAACGAGGCAGGCGACGTGAAGCTCGATTACCGGCCGGTCCACACCGACTTGATTGCGGAAGGCATCGATCCGCACAAGATCGAGCCCAAGGCCCGCGTCTACTGATCTCAAGAGGAACCTGATATGGTTGAACTCGCTCTCCCCAAGAATTCTCAGATGCGCGAAGGCAAGGTCTGGCCGAAGCCGGCGGGTGCGACGAACACCCGCGAGTTTCGCGTCTATCGCTGGAGCCCGGACGACGGCCAGAACCCGTCGATCGATACCTTCTACATCGATGTCGATGATTGTGGCCCGATGGTGCTCGACGGTCTGCTCTACATCAAGAACAAGATCGACCCGACGCTGACGCTGCGCCGCTCCTGTCGCGAGGGCATCTGTGGGTCCTGCGCGATGAATATCGACGGCACGAACACGCTTGCCTGCACCAAGGGTCTCGACGATATCAAGGGCACGGTGAAGATCTATCCGCTGCCGCATCTGCCCGTCGTCAAGGATCTGGTTCCTGATCTGACCAACTTTTACGCCCAGCATCGTTCGATCGAGCCCTGGCTGAAGACGGTCTCGCCGGCGCCGGCCAAGGAATGGAAGCAGAGCCATGAGGACCGGCAGAAGCTTGACGGCCTCTATGAATGCATCCTCTGCGCCTGCTGCTCGACCTCCTGTCCGAGCTACTGGTGGAACGGAGACCGCTATCTCGGCCCGGCCGTTCTGCTCCAGGCCTATCGCTGGCTCATCGACTCCAGAGACGAAGCGACCGGCGAACGTCTCGACAATCTGGAGGATCCGTTCCGCCTCTACCGCTGCCACACGATCATGAACTGTGCGCAGACCTGCCCGAAGGGCCTCAACCCCGCCAAGGCAATCGCCGAAATCAAGAAGATGATGGTCGAGCGCCGGGTCTGATCAACGTGCATGGCGACGGTGGTATAGACGGCTTCGATCCCGAAGCCGTCAGAGAGATCCGGTCGCGAGCAGTATCTGTGTCGGGCCGGTGTGATCCTTTCCGTAGAGCTCGTTCGAACGTCATTCGGAAACATTGCCGGAATTCGACAGGAATGCGGACAGGGATGAACGCGCCCAACACCTTGCTGACAAATTCTATGTGCAGGAAGTTTTGCAGCGGGATAGTTGAACTGTATCGTTTTTCGGTTAGTTGTTGTCACGGGCAATTTGTGCCGCCCGACTTGATTAACCAAACCGAATTACGATAATCGACCTTGTCTCACGCCCTTTTCTCTCCGGCCAATGCCGAATCCAGGAGTATGATGATGCAGTTGCGATATGCGATGACAGGTCTGGTGGTGGTTCTGTCGCTAGCCGGTTGTCAGCGTACGGCATATGATTACAGCTCCAACTCGAGCGCCGCGCCGGCGCCGTTGACGGCGCAGCCGGTTCCTTCGGTGCAGGGCGGGCAGCTTCCGCCACCGACCGGCGGTTCGCAGTTTCCAGCCGCGCCGGCGTCAACGTCGCCAATGCCGGGTGCGCAGCCGGGCGCGGTTGCCTCGAATGCGCTTGACGTCACCAAGGAATCGATGGTCGGAAGCTGGCGTGTCAACGGCTCTTGCGACATGTTCCTGACGCTCACCAATCTCGGCAGCGGTTCACGCGGCGGCACACGCGGCTGCGTCGGCGAGCTGACGGCGATGGGTTCCTGGGAGGTTGCCGGCAAGCAGGTGCTGCTCAAGGACCGTTCGGGCAACCAGATCGGCAGCGTCTACAAGACGGCCGACAACCGCTTCGAGGGACAGACCAGCACAGGTCAGCAGATCAGCCTCAGCCGGTAAACCAACCGGCGCGGTAAACGATCCGGCGGTTCCCGCCGGTGACAGGCGGATATGCCCTCATGCAGCCAATGCCAGATTATGCGCTCAGCGTCTGCGAACAGCTCAAATCGCTGACGGTTTCCGGTGCGCTGCAGGTCGATTCCGCCCAGATGGACGTGGCGAAAAGCCTGGACCGGGTGCTTGCCGGGTTGAAGCAGCAACGCCCGGCGGCAAAATCGAGCGCGCTCGGCTGGCTGTTCGCCTCGAAGAAGAAGTCCGTGGGCGGCATCAAGGGGCTATACATCCACGGCAGCGTCGGACGCGGCAAGACCATGCTGATGGACATGTTCTTTTCGATGGCGCCGTCCAGGAAGAAGCGTCGGGCGCATTTCCACGAATTCATGGCTGATGTGCACAACCGCATCGCGGCGCACCGGCTGAAGCTGAAGAACGGCGAGACCAAGCAGGCCGATCCGATGCCGCCGGTCGCCGCAGCGCTCTACGAGGAAGCGGAACTGCTCTGCTTCGACGAGTTCACGGTCACCGACATTGCCGATGCGATGATCCTGTCGCGGCTGTTTTCCGAGCTCTTTGCGCGGGGATGCGTGCTGGTCGCGACTTCGAACGTCGAGCCGGACAATCTCTACAGGGATGGCCTCAACCGCGGCCTCTTCCTCCCCTTCGTCACCCTGCTCAAGCAGCATGTCGATGTCGTAACGCTGGATTCGCCGACCGACTACCGGATGGAAAAGCTGAACAGCCAGCCGGTCTACCTGGTGCCGATCAGCGAACATAACGACATGGCGATGGAGGCCTCCTGGACGCAGGCGCTGCACGGACGCAAGGCGCAGCCGCTCGAGATTCCGATGAAGGGGCGCTCCATTCATGTGCCGCTCGCCGCCGACCGCATGGCGCGGTTCTCCTTCGCCGACCTTTGCGACAAGCCGCTCGGGGCGAGTGATTTCCTCGCCATCGCCAAACGCTTCGATACGGTCTTCCTCGATCACGTTCCCTTGCTCGGGCCGGAAAAACGGAACCAGATCAAGCGATTCATCATTCTGGTCGATACGCTCTACGATCACGCCGTGCGGCTTTACGTTTCCGCGGCGGCGATGCCGGAGGAACTGCTTCTCCACCGCCGGGGCACCGAGGGCTTCGAATTCGACCGCACGGCATCGCGCCTGTTTGAGATGCGCAGCGCGGAATATCTTGCGTTGCACCATGAGAAGCACGCCGCAGAGTAACAATCCTATGACATAATATCTTACGTTTACGTAAGAATTTTAGTATCTAAACGATTGAAAATGCTGCATCAAAAATAATGGATTGCCATTTTTAGGCTTTGGGTCTATGCGATTGCGTCATTGGGCGGTGCCTTGGCGTCGTCCGACGAATTTGATCGCAAAGGAAACGGCGAAATGGCGCGTAACAAGATCGCACTCATTGGTTCTGGCATGATTGGTGGCACGCTGGCGCATCTCGCCGGCCTGAAGGAGCTGGGCGACATCGTCCTCTTCGACATTGCGGACGGCATTCCCCAGGGCAAGGGTCTCGACATCGCACAGTCCTCCCCGGTCGAAGGCTTCGACGCCAACCTGACCGGCGCCAGCGACTATTCCGCGATCGAAGGTGCCGACGTCTGCATCGTCACTGCCGGTGTTCCGCGCAAGCCGGGCATGAGCCGCGACGACCTTCTCGGCATCAACCTGAAGGTCATGGAGCAGGTCGGCGCCGGCATCAAGAAATATGCCCCGAACGCTTTCGTGATCTGCATCACCAATCCGCTCGACGCCATGGTCTGGGCGCTGCAGAAGTTCTCCGGCCTTCCCGCCAACAAGGTCGTCGGCATGGCCGGCGTTCTCGACTCCTCGCGTTTCCGCCTCTTCCTCGCTCGGGAATTCAACGTTTCCGTCCAGGACGTGACCGCTTTCGTTCTCGGCGGCCACGGCGACACGATGGTGCCGCTCGCCCGCTACTCCACCGTCGGCGGCATTCCGCTCACCGATCTCGTCACCATGGGCTGGGTCACCAAGGAGCGCCTCGAAGAGATCATCCAGCGCACCCGTGACGGCGGCGCCGAGATCGTCGGCCTGCTGAAGACCGGCTCGGCCTACTATGCGCCGGCCGCCTCGGCGATCGAAATGGCCGAATCCTACCTCAAGGACAAGAAGCGCGTCCTTCCTTGCGCTGCCCACCTCACCGGCCAGTACGGCGTCAAGGACATGTATGTCGGCGTTCCCACGGTCATTGGCGCCGGCGGCGTCGAGCGCATCATCGAGATCGATCTCAACAAGACCGAGAAGGAAGCCTTCGACAAGTCCGTCGGCGCCGTTGCCGGTCTCTGCGAAGCCTGCATCAACATCGCGCCCGCCCTCAAGTAATTGGTGCGCTGACGTTATCGAAATAGGGACAAACCCATGAACATTCATGAATATCAGGCCAAGGCTCTGCTGAAGGGCTATGGCGCGCCGGTCGCGCAGGGTGTGGCTATCCTCAAGGTCGAGGAAGCCGAAGCTGCCGCCAAGTCGCTTCCCGGCCCGCTTTACGTGGTCAAGAGCCAGATCCATGCGGGCGGTCGCGGCAAGGGCAAGTTCAAGGAACTCGGCCCGGATGCCAAGGGCGGCGTTCGCCTCGCCAAATCGATCGACGAAGTCGTAGCGCATGCCAAGGAAATGCTTGGCAATACGCTGGTAACCGCGCAGACCGGTGAAGCCGGCAAGCAGGTCAACCGCCTCTACATCGAAGACGGCGCCGATATTGCTCGCGAGCTCTATTGCTCACTCCTGGTTGACCGCTCGGTCGGCAAGGTGGCCTTTGTCGTTTCGACCGAAGGCGGCATGGATATCGAAGCCGTTGCTCACGACGCGCCTGAGAAGATCCACACGATCGCGATCGATCCGGAAGCTGGTGTTACGGCTGCCGACGTTGCTGCGATCTCCAAGGCGCTTCAGCTGGACGGTGCAGCTGCCGAAGACGCCAAGTCGCTCTTTCCCGCACTCTACAAGGCGTTCGGCGAAAAGGACATGGCCCTGCTCGAGGTCAACCCGCTGATCGTCATGAAGGATGGCCACCTGCGCGTCCTCGACGCCAAAATGTCCTTCGACGGCAACGCACTGTTCCGCCATGACGACGTGAAGACTCTTCGCGATGAGACGGAAGAAGACGCCAAGGAAATCGAGGCCTCCAAGTGGGATCTCGCTTACGTGGCGCTCGACGGCAATATCGGCTGCATGGTCAACGGTGCCGGCCTTGCCATGGCGACGATGGATATCATCAAGCTCTACGGCAAGGAGCCGGCTAACTTCTGTGACGTCGGCGGCGGCGCCGGCAAGGAGAAGGTTGCAGCGGCCTTCAAGATCATCACGGCTGATCCCAAGGTCGAAGGCATTCTCGTCAACATCTTCGGCGGCATCATGAAGTGCGATGTCATTGCCGAAGGCGTCATTGCCGCGGTCAAGGAAGTCGGTCTCAAGGTTCCGCTCGTCGTGCGCCTGGAAGGCACCAATGTCGAGCTCGGCAAGAAGATCCTGAACGAGTCGGGTCTCGCGATCACGGCGGCTGACGATCTCGACGATGCGGCCAAGAAGATCGTCGCGGCGATCAACGGCTGAGGACGGTCATGGCTTTCCAGTCCACGCCATCGGCTGCTCATTTCCGTCTCAACGCCTTTGCCGGCGTCTGGGAAGGAGAAGAGTATATTGCGGCATCGGCGTGGACAAGGGAAGGCAAGGCCAGCGCCCAGCTTTCGGGCGAGACGCTGTTCGGCGGATTTTTCCTCGAGCAGCGTTACCGCCAGATGCGCGACGGAGAAGTTTCGTTCGAAGCCCGCAATGTTTTCGGCTTCGACAGTTCGGACCAGGCCTACAAGCTCTACCAGTTCGATACTGCGGGTTTTGCGCCGCCCTCGCCGGCTTCCGGCCACTGGAACGGCAATGAACTCGTGCTGATGAAGACTTCACCGCGCGGCAGACAGCGCACCGCATTCGCATTCGAAAATGAAGACTGCTACCGGATGGGCGTCAGCTTTTCGCCTGCAGGCAGCGATACTTGGCAGGAGGTCGTCAGCGGCACCTATCGTCGCGCGTCCCTCACGTCTTCCCACCTCTCCTAAACAAAGGCCTCGCATGTCCATTCTCGTCAACAAAGACACCAAGGTTCTCGTTCAGGGCCTGACCGGCAAGACCGGCACTTTCCACACCGAACAGGCGCTCGCTTACTACGGCACCCAGATGGTTGGCGGTATCCACCCGAAGAAGGGCGGCGAAACCTGGACCGGCGCGAAGGGCGAAAGCCTGCCGATCTTCGCAACCGTTGCCGAAGGCAAGGAAAAGACCGGCGCCGACGCGACCGTCATCTATGTCCCGCCGGCCGGTGCCGCCGATGCGATCATCGAGGCGATCGACGCCGAGATCCCGTTCATCACCTGCATCACCGAAGGCATCCCTGTCATGGACATGGTGCGCGTCAAGGCTCGCCTCGACCGCTCCAAGTCGCGCCTGCTCGGCCCCAACTGCCCTGGTATCCTGACGCCGGAAGAATGCAAGATCGGCATCATGCCGGGCTCGATCTTCCGCAAGGGTTCGGTCGGCATCGTTTCCCGCTCCGGCACGCTGACCTACGAAGCCGTCTTCCAGACTTCCAACGAAGGTCTCGGCCAGACGACGGCTGTCGGCATCGGCGGCGACCCGGTCAAGGGCACCGAGTTCATCGACGTGCTGGAAATGTTCCTGGCCGACGAAGCCACGACCTCGATCATCATGATCGGCGAAATCGGCGGCTCGGCTGAAGAAGATGCGGCCCAGTTCCTGAAGGATGAAGCCAAGAAGGGCCGCAAGAAGCCGATGGCAGGCTTCATCGCCGGCCGCACGGCGCCGAAGGGCCGCACCATGGGCCATGCCGGCGCAGTGGTATCAGGCGGCAAGGGCGATGCGGAATCGAAGATCGCGGCGATGGAATCGGCAGGCATCAAGGTGTCGCCGTCTCCGGCCCGCCTCGGCAAGACGCTGGTTGAAGTCCTCAAGGGCTGAAGCCACCTATAGACCGGGCGGAGGAACGGCATCTGCGCCTTCCGCCCGGCTCGAATACCAGACCAGCAGATGCGCCGCGGACAGGCGGCGATCGGAATGCGGCAGCCGGCGATGAAGCCGGCAAATTCATCAAAGTCAGGAGGCGGACGGAAGCGTCCGCATATCACCATGGCACGGCAAGAAGCCAACGAGCAGTTTCAGATCACTTCGTTTCTGGATGGCGCCAACGCCGCCTATATCGAGCAGCTCTATGCGCGCTACGAAGAGGATCCGGCGTCGGTCGACGACCAGTGGCGCACCTTCTTCAAGGCGCTGGAAGAGGACCCTGCCGATGTGAAGAAGGCAGCTAAGGGAGCTTCCTGGCGCAAAAAGAACTGGCCGCTGCAGGCAAGCGGCGATCTGGTGTCGGCTCTGGACGGCGACTGGGGTATCGTTGAGAAGGTCATCGAGACCAAGGTGAAGGCCAAGGCCGCAGCCGAGGGCAAGCCTGCTGACGGCATCGACGTTCTGCAGGCGACGCGCGATTCCGTGCGCGCCATCATGATGATCCGCGCCTATCGCATGCGCGGTCACCTGCACGCGAAGCTCGATCCGCTCGGCATCGCCGCTGCTGTCGAAGACTATCGCGAGCTGTCGCCGGAAAATTACGGCTTCACGGCCGCCGATTACGATCGCAAGATCTTCATCGACAATGTGCTCGGCTTGGAATACGCGACCATTCGCGAGATGATCGAGATCCTTGAGCGCACCTATTGCTCGACGCTCGGCGTCGAATTCATGCACATCTCCAATCCGGAGGAAAAGGCATGGATTCAGGAACGCATTGAAGGTCCGGACAAGGGCGTCGCCTTCTCGGCTGAAGGCAAGAAGGCGATCCTCGCCAAGCTCGTTGAGGCTGAAGGCTACGAACAGTTCCTCGACGTCAAGTTCAAGGGCACCAAGCGCTTCGGCCTCGACGGCGGTGAATCGCTGATCCCGGCGCTTGAGCAGATCCTGAAGCGCGGCGGTCATCTCGGTCTCAAGGAGGCCGTATTCGGCATGGCCCATCGCGGCCGTCTGAACGTGCTCTCCCAGGTCATGGGCAAGCCGCACCGCGCCATCTTCCACGAGTTCAAGGGCGGCTCCTACGCGCCTGACGAAGTCGAAGGTTCCGGCGACGTGAAGTACCATCTCGGTGCATCCTCCGACCGTGAATTCGACGGCAACAAGGTGCACGTCTCGCTGACGGCGAACCCGTCGCATCTCGAAATCGTCGACCCCGTCGTCATGGGCAAGGTTCGCGCCAAGCAGGATATGAGTGCCACCGTCTGGGACGGCGACATCATTCCGCTTTCGGAGCGCGCCAAGGTTCTGCCGCTCCTGATCCACGGTGATGCGGCCTTTGCCGGCCAGGGCGTCATTGCCGAGATCCTGGGTCTTTCCGGTCTGCGCGGCCACCGCGTTGCCGGCACGATGCATGTCATCATCAACAACCAGATCGGCTTCACCACGAACCCGGCATTCTCGCGCTCGTCGCCCTATCCGTCCGACGTCGCCAAGATGATCGAAGCGCCGATCCTGCACGTCAACGGCGACGATCCGGAAGCGGTCGTTTATGCAGCCAAGATCGCGACCGAATTCCGCATGAAGTTCCACAAGCCTGTGGTGCTCGACATGTTCTGCTACCGCCGCTACGGCCACAACGAAGGCGATGAGCCGTCCTTCACGCAGCCGAAGATGTACAAGGTCATCCGCGCCCACAAGACGGTGCTGCAGCTCTATGGGGAACGTCTTGTCCGCGAAGGTCTCCTCACCGATGGCGAAGTCGAGAAGATGAAGGCCGATTGGCGCGCGCATCTCGAGCAGGAGTTCGAGGCCGGCCAGCACTACAAGCCGAATAAGGCCGACTGGCTTGACGGCGAGTGGTCGGGCCTGCGCACGGCAGACAATGCCGACGAACAGCGCCGCGGCAAGACCGCCGTGCCGATGAAGACATTGAAGGAGATCGGTCGCAAGCTCTCCGAGATCCCGGCTGGCTTCAATGCGCATCGCACGATCCAGCGCTTCATGGAAAACCGCGCCAACATGATCGCCACCGGCGAAGGCCTCGACTGGGCGATGGCCGAAGCGCTGGCTTTTGGTTCGCTCTGCATCGAGGGCCACAAGATCCGCCTGTCCGGCCAGGATTGCGAACGCGGCACCTTCTCGCAGCGCCACTCGGTTCTCTACGACCAGGAGACCGAGGAACGCTACATTCCGCTCGCCAACCTGTCTCCGACGCAGGCCCGTTACGAAGTCATCAACTCGATGCTTTCGGAAGAGGCCGTGCTTGGTTTCGAATATGGCTATTCGCTCGCCCGCCCGAATGCGCTGACGCTCTGGGAAGCGCAGTTCGGCGATTTCGCCAACGGCGCGCAGGTGGTCTTCGACCAGTTCATCTCGTCGGGCGAACGCAAGTGGCTGCGCATGT